>Ga0181573_10003001_pt1 | contig 15231 bp, 14 predicted proteins | sample 101ome_25_FD_148643 | JGI IMG/M metagenome (GOLD analysis project Ga0181573, IMG submission 148643) | Coastal salt marsh microbial communities from the Groves Creek Marsh, Skidaway Island, Georgia - 101409BT metaG (spades assembly) | ecosystem: Environmental > Aquatic > Marine > Intertidal zone...
TGGGCCTACCATCGGTTCGCTCTGAGTGCCGCCGACGCCGAGGACCTGCTGGCTGAACCCGGTGTCCTTGTCAGCCGGGAAACCGTTCGGCAATGGGTAAATCGGTTCGGCCATCATTTTGCGTATTGTATCAACCGAGATCGGCTCGGTTCCGCTGACAAATTGCACCTAGACGAAGTTGTCGTTCCGATTGGTGGCACGAAACACTGGCTATGGCGAGCAGTTGATGCCAAAGGCGATGTTCTCGACATTCTTGTTCAGAAACATCGAAATGCGAAAGCAGCCAGGCGTTTCCTGACCGATTTGATTGCACATTTCGGCCAACCGCGCGTTGTAGTTACGGACAAGCTTCGAAGCTACATCAAGCCGATCAAGCATCTGGCGCGGAATGCTGACCATAGGGCGCATAAAGGACTGAACAACCGGATCGAAGGGTTGCACCGTCCAACCAGAAAGCGGGAAAAGCTTATGGGTCGGTTCAAGTCGCTGCAACAAGCGCTGCGGTTCCTGACTGCTCATGATCTGATCAACACGATATTCCGACCTCGCCGTTACCGATTGTCCGCCCTTTCATACAGCTTTGCCAGATCCGACGCTTTCGACTTGTGGAAAAGCTACACCCTCGAAATGACCGCCTGATAGCTGTACAACCAATCACGGTCGGGCCTATTCAAATAAGTTGGCTATGTCATGTAGCAGTTATCGACGGGCGCTTGACAGTCTTAGCCACCACAATCGAAGCTTAAACCCCCAAGTTTTGCCACTTCCCCTACCTGATAACTGCTTTTGCACGGAAATTTCGATCAAACATGGAAAGACTTGCGCGAAATCCGTCAACCTAAATGGACCCATTTTACTCCGGCGCGTGGACCAAATTTACTCCGGGATTGACACCCAGAAAAAACGTTTTACTTCGGAACCTATGAGATGTTCCTTGGTGCAACCGCGATGGGCAGCGACGGCGGCATCGGGTCGACCTACAACCTGATCGGCAAGCATTATGTCGAGATCGAAAAGGCGGTTACCGCCAACGACATCGCACGCGCACGTAAATTGCAAAGCGAAGCCAATGACATGATCGAAATCCTGATCCGAGCTGGCGTTGTTCCTGGGCTGAAGTACGCCATGGGTCGCATCGGGGTTCCTGTTGGCCCCTGCCGCGCGCCTTTCAGTCCGGTCAGTGACGCCTCGAAAGCCGAAATCGACGCTTGGCTGGAAGCACATGATTTCTCGCTAAAAGGATAAATCTCTGCTTAAACTGATTTTCACCACACAGGTGAAACCCAAAGGCTTTAAACTATGAACTCAAACAAATTTCTGCTGGACGAAAGCGCCCATCGCGCGTGGCTTTGGTCAGACGCCTTGAACCAGTTTGCGTTCTTTCGCAACAGCCTGAATCCTGCGGGTGGCTTTTGTGTATTAAGTCACGATGGTCAACCTCTGGACAGCCCCGTTCAGGAACTTCATACCACAACACGGTTGGTTCATTCCTACGCGCTTGGCAAACTTGCCGGTATCGAGACTGCGGACGCGCTGATCAATCACGGTATCGAGCACCTTTGGAACACCCATCGTGATCCCGATCAAGGTGGATATTTCTGGTCCATTGACACAAGCCTGCCAAAGGATGACCGTAAACTGGCCTATGGGCACGTGTTCGTTCTGCTGGCCGGTGCCAGCGCGAAAATTGCCGGACATCCCGAAGCCGATCGGTTGATTGCAGATGTTTCCGCAGTTTTGGATCAGTATTTCTGGGAAGAAGACGCGGGTCTGTATTGTGATGAATGGAACCGTGATTGGACACCCTTTTCCGACTACCGCGGGATGAATGCCAACATGCACGGGGTCGAAGCGCTGTTGACCGCTTTCGAGGCCACAGGAAACGACATATACCTGACCCGCGCGGGCAGAATTCTGGACTTCTTCATCCGCAAGATCGCCCCGCAGGAAAATTGGCGGCTGCCAGAACATTACACCTCGGATTGGTCGATCGATCGGAACTACAGCGGTAACCCTATGTTCCGACCCTCCGGCACTACTCCGGGGCATTCCTTTGAACTGGCACGGCTGCTTCTCCAATATCACGATCTGCGCAACAGCCTAAGCGGTGAGGTAATCGCGACGTCCCGCAAACTGGTGTATCAAGCCCTAAGTGATGCCTGGCACGCCGATCGCGGCGGGCTGGTCTATACGCTGAATTTCGACGGCACACAGGCCAACGCGTCCCGCTACTGGTGGCCTGTGACCGAAGCTATCGGGGTGCTTGCCTGCCTGATCAAACTGGACCCCCAGCCGCAAGACGACCGATGGTACCGTCAGCTGTGGGATTTTGCTTTGGCGCATTTCGTGGATCACACTGCCGGTGGCTGGTTCCCCGAGATCGACAGCTCTAACCGTCCCTGTGCCACTCAATTCACAGGAAAGCCCGATATCTACCACTCGGTTCAGGCTGTCCTGTTTCCGTTGACCCAAGGCGTCTCGCGTTTCGGGGAAGGGATGAGGCGGCTGCAAACAAGCGACCGCCCCCTCTGATTGCCTATAACATTGGCCAGCCAAAGGAGACGTCTGCGTTCCTAGCAAATCCGCGGCAGTTGTTCGCCCACCAGCATATCGACGATACGCGATCCCCCGAACAAGGTGCGCATGGTCACACGGCCCGCCTGCCCTTGCTTGGCTTTCCCAACGACGACCACCCCTTCCCGCTGGCACGGACCGCATCGCCGTCAAAACAGCCTGACTGTCTTCTTCGGGGACTGTTGCATTATTAGGTATCGATCAACGTCGCACCAAGGCGCCATACATTTCACGCCGCATTAAACAGCTTGCTGATAAACTGGATCTCGCCTCGAACGCCTGGTTGTTTGTGATGGATATGGCCGCGTTTGATTTTTCTGATGTGACGTGGGAGCGGGCAAAACATGGGGGCCTTGGAGAACTCCTATGCAAACAGGGCTTTTTTCGTTTGCGAAATTGGAATTTGGGTCGACGAGGTACAGTGTCGGCGATCCTGACACCCTCATCTTTTGCCCACTCCCTGCAAATTAGAACGGTTCCCCTCATACCCCATCAATCAAGATATCTAGAGCTCGTTTCAACTGATCTCGATACGCCTCCAGCGACCCCATAGGCGTATTCAATTCTGCTCCAGGCACCGCCGCCAGCTCTTGGACCCTTACGATCCACTCTTGCCCGGCAACCTCGACCGAGGGAGTAAGACGGGGAAACGCCGCATATTTTCCCGCGTCACGCAGAGGTGCCACAATGCGCGAAGCTTTAATACCAATCAGGTCGGTCTGAAGGTCGACAACCAATTGCCCATCCGACAGGCGATAAACATCAAACTGCGCCATATTAGTCAGCCCTAGAAGCTTCGAAACTTGGCAAGCGGCAATCCCTCACGGGAAACCTCTTCGGCATAGGCTTCAATCGCAGCACTGTTTTCCTCTCGCCACAGGCGATTGCGTTCGCATTTTGCGGCCTCGGCAATCGCAGTCTCGGCCAGACGTGACATGTTCAGGCCAAGCGCACGCGCCGTTTCGGCAACGTCGGCGTCCAATGTCATGTTAACTTTCACCCGACCCATGTAATTCTCCTAGATTATACGCATAATGTAGGAGTATATATCCCAGGTTCGCGTATCGCAACCTGACTGTCGATCATGCCAAATAGCAGGCCCCCTCACACCATTGCCGTCCACATGCGATACCACCCCTGCCCGGTGATCTTCCGCGCCAGCCCCCGCTCCATCAGCCGCTCAAAGTTCCGCTGCACCGCCACCCTCAAAGCGTCGGTTTCTGCCGCAGCCAAGGGTGCCGACACCAACGGCCAAGCCTCAAGTACGCCCAACAGCAACACAGGCGTACGGCCCGATAGGTCTTGAACCGCCTCCCTTGCCCGCTTGCACCAAAGCGTTACGCGTTCCAGCTGCAGCAGCGCCGCAAGGCAGGCCTGCTCGGCTCCGCGTATCTACGCCTCCAGCTTGTCCTAAACCGCCCCCTGCCCTTGAAACGCCGTAGGGCCTGTGGTGGCCAGTGGCAGGAACAGCGCCCCCTGCCCCGCATCCCGCAACCTCACGTCCAATTCTCCAAACACTTGGATTAGCCGCGCCAGCTCTGCGCTCAGGCTATCCTGTGCCGTTCGCCACTCAGCGGGATCAAACAAAGACTGCCGGTTCGCACGCGGCAAAGGCGCCGCGCCCGGAGGGACCGCCTCGTCTTCCTCATCTGGTTCGGGAAGGAACCACAGGTCGTCGTCTTCACCAACTGGATCATCATCCCAATCGCTGTGCCCGGCACCACGCCATAACCGCGACGGCATTTTTTGGACACCAGTTTCTCTGAGGCCTCCTCCGCCTGAGCACGCGTTTTAAAGCAATTCACCTCATGCCGACCCCATATCCCGATACGTCCCCAGTGCCGCACAAGGCTCCATCCTCCGAACAGCGTCGGCTGGATATCGAGGTGATAGAACCGAAAACAGTTCTGATCAGGGTCCAGATGTTCAAGAAGCGTTGGCATTGTGACGTAGCACGAAATGGTGATAACTCGGTTCCCATGATTTCAATAAGTTAGCACTTCACTTAATTATGAGAATTAGCATTTAATTTGATAATCAACGATGGACATTGGCAGCTAACTTGAGAATCCAGATTCCTATTGGACACCAGTATTTTACCACTTGATTTGAATGAGCCAAATCCAAGAGTTTGTTTTTATTGGGAGATTCTTCAGTCGCCAGCCTCACCAGATACTAAGCTCCTCGGCAGCGATACTCAAATAAACTGCAATAAATTTGAAAGTTGAAGCATTCTTGCAAGTAACTGCTACGTCACAGGCGGCTTCGCTGAGAGGTTAAATTAAACTGGCAATGTGCCGGACGCCGACTGTACGATTTTCAGTCAAATTCGGGTTTCTTAATGATTTAGATTTAGAATAACTTCATTTTTCGATCAAAATTATGCGTCACGACCATGCAAAAGTGTTCTTGTGACATTTAGTGAATGCCATAAAGTCTTGGTGACGGCGTGCGATACAAATCGAGTGGAGGAGGTTTGATGGTTGCTTGACAGTCTTGGGCTTGCCTCTGGGCTATTCATTGACCGCTGTAAAAGTCTGGTTCGGACACTGCTTGCCGCGAGCCTGAAATCAATCAACTCCACAATTTCCCGTGTGCTAGCGGCAAGGGCCAGGGCCACATAAGCCCGATCCAAACAGACCGAAGAAAGGACGTCCGACCAAATGGCGGAAACCAGCGAAAAAAAGAGAATGACCCCGGAAGAGTTGCTCAAACAGGGCTGTGAACGGCCTTGGGAGGTTGCAATCGACCCGTTTCGCGTGTCGCCCAATGTCTATTACGTCGGTAACAGCTGGGTTGGTGGGTATCTTGTCCGCACCGACGAGGGTCTGATCCTGATCGACACAACGATGCACGCCCAAGTCTATCTTATTTTTGAAAGCATCCGGAAGCTCGGCTTTGATCCGAATGACATCAAGCTGATCCTTTGTTCCCACGGGCACTATGACCATATCGGCGCAGTCCGTCCTATCGCGGAATACAGCGGGGCCAAGGTCTACATGCCAAAGGAAGATGAACTCTTCCTGACCGAGCGGCGGGACTTGATCCACAATATGGATTACACTCTGGCCGATTTCGAGATCGACGAATATTACGCGGATAACCAGCCCATCACGTTGGGTAATGTCACCGTCCATACCGTTCATTCCCCCGGACACACTCCGGGCACCACCTCGATGTTTATTGAAGATCGGGACGAGACCGGCAAGGTCTATGTCTGCGGGCTGCATGGCGGCATCGGATTGGGCACCGTCATGGATCGCTACCTTGAGGAAACCGATCAACCGAAATCGCATCAGGAAGATTACCTGAGCAGCCTGCAGAAACTGCGGAACCGAAAGGTTGATATTGCGATCGCTTTGCATCCGGCGCACATGCGGATGCTGGAAAAGATCGGCGAGGATCGCCTTGATTTCACGCCCTTTTATGACCCCACCGCATGGGAATCCTTCATCGACGAAAGGATCCGGTTGTTCGAGGAAATGAAGGTGGCGACGTGACAACACTCTTTAAAAAAGAGCGCTGACAGAACATCAAAAAAGCGAAAAAATTGCTTCGGATGACCCCGAGGCGACTAAAAAAGGACCAAGGGAGGAACCTTAAAATGAAAGTTAGTTATCATAACGCGTTCAAGGCGATTATCGCTGCGACAGCGCTGACGGCGGGTGCTGCGAATGCGGCAACTCTGGATGTTGCGTATGACAACCAGCCGGGCACGCTGGATGTGCAGCGGTCGACAAACCTGTTTACCCGTTCGATGAGCCGGCCTTTCTACGAAACACTTGTGACCCTGAACGGCGATTACCAGCCGGTTCCGTATCTGGCCGAGTCCATAGACATCAGCGACGATCGCACCGTCTACACCTTCACACTGCGTAAAGGTGTGAAATTCCACAACGGCAAGGAAATGACCTCCGAAGACGTACTTGCGTCCATGAACCGTTGGGTAGAAGTCAATTCGCGTGCAAAACGCTACTTTGCTAACAGCACGTTCGCAGCACCGGATGATCACACATTCGTGCTGACGATGGACAAAGCTCTTGTGGACGTGCTGCACGTGCTGGCTTCGTGGAACACCGCTGTAATCATGCCGAAAGAAGTTGTCGACGGCGTTGGCGAAAATGGTCTGGAAGAGTTTGTCGGCACCGGACCGTTCAAGTTCGATGAATGGAAGCAGGATCAATATATCCACTTGGTGAAAAACGACGACTACCAACCGTTGTCGGAACCAGCTTCAGGTTTTGCCGGTCGCAAGGAAGCCCTGGTGGATGATATCTATTTCCACTTTGTAAGCGACACCGCAACCCGCGGCGCCGGTCTGCAAAGCGGTCAGTATGATATCGCGCTTCGTATGGCGACGGACGACTTCGAACGTTTTGACAGCGATCCCGGTATCGGCATCGCGAAAGACTATCTTGGTTATCTGCAAATGAACTTCAACACCAAGGAAGGTGTCCTTGCTGACGTGAACATGCGTCAGGCGGTAAATGCTGCGGTCAACCCCACGGAAATTCTTCTCGGTGCGTATTCGAGCCCGGAATTTTTCGCTCTGAACTCCTGCTACAACCTGCCTGAGCAGACCGACTGGTACACTGATGCGGGTTCGGAATACTACAACCAGAACGACGCCGCAAAAGCCAAGAGCTTGATGGCGGAAGCGGGCTACAACGGCGAAGAAATCACGCTTCTCACCATCGCGGACCCTGCCCTTGAATCGGCGGCCATCATTATTGAAGCCGAGCTGGAAGCGGCCGGGATGAATGTCACTGTCGAAATCTATGACTTCCCCACCTATGCCCAGAAGAGGAATGATCCGGCAAACTGGCAGATTGCGCTTCAGCCATTCTCGCTGAACCCGATCCCGACACAGTGGATCTTCTTTAACCCGGGAACTTTCGGCTGGACCGATGACCCGGAATTGCTGGAACTTGTTGACCAAATGCAGAACTCAACGATCGAAGAAGCAAAGGCTCTGTGGCCGGAAGCACATTTGCGGTCGTGGGAATATCTGCCTATCAGCAAGATCGGCGATACCTATGGCTACTCGATCTTCAATTCCGAAAAGGTGGATGGCTTCTCTACCTTTGACCAGGGCATCTTTTGGAACGTCAGTGTTTCTGAATAAGAAGCCAGACTAGTCCTACTAACAATGCCGCGCGCTGGAGAACCTCCTGCGCGCGGACCTTTGGTCAAAGTATGATTTGGTTGCCTCCCCCTTCAGACTGAACCGCAACCAGATCAGGAAAAAGACATGAAAACCTATCTGCTCAAACGCCTGCTCTCGGCGATTCCGGTTCTCTTCATCGTTTCAACGATAGTATTTCTTATCCTGCAAATGACGCCGGGTGATCCGGCGCTCGTGATCCTCGGGCAGGAAGCAACCCTTGAGGAAGTCGAAGATCTTCGCCAGCAGTTGAAGCTGGATCGTCCGATCTATGAGCAGTATTTCAACTGGCTTTTTAATGCCCTACAGGGCGACCTCGGCGAATCTTACTTCATGAATGATAGTGTTATGGAGGCCATAATTTCGCACCTAGGCCCCACCATCTCGCTCGGCATTCTGGCTGAAATCATCGCCATCACGCTTGCAATTCCGCTTGGTATTCTTGCGGCGCGGCGCAAGGGCACTATGACAGACCAATCCGTCATGGCTTTCTCGCTTTTGGGAATGTCCATTCCGAATTTTCTGCTCAGCCTGTTTCTGATCCTTATGTTCTCGGTCTTCTGGCGATTGCTGCCTGTGGCCGGGTACAAACCCCTCAGCGCCGGATTGTGGGAGCATCTCAAATACCTGCTGTTGCCCGCTTTCGCTCTTGGCACAGCCCACGCGGCCCTGATTGCGCGAATGACCCGATCGGCGATGCTTGAAGTTCTCAATGCAAACTATATCAAAACCGCCCGCGCAAAAGGCGTCAAAGAAAAATGGGTTATCTACAAACACGCCCTTAGAAACGCTTTCCTGCCGATCCTCACGGTGATTGGCCAGAGCTTCCTTGGCCTGATGGGCGGAACAGCGATTGTCGAGACCATCTTCGCCATACCCGGGATCGGGCAGCTGATCGTCAACGGTGTGATGCGCAGGGATTATGCGGTTGTACAAGGCGCGGTTCTCTACGTCACTTTCGCCTTCGTTTTCATAAACCTGGCTATCGACATGCTTTACGGCATCGTCAATCCGCAGGTCAGACTTGATAGCAAGAAATAGGTTGAACGGCAGATGACCTCATCTACAGAAAACATCGACCTTCACGCGGTCAAAACGGCTCTTAGGAAAGAGCATAACAGCATCTTGCTGCGTCAGATCATGTCGAACAGATCCTTGGTGATTGGGTTTGTTATCATCGCATTCCTGATACTGGTCGCATTGTTCGGACCGCTTGTGATTGCACATGATCCAAACGCGATGAATGTCCTTAACCGTTTCGCACCACCTAGTGCAACGCATTGGTTCGGAACCGACAATCTGGGTCGGGATGTTCTATCCCGGGTAATCTATGGCGCCCGAATTTCTATGGGCATCGGGGTTGCTGTTGCCATTGTGGCCAGCTTGGCAGGACTTATCGTGGGTGTCTATTCCAGCTACTACACAAGGCTGGACCATCTTCTGATGCGTATTTCCGACGGTATAATGGCGTTCCCTGGATTGCTGCTCGCACTGGCCCTGATGGCGGCGTTGGGTGGTCGGGCATCGAATGTCGTGTTGGCTGTAAGCATCGTCGCGACGCCCTACATTGCCCGCGTTGTGCGTTCAGAAGCCCTGGCGCTAAAGGAACAGACATTTGTCGAGGCAACCCGCGCGCTTGGGGCGTCAGATACTCGGATCATCTGGCGGCACATCGCGCCTAACACACTGTCGTCACTGATCGTGCAGGCGACATTCATTTTTGCCGAGGCAATCATCGTCGAGGCCGCCCTTAGTTTTCTGGGCGCTGGTATCCCGCCTCCGGCACCAAGCTGGGGAAACATCCTGTCTGACGGTAAAACGTACATTTACAAAGCCTGGTGGATGACGTTCTTCCCCGGCATGACCATAACCATTGCGATCATTGGTTTGAACCTGTTCGGCGATGGTTTGCGCGATTTGCTGGACCCGCATTCCAGCAAGACCAAGAATTAGTGGACGGGACGATAATGAATAAAGACCCGATACTTAATGTCAAAGAACTGAGTACCAGTTTTAAGACTGAAAGAGGCGTGGTTACCGCTGTTGACGGCGTTTCGTTCGACTTATCCAAAGGCGAAATCCTGGGCGTGGTCGGGGAATCGGGGTGCGGAAAAAGCGCCACTGCGCAATCAATCCTGCGTCTTTACGACGAAAAGCAGACCATCCACAAAGGGGAAGTCTGGTTCGAAGGGCAGGAATTGCTGGGAATGCGGCCATCGGAAATGGACAAGGTCCGCGGCAACCATATCTCGATGATCTTTCAGGACCCGCTGAGTTCGCTGAACCCGGTGTTCACAATCGGAAATCAGATCGCCGAGGCCATCCTGATTCACAAGAAGGTCTCAAAACGAGAGGCATATGCCCGGGTTTTGGAGCTGCTGCGACTGACCGGCATCCCTGCCCCCGAGAAACGGGTAAATGAATACCCGCACGAACTGTCCGGCGGTATGCGGCAACGTGTGATGATCGCAATGGCTTTGGCCTGCGAGTCAAAAGTCATGATCGCCGATGAACCCACAACCGCGCTGGATGTTACGATTCAGGCGCAGATCATGAGCATGATCGTTGAGTTGAACCAAAAGCTCGACATGGGCGTGATCCTGATCACGCATGATCTGGGTGTCGTGGCCGAAGTCTGTACGCGCGTCGTCGTGATGTATCTTGGTCAGGTTGTTGAGGAAGCGGATGTAAAAAGTCTCTTCACTCGTCCCCTTCATCCCTACACGCAGGGGCTGATGAAATCGATCCCGCAACTTGATTGCGACCGGTCCAAACCGTTGCACGTGATCGAAGGAACGGTCCCGTCCTTGCATCATATCCCGGAGGGTTGCCGGTTCGCGCCAAGATGTCCCTTTGCGGACGACCTGTGCCGCTCAAAAATGCCACCGCTGGAGCAATACGGTTCCGGACAAAAGGCGCGATGCTGGCACGCAGAAACAATATCTGAGAAAGGTGAGGCGATCCGTGCCTGAACATGAAAACGAAAAGCGCCCTTTGCTGGAAGTCAAAGGCGTCAAAAAGTATTTTCCGGTTAGAGGGGCGCTTGGGACCACAGTTCAAGAGGTGAAAGCCGTCAATGACGTGTCTTTCGAAATGAACCGTGGCGAAACTTTCGGGGTCGTCGGCGAATCCGGTTGTGGCAAGAGCACGCTGGGGCGAACCATCCTGCGCCTGACGGAACCCACGGCGGGACAGGCCATTTTTGAGGGAACTGACGTATTTGCTATGGGCCCGTCAGAGCTGCAATCTCTGCGGCAAGACATTCAGATGGTGTTTCAAGACCCTTATTCGTCGCTCAATCCAAGAAAACGCATCGGGGCAATTCTCGAAGAACCGTTGAACATTCACAATATTGGAACACCTCGCGAGCGAACCGAAAAAGTCCTCAGAATACTGGATACGGTCGGCCTTCAGACCGATCACTATTACCGATACCCACATGAATTTTCGGGCGGGCAGCGTCAAAGGATCGGGATTGCCCGCGCTTTGATGGTGGAGCCCAAATTGGTTGTGTGTGACGAGCCTGTCTCGGCCCTTGATGTTTCAATCCAATCGCAAATCATCAACCTGCTCAAGAAACTCCAGCAGGAACTTCAGTTGACCTATCTGTTCATTGCGCATGACATCAGCGTTGTACGCTACATCTCGGACCGGGTCGGCGTGATGTATTTGGGTCAAATGGTAGAGCAAGCTCCCACGGAAGCTATGTTTGCGGACCCAAAACATCCATATACACGCGCGCTTTTGTCTTCGGTGCCAGAGCCAAAACTGGACGCCAAAAGAGAAAGGATCGTTCTTCGAGGAGAGCTACCTTCACCGTTGAATCCACCATCAGGATGTGTGTTCCATACAAGATGTCCAATGGCCAAACCTGAATGCAAGAAAGTGTTGCCAGTGAAAAAAGAGCTTTCAGCTGGGCACTTTGTGTCATGCCATTTGTATTGAAGGTTCCGTAAACTGGTAGTGTCGTAGAGTTTCCTTGAACTCCGGTAAGCGCTTCTTCTGGACACACCAATCACGCCAGTGCCGCAAATTATGCTCATTTCAGGATTCTGTCACAAAACGTGCGGCGGCTTCTTTGTATCCAAGCTTCGTGAATTCATACCTTTGTGGATTGGCACCCAGTCGGGTCGCGAAAAGGACGGGAAAACCGCAAACGCTTTTTGTGAATCAGGGCAATAAGATGAAGTTTGCCTGCATAAAAGAATGAACTTTTTGCGTTTTTATTAAGAAAAGATAAATGTCATGATCTGGTATCCGGTAGGAGGCCGGACCTTGGTCTGCGCGTTGATGCGTTGCCGGCCAACGTGTTTTAGCGGACTGCCGCAGCGATAAGCTGGCATTTTTTTTGACACTTGGGAGGATATCATGTCATTCACACGCCGTTCGAGCCTGGCCTTGATGGCCAGCATTGCCATCGCGCCTTTTGCGGCCTTGGCTCAGCAGGATTACCCGAACCGTCCGATCACACTCGTTATTCCCTACGGGGCGGGCGGTAGCACCGATACTTCGGCTCGCCAGATGGCGACGATGGCGGAACACATCCTTGGGCAATCCATTGTTGTAGAAAATCTGCCTGGTGCCAGCGGGACGAACGCGATGCGCGCTGTCGCGGCGGCGGACCCCGATGGCTATACGCTGATCGCGACGACCTCTTCGCCGTCCTTCGTTACCCCGGCGCTGCGCGACGTGGGGTATGATACACTGGCGGACTTCATTCCGATCCTGAACTATTCCGGCCCGTTCCACGGGGTCCTCGTTCCTGCGGACTCGCCGTACAGATCGCTTGATGAGCTGATCGAAGGCGCCAAATCCGGCACCGTGACCTATGGCACTGCTGGCGCCATGGGCGGCGCTCATCTGGCCTTTGCCTCGGTCGCCAAGCAAACCGGTGCCAAGCTGCAACACGTTCCGTTCGATGGCGCAGCCAAGACAAAAGCGGCGGTTCTGGGAGGGCATGTGAATGTCGCTCTGGTCCCGGCTTATCGTGACCTTGTGAAAGATGGCCAGTTGCGGCTGTTGGGCGTCCTGGACGGCACGAGTGACCCGGACTTCCCGGAAGCACCGACGCTGAAAGCGGCTGGTCTGGCGGCGGAATTCCCGTCGATCGTCGGTATCATGGCCCCGGATGGCACCGACCCGGCAATCATCGCCAAGCTGGAAGCGGCCTTCACCGAGGTCGCCTCTTCGGACGAGTTCAAGGCCTTTATGACCGATCTCAGCCAGCCGGTGCGGATCATGTCGGGCGCGGATCTGGCCAAGACGATCGAGGAAAACCTGAGCGCCTATCGCGAAATCGCCAAGGAACTTGGAAATTGAGTGGTAGCGATCGGGGCGGGTTCGCCCGCCCCGGCTTTCATCTGTTGACGACATGCCTGTTGCTGGCGGCAGGATTCGCAGCGATTGCCATGTTGAACCAACAGATCGAGATTTTCGGTTTCGGCGAAACCTGGCCCGATGCACGCAGCGTTCCCCGCGCGGCGCTGTGGCTGTTGACGGCGGTCCTGGTTCTGCGGCTTGGCCTCAGCCTGCGCAGCACGGACACGCCACTTGGTAGCCGCGCGCGGCTGGGCCGGGTGCTGGCCGTGGTGGCCAGCACAGGCGGTGCGTTGTGGCTGATGCCAGATTTTGGCTTTTTCATCGGTGCAGCGGGGGCCGGGATTGTCGTGACTTTGGTGCTGGGCGAGAAACGCCCCCTTCTGTTTATCCTGCCCATTCTTATCGCGGCCATCGTCGCCTATGGCGGGCGGCATGGGCTGAGTATCCCTCTTCCCTGACAAGGACAAAGACCCGTGCTACAGAACGCCTTTCTCGAACTTTTGAACCTTTGGGTGCTGGTCGCGGCGCTCGTCGGGATCGTTTCGGGGATCATCATCGGTGCGATACCTGGCCTCGGGCCCACCATGGCCATCGCACTGCTGATACCGGTCACCTTCACGATGGAACCGATCCCGGCGATCATCCTGCTGCTGGGCGTCTACCAGGGCGCTATCTTTGGCGGGTCGATCTCGGCGGTTCTGCTGAACGTGCCGGGCACGCCGTCATCAGCGGCAACGGCGATCGACGGCTTTGCGATGGCGCGACGTGGCGAAGGCGGGCGTGCCCTGCGCTTTGCCCTTTATGCCAGCGTCATTGGCAACATCTTCAGCTGCCTTGTTCTGATGGCTTTGGCAGAGCCATTGGCGCGCTTCGCGTTGGATTTCGGCCCGGCGGAGATGGCGATGCTGATGCTGTTTGCATTGCTGGTGATCGTGCTGTTCGGCGGTGGATCTAAGCTCGACGCGCTGATCATGGTGCTTGTCGGGGCCTGCGCGGGCATCGTCGGCCTTGACCCGATCAGCGGCACGCCGCGCTTTACCTTTGGCTCATTCGCCTTTGAAAACGGGTTCCAGTTGATCCCCGTCCTTATCGGCCTCTTTGCCATGTCCGAGGTTCTGTTGCAGGCTTTCGACCGCGAACCGCTGGTGGGCGATGCAGATGTCCCGCCTCTGAAGAGTTCGGTCGTGCGCTTTGCAGAGCTGTGGCGGATGCGGGTGACGCTACTGTTGTCTTCGGTCATCGGAACCTTTGTCGGCATCCTGCCGGGGATCGGATCGACCGTTCCCGCCTTCATGAGCTACAATCTCGCCCGCTCTCGTTCAAAGGTCGCAGACCAGTTTGGCAAGGGCGCGCCTGAAGGTGTCGCCGCCCCCGAAGCCGCCAACAACGCCGTCACGGGCGGTGCGCTAGTGCCGACGCTGGCGCTCGGCATCCCCGGCGACGCGGTCACAGCGGTGATCTTGGGCGCCTTCATGCTGCACGGGCTGGCGCCGGGGCCGTTCCTGTTCCGCGATCACGGGTTGGAGGTCTATGCCATTTTCGAGGCGCTTCTGCTGTCTTCGATTCCGACGGTGATCCTTGGCCTGCTGTTCTTTCGCATCGCCATTCACGTCACCCGCATCCAGCCGCGCCACCTGCTGCCCGCGATCACCATCCTCGCGATTTTCGGAGCGTTCTCCGTCAACAACAGCCTGTTCGACGTCTGGGTGATGCTGGGTGCGGGCGTGCTGGGCTTTTTTTTCCGGCGCAGCAATTTTCCGCTACCGCCGTTACTGATCGGGCTGATCCTTGGCGCACCGTTCGAACAAAGCCTGCGGCAGGCGCTGCTGACTTCGAGCGGCGGCTATGGCATCTTTGTCGGATCGCCCATCACCGTCGGGTTGCTGGCACTGATTGTGCTGTCGTTGGCAATCAGCCTGTTCTTCAGCCTGAGAAAGCCGCGCGCATGATCACCGATTGCCACCTGCATTCCTTTTACAAGACCCCTGTCCCACAGACCGGAAGCTATATCCCGCCCGCCCGCGACATCCGTGACTATATGGCAGAGGCCGCGCCGCTGGGCGTGCGCCGCGCGGTGGTTGTGCAAGCCTCGATTGATGGGACGGACAACAGCCGGTTGATGGAGGTGCTGGGCACCGACGGTCCCATCGCCCTGCGCGGGGTTGCCATGATAG
>Ga0181573_10003005_pt1 | contig 15219 bp, 14 predicted proteins | sample 101ome_25_FD_148643 | JGI IMG/M metagenome (GOLD analysis project Ga0181573, IMG submission 148643) | Coastal salt marsh microbial communities from the Groves Creek Marsh, Skidaway Island, Georgia - 101409BT metaG (spades assembly) | ecosystem: Environmental > Aquatic > Marine > Intertidal zone...
CCTGGCTGCTCGGCGATTGCTACACTCCATTTTTCAGAGATTCATCTTTTTTCAGAGACTCATAATGGCATCGACCCTGACCGACGACCTTCTGGCGTTTTTACGAGCGTCCCCAACCCCCTTTCACGCGACGCAAAATGTCGCAAGTGAATTGCTTGCGGCAGGATTTGAGCCACTCAATGAACGAGAGTCTTGGCAGCTCACTCGGCCCGGTAAATATTTTGTTACCCGAAACGACTCATCCATCATTGCGTTTCAACTTAGCGCTGAGGCAACCGCCGAACGTGGCGCGCGCCTCATTGGGGCACATACCGATAGTCCCTGCCTTAAGCCCAAACCCTATGCTGACGTTCACCAACAGCACTATGCCCAGTGGGGCGTTGAGGTGTATGGCGGTGTCCTGCTGAATCCTTGGTTTGATCGCGACCTTAGCCTTGCGGGCAAAGTGTCGTTCACCATGGGCGCAGGGCAAGTCCACCATACGTTGGTCGATTTCAATCGCCCTATTGCAATCATTCCGAGCCTCGCCATCCATTTAGACCGGGACGCCAATAGCAAGCGAACAATCAACGCTCAAACCGATATCCCACCCATTACAGCGCGCGCACCACAACAACTCCCTGACCTTCTGCGTGAGCAGGTGATTGCCTCTCTCTCACTGGAAGAAGACGCGCAAGCCAAGGACATCAACATCCTAGCCTGGGATTTGTCGTTTTATGACACCCAGGCGCCATCAACCATTGGCTTGCTGGATGAGTTCATTTGTAGTGCGAGGCTCGACAACCTCTTGTCTTGTTTTTTGGCGCTGCGTGCACTCCTTCAAGCGGATAGCGGCGCTGACCAGTGGATCGTATTGAATGATCATGAAGAGGTCGGCAGCACCTCCTCCGCGGGGGCAGACGGAACCATGCTTCAAGATATCTTGATGAGAGTCTATCCCGATGAACAAGACAGACTGAGAACGATGGCCCATTCCATGCTGATTTCAACCGATAACGCGCATGGCGTGCACCCAAATTACCCCTCAAAGCACGACGCTCTGCATGGTCCTATTCTCAATGACGGACCGGTGATCAAAATTAACGCTAACCAACGATATGCGACCAGCAGCGACTCTCATGCTTGGTTCGCTCACTTGTGCCAAACCCACGATATTCCTTATCAGAAGTTCGTGACACGCGCTGATATGGGATGTGGGTCAACGATTGGGCCAATTACTGCCGCCAAACTTGGGATTCAGACCATCGACGTTGGCGCGCCTACTTTTGCGATGCATTCTATTCGGGAAACGGCGGGAACAGAGGACGCCGTTCATTTACTTAGCGCACTGAGGCACTTCCTGTCACTGAAGCAAGCGCCGGTCAGCCATGCCATGATGCCGTAGGTACACCAATCAGCGACGCCTGATCCTCCAACCTTTGAAGCAGTGACTGCTTGACCTCGGCAGCTAACGAGCCAGGGCCAGTACTGGGGGCGGCATGCGTACGACGAAAGACATCCTCTAACCGCCCCGAGTCCAGCCATTGCCTTCTCAAATAGGTCAACCAAGCCTGAATGGGCGCTTGATCAGATGGCATGTCAGTCGCCCTGACATAACACCGCTCGATGAGAAGACGTAAGCGCTCATTACCCGCGACCAGGGGTAAGCCACCCGACGCAATGGTTTGCCTTGCTTGCTCCATCGTTGCGAGATCTTCGGTTGAAAAAAAACCGCCCGTATAGAGCGACGCATCCACATCTCGATCTGCTCCGATCTCATCTTGCATCTGCTTCTGATTGAGCAGCCTTTCGCTAAGTAGATCTCGCAATCGACCCATTCGCTGAAGGTCAGCGACTCGCTCATGCACCATTGACTCACCGATGCCCAATGCATTCGCTTGCTCCTCACCCAGCGTTCGATATGGCGCGATGGGGGGAGACTTGTTGATTGCGATAGATTGCAGTGGTCTTGGCCCTGTCTCGTATTCGCGGCCCCAGTTCTGCAGCGCGGTATCGAACGCATCAACACTGCTTAACGCAGCCTCAAAAGCACGGGGTGGCACGGTGAGATCCCAACAGACCACGGTGTTCGAAAAGTGTGGGTGTGCAATCAGCGGCAATATGGCGGTCAGCCCGCGTCTCTCTGGCGGATAATAAGGCGCCACATGGACAAGGGGTCCCTTCCCCAGTGGATACAGTTGGTTAATGACCGCTTGTTTTTGCCTTAACGCAAAATAGAAGTCGAATAATTTCGGCTGCGCGAGTTTAACAAGGCGAGCCAGGCCAATCGTGGCTTCAATATCCGACAGCGCATCGTGAGCGCTCGTGTGTTCGATGCCGTTAGCTCTTGCCAAATCAACCAGGGTAAAACTGGGTCGTCCATTGTCTCTCATAGGCCAATGGATTCCATCGGGCCTCAACGCATAAGCCATCCGCATCAGGCCCAAAATATCCCACCGGGAATTACCGCCCTGCCACTCCCTCGCGTAAGGATCTCTCAGGTTACGAAACAGAGTTTGACGAACGAACTCATCATCAAAAGACAAGCTGTTGTACCCCACCACACAGGTCTCTGGCACTGCGAAATGACTCAGCAAGAGTGACGTGAGCGCGAACTCCGAACATCCTTTCGTCATCAATGCCCGTGGATCGAGGCCAGTTACTGCCATTGCCCCTGGATCAAGTAGCGCATCTTCTGTCGGCTTGACGAGCTGATTAACGGGCTCACCAACTAGATTCAAGTCGGCATCCGTCCGTTGGCCCGCGAACTGCAAGATTCGATCATCTATTGCGTTGGTGCCAGAGGTCTCAAGGTCATACCAAAAAAAGGTTGCCGCCATGAATCGATGCCTTCAATCCCCTAATCACCTTACCTATAATGATTTTTCAACGCTACCGTGTGACACCATGGCAAGAAAAGACCTTTTGTTCCTGATCTTAGGACCACTCGCTGCTGGCATCCTTTTAACTGGGCTGATGAGTAACGAGGTCGATCAGGCCATCGCGATCACATCGGCCATCACGCTGTGGACGGGCATTTGGTGGGTCACTGAACCGATTCCCATCCCTGTTGCCTCAATGCTACCCCTCGCGCTGTTCCCAACATTCTCAATTTTAACGCCGGCCCAAGTGGGAGAGGCCTACGGGAGCCCGCTCATTCTTCTGCTAATGGCGGGGTTCATTCTTTCTCAAGCGATGGAGAGTAGCGGCGCCCATCGTCGTGTCGCACTCAACATGGTGAATTTTTTCGGTGGAGTGAGCAGCCGAAGGATCGTGTTCGGGTTCATGGCGGCGGCTTGCATCCTGTCAATGTGGATTTCAAATACCGCAACCACGTTGATGTTGTTGCCAGTAGCGCTCGCGGTCATTGAGCGATCCCCCGACCCAAAACTCAGTATCCCTTTGTTACTCGGCATCGCTTACGCCTCCAGTATTGGCGGAATTGGGACACCGATTGGTACACCGCCGAATCTCGTGTTCCGCGAGGTCTATGCGACCCAAGTGGGGGGTGAAATAGCGTTTCTGGATTGGATGCTCTGGGGTGTACCCGTTGTCGCTGTCTTTGTGCCATTAGCCGCGATCTGGCTAACCCGGAATTTATCGTTTCAAGGCAAAATTGAATTACCCGAAGTGGGTCGATGGTCAGTTGCAGAGAAAAGAGTATTCGCTATCTTTTGTCTAACAGCATTGGCCTGGGTGACTCGCACACAACCATACGGCGGCTGGTCTGGTGCACTGGGTGTTCAGGGTATCAATGACGCGAGCATCGCTATGTTAGCCGTCATCGCCATGTTTTCCGTGCCCAATGGCAAGGACGGCCGCCTGCTTGACTGGTCGGCTGCGGCAAACATCCCCTGGGGCGTCCTCATTTTGTTCGGCGGCGGGATCGCCATCGCGAAAGCCTTCGTTGCCACAGGCCTATCGGGACTGCTCGGTGAGTGGTTGTCAGCACTTGCAACGCTAGAGCTCATCCTCGTCATCCTCAGCATTTGCATCTCTATCACCTTCCTCACCGAGATCACGAGTAACACAGCGACCACCACGCTCATGCTCCCTGTTTTAGCCGCAGCCGCATTTGCGGCTGATATCCCGCCCGAGCTGCTCATGGTGCCAGCTGCCATGAGTGCCAGCTGCGCATTTATGTTGCCAGTCGCAACTGCTCCCAATACGATTGTGTTTTCTACCGGCCGTTTTCCTATCAAAACCATGGTGCGCGAGGGATTTGTGTTGAACTTGGTAGGTGCTGCGGTCATTACTACCCTTTGCGTGTGGCTAATCTAGTTGAGTGCCTCAACCCCGAAGCAAGATCGATCGATTATGAATTCCGCTCATCCTAGTTCCTCTATTCGCCAGCCTCTCCCTGAGCGTATGGTTGGCGCGTTACGCGCATCGTTCAGTCTGATACTGATGAGTCTCAATACACTCGTGTTGTGTATTCCGATCTATCTCATTGCGCTCTTCCGGGCGGTGTCTCCTGATGGACTGAAACCAACCTGGACAGCACTCGCGATGTCCATTGCTGAGCATTGGATTAGCATCAACAACCTCGTCCTCGACGCGTTTCAGACACTGGATATCGAAGTGATTGGCTTAGAGGAACTCGATCAACGTGCGTGGTATCTCGTCGTCGCCAATCACCAAAGCTGGACTGACATCATGATTCTGCAACGCGTGTTCAATCGCAGAATTCCTATGCTCAAGTTTTTCATTAAACAAGAACTGATTTATGCACCCGTGATAGGCATCGCCTGGTGGGTCTTAGACTTTCCCATCATGAAGCGATACTCAGCTTCCACCCTCAAGAAGAAACCTCATCTGCGGGGAAAAGACCTCGAGACGACTAAGCGATCCTGTGAGCGCTTCAAGCTAACCCCTGTCTCCGTCCTCAATTTCCTCGAAGGGACTCGATTCTCCCAGGCCAAAAAAACAAGCAGCAATTCACCCTTTGAGTACTTGTTGAAGCCAAAAAGTGGCGGTGCGGCAATGGTCTTGGACGCGCTCTCAGACCATCTAAGCCAGATACTCGACGTCACCCTGATTTACGAGACGAAAACGCCTAGCTTCATAGAATTTTTGATGGGTCACAAACCGCGGATCATCGTTCATGTGGATGCCATTCCCACGAGCGAGGTCAAATCAGTTGCGATGGACTTGGACGGAAGTGTTAGCAACCGGAAAACGCAAGCTTTTCTCAACGAGCGTTGGTCACGTAAAGATCGGCTAATGGGCGATCTGCTAGAGCATCGGAGCTGATCCTGCTAACATTTTCTCCTTCAAGGAGAATCCTTTGACATCCATCTATTCCGACTACTTTGGCCTTAGAGAATCGCCGTTTTCGATAGCGCCTAATCCTGAATACCTCTACATGAGTGATCGTCATAGAGAGGCGCTCGCTCACCTCATGTACGGCATCCAAGGCGATGGGGCGTTTATCCTACTTTCCGGCGAAGTGGGGACTGGCAAGACGACCGTGTGCCGTTGCCTCCTCGAACAGATTCCCAACGAAGTTGATACCGCCTTCATTCTGAACCCCAAGTTGACCGCCGAAGAATTATTGGCGGCGGCCTGTGACGATCTGTCTATTTCCTACCCAGAGAATGCGTCGATTAAGACGTTGACCGATGTCATGAATGCCTACCTGCTCGAGGCACACGCGCGCGATCGACGTACCATCCTGATTATTGATGAAGCGCAGAACCTATCGATCGAAGTGCTCGAGCAATTGCGACTGCTCACGAATTTAGAGACCCACCAACGCAAGCTGCTACAAATCATACTGTTAGGACAACCCGAATTACTTGATGTACTCGCTAAACCCGAACTTCGCCAACTCTCACAACGAATTACAGCGAGATTCCATCTGGGAGCGCTTACTCGAGAAGAGGTCACCGCCTATATCAGACATAGGCTGGGCGTCGCCGGTGCCAAAGGAAACTTCTTCTCCAAGCGGGCCATCGATCAAATCTTTAAATTGAGTGACGGGATACCAAGAATCATCAACTTGGTCTGCGATAGGTCGATGCTTGGCGCCTACTCTGAGGGCGAAATGCAAGTGACGCCATCCATCGTGGACAAAGCCGCAGGCGAGATTCTCGGCCCAAGAAAAACCTCACCCATGGATTGGCGGCGCATTGCCATTGCTGCCATTGGCTGTTTGACCCTTGTCACGGGTTATCTGTTGTTCGATCTTTTGAGCGATAACGACTCGCAACCGCCCACTGCAGCCGTTTTGGAGGCACCTTCGCCGAGGAGCATCGAATCGAGTTCGACTGCAGTCATGGTCGACGCAGGGAACACCAACCCTGCGAGCGTTTTACCTGCGCTTGCTGAGGGTCAAACGTTGATCACCCCCGAAAGCGCAGTCCCTTCTTCATCGACTCGTAGTGCTGAGCCAGTGGTCGAAGAAATAATCAGCGATTTAGCGGTCAATGCTGTACCAACACCTTCAGGGCCACCGATACAAACGACCGATCCCGGTATATCCGTAGCTAAATCGATCGAACCCCTCATCACTCCGCTGTCCTCTCTCATCGGCCATGGCAATTTTCAGTCCGCATTGAATGACTTGCTCAAACTTTGGGAAGTAGATTTTACTGATCCAGAAACGGCAACCTGCGAACTTGCAGAGACGATTGGCCTTTTCTGCTACGAGAACATCGCTGGGCTAAACGAAATGAATGATTTCAATCGCCCTGTCATTATGAATCTCAATGGAAGATGGTTCACCCTAACGGGCATTGCCCGCGATCGCGCAACTGTCCTTTACGGGGATGAAACGTTCGATATCAGCGTCAGTGAATTGCTTGAATATTGGAACGGCAATTTCACCCTCCTTTGGCGGGCGCCCCCAGGATATCAAGTGCCTTTGACCGTGGGAGATCGCGGCCCGGCAGTCGACTGGCTCGTGAATCGTTTGGCCATTATCAACGATGCTAACCCTCCGCTTAGCCCAGGCTATATCTTCGACGGAACACTTGAATCGAGAGTTCGCCAATTCCAACTCTCAAGCGGTTTAACCCCAGACGGAATAGCTGGGGTAAAAACCTGGATCAAAATTAACGACAAAGATGGTGTCGCGACGCCTCGCCTTGATAAAGAGGCGTCCTAATGTCTTACATTCTTGATGCACTCAACAAATCCGAGCAGGAGAAGACAGAGACCAAGACGCCTGGCCTCAATACCGTCCATCAGCGCGTGGAGCGCCCCGATTCGAGGACACCGCAGCGATGGCAGATCATTGTCGGGGTGATCTTGACACTGAACGTCGCCGCGTTGGCTGCCTGGTATTTCACCAGCGGTGATTCCGCCGAGACCGAGATGACTGTTCAGCCACCGCCAAGATCCTCGCTGCCTGCCATCACAGAGAACACGCCAACAGCAAGCCGAAGCCAAAGCGTTGAGAGGCAGAGGCCGCAGTCCCCCACCGTTGTCAGGCAGGAACCTGCTAGAAATACAAGGCAAGTGCAGCAAGCGATGCCAATCCAACGCGCCTCTGCCACTGTACCACGCACCGTTACCGTTGATGCGCGTACTCGCCTTGCCGCGATTCGCTTTTCATCGCATATATTTGCTGCCGATCAGGCGCTGCGAATGGTCGTTGTCGATGGCCAACGCATGAAAGAGGGCGATACCTTAAGTGGTGGTATTCGATTGGAGCAGATTACAGAGGATGGCGTCATATTCCAGCACAATGGCACGCGCTACCCCATTGACGTGCTGAGCCAGTGGGACAATTAGTCCCGCTATTTTCAAAAGCCCGCTAAGCGGTGCGCCTCTCTTGCTCAGTCGTTGATTAATCGTTGCAACCTGCCTTAAAGCCTCGAGATAAGCGTGTTCGATTGGTAATGTGGCACAGCATTCCAGATTGATATACGCCTTCCCAGGCTACTCACGCCTGTCAAAACGCTGGTTCTCTCACCAGGGATTTAAGCCGCTGCTAGAATTTGACATGCCCAGCGACGACCGACTCGCTGCTCGATGTTTCACATGAGGAGGCTTGAGGAGACGCAAATGGAAAACAGCGTTAGCTTGCGATAAGCCAGCTCATGATCCCTTCGCTTAATTGGACTCACCACTGGCGCTTCGATCCAGGTAGAACCCTACCTACCCTACCTCATAGGCGCTCGGGCCTACTGAACCGGAATCGTGCTTAACGACTGAATTTGCCGCTTCATCTCAAGCATTTCAGTATTGTTCCGCGCGCGATATTCAAGGTTCGATCTAATGTCCTCACGGGCATCACCGAGCTGCTGAGACACGAGATCAAGTTTTCTACGACTCTTTTCAAACGCATCCACTTGATCTTGCAATTGTTGGCGAAGCAGTGCGATTTGCGTTGCCTGATCATCGTTCTCGATGGCCAAGGTTTTCTGTAGTTCGATCATTTCCTTGTTGAGCGCCTCAAAGCGATCGCCTAATCCTCCCACCGTGTTGGCAATGGGATCGAGTTGAGCGTTTAACTCCGTAATGGTGGTGTCGATGCTCTTTTCAAGCGCCTCAATTTTGGGGCGGTTTTGCCGGTAAGCCACTGCCCAAAGCTTATCAATCTCAGTCACATTAGTGCCAAGCTGCTCCTGCATAGATTGAAGCGTGAGTGACACGTCGGTGCCGGTCGCCGAGAGGCGATCTTCAAGCGCCTGGATACTCTGCTGGCTTTTATCGAGCAGGGCATTGGCCTCGTCCAGTTTCATTTGAACCTGGTACAAGATGTAACCACCAATACCCATGAAAACCAGCATCAAAAAGATGATAAACACCAAAATGCCATTGAAATTGCTTTGCTTGGGTGTCTCCGCTCGACCACTTCGCCTGTAGGTGGAGCGATCGTCACTGTCTGTTCGTATCGAGGGAAGCTCATCAAGCCGCGAGCCTTCTTCTACGCCCTCAACGTCGACGTCTTCTCCTGCTTGCTCTACTGGTTGGTCTTCGCGGGGATCATCACTCATGACAGTCTCTGCTTTACTGGTTAGGTTTCGATAGGCCAAAAATTTGGGGCCACTTTCGGCCCCAAATTGTAACGCTTTTTCAAAAGCACGTCGCCGGGAAGTCAGCCATTGCTGAGCACGTGAGTGCTCGAATTCGCTAGTCCAACCAGACGACGATCTTGAGATTATAGGAACTTCATTAGACCCCAAAGCACCAACGTTAAGCCCAAACCACAATGGATAACTCCCTTGACCGACGTCATGGGTCCTTGCGCTCCACGCAACGCATTGATCTCCAGCAGTAAAATGATGGCGAATACCGCAATCAGACTGACAGTGGTTGCGCCATCAAGCAGCGGAACCGTACGCGCGTGGGCCGATGAGCCCATAAAGAACAGCATCGGAATCGAAAATAACGTGTTGGTTCGAGAGGCTAACGCAGCCTTGGGCGCAGCGGCAGCGGCCTCCGCCAATGCTTCACCGCCCTCAGCAACCTGCTGGGCCGAAGCAATCACTATTTTCTGGTTAGGCCAAATTACAAACCAGACATTGAATGCCATCAGCGTTCCAAGGGTAGCGCCCACTACAATGTCATAGCTCAATGCGGCGCTGATTTGATGCAGCAGCACCAAACCGGTCAAGAACGTAAACGCGGCTCCCCACCTGAAATACCAAAGGGCTCGAGGAACAAGTTTTTGAATGGCACCGGCACGGTGATCGGCCTCTGCCTCTTTGAAATATTCAGTCTGAACAAAGTTGAAATAATACAACAACCCGATCCACACAATCCCGAACAGAAAGTGTCCCCACCGCCACAAATAATCCAATTGTTCCATTCGTCATCCTCTCTTTAAACGGATACACAGCGTACTTATTCTCTGGTCAAGCTCTCCCCGACCCCCGTCACATGGTATCTCAATCATTCCGGTGAATACAGAGATAGCGGGCGCCTTCAGGCAATCTGTCGCAAATTAAGAAGCTTCCCTTGGTCGTCATACTCAATCTCAAAACGACCAGCTACACCTGAGGGGCCCACAAATGACCGGAGCAGTCGTGCCGGGAACTGCAAGCGCAGACCTTTGTCCGAGAGAACAATCACACTACTCGCTTCACCTCGGTAGTAGCGTTGCATTTCCTCAGGCGAGATGGAAAGGGAGAACTGCTCGATCATCCGTCAATCTTAACCGGAGTCATCCTTATCGATGAAGCGACCGCCTCGCAAGTCACTCCCGCGTTTTTTGTTAGAGCCCATCGAGTCACGATGAAAAGAGAGCGCGACAGTGGATACACCACGCTACAGAGCTTCAGCAGGCAAAAAAAACCCCGCAGAAGCGGGGTTTTTTGCCTAAAGGGCAGTCGACTTACATCATGCCGCCCATGCCGCCCATGCCGCCCATATCGGGCATTGCGGGTGCAGCTGGCTTATCCTCTACGATTTCCGTCACCATACACTCGGTGGTGATCATCAATCCTGCCACTGACGCTGCTGCTTGCAGTGCGGTTCGCGTGACTTTAGCGGGATCGGGGATCCCGAAGTCGATCATGTTACCGTACTCGCCAGACGCTGCGTTGAACCCTTCGTTACCGCTCAGCTGCTTGACCTTGTCGACTACAACAGAGCCCTCGGCACCAGCGTTCTCAGCGATCTGACGAATAGGAGCCTCCATGGCACGCCGACAGATGTTGATACCAACATTCTGATCCTCATTGTCCCCTTCTAATCCATCAATGGAGGTCAATGCACGAATCAGCGCAACGCCACCGCCCGCGACAATTCCCTCTTCCACCGCAGCGCGGGTTGAGTGAAGCGCATCTTCAACGCGGGCTTTCTTCTCTTTCATTTCGACTTCAGAACCAGCGCCAACCTTAATCACGGCAACGCCGCCAGCAAGCTTAGCCACACGCTCTTGCAGTTTCTCTCGATCGTAATCTGAAGAGGTTTCTTCGATCTGAGTACGAATCTGCTTCACGCGAGCCTCGATGTCATCAGAGTTGCCAGCACCATCGACGATCGTCGTGTTCTCTTTGGTTACCGAGATTCTCTTCGCCTGCCCGAGATCCTCGAGCGTTGCTCCTTCGAGGGACAAGCCCACTTCTTCGGAGATCACCGTGCCGCCCGTCAGAATGGCGATATCCTGAAGCATCTCTTTACGACGATCGCCAAAGCCTGGTGCTTTGGCCGATGCTACTTTGACAATCCCGCGCATGTTATTCACAACAAGCGTCGCGAGCGCTTCGCCTTCCACGTCTTCCGCGATGATCATCAGCGGCCGGCTCGACTTCGCGACGGCTTCCAGGATCGGCAGCATGTCACGAATGTTTGAGATTTTCTTGTCAAACAACAAGATATAGGGATCATCAAGCTCGGCGCTCATGTTGTCCTGGTTGTTGATGAAGTAAGGAGACAGATAGCCTCGGTCAAACTGCATACCTTCAACCACGTCAAGTTCATTCTCTAGGCCTGAACCTTCTTCGACGGTGATGACACCTTCCTTGCCCACTTTTTCCATCGCTTCGGCCAAAATATCGCCGATTTGAGTGTCACTGTTTGCACTGACGCTGCCCACTTGAGCAATCGCTTTCGAATCAGAGCAAGGTACTGCCAGGGCTTTCACGGCCTCTACAGCCTCGGCAACGGCTTTGTCGATGCCCCGCTTCAAATCCATAGGATTCATACCCGCAGCGACGGCTTTCAACCCTTCATTCAAGATCGCTTGGGCCAATACCGTTGCCGTGGTCGTACCATCACCCGCGACGTCTGATGTCTGCGAGGCGACTTCCTTGACCATCTGGGCACCCATGTTTTCGAACTTATCTTTGAGTTCGATTTCCTTCGCTACCGAGACACCATCTTTAGTCACTGTTGGCGCGCCGAATGACTTGTCTAAAACAACATTACGACCTTTGGGGCCCAGCGTGACTTTAACGGCGTCTGCGAGTGTATTCACACCATTTAGCATTCGCTGCCTGGCTGAATCTCCAAATTTCACATCTTTAGCTGTCATAACTCTTTAATCCTTAATTCCTTGTTTTGATCTTCACGCAAGTTCGATAAACGTGTGGCGCTTATTCAATAACGCCGAACACCTCGCTCTCGCTCATGACCAGCAGTTCTTCACCGTCAATTTTCACTGTGCTACCTGCGTATTGACCGAACAGCACTTTATCACCGGCTTTCAGATCAACAGTTTGCACTGTGCCATTGTCCAGTTTCTTTCCAGGTCCGACCGCTAGTACTTCGCCCTGAGAGGGTTTTTCTGCTGCGGAACCAGGAAGAACGATGCCTCCAGCTGACTTAGTTTCCTCTTCGAGACGACGTACTACGACCCGATCGTGTAAAGGACGAATATTCATTCTTATCTCCCGATTAAGACTTCCCCGACGCGTAGCCGGTATTTTCTCTATCCAAGCTAGACCCTCGTTTTTGGGCGCTTTTAGCTTGGCACTCTCCCTAAAGGAGTGCTAATAATAGGGTCACTTTTAGCAGAGTCAAGGGCGGACTGCTAAAAAAAATCCGAGTGCAGAGAAGTCAATAACATGGCCTCTAACCAAGCCGAATCTAACGCTATGTCACTGAAAAATCAGAGAATTGAGCGCGTCATTCAAGTGATCGCGCTGATTCCTATTGGAAAGGTTGCTACCTATGGCCAAGTCGCTGAGGCAGCCCAGCTAAAAGGACTCTCAAGATGGGTGGGCAGAGTCCTTAGTCAACTTCCAGCGGGCACGTCTTTACCCTGGCACCGCGTGATTAACAGTGCTGGCAGAATTACCAATCCCAATCGTGAAGAACAAATTAAGCGCCTGATCTCGGAGGGCATTCACGTCAACGGAGATCGCGTGTCTCTAGCGAGATTTCGCTGGAACCCTGAGGAGATTTTCGACGAATCGCCCAAATCGTGAGCGCAATCGCTGGCAGACCGAGGATCGCCGATCCCACGAAAAAACCATAATAGCCCAAGGTATCCACTGCTATGCCGGAAAAACCGCTCATCAATTTCCCTGGCAACGTCATTAATGAACTAAACAACGCGTATTGCGTTGCCGTGAATTCTCGCTGCGTCAATCCTGAGAGGTAGGCAACAAAACTCGTAGCTGATACACCGCCACTTAGATTATCGAGGCTAATAACAATCGCCAACAAACGGAGATCCGCCTGCTGCTCGGCTAAAAATGCGAACATGAGGTTGGTTACCGCGACCAAGAACGCCCCTCCCAGCATCGTTTTCAACACACCAAAGCGAACGACCAGGAGCCCACCTAGGAAAGCGCCGAAAATAGACATCCCAAACCCCAGTCCTTTAGCGATGCTTGCGATTTCGGCCTTCGAATACCCTTGATCAAGATAGAAAGGGTTAGCCATCACCCCCATCACAATATCGCTCAACCGATACAGGGAGACCAATGCAAGAATGGCCCAAGCTGCAGCACCGTAAGCCGCAAAAAAAGAGGTGATCGGTGCAACAAACAGTTGTTTGAAGTAGGCAACAACCTTTACTCGCCAATCGCTCTCGGACGAGGCGATCGTCGCTGCGAGCGTTGTATTGACCCATTCCTTCTGCTCACGCGATGTGGGCTCTGACACCAATAGGGTCGTTATAAGCCCAATTCCCATCATCACGCCGCAACTCAGATAAGCCAGCGACCACGAGCCAAAGTCCGCAATCAGCAGTGCACCGGCCCCCGAGGTCAATAAAGCAACTCGATACCCCAAGATGTACATCGCCGACATTGCGGCTTGATTTTCGTTGTCAGCCGCTTCAATTCGATACGCATCCACCACAATGTCTTGGGTCGCCGATGAGAATGCAGTCGCGCAGGCAAGCACTGCAATCCAGCCAGTTTGGTGAGCGCTAACTTGAGACAACAAAATCAAACTAGCCGCGACTGCAACCTGAGAAATCGCCATCCAAGCTCGCCGATGACCGAGCCATCCTGTCAGCAATGGGATGCTGGTGCGGTCAACCCAAGGAGCCCAAACGAATTTAAGGGAGTAAAACAGCCCTACCCAGGCAAAGAATCCTATCGTCGTGAGATCCACCGACGTGTCTCGAAGCCATGCTGTTAATGTCGAGAAGACCAACAGATAAGGCAAGCCCGACGAGAACCCTAAAAACGCTAGCGCCAGCGTTGTGGGGCGAACGTAGACTGTGAATCCCTCTCGCCAGGTCCCGGGCGATTTGTTGGTCGCGATGCTCATGGTCGAATTAAACCATGGTTAGTTCTTGAGCCGTGAAATTCATGCATCCGCCGTTGTCATCCAGTAAGCCCAGCGTTGGCAAAAACATCGATTTGCGCGGATTGCCACTAAGCTTTCGTGCGGTAAATCACGTACACTTTCGTGGTTTTCAAATTCGAGCGACTCATGGGCAAGCGACTAACGAAGATATACACCAGGACCGGAGATGGCGGTGAGACGGGCCTAGGAGACGGGTCGCGAGTCCCCAAAACACATGCCCGCGTCGGCGCGATGGGCGATATCGACGAATTGAACGCGCACCTCGGACTTGTCAGTGAGCATCTCAAGAGCACCGCGGTAGAAGCGCTCACCCACTTGGCCCCTTTCCTTGATCGTTTGCAACATAGAATCTTCGACTTGGGCGGAGAGGTATCAATCCCTGGATTCCAACTCATCCATGATTATCACGTTGACCGGATCGAGACCGAACTCGATCAAATGAATAGTGAATTGGCGCCACTCGAGAACTTCATTATCCCCGGTGGATCTGTGCTGATTGCGCAGTGCCATGTGGCCAGGAGTGTTTGCCGAAGAGCGGAGAGAAGCTTGATCGAGTTGGGAGAGACAGACACTGTGAACCCACCTGGGCTCCGATTTCTCAACCGCTTGTCTGACTTTTTGTTCGTTCTCGCAAGGTACTGCGCACTGAAAACAGAGCAACCTGAGCATTTATGGCAAAAAGACGATGAGCCATCAGCAGGTTAGGCAACAGCGCGGCATCAGTGCGAAACGCTCCTCACCTATTTAGACTAGCTACTCCGATTGGATCATTGTGTATTGAGCGGGCCGAGTGGGTCACTCGAACCACACTATCGATCACTGCCGCTCACTAACAGCCGCTCATCAACAGCACAAAAGCTTGTCTAACCCACTTTTGTAAGGTCAGGGTATTACAGGGCGAGATACCGAACATCTTCTAGTTGCTCAGCCAGTCCGGCTAAGAACCGAGCCGCCTCTGCTCCATCGATGGCTCTGTGATCATAGCTGAGCGCCAACGGTACGATGAGGCGTTTCTTTAACTCATCATTCACATAACGAGGCTGCCACTTAGCCCGAGCGACGCCAAGTATGGCCACCTCC
>Ga0181573_10003008_pt1 | contig 15210 bp, 14 predicted proteins | sample 101ome_25_FD_148643 | JGI IMG/M metagenome (GOLD analysis project Ga0181573, IMG submission 148643) | Coastal salt marsh microbial communities from the Groves Creek Marsh, Skidaway Island, Georgia - 101409BT metaG (spades assembly) | ecosystem: Environmental > Aquatic > Marine > Intertidal zone...
CTCAGCCGCCCTATCGGCCGGGTATCGCGTGCCATTACGATCAAACTCGCAGCCGCTGTCGCGAACGGCCCGAATCAGCGACCTGATTTCTGCTTCTGCGTCGGTGTTCCCATGTGTCTGAGAAATGGGGGCGGCGAATAATATCAGTGTGAGGAAAACGCGGCTCATGGATCCTCGCGTCGAAAAGTGGCAAGCAGCGGGTTATGGTCTGAGGTGCTGACTGCTTTGGTTTCAGAGGACTGCCATGCCAAGCCCCGCACATAAAGATGATCCAGTGGTTTGCCGAATTGCGTGGTGCGGCGGTCAGGAGAGAAAGGGACAGGAATCAGTTTCAGTTCATCGGCGAGCGAATCGATAACACCCTGTCGCTTGTTACTCCAAGTATTCAAATCGCCCCCAAAGATGACGGGCCCTTCATGGGTGCGGATCAGCGCGGCGGCTTTGTTTATTTGTCCCTGATAGGCTTCAATACCGAAGCTGAAGTTCACCGCGTGGAGGTTAACGGTGAGCAGTGTGTCACCGCTGTCTGCGAGTGGGTAGAGGGTAACGCTGGTGGCCTTGGGGGTGCGCAACCAAGGCTCAGTTGCCAGCAGTTGGCAGTGCACAAGGTGGGGGACCCTTGCGAGAGTGACCACGCCTGTCTCGATTTCGTTCTGCACGTAACCCGGCACAAACGCCTCAAAAAGTGACTGCTCAATGACTGTCTGGGTTTTCTTGAGTGGCACGGCTTCCTGTAGAAAGATCAGATCGGACTTTTTGGCGAGGGCTGCAAATTCGGAGACCAGATCGGGATGCTGTGCTTTCTCCACATTCCAGTTCAGTAACGAAAAAGGTGCCTCTAGGCCATCGGTGCGCACCTGTTGTCGACCCAGTGAGAGCCCTTGCGCGCACGCTTCGGAGCGCTCAGCGGTGATGACCAATGGCCAATCTTGAGCCGCCTGACCGCAGCCTACCCAGACGGACAGTACTGTAGAGGCAATGACCCTTGCAGACAGTGGGCCGCCGAGGCGCTGTCCTTTTGAAGAGCGGTCGGACATCTCAGTCGTATTCAGGAGGTCTGTTGGGTGCCCCGAATGATCAATTCATGACGGGCAATTTTCCAGCCCTTGTCGGTGCGCAAAAAATTAGTCAGATAAGTCGCCCAAAGCGTAAACATGGCGCCATCGCCGTCTTTTATCACGTGGAGCGCCTGCACATCTGTTCTTGCAGAGGCGGTGTCACCGGACACGGTTGCCAGCTGTGGGCTCATCAAGTGTTGGGTCGCAGAAAAGGCCTCCAGCTGGCTTGCCACCGATGCAGTCCAAGTATCTGCGCCAGTGATTGTGGTCTCGCCAAAACCGACGATCTCCACGTCATCGGTAAAGCAGGCGCGATAACGCACCATGTCTCGGTCATCCACGGCCGCGGCATAAGAGAGCATCACGTCTTGAAGTTGTCTGCGATCGTTGGCGTCGCCCATATTCTTATCCTTGCTGCGTGCTTACAGCCTGCCCTCAATATAATCATCGATGCGCTCATGGTAGCGGCTGATGCGCCTTTCCTGCCCCGAGAGATAAGCGCCTTTAAAGCCGCGGGAACGCACCCCGCGCTGTTGGGTAATAAACACGGCGACATCGTCTTCTATTGCCGGGCCAATCGAGTCCTTGCCGCAGGTTAGCCATTTGACAGGTACATCTCCCGATCCATCTCCTGTTAGCGATTCGGTGGCGCTGGTGCCGTCGTCGAGCTCTGCAGCCACGCTGGCCGGGCTCGCATACCACCAGTTATCAAACTGGCACTGCTCCGGGTCGGTGGGGTGGGGGCGTGCGCGCAAAAAGTGAAAGCCGTCCGCCCACAATGACACGGCAAAATTCGGGAACAGCGTGTAGTGGAAGGCGTCGGTCAGTTGCTCGTCAGGGACCGCCGCGTAATGACTGTAGCCCTTGTGGGGGCCGAGTTCTCGCTTCGCTCGCTGCAGCGCCTCCCGCGTGTCCTCGGGCTTGCCTTTGAAATCGGCGGGATCGAGATCCCAATAGTCGAGCAATGACGCCAGCGGTTCTGTAATGTTGCCATCGGTATCGGTTACCCCAGCACCGTAGCCGCCTTTCATGACCATTCGTGCGTGACCCTCGTTGGCCAAATCAAACTGCGTTTCCTTGAAGTAGGTGTTGATGCCGCCGGCAATCGCGGTGCGGTCGGTAGAGGGCGTTGCGCCCATGTGTACCGTCGGCACGTGGTAGGACTCGTTGAAGTTGTCGAGCACCACCTTCCAGTTACAGGGCAGCCACATGCTGTTGGCCATCGTGCGTTGCCAGGTGCCGATCTCTCTGGCCTGCCACTCGTCCCAAATTGGCCCGAGGTAATCCCTTAAGGGTCCACAGTCGGGGTCCATATTGACCCAGATAAAACCCGCAAAAGTCTCACACTTGATTTCTGCCAGCCGCAATTTGCCGCAAGGATTGCCCTCGGGGAAATCCTCTTTGTCCGGTGCAAATTGCAGCGCGCCGTCGGGCAGAAACGCCCAGCTGTGATAGCGACACACGAACCGGCGCGGGTTGCTGCCTGTGGGGCCATCTACCAGCGGATTGCCCCGGTGCTGGCACACGTTATAGAACGCTTTGATGCTGTCATCTTGCTGACGCACCATCAGGATCTCTTCGCGACCCACGGGCTCCATCTGCCAATCGCCGGGCTCGGGGAGCTCAGTCTCTCGCCCCAGCAACAGCCAAACCCGTGTCCACATTCCCTCCCACTCCTGTTCCATAAAGTCGCGGGAGGTGTAGCGGGAGCCAGGGATGCTGTGCCCGCGGATGGTTTGCTCAGGCCAGGTGTCGAGGGTAGGTATGGGCGCATTCATCAAAGATGGCTCCGTCGGGCGGCGTTGGTTACCAGCCCCCCAGTTTACTGCGATCCGAATGAAACAAAAGAGCCGCTACCGGTTCCAGGGAGCCCGCTGGACACAGGTCTCAGCGGGGTGCAGCAGACGGTGGGGGAACGAAGCCTTGGTGATTACCAGCCAAACACGGAAGTGGCGTGGCCGAAGTAGCACATGCCGATGAAAGCAATGATGGCGCTGATCAGCGGTAGCCATTGCAATCCTGGGGCGACATTGGGGTCCCTCGCCAAGCCTAAATCGCCCGCGAGGCTGATGAGCCACATTGCGGCGCAACCCCAAAATCCCACTATTAACCAACTCATGGTCAGCGCGCCGGTGGCTTTGGCCTCACAGCTTGTGAGTGCGTTCCAGTAATACCAGGGGCGACCGCCATGTGGCGGCATCAAGGCTGACCAGCAGCCAGAGCGTTACTGGTATTGCCCAAACCAGATAATCCATGTCGGAGGCCTCGCGTGACTTCATAGCGTTTACGCGCTCTGTCGTAACTCAGATTCTCCTTGGACCCTTGTCCTGATGATGGGCCGATAACCAGCGTGAATTGCATTTGTCAGTCGATGTGTCTGACAAAATGGCACGCCCACAATCCAACTCAAGAATACGTTGTAAAGTGTCATTTTTACGGGAAAAAGTCCTGCAACGTTTTATTGATCTGACCTGATGGCCCTCCTATCTTGGGTGCTACAGAGCTACGAACCCCAAGATATAGGTGTTGAGTCCAAATCAAACAATGAGCTTATGCAGGGTGAACCAGGGCAGGCCGCGCGCGCGGAAAACGTTGATCGTGCTGGGTTTAGTGCTCTCCGCCATAATGGTGACAATCTCAGGATGTGCGCCGAGAGACGGTAAGGGGTTACTGGCGCAGACGCGCTGCGCCCAACTGGGCGACACCACATTGGCCAGCGGCGGCGAGCTGCTGACCCTCGTGAATCACATCAGAGCCAGGCTGGGACTGCCCGATTTTGTCGGTTCCTGGGAATTTGCAAGGGATGCGCTGTATCTGGGCATGTGCTTGGACCTGCTGACATCGGACGCCATCGCCTTTATTGAGCGCTACGAAAGAGCGCTGGTTGACTCTATCAGCGACACGCCACGAGCCGTGAAGGGGCTGCAAGTCGCCATTGACCCCACGATTACTCCCATTGATGTGCCCAGCCAAGGCTTTGAGGCCCTAATGAAGGACGACTCGCCGCCGTCGCTGGAAATTGTGGTTTCGATGATTACCGGCGCCGCTTTGCTGGGCGTTCTGTTTGCGTTACCTTACACCTTGCCACGGGTGGAGCAGGTTAACGAACGCAAACAGGTTCTGGCCAGAATGAAAGATCGCGCCTTCACGCCTCGCGAGCATGGCGAGAGCGGTGAACATACGTTTATGAACCTCGGCAGGCCGGTGGGATGTCTGTGGGAGCACGCAACCCGTACATTGTTAATTATCGCGTTCGCGGTGGGATTTCTGCTCTGGAGTGACAACGCTAGCGCGGAGTCAGATGTCATTTTCTTTTGTTGTGTTGTTTATCCGCTGTTGGCTTTGGGCTACGCCTCAGTCGAATTCATCAGTAGCTCCAACCGGTTCATTACCAACCACCGGGTCATTCAAAGCACGACGTTTTTTTTCCCGCGGGAAGACTTGTATTCTGACAGTGTCAGCGCGATGGAGGTTCGTCCGTCGATGTTTGGAATGCTGTTTGGTTACGGCACCTTAAGAATCTCGATGGGAGACAAGGTTTACAACATGCCGTACGTCAAAGACGCCAAAACGGTGAAGTCTACCTGGGAGAAACTCAGGGGCTAAACAGCGTGGGGCCTTGCAGGCGGTGAGCGCGAACAATCTCAGGATTTGAGCACTTTATTCATACACCGCCATGCAGTGCGTGGTGTGGCTACAGTTGGTCCTCCGATGCCACATAGGGCATCTCCACGACTTGCCCTTTGTGTAGGCTCAGTCGAGGCCTGCCGTATCCCTCTTTCACCATCATCTCAAGTAATGCGTTGTTGCGGATCGTCACTTGTAGCAATCCCAGAGGAATCATGCCGAGGGTGAAGCCGATTACGGCACCGAGCGCTATCGAGAGCACCTTGGAGTCGAGGTAGTCCGCCTGATAGCCCATCACCCCGCCTACGATGAGCGTCAGCCAGAGCCCGATCTCGACAACCCACGGGAAAATTTTACGCAACAAAAAAGACATGATCATGGCCAGTGGGTCCTCGGGGGGAGACCTATCCAGTAAAGGGCGAGCTAAACATAACCAAGGAAGTCCCTCTTCGCCAGAGCAATTTCTGTAATCTCAGCCCGCTATTCACCGTTCTTGTTGGTTGCGTGTATCCCGATGACCAAGGCCTGCCCTACTGCGGGTCTGATCCCGTTTTGCCCTGTTGTTGTCTGGGATATGACTTGATGAACAGGACTTGGGTCGTATTCACGTTTTCACGAATGTCCGAGGTCGTTTTGGAAAAATCCGCATACGCCGGGTGCGCAAGCAGCGCCTGCTGAATCTGCGCCAACTGGGTGAGTGTTGCGGCACCGACGTATACCGAGTTGGTGAACTTGTCATTGCCAAAGCCCGCAAGGTTGTTACCGTAGGAGCGGAGCGCAACATCCTGCGCCGCGGACGCCATCATTTTGGTAAAAGCCATTGCGTAGGTTTGCTGATGCTGGGGCTCCACTTTGATATCAAATTTTGCGAAAGCAAAATCCGCGGTCGAATCGCCCTCTGCCACCAGCGGGAAGCTCAGGTGTTCCATGGTAAATACCACGCCAGACTCTGCCAGCTCGGCTAAGAATGCAATCGCTGCCGGACAACTGCGGAAGATTTCGGCGGCCTCTTGTTGTGCTGCCGCGTCCCTGTAGGTGTTGAGGAAAAAATGCGTTGAGGGATCGCTGCCATTGAAAACTTGTTCTGCCAGCGCAACATCTGCGGGATACTGCTTGCCGCAATCCGAGGCATAGAATCTGTCTACAGCGGCCACCACGGCAGACGGATCCGGCGCCGAAAAGTAGTAAAACCCAAGATACTGTTGCGTTGGTGTATGGTCATCGGCCAGCCCGATAAGGGGTGCCACCAGTGCGAACAGCAACGTGCTTAGTCTCATCATGTTTATTCCCCTGATCGGTATCGACTCGCTGTTAATCATTGGATAGCGCGAGGTGATAAGCCGGCTTCAGCCGAGCAAGCCGCCGCCCCGACCCAATCATAACCCGAGGCGGTGTAGTCCGGGTCGTGCCGGCTTGTTCGCATCCACTGCGCGCTTTTATCAATCTTGCTGCGCGTTTGTGCCGTCGGGCGCGACAGGATCAAAGCGCGCAAACCACGCCATAATGGTGTCGACTTTACCCACCAGGTTGCTGGGCCGGGCCGCGATAGAATGTGATGCCTTGGGCACACGAACATAGGCGGTGGGCACGTCCTGCATTTTCAGGGCGGTGTACCATTGCTCAGCTTCCCAAGTCGGCGTGCGCCAGTCTTCCTCTCCCACCATGACCAGCGTGGGCGTCTTTACGTTGCCAACGACCCGAATCGGGGACAAATCGAAGTACTTCTGTGGATTTTCCCACGGGCTGCTGCGAATCCAGTGTCGTGAGACCATGACACCGATGTCACCGGCTAACGCCATGGTGAACCAGTTGATAACCGGTTTGATGACCGCAGCCGCCGCAAATCGGTCCGTCATGCCCGTTGCATAGGCGCTCAAGACGCCGCCACCCGAGCCACCCGTGATGAACAGGCGCTCAGGGTCGACCCAGCCTTGTGCGATGACGGCATCAACCACGCTCATTAAATCTTCGTGATCGGGCCCCGGATAAGCCTGATCAATGGCCTTAGCAAAATCCTGTCCATATCCGGTCGACCCCCGGGGGTTCGCCCAAACAGTAACGTAGCCCTCCGCCGCATAACGCTGGATTTCTGCCGCAAAACTGCTCGCGTACATGGCAAATGGGCCGCCGTGAATTTCCAATATCAGAGGCGCCGTTCCATCTGCCTTGACTCCCTCAGGTATAGCAACCCACGCTTCGATATTCAGTCCATCGAGTCGAGACGGAACTTGCAGCTCCCTGATTTCCGGCAGTGAGATCCGATTCAGCAAGTCTGTGTTGAGGTCTGTGACGACACGGGATATGTCGTCACCGATTTGAATAGCCAATTCGGCGGGCCGGTGAGTATTGGCCTGAGTCCAAGCAATCACGCGATCTGAGCCTTCGCCCCTGACCGCATGGTCGCCCGCGCCGTAGGGTCGCCCGAGGCTGGTGCCCCCAATGTCGGATGTGATGGTGCTAACGTCGCCCTGCAGCGTGATCTCGATCAGGTGAATTTGACCCTCTACCAAAGCTTGGGCAAAGAGGGTTTGTCCGCTGGCAGACCAGCTGATTCGCGAGATGTCGTGGTCGAAGTTTGCCGTGAGCAGTGTTGGGGCGCCGCCGTCTTCTCCACTGACGTAGAGCTCTGTCTGCTGATAGGAGAGGCGCTGATCGTCATATCCCAGCCAGGCGAGGCGTTCACCACCGGGTGCAACCGCAGGGGAGCGATCCGGTCCATCTCTATCCGTGATCGCTTGCAGTGAGCCGCTGGCGAGGTCGATGGCATAGATCTCACTCTCAACGGGGTCCATTTCGGGCCGCGCCGCCTCATTGCCTACGACGAAAAGCTTCTTACCGTCTGCGCTCCAAACCGGCTCTCGGAATCCATTGGAGCTGTTCGTCATGGCCAACGGGGTGCCGCCATGGGAGGGTACGATGTAGATCTGGTCCGCTCCTTCCTCTAAAAATCCGCGACCGTCGAAGCGAAACACCAAATCATCAATGACGCGCATGGGGTCTGCCCAATCCGCGTCGTCTGGCTTTCGCGGCTTAGGCCTAGAGAGATCGAGGCCGTTACTCGGCGTGAACATCGCGAAAGCCAGTTGCTGCCCATTGGGGGCCCACCGAACCTGCTTGGGGGGGTGCTCTAGTTGGGCGACCCTTGTTTCTCGCCCACTTTCCAACCAGTGTATTCTGAGTTCTGGCACACCGCCTTCGGCCGCCAGATAGAGAAGCCGGGAACCGTCCGGCGAGAAAATCGGACTGTAGTAACTGCCCTGTCCGGTAATGAGTGGTTGAGAGATGCCGGTAGCAACCTCTGTGATCCACAGTGCCCCTTGGGGTCTGTCTGCGCTTCGGTTATAGCCCGAACGAACCCAGACGACATGTTTGCCATCGGGAGAAATTTCCGGCGAGCGCACCCACTCCAGTTCAAAAACATCATCGGCGGAAAAATAACGCGGTGGGTTTGGCTCTGACCGGGTGGTGGAAACTCCAATCGTAGCGTTTACGACAATGACGACTAAGACAGCCGAGAGGGCGGAGGAAAAGTGGCGCATGAGCCTTCTCCGATTGTGGTTTGAATGAGATGGCACAATGGTGCCCAGGGGCGGAATCGAACCACCGACACGAGGATTTTCAATCCACTGCTCTACCAACTGAGCTACCTGGGCGAAAGTGTGACTAAAGCGCGAAGGCCGCGTATTAAACCCGTGCGCTTAGCATGCGTCAAGTAAGCACGCTAGGCAGAGACTGGGCGCCTCTCCGCGCCAGGCGCGTCCTCCACACCCAGAGCCTCGGTATCATGATGCTCCGAAGCCAGCAACGCGTAGATGGCAGGCAGGAGCAGTAGCGTGAACAGCGTACCGATCGCCATACCGATCACCAGGATAAAGCCGATACTGTTGCGCGCCATGGCCCCCGCGCCCTCCACCAGCACCAGCGGAAAGTGACCTAGCACTGTCGCTCCAGTGGTCATCAATACCGGCCTTAGCCGACTCATGGAGGCTGCGCGGATGGCCTCGAGCTTACTGAGGCCCTCAACTTGTGCCTGATTGGCAAATTCCACAATCAGGATCGCGTTTTTGGAGATCAGTCCAACCAGCGTAATCAACCCCACCTGAGAATAGATATTGATCGTGGTAAAGCCGGTAAAGGTAATCACCATCGCGGCAAACAGCGCTAACGGCGCGGATCCCAGCAAAATAATGAGCGGGTCCCGAAAGCTGTCGAACTGGAGCGCCAGCACCAGAAAAACCATAATGAGCGAGGCTCCCAGGACACCCACCATAGTGTTTCCCTCTCGCCGAATTTCACGGGACTCTCCGGTGTAATCGAGCACGTAACCGTTGGGTAATACCTTTTCGGCCACAGTCTCGATGCGGCTTAGCGCTTGCTCTTTGGTGTAGCCGGGAATGATGCCGCCGAAGAGCTTAAAGCTGTTTTTTTGTTGGAATCTTGTCAGCGCCCGCGGTTCGGTGTGGCGCTCCAGCGTGGCGAATGTCCCAAAGGGCACCTGTCCACCCGAGGGCAGTGTAATGGGCGTATCGAGCAGTGCTTCCGGTGAGGCTTTGAGTTCGCGCTCCAGCATTGGGATAACGCGATACGCGCGACCGCGCTCGTCGTAGCGCGTGACGTATCCCTCAGACACAAACAAGCCCATCTGAGACGTCACGTCATCCAGCGTCATGCCCAGATCGGCGAGACGATTTTTATCCAACTGGTACTCCACCGAGAGCAGGTCCAGCCGCAGGCTGGTATCAAAGTATAGAAACAACCCGGATTGCTGCGCCTCCTCAACCATCGTCAGGGCATACGGCCGCATCTCTTCCGCGGTGTCAGATGATGTCACTACAACTTCCACGTCAAACTGACCCGCAGTGGGAAGCGCTGGCGTTGTCGCTGGAAAGGCGCGCACCGAGGGAACCTGAGCCAGATCGTTACGGATTTCTGGCAGCATCATTTGCGTGCTTTTTTCTCGTTGGTCCGGCGAGACAAATTCGTGGCCGCCGTAACCACCCGGGGGACCCATTGCTTGCCATATGTAGGTGGTTTCGGGGCGCTTGAGTAATACGGTGACTGCATCCTCGAAGCCCTGTAGGGTCTCCTCAATCGCGGACTCCGGCGCTGCGTCCACAACCAGATTGATGGCGCTTTGATCCTCTACCGGCGCTAGTTCCTTGAGCGAAAAAAGATACAGCGGTGGGATCAGTAGCGTGAAGAACAGTCCAGTAACGATCAATTGGTGGCGCCAGCGCAGAGAAAAGTCGACTAATTTCCCGTAAAGAGCGGCGGTGATCTCAAACCGACGGTTTACCCACAAACTCATTCGGGTTTCGTGGCCTTTGTCCGGGCAAACCCATGCACTCATGATGGGAGAAAGTGTCATCGCGACGAATCCCGAGATGAGGACGGCCACGGCGAGAGTGAAGGCAAATTCGCGAAACAACACCCCTGATAAACCCGACAGGAAGCCGATAGGGGCATAGACAACCCCCAATGTAATGGTCATGGCGATGATCGGTGAGAGCAGGCGGCGAGAGGAGGCCAGCGCTGCCTGGCGTCGAGACATACCCTCACGCAGATGCCGCGCGACGTTCTCTACCACCACAATCGCGTCGTCCACCACCAGGCCTACGGACAGCACCACAGCAAGAATCGTCAGCAGGTTTAATGAAAAGCCCATCAGTGACATGGCTGCGGTGGCCCCGAGTATCGAGATCGGAATCGTGAGCAGCGGCACCAACGCGCTGCGAATCGACCCCATTAATGCCACTACCACGAGCCCAACTAAAAAGACCGTCTCGCCGAGCGTCAGGAATATTTCCGCGACTGCCTCACGCATGTAGCGCGAGTTGTCAAAGGGAATGGTTAACTCCAAGTCGGCGGGTAAGCTGGCGTTGATTTGTGCGACCGCCTCGTAAACGCGGTCTCCGACTTCGATTTCGCTGGTGCCCGGTTCGGGATAAACCGGGATGAAAACCACGCGGTCCTGGTTGTAGCGCGCGATGCGGGAAATTTCCATCGTTCCTACTTCCACTTCGGCGACATCACCGAGGCGGATCTCCACGCCGCCCTCTTGACGGATCAGCATGTTGGCAAAGTCTTCAGGGGATTTGGCTTCGCTGTTGGTCTGCAGATTGATACGTTGTGAGGCGCTTTCTGCCTGCCCAAAGGTACCAATCACGTTATTGCGTCGGAGTGTTGCGTATATATCGTCGGCGTCGACATTTAATGCGCTCATGCGCCAGGGGTTGAGCCAGATGCGCATCGCCTGGGGTAGCCCATAGTTCATTGCTCTTTGCACATCAGGGATCGCCGAGAGGCGGGGCAAGATCTCTCGTTGGATGATGTCGCTGACCTCGGCGTAGGTGCGGGTTGGTGGGATCAATACCCCAAGATAAAAACTGGCATACGGGGTGTCGGCGCGACTAATTTCAATGGCGGGGTCCTCGGTGCCCTCCGGGAGCTCAAAGCGAATTTGACTCAGTCGGGTGGACAGTTCGGCGAGCACCTTGGTCGTATCCTGATTGAGCCGTAGCCACAACGTGACGGTACTGGTACCAGCAGTGGTTACAGACTCGACAAAATCGAGACCCGGTACGCTACTGGCGACCCGCTCAATGGGCTCAGTGACGAAGCCCTGAACGGTTTCTGCGCTGGCTCCGGGATAGGCGGTGACAATGGCTATCGAGGAGCTTTCGATCACCGGAAACGAGATGACGGGCAGATTAATCGCAGAGCGGAACCCTACCAGCAGCAGCCCGATGCACAGGACAATGGCCACCACCGGGCGCTGGATAAAAATATCGGTCCAGCGAGGACGTTGTGTCAGGTCCGTCACCTCTCAGCCGCCGTTGCTTGGATGCTCACAAGAATGCCGTCTTTCAGCTTAAAGGCGCCCTGATCCGCTATCTGATCTCCCACTTGCAAGTCACCGCGAATGAAAAAACGATTGCTCTTTTCACCGCGCACCTCGACGCGTCTTAACCCAGCGCGGTAGGGCAATGGGTCACCCGTATTGGATTCCTCGATGACGAAGGTGTGCGCACCCTCCGGGTCCCAGCGGACGCTCCGCGCTGGCACTGACATCAGATTTTCACTGGGTCCCGTTGCGACGGCGACCTGCACCAAGGCGCCATGTTTGAGCACAGCCGCCTCTATTTGGGCGCGCACATCGTAAGTGCGTGTCCCCTCGGAAAAGGCATCTGATACAGCGATCACACTCGCAGTGCCAACCACAATGCCCGCGATGTTTCGAATTTGCACGTCGTCGCCCACGCGAAGTTCTGCCAACCCCTGGGGAACCTTGAAATCGATCCAACGCAGTGGACTTAACCCCGTGAGCGTCGTTAACACCTCGCCGAATCGCATCAGGTCGCCAAGGCGTTGCGGATAGATACCCAGAGAGCCGGTAAACGGTGCGCGCACTGTCATCCGGCTAAGCCTCGCATCAAGTACCGCAATCTGGGCCCTTAATGAAAGGCTCCTCGCTGTCAGGGTATCCAGCTGATCCTGTGAGATCAGCGCATCCGCCTCAAGGGTGCGATTGCGCTTGAGTTGTGTGTCCACAAGGGACAGGTCTGCCTCCAGTGCGACCCGCTGTGCCTCAAGATCGTCGTCGAATAAAACCAATATCGGTTCCCCTTCAGGGACGACGTCGCCACTGCGGTAAGGCAGTTCTACGACGCGACCCGCCATCTCCGCAGAAATAACGAGGTGCTCGGGGGAGCGCACGGTCCCGCTGAGTAGGCGCGTGGGTTTCCAGGTGTCGGCGCGGGCGTTCGCTACGGTGACGGATTCGGAGGGCGGTGGGAAACTCTCCATAAACGCCAGTGCCTTGGAGATCTGAAAAAACTTAATCCCAGACAATGCCGCCGTGACCGATATGCAGACGACGGCGGTGAGGACCCAAGGGCGCATTCTCATAAACCGGTGCTTATCGGATGACTTGTCGTGCCGCGAGTTGCGCGCGTGTAAGCAAGTTGGGGCATTGAGTTCATAACGGCTCTAGTTGCTGGGTGGGACGTAGCCTTCGGCCTGATCAAAATCTTCTCCAGCAAAAAATTTTTCCATTTCTCCCATGAGATATTTCCTCGCCTCGGGATCCATCAGGCTCAAATGTTTCTCATTGATCAGCATCGTTTGATGGCCTTGCCACTCGAGCCAGGCTTTTTTCGAAACATGGTCGAAAATGTCCTGTCCCTTGGGGCCTGGCAGCGGCGGCCGCTCAAGCCCCTCGAGCTCTTCACCGTAGCGGCGGCATTTCACCGTCCTCGCCATCACTCACTCCTTCGTTTGTATTTCGTTGCCTAGCCGCTCAAGCAGCCGGACGATGGGTGCGGGCAGTCCAACAGACGGTGGCGGGAGCAAACTGAACCACCGAAGGTCCCCAGCGTCAACTTTTACGCCCGGTGCGTCCCCATGGTTTGCCGATAATTCCGCGCGCAACGGCAGCGCTTCCAACCTGAAATGGGTGAAAGTGTGCTGAAAAGGCGTGCCCGGATACCACTCACCTTCCGTGATATCGAGCTGGCGGACCATCCATGACGCGGCGTCTGCTTGGGTAGAGAACTCTGGTGGCGCCCAAAGCCCCCCCCAAATACCCCTCGCCGACCGTTTCTGCAGAAGCACCTTACCGCACCCGCTGGTGACAACCGAGAACCATTTGCGTCTGGTAGGCAGCACCTTGGGGGGCTTCTTCCCCGGGTAAGCATCTTGCTGACCCGTTTGTGCGGCCTTGCAGCCTCCGCTGAGGGGGCAATCACCGCAAGCGGGCCTCGTGCGCGTGCAGCAGGTGGCACCCAGATCCATGATGGCCTGCGTATAGTCCGCCACCCGGGCTGTTGGGGTGTGCTGCTCAGCGTATGACCAGAGGCGGTCGCTGACTGCGCTGCGCCCGGGCCAACCCTCAACGGCGTGGTATCGGGCGAGTACGCGTTTTACGTTGCCATCTAGAATCGGTGCTCGCCCTCCCATCGCCAGAGACAGAATGGCCCCTGCCGTGGATCGGCCGATACCGGGCAGTGCTATTAAGGCATCAATTTCCTCCGGAAATTGACCGCCGTGTTCTACGCAAATCTGTTGAGCGCACCGATGCAAATTGCGGGCGCGTGCGTAATATCCCAGCCCGGTCCACCGGTGTAATACGGCATCCTCCGATGCGGCCGCGAGGTCCGTCACTGCGGGGAACGCCTCGATGAAACGCTGGTAAAACGGGATGACCGTGGAGACCTGTGTCTGCTGAAGCATAATCTCCGAGACCCACACACGGTAGGGCGTTCTGTCTTGTTGCCAGGGCAGATTTTTGCGGCCGTGTTGGTCAAACCAGCCAAGGAGTGGCTCGGCAATGGATGCTTGCGTGGTCATGAAGTGGTAAAGCTTCGCAATGAAGTAAGAGGGCTCTTTCTATACAATGGCGGCCCTAGTGTACCGCTCGACGCGGGGGATAGCCGCGGCCCCGGAGAAATAGCATGAGCCAACAGGAGACAGGCGTTCGTTCTGCGACGATTAGCCGCGACACGCTCGAGACCCAAATTACTGCCACGTTATGCCTTGACGGTACCGGTCAGTGCGCGCTCGATACTGGGCTGCCTTTTCTGGAGCACATGCTAGATCAGATTGCGCGCCATGGTCTGGTGGATCTCGACATCGTTGCCAAAGGTGATTTACACATTGATGCACACCACACGGTAGAAGATATTGGTATTACGCTCGGGCAGGCGTTTCACGAGGCGATTGGTGACAAGCGCGGGATTGTGCGTTATGGACACGCCTACGTGCCGCTCGATGAGGCACTCTCACGGGTGGTGATTGACTGTAGCGGTCGACCCGGACTTGAGTTTCACGTGCCCTTTACGCGCGCCAAAGTTGGCGAGTTCGACGTCGACTTGTTCGTCGAGTTTTTTCAGGGGTTTGTGAATCACGCTAAGGTGACGCTGCATATCGATAACCTTCGCGGCCACAACGCGCATCATCAGGCGGAAACGATTTTCAAAGCCTTCGGGCGGGCAATACGCATGGCTGTGGCACGTGACATCGATCTACAGGGTGTCAGCCCCTCTACTAAAGGGGTGTTGTAGCTCGTGACCCAACGGGTTGCCGTGATCGATTACGGCATGGGGAATTTGCACTCGGTTGCCAGTGCCATGGAGCACGTCGGCGCCAAAGAGGTGATCGTCGGTCACGACCACGACGCGATCCGCGCCGCTGACCGCGTGATTTTCCCGGGGGTGGGGGCCATCCGCGACTGCTTGGCTGCGATCCGCGATCGCGGCTGTGATCAGCTACTCGATCAGGCGCTCAGAGTAGACAAAAAACCGGTGTTGGCAATTTGTGTTGGCATGCAGGCGTTGATGACTTATTCCGAAGAGAACGGGGGTGTCGACTGCCTCGATACCATACCGGGCAGGGTCGCCTTTTTTGGCGAGCATCATCGAAATGCCGCGGGTGATCGGCTAAAGGTGCCTCACATGGGCTGGAATCGGGTCATGCCCACCAGAGCCCACCCGCTGTGGCAGGGCATCGAGTCCGGCGCCCGGTTCTA
>Ga0181573_10003009_pt1 | contig 15206 bp, 11 predicted proteins | sample 101ome_25_FD_148643 | JGI IMG/M metagenome (GOLD analysis project Ga0181573, IMG submission 148643) | Coastal salt marsh microbial communities from the Groves Creek Marsh, Skidaway Island, Georgia - 101409BT metaG (spades assembly) | ecosystem: Environmental > Aquatic > Marine > Intertidal zone...
GGGGGGGCGAAGAGGGGGTAAGACGGCGGGGCGGGGGGAACGGGGTGTTGTCCTCTGGTGGCTGCTTCGGCCTCTCCATCTGCGGGGCGGGAAGCGTCGGCGGGGGGCGCGTTGCTCCCGAGTAATGTGTGCGATCGATCGTCAGGGTTGTGGGTTGGCTCAATCGTTTGACTAACCACTGCCCCCATCATCGCTCCTCGCTCCATGGCACCCACTCGTCAGGGTCGTCGTTGTCGTCGATGGGGTGTCGACGCCTTTGCCTGCCGCCCTTGCGTCGCCTAGAGTACGGCAGTCGTCTCTTCTCCCCATCGACACCCCCCTCCCTCCTGTCGTTCAAGGCGAGTTTAACCTCGTCGGCGGCCTCACGCCCCAGCTTGACCCCGGCTGCCCAGAAGGGCAAGGAGAAGGCGGCGAAGAGGGGTCCGCCTCCCGCCAAGGCGCCGAGAGTCCAAACGCCAATGAAGCCGTTCCAGGCAATGGCGAACGCGGCCAGAGAAGCGGCGTTGCCGGCGTCGCCCCGCCGGGGTCCCACAAGCCCCCCTGACAAGTCAGACGACGAGGTGGACATCTCCTCGGCGATGACAGTGCGGCGCGTTGTCATGACGCCACCGCTGCCGCTTGTCCTCGTCTCCACCGTCTTCACGATGCGGCGGCCCCCGCGGTCAGCCGCGGCGGGGGCCTGGGGTGGGGCCGTGAGGAGCTCCAGCGCCTCGGCAGCTGCCGCGCGCCGCGATGGGTCCGGCTCGAGCAGGGCCCGTGTCGCGCGGCGTACGCCCTCAGACGCACGACACCCGCCCCCCCAGTCGCCCGCCGCCGCTCGGACGAGACCCCACGGGTCGAGTCCCCGCCCTGGCAGCGGCCCGTCCCGCTCGTGCGTGGCCGCCTCGAAGAGCATGGCACCCAGACTCCACGCGTCGCCCCCGGCTAGAGCGCGGCGCTCACCATCTGCGGATGAGCCAAGCCGCAAAATCGAGGCCTCCTCTGCCGCAGCGACCTCGGGCGATGCGTATGCCCATCGCATGGCTTCCCACTCTCCCGACGCACCATCGGGCGACGTGGCATCTGCGCCGAACCCGACGAGGACGGCCCGGTCCCACCACCGGTCGGAGGAGGCGGAAGCAGAGGCGCCACGATTGGGGCGGGCGCGGGTGCGGGCGTGGGCACGGGCACGGGCGAGGACGACACGGCCAGGCCGCAGCGCGCCGTGACCGACGCCGGCAGCCTCAAGCGCAGCGCCCGCACCCAGCACCTGGGCGGCCAGGCGATCCAGCCCCGCGGCTGTTAGATGGGGCGACGCCCCGTCCGGCATCACACCCATCTCCAAGGCATCCCGAAGCGTGGGTCCAGGCGTGAGCTCCTGCGCGACAAGCAAGGTGGAAACGGTCCGCCCTCCGCCCTCGGACGACGACGATGATGACGTGTCGGGCAGCACGGCCTCGACTGGGCCTGCCGCCTGGTCCGCTCCTCCTGCGAAGGACGGAACGCGAACGAGAAAGGGAACGTGAGGGCTGCGAGGGCTCGCCTCCGTGCCACCCGCGAGGCGGAGCGCACGTGTCTCGCGGCGGGCGCGGTCCGCGGCGTCCCAGCCTCTTGTGCCACGGATGGGATAAACGCGGACAGCGACGTCCGGTCGTCCTGAGGGCCGCGTGCACCGAAAGGTCGAGGCCGCCCCACCATGGCCCAGCAGTTCCGCGACCGTGAGCTGTGAGAAGAAGGGAGGAAGGGGTAGGAGGGGCTAGTTTGAGGACGAGGCGGCAGAGGATGCGACTCGGAGACGCAGCGGGAGGTGACGTGGCATGGCCTCAAGGTGCCCGCCCCTCGCCTCTTCGGGCAAAATCTCCTCCCCAACCGCAATGTCACACGGAAAACTGGAATATCTTTTTAAAACTTGCGTCCTTCGAGCCCGAAAATGGCCGAGGGAGGCACGCACCGGGCGCAGACGCACGGCCGGGGTCGGCCGGACTCCCGGCTGGACACTTGACGTACACAACGTGGCCGTCGATATCGCAGAGAGGGGTGGTCGCATCACAATCAATCTAGGGTCACCCGCCGAGGGGCGCCCGAGCATCGCCGAAGTTCGTGGTGGGGGTCTGGGAGCTCGCAGGGCCTCGTCGGGGCCGCGCTGTGTCGGGCATGTCCGGCTGCGTCGTCAAGGGGGGGATTCGAATACTCCCGTCAATCCTCGCCTCAACCTGCCACCCTGATGGCCACGCCTCCACGCGGCCAAGGCATGCGCGCCCCTGGGACGCCGTAGGGCTTAGCGTGGAGGAGCATCACCAGAGGTTCCTCATCAACCCCCACCCCGAAGCCGCCGTCGACCATGGCAGCAGCTATCGCGCGGTCCCTGCTCGGCGCTCTCCGCCACGGCGCGGCGTTCTCGTCGTCTATCCCGGCCACGCCGTAGATGGGAGATGGCCAGAGGCACCGGGGGAAGTCGTGGGGGGCGTCAGGCTCGAGCGACGCAGACGAGCTTGAGGCACGCGGCTGCCCCACCGGCGTGGGCCCGATGTCGATCTCGCACCGCGGACCCGGACGCTCCTCGGAGCCGATGCGGGGGGGGGCTGACGACGTGGAGGCGACCTCCAGGGCACAGCGCGGCCCTGGCCGGGCCTCGGAGCCGACAACAGGGGCCGCGCTCAGCTCGCACCGAGGCCCTGGACGCTCCTCGGAGCCGATGCGGGGGGGCGCCGGCGCGGAGGCAGCCGCAACGGGCGCGGGGTCGATCTTGCACCGCGGGCCGGGCCGGGCCTCAGAGCCGATGCGCGGAGGCGCCGACATGGAGGCGGCGACAGGGGCGGCGCTCAGCTCGCACCGTGGCCCCGGACGCTCCTCCGAGCCGACGCGGGGAAATCGCGCCGAAATCGAGGCTACCTCCAGCGCGCAGCGCGGCCCCGGCCGGGCCTCGGAGCCGACGACAGGGGCGGCGTCCAGCTCGCACCGCGGTCCCGGACGCTCCACAGAGCCGAGGCGTGGCGGGAGCGGCTGCTCCACTGTTGGGGGCACGGGGTCCCGGGGCCATGAGCACCGCGGCCCCTTGACGATGACGCCGTCCACCAGGGCGTCGGTCGCCGTCTCGCGGGGCACGTCCTCGGGGAAGTCGGCGAGCGTCCCGCCGGCCTCGGCCGCGAACGCCGCGGCCCCCACTCCGCCTCCGTCACCCAGTGCTGCGTCTTCCAGCGACATCATTCGCTCGCTGTCACCAAAAGTGGCGTCGAGCTGAGCGGCCGCGAAGCCGAGCTTCGAGAGGTGCTCATGGAGGGGGACCCCGCGGGTGGGACTGCGGGGGCGCTCGGGCACTGCGGCCGACGCGCTGGCGGCCTCGACTGTCTTGGCCTCCGGCGGGGAGGCCTTCCTGGGCGACGTTGGGGCCGAGGCGATTTCCCGCGAGACGGTGCCGGGTTCCGCAGCGGTATGATCATTCGTGGGGTGCACCGCAGTGGGGCGAGGGCCTCTCGGCGAGGACGAGCTGGCACACCGGCCAACCACTAGCTGCGCGACAGGAGTCAGGTTGAGCCGGACCGCGAGCGGGACCGTTGATTGGCCGCGGGAGCGAACAGCGACAGCCTTCATCGTCTTATCGTTACTCTCTGCGGGGACAGGCGCAATGAAAGTCGGGTGGGGAGAAACGGGGACCAGGGTGGTGGACAGTGCAAGAACATCCGTAAGGGGGACAAAATCAGCTGATTTCGGGGTGTGTTTGGAAAAATCGAAACCTAAAGATTATGCTCGTGCTGGATCTCGCGCCGGCGCGCGTGGAGGGAGCGAATGGGGAGGATCCGCCACCAGCCGGCGTGGAACTGGCACCCCCCCCCCCCTCCACCGCCGCTATTTGGTCCCCGCCTTCCAGGGGAACAGTTTCAGTCGCGCCGCGCGCGTCGGTCAGAACTCCGTCGGCGACGTGACGCAGCGCGGGGACAGGGGCGGCTCAGATGCTGGCCGTCGCCTCGTCATGTGGAGAGTTCTCGAGCACAGTCAATATGACTTTCTATGCGAGAGACGCGGAGGTTGACGAGCACTTCATCAAACCTAATGCCGGTTGGCGTCCGCCTCACGCCCTGGAACGGCACCAAATCGGCTGGCCTCCGCTCACGCCGGCCGACGCAACAACACACGTTGCCCCTGTGGACGACCCCAGCCTCGCTGTCAGTTAAGCCCCCCCCCGGCAGGCGAGCCCCCCCTATCCCCCCCGAAAGACGCCCCCGCGACGGCCTTGAGTCCCAGCGTGAGCCGGTAAGCCGCCCATATCTTTCCCGGGAACGTGACGGGCTTGATCACAGCGCGAAGGGCGACGCTCTCGCCCAGGGCCACGGCCAGCCTCCCCGGGTCCCCCGGAATCTGCGCCAGCATCACCGATGCCCGCGCCTTCTCCTCGGCGGCCCGGGCGAGTCGCGCGGGGGCGCCCCTCAGGAGAGCGTGCCGTGTGGGGCGCACGTGATAGCACATCGCCCATAGAAACGCCGCCACAGCTGCCCCGACCACCTCGTGGAGGACGACGGCCATCGGCACGTCGCGGGGCTCGAGGCCAAGCCGGGTGAACTCCTCTCCGAGCCGCGCAACTACGCGCTGGAGCTTGCTCGGCTGCTGCTCAGGTGGTGGCGACCTGGCGATGCGGCGACGGCTCATGGTAGCGCACCGTTGCGTCCGATGGCTGCGGGGCAGTGGGGGGAGGTCGGGTGGACGATCCGGCGTGTGTTCGTCGGTCCTCGAGAAAGGGAGGAGCGCGACAGCACGCGCACGCGGGGACGTCATCCTGCTGCTGTCCACCGCGCTGCCCTCCATCGCCCTCGCAAGAAGGGACGTCATCTCGCCCATCACCGCCCCCCCCCCCCCCCCCCCCCCCCCCCCGCCCGCATCGCCGTCGCAGGAGCCGGAGAAGGAGGGGTCCTGTCGGGATGCGGGCAGGGTCGTCGGCCGGCCCTTGTGGCGACCCAGGGGGCCCTTCCCCCCCCCCTCCCTTTGCGTGGCCTGGGCTCATTTGGGAGACGCTGCCTCTCCTCGAGTGCGTTCTTGACGACATCACGGGAGAGCAGCTCGGACACGGCGAGTGACAGAGAGCCGCGCTCTTGCCCGCCCCTCTCCTTCCCCTGCGTGCGAGCCCCCGCCGACACCCTCACCTCCTCCCCGTCATCGTCCGAACTCGCCCGTCGCACGATTGCTCTTTTCTCGCCCGCAGCGATCGAGCGACTGATGGAGGAGGGCGCTCTGGACGTATGGACGGCGCCCGGCACGGGGAAGAAGGGCCGTCCCTGTCACGTACTGTCGGTGCTCTGCCCCGAGGTGGATTCGAACGCGTCGCAGACCCCAGGCGGGGACGCAACCTTGAAGCGCCTCGCCGCGGTGGTCCTGTCGGAGACGACGACGCTAGGTCTGCGGGTCCGGGAGGAGCGCCGGTGTAGTCTGGAGAGGCGGACGGAGGAGGTATGGGTCGGGAAGTCGGGTGGGGCAGGAGCCCCTGTGCGGGTCAAGGTTGCCGACATGGTGCCGGGGGGCGGGCCAGGGGGAGCCGACGTCCCACGACGGGGCAAGGCCGAGCACGTCGACCTCGCGCGGATCGCGCGAGAGCTGGGGTGGCCCCTGCCACGGGCAGCGACGGAGGCGAAGGCAGCAGCTTTTTGGGCGACTGGCGACGGGGTGGCCACGGGAGAGGCCACGGGGGAGTGAGCCCGGGTAGCGTGGGGGCGCGTTCGGGCTAGCGATCAATCCAGACTCGCCTCCTCCTCCTGTCATCTGCCTCGTGGGACGACTGGGGAACGTCTCGAGCTGTTTTCCGCTGAGGGTTCGAAGGAGGGGGGACGGCTGAGGTCGGCGTTCCGGCAGAGATAAACGGCAGTACCGACCCCGACCACCCTCGCACGGACGTTGAACCTCCTCCAAATCAGGCGAGACGCTGGCGCCGCGGCTCCGCCCGCGGCTTGCCACTGGCGAGAAAACGCACCGCGGGTTCGGGCTGAAGCGACTTTCTGGCGGTCTTTCTGACCCACACCTCCGCGCTTTCATGGAAGATATCCTGCGAATGTCCTCACTAGTAGGGGATCGCGCCCGGGATTGGTCCAAGAAGCCGGGTCTTGGTCGCGTCAACGAACGAGCATGGGCCCGGCCCGTTCTCGTCCTCCGCCCTAGTTCCACGCTTGCCCCTTTGGAATATTGGTATTAGAAGAAAGACTCATCTTTACACCCCATCCGAGCCCGCAAAAGTCCGCGAAAACGCGACATCTCGGCCCCGTTTCCCCTCAGCAGGTCTGTGTTCATCCGGTGTTCCCGCCGTTGACCGCCTGCGACCCGCCCGCCCTCTCCTCGCCCCCGGCCGCGACCTCTTCCGCCCCCCAAGATGGCCGACGCCGCCCCAGCCCCCTCCCCCCCCGCCGTCGATGCCGCCCCCCGCGCCCTCGTCATTGACAATGGCAGCGGCATGGTAAAGGCGGGCTTCGCCGGCGAGGAGGCCCCCCGATGCGTGTTCCCCTCCCTTGTCGGCCGCCCGAAGAGCGAGGCCGTCATGGTCGGCCTCGGCCAGAAGGACTACTACGTCGGTGACGAGGCCATGACCAAACGCGGTCGACTCGCCCTCAAGTACCCGCTGGAACACGGCGTGGTCGTTGACTGGGATGACATGGAGAAGCTGTGGCACCACACGTTCGTATCCGAGTTGCGGCAGGCGCCCGAGGAGCACCCCGTGCTGCTGACGGAAGCGCCGCTGAATCCTCGCCGGAACCGGGAGCGGATGACGACGATGATGTTTGAGACGTTCGACGTGCCCGCCCTCTACATCAGCTACCAGGCTGTGCTGTCCCTCTATGCAGCAGGCAGAACTTCGGGCATCGTTCTCGACTCGGGCGACGGCGTCACCCACACGGTGCCGATCTACGAGGGCTACGCCATGCAGCACGCCATCCGCCGCCTCGACCTCGCCGGACGGGACCTCACCGATCATCTCGGCCGGCTGCTCACCGAGCGGGGCTACTCATTCACAACGTCGGCGGAGCGCGAGATCGTCCGGGACATCAAGGAGCGCCTGTGCTACGTGGCTAAGGACTACGAGGCCGAGTTGGCCGAGGCGGAAGACCCGAAGACGCGCGAGGCGCACGAGAAGGAGTACACGCTGCCCGACGGGCAGGTCATCCGGGTGGGTGCTGAGCGCTTCCGGGCGCCTGAGGCCCTCTTCGACCCGTCCCCGCTGGGCCTCGAAGCACGGGGCATCCACGAGGTAGCCTTTGACTCAATCATGCGGTGCGATGTGGACGTGCGCCGCGATCTCTACGGATGCGTCGTGCTGTCGGGTGGGACGACGATGTATCCGGGTATCGAACACCGGCTCACACGTGAGCTGAGCCGACTCGCGCCCACAGCGATGAAGGTCAAGGTACTGGCCCCGAAGGAACGGCGCTTCAGCGTGTGGATCGGGGGGTCAGTCCTCGCCTCTCTGCCGACCTTTGGCAAGATGTGGGTCACGCGCGCCGACTACCAGGAGGCGGGAGAGTCCATCGTGCACCGGCGCTGCTTCTGAGGGATGTGATTATGCGGGGGAACGGCTTGGAGGTCGATGGGTTCTTTGCCTCTCCTTGTTTATCTCACCCCCAAGCCACTGTGCCTCACATCTTGGCGCGCTTTGCAGCCCCCCGCTCGGCCCGGTCGCGGTCGACGTCCACCACGTACCCCACGATGACGGTGACGTCGTCCAGCTTGCCTCCCTGGTAGGCGAACCCCTTCTGCAACGCTCCGTGCATAAAGGGACTCCAGGCGGTGCCGTCCTGCCCCCGCCGCTGCGCCTGGGCCGCCATGACACGCGCCAGGGCGCGGGGCCCCTTGTCGCGCTTGCGGGCCTCGGCGACGAGACTCGAGATCTCGTTGGGGAAGAGGTTGTCCCAGAGGCCGTCTGAGGCCATGACAAGGGTGTCGCCGTGGCGGACCGTCATCGTCCGCTCGTCGGCCATCTCAGGCTTGTCTCCGCCTGGCTCGCTACCGAGCTGGAAGGGGAAGTTGAAACCGTGCTGCTGCGCAGGCGTCAAGTCGGCGAAGCCATATCGGTCGGGAGATCCTGGCGACCCGTCCGAGTCGGGCGCGCCGGCACGGACGAGGGCGACGCCGGAGTCGCCCAAATTGGCTGTGAAGAGCCGCGCCTCGCCTGCTCGCGCGGGAGGCTTGGGCACCTTGCCCACCGTCCCTGTGTCGGGCGACATACGCCCCGACGGGCCCGCCTCTTCCTCATCGGCGTTGCACAGCATGGCCAGCACGGCCGTACAGCTCCCCGCCGCCCGTGTGCGCAGGTGCGCCTTCTTCAGCGCTCGGCGCGGCGCTCCAGCGCACCGTGCCTCTGTCGCCAGTGCCTCACGCGTCCGCTCCATCAGCTCCCGGGCGTACAGGGCCGGGTCAACCCCGTGGTCGGACCACCCGCCGACCCCGTCGGCCACGCCGAAGGAGGCGCCGTCGTCGCTAATAAACCACGCGTCCTCGCCCCCTTTTGCGACCTGCAGGTTGAGGAGGGGGAGTATGTAGAGTTCGGGGGGGGAGGGATATGGACACACACACACACACACACACACACACACACAAACACACACACACACACACACACACACAATAAGAGTGAGAGAGAGAGGGGGATGACGAGAGGAAAGGGATGGGCAAGGAAGAGGAAGACAAGGGGCTGGCCTTATCGGGGTGGGGCAGGTTGGCGACGCCAAGGCGGAGGGCGAGGGTGCCCGGCGGGGGTGGGGGATCGCGGTCCAGGGGGTCGGGCCCCGTCGTGGGAGCACCGTAGCGGAAGTGCCCGTGGGAGTCGAGGCCACCACCGGCGGAGACGCGCATGAGGGACTCGGGGGACTGGGAGGGGGAGGAGGGGGGAGGGGACGCGTCTAGCGGCCCGCCGGCGCCGGCGAGCTCGACGACGCCCTCGCCAAAGCCGACGTCACAGCCCTCGGCGTCGAGAACGAGGACACCGCCGGCCGCGAGGCCCCGGGCGAGGTCGCGGGGCGCGCTGCCGAGGTCGCCACCCGCGCCCTCGTTCCCGAGGGGGTCAAGGTCGACAGCGATGTCGACAGCGAGGCGCAGGGCCACCTCGGAAGAGTCGGCGCCTCGGGCATCGTCCGACGGCACACCGCGGGCGAGCACACTCAGGCGGTGTGTGCCGAGCGCCACGCTGCGCTGGAGCTGCCGGGCGAGGTGGCCAGCGGCGGCCGACGCCGACAACAGAGACGCGAGGAGGCGGGGCTCCAGGTCCCTTGCGGTCCCTTGTCCCGACCACAGGGGAGGAGGGCCCAGGGCTCCGCCCGATTTGATCTGCGCCGCTACCCCTCTGGCGACCGTCACGCCGCCACCGGAGGTTCGGAGGCGAGGGCCGACAGAGGACCGTCCAGCGCCGCAGAGGACGGCACGGGCAGCCGGGTTGGCCAGCACGGCGGTGGCGGACAGGGTCCCGACGAGAATGGCGCCCTGTGTACCTCTGCGGGGATGGGGATCAAAGGCAGTGGGAGTCGGACGACGGGGCAGGAGTAAGGGGGTTCTCGGCCGGCGGTTTCGACCCCGCGGAGCGCGAGAGACTCGTCTTGGGCTGTGCATCTCGCGAGGTCTCGGAAAAGGTCGGCTGGCCCCTCGAGGGCCGGCAAAGAATTGTCCGGAGCCTACTCGCCGCCCCATAAATTCCACCCCCTCGCAGCGTCCTCCTGAGAAGCTCCTTTTTGGCCTCGCTCGCGGTCGATCTCGTGGAGAAAGAGCGGCGCATGAATGGCGATGCTTAAAAAAACCACGTCGCGCCACTCCCCCCCCCCGGTCGTCGTCGGCCGTCTTCGCCGAACGGCGGCTGTCGAGCGCCAAGGCCGCCGCCGCGCCGTGCTCGCCAATTCGGCCACGCCAACCACACTCCGGGTCGAAGTGGCAGACGGCAGCATCCTCGAGGCCCTGCATGTTACCTCGGGTTCTTCCTCCTTCGACGACGAGGACGACTGGATCCGTGCCTGGCGAGGGGCGGTGGGGGGGGCCGGGCGGAGGTTCCGCACGTCGACCCCGCCAGACGGGCGCTCGCCGCCCGCGCCGCCCGCGGCGTCGCGGCGAGGAGGAGGACGCCCGAGACGGGCAGGGGGTGGGCCTGGACGATCCTTCCCCAGCCTCGCCTGGACGATCCTTCCCCACCCCAATCTCTTTCTCTTCCCAGCCCCCCCCCCGCTCCGCGCGTGACCGCCCCTCCCAACTTTCCCTCGATCCTCATCCTTCCCGGATTTGGCAACGTCGCGAGTGACTACGGTTCTGGACTCGCCGGAGACGGCTCCGACTGCCTCGCAGGCGCTCTTTCTCGGCGCGGCTTCCGCGTCTCGGTCCTGCCCGTCTCCTCGCGGTGGGAATGGGCGCGCGTCATCCTGCTCAGTCTTCTCAACCCCGCCTATTGGTTTGGGATAGCGGGAATTGATTCGTATCGATGGTATCTGGACAAGGTGGAGGCGGCACTGACTGCGGGGGGTGACGGGTCAGGCGACGATGGCGGCCCCGTCGTGCTCATTGGTCACTCGGCCGGAGGGTGGCTGGCTCGCGCGTACCTCGCGTTGTCTGTTTCGGGTTCATTGGCGGCGGGGCGCGTCGCGGGCCTCGTGACGCTGGGAGCTCCACAGGCGCCGCCGCGGGACGGAGCGCGGTGCGCGACCGGAGGAGCCCTCGCTTCAGTGGTTAAGGCGTGGGGCGAGGCTGACGTTGCCGTGCCCGTCATTGCCGTCGCCGGCCGGTCCGTCCGCGGCGTCGCCCACCCGCGTCCGCCCAAAGACTCAAGCGGCGAGGCCGAGCCCGAACAGCGGCGATTGTCGCGCGCCGCCCGCGGAAGTTATCTCGAGGTCGCCGTCGGCGCCGGCAGCGGCCGGGCTGGCCGCAACGGGGTCCCCCCCCTCGCTCCTCCCGGCGTTGTGCTCGAGGGCGACGGGGTCGTGCCCCTCTCTCACGCTGTCCTTCCGGGCCCTCCTGAACGAACGACATCCATTGTGGTTGACGGGGCCATGCACTCCATGTCGAGGGTGGGGAGCTTCGAGGAACCGGGCGGGGTGCCCTGGGTCGGGGGCGAGGGCGTGGTCGATCACTGGCTGGGCGAGCTCGTGGTGGCCGTAGGGGGGTGACGAGTGAGGCGGTGGGATCGACGTCGGCGTTCGGAGGGTTCAATCAACACACAGATACGCACTCACTGCTTGCTCTTTTTGGCGCTCTTCTTCTCGCTCTTGGGTTCTACCTTGTCCTTCTTGCTCTTTTTCTCGCTCTTGGGCGTCTTGCCGCCCACGTCGCTGTCCCGATCGCGCTTCTTGCTCGACTTCGAGGGCGTTGACGCTCCTCCCCCCCCCCCACTTCCGCCCACCGCCCCCTCGGCCGCTGCAGTCGCCATGGCCTGGGCCATCGCCGTGGCATTCTTGGCCGGAGCCACACCCTCCTCGTAGAACCTGAGCCGGTCCTCTACCTGCTCCCGCAGCTTGTCCCCGAAGGCCGACGTCTGCACATCGAGGAAGGCGTCGATTCGGGCGGCGATGGAGCACTTGTTGGCAAGGTAGCGCGAGATGCGTCCCTTGTTGCGCTGCTTCGCGCGACCGATGAAACTCGAGTGGAAGATGAGACCGTACTTCGGCGTGTTCCCCTTGGTCTTGAGGGCTCTGAAAAGGGCCTTCTCAGCGCCCAGAATCTGCACCGTGGACGCGGGGTATTTGGCCAGGTTGACGAGGCTGCCGGCGTGGGCGATGAGCCGTGCGCCGACGGTCTCGCCGATAAGAGCGCTCAGATTGGGGGCGACGGCGGCCATCTTTTCCTTGAGGTACACACCGAGCGACTGCCGGTATTCGGCGAGGCCGATGACGCGCTTGGCAAAGGCCTCAATGTTGGCGAGGTCGACTGGAGAGACGTCCTGGCCCATGCTCATCCGGGCCGCCTCGACAACCTCCTTGGCTCGCTCCTCATCGTCCCCCAGCAGCGGCGCGAGGCGCTCGACGTCGGCGTCGCCCAGCGCGCTCTTGTCCCCCACGGCCAGACACACGCGGCTGTACTGGTAGTGATCCGCCACCACCCTGCCCAGCTCGGGAAAGGCGTAGCCGTACCACTCTCGCACGCGCATGACAAGGGTGTTAATGTCCTTATCCAGGGTGTCTAAGAGAGCGATGGCCTGAACAATCATGTTGTCGACGCGCTTGACATTGAACTTGACCCGGTCGCGGGAGAATGCATGTGCCAAACCGAGCTGGGACCGAAAGAGGTCGCCTTCTCCGAGGCCCTTGACGAACACCGGCAGGTGGGTCCGTACGCCCCGAAGCAGCTCCCCGACGTGGTCGTTGGCGGCACAAGGCAGGCCCGTGGCCGCGGTGATCGCCTTGCCCAGGCCGGGGCTCTGCACCCCCACCCTGAGATCGGTCTTTTTTGACTTCTTCAGGTTGGCTTCCAAGAAGGCCTTCAGGTCGTTGTGGCACTTGTCGTCGCTGGTGGCCTTGGCATTCTCGAGGGCCGCGGCGGCTCCGGCGAATGGAGCGAAGGCAACGAGCTTGACGAGCTTGCCGAACCGGCCGACGTCGGCCATGGCCACCTGGACCGAGTCGGCCGACGCGTTGGCCTCATCCTCGGTGGTCGATTGGAGGAGGGCGTAGCCCGCCGCGCTCTCGTAGAGGAGATAGAGCGTGCTCTGTGATTCGGTTGGTTGATTGGAGGGAGGGTGGTTTGTGGGGGTGGTGCACATGCAACGGGAGCGCCCCAGCCCTGACTGGCGACGCGGCCTCTGCGTCTGTGGCCTCGGCGACCGGCGACGGATCCCGGGCCAAGAGCGGAGGAGATGCGGCGCAACGGTGCCCTACGAGTAGTAGACGGCGGGCTCGCGGCTCACGCCGGTCGCCCCGAGGGAAAAGAAGCGAGCTGGGGGCTCGGCCGCCTCGGCCGCCGCCGCCAGGCGCGAGGCGAGGGGCTCGGCGTTCCGTTCGAGGCGAACGCGCCACGTTTCTGGGCCAGAGATTCGTGGAGCCAGCTGTGGACCACTCAGAGAGCACGGAAAACTCACCATGCTGCTCAGGCGCGAAGGCGGGTGCCTCGCTCGGCGCGGCGCGGTCTTGCGGTCTCGCTGCGCTCCGAAGCGCCGGTCCACGCGGTCGAGGAGACGTCTTCGGTTGCTCGGGTGTAGGTCGCTTGCTCGTTCTTGTCTCGCCGACTCGAACCTCCCTCGAAATCTGACTAGACACTCAGTCGAAGGGATGGAGGAGACGCAGGGGAACCGTTGGCCCAGCGGATGCGATAGATGGTCAGAAACGCTCGGCTGGCGTTCGGGGACAATCGAGAGTGCGGGCGAGGCGGCGTTCGACACCCCCATGCTCCCACGAACCAACCATCAAGCCGCGCTCCCACCCGCCATGAATATGGCGAACTCCTGCGCGTCGATGAGCCCGTCCCCGTCCAAGTCGGCCTGGGCGAAGATATCCTCGAGGTCAGCGTCGGAGCAGGGCTGCCCGAGCTCGGCCATGACAGCCGCGAGCCCCTCAGGTGTGATGCCCGGCTCACCGCCACGGAACCTGTCAAAGGCCCTTTGCGTCGCCGGGTCCTCGGGGTCGGCCTGGGCCGCGGGCGGCGCCAGCGCGTGCTGCCGGTGCAGCACGGCGACGAAGTCCTCCAATGTCATGTGGGCTCCCTCAGGGCACCCCGCCTCCTGCAGCAGGGCCCGGCAACGCTGCTCCGTGATGTCCGTCTTGCCCAGCTTCATCAGGTGCGCTTTCAGTCCCGCGGCGGAGAGGTGGCCATCCTCTCCGGCTAGGGCCTTGAATTGGCGCTCGATGAGCTTGCGTGTGGCGTCGTCCTGGGGGCAGAGAGATAGGGCAGGGCGTTTCAGGGGTTGTGCGGGTGGTAAGGAGAGAGGGAGTCCGCCGCAGGAGGGGGTAGGGGGGAGAGAGTAAGGGGGAGGGAAGTCACGCGCCGTCGTCGAGGGGGCGGGGCCGGGGCGCGCGGCGGGCGCGCACCCCCAGCTTGGCTGCCCCCTGGGTGCTGACGGCCTCGGCCAGCGCCAACCCTCGCCAGGGGGGGAAGGGGCTCGCTGGGCTCCGCGGCCAGAGCGGGTGCAGAGGGCTCGGCATCGACGTTCCCCTCCTCGATTCCCTCGTCGTCGTAGCCGCCTTCGCTCTCTCTGTCCGACATCGGCGTCGGGCGACGCGCGCCGCAAGGCTTTCTCGGGTCTCGAGGCTGTTGTTAACCGATTGGGGGGTGGTGAGGGGTGACTGAGCGCGTCGAGCTTCGGAAGCTCGGAGAGAAGGCCAAGACGGCGCTCACTGACGACGCTGTCGGACTCGCAAGTGCACGGGGCGGCTTCTTGGCCTCCTCCCTCGACGTGAGCTGCAGTCCCGACGGGCTCCCCCGTGAGAGGGAAGAAGACAAGGCGAGTCCGTCTCTCGTCGCGCCACAACCGCGGGCCGAGGCGGCTCCCGCCGTCCGGGGTCTCCGCCGCGCGTCTGTCCGACGCCGACGCCGTACCGGCTTCCGCCTCGCGGCTCTCTGTGCTTCTCACGCTCGGAGCTCCGCGGCGCTCCGACTTATCGACTGTGCTACTCATCGCCCGCGCCGCTCCCGCGACCGCCGATAGACCCCGCGCCCCCTAGACCCCTCGGCCCCTCACCACACCGCCAAATGCAGGAGCGTCGCTTTCTCGTCCGTTACCGACCGGGAGGACGATGAGCCAGCGCGTGCTTCACGTCCCGCCCCCCGGGACGTGGTGCCCTCCCGACCCACCTACCGTCAATGATGGCATATTTCCCCCCCCTCCCCCCCTCCGCGCCCCTTCCCTGCGCGCGGGCATCGGCGGCGGCCCGTCGCGCGCCTCGGGCTCGGCTGCTGCCTCTATCGACCCCGACGACGGCTTCCGCGGCTTCGGCGCTTTCGGCGGCGCCCACCAGTCCGGCGACCACTCGGTATCCGTCGTTGACGAGGGTCCCTACGAGCCCCCCTTGCCCTCCTGCGTCCCGGACCCCCCCGAGCACGCCCACCTCAGCCGGGACGAGCAGCGGTGGATCCTCTCTCTCGATCTCACCTACCCGATTCGCCACCCTCGACGCGACCTCGCCAACGGGTTCCTGTTGGCCGAGGTGCTGTCTCGGTACTTCCCCGACAGTGTGTCGACGCACTCGTTCGCGACGGGCACGTCCGCACTAAACAAGGCGAGGGGCGCTCCCTCTCTCTATCTCTCTCTCTTCTCTCCCTCTCCCTCTCCCTCTCCCTCTCCCTCTCCCTCTCCCTCT
>Ga0181573_10003017_pt1 | contig 15190 bp, 4 predicted proteins | sample 101ome_25_FD_148643 | JGI IMG/M metagenome (GOLD analysis project Ga0181573, IMG submission 148643) | Coastal salt marsh microbial communities from the Groves Creek Marsh, Skidaway Island, Georgia - 101409BT metaG (spades assembly) | ecosystem: Environmental > Aquatic > Marine > Intertidal zone...
CGGGCGTTTGCCGGGGGGCGGCGGGGGGGGGGGGTGGGCGGGGGGGGGGGGGTGGAAGGGAGAGGGGGGTGGGCGGGGGGGGGGGGGGGGGGGGCGGGGGGGGGGAGGGAGTGAAGTCGGCGGCGGCGAAGGGGCGAGCGCCGACGGGGTCGTTTTTTCGCGAGAGGCGCGGCCCGAGGGCGCACGGCGCGTCGCTGCCGTCCAACGCCGCGGGTCACACGGCGACGCGCGTGCGGACGTGATCGAAGGACTCGTTCGCTTTCGAAGACCGCGCTCGGCGGTGACCTAAACCGCGCCCGGCGGTGACCTAAACCGCGCTCGGCGGTGACCCAGACGCTCGTTCCGCCCCTAGCCAGCTAGCTAGTCTTGGACGCTCGTCGCTTCGCCTTTGTCATCACTTGACCCGGAGCGACGCCGCGTCGAGGTCGAGGTCCGGGACAGCCGTGCTCACGCGTCGAACGGCGCGCCTGTTCTTCCACAGTCCCCCGTACCTGTAGTGGGGATGGTCCGCGTCGCCGTCGGGCACGCCCCCCGACGCCACCTTCCAGCACTTGCCGCACCGCATCGTCCACGCGCGCGAGGCGTCCGTTTGGCAGCGAATGAGCAGGTCCACCCTCGCGCCGCAGCCGTCGCACGCTTTTCTGCCGTCGTCCACGCGCCCACCCTCCGCGTCGATTCCGTCGCCGCCTCCGCGTTTCGCGCGCTTCTCGGCCTTCGCCGCCTTCTTAGCAGCCTTGCGCTGCTCCCGACGCGCGTCTCTCGCCCCGTCGGGTCCCCCGCTCTCCTCCTCCGCGTCGGAGGCGCCACCTCCGTCATCCCCTCCCAAACGCGCATCGTCGTCGTCGTCGTCGTCGCGGTCGTCCGCCCCGTTCTCCGCGCGCTTCTCCCTCTTCCTCGCCGCGTTGCAGCTCTTGGAGCAGGTGGTGACCTCGTCCCAGCATCGCTCCCACTTCTTGCGCCAGGTGAACGGCCGGTCGCACACCACGCACGTCTTCACCGGGAGGTTGTGCGGGTTACGAAACTCGGCCATCCCTTTGCCACCACCCCGACCTCCCTTCCTGCCGCTCGGCGCCGAGCTCACGCCGCGCGCGGCGACGACGCGCGGGGGCGCGGCGACGAGACGGGGCGCCGCGAAGGAGGACCCGCGGAGGAGGAGGAGGCTCGATGCGGGGACGGAGAGAACCGCCGCGCGCAGCATGTTACGTGTCGCCACGAAAGTCCGAGCATACTCATCACCTGGCTGGCTGGCGGATCCTGCTCGATTTGGCTGCGAGGCGAGCCAAAAGGAGAAAGAAAATCCGCTAGGCTGGGCGGGCAGATCGATACGCGCGGCGACCTAGAACGCCGAGCGGCGGTGTCAAACGTAAAGATGGTGAGCCTCATGCCCCCGTAGACTCGTCCGCGCGCGTCGATGCCCGATGCCGCGCTCGCGACACCCGGCGCGTCGAGTTTCCGGCAGCAAATTTGGCGGAATCTCCAGGATTTAACCTCCGAGGGGGATCGGTTGGACCGGGAGAGGGCGGAGGGCGGAGGCGCCGTCCCCGCTCGCCTCGGCGCCTCGACATCCGCCGCCCCGCGCGAGCCCTGAAACTTATGCGTCGTTCCCCCCGCGTTCATGCGCTGACCCGAACCGTATCCTCGCGTCTTCATCCCCCCACTCCCAGGCGCCTCGCATGGCCCGGTCCACGTACAGGTGCATTTCCAAAACGAGCACCGTCGACGAGTCGCTGTTCGGATACAACAAGCCCGGCACGACGCGCGCGACGAGCTCGAACACGGTGGAGAAGATCCCCGACGCGATGGCAACCTCCCGCTCCGGGACGTCCTTCGGCGGCCCCGGCTCGCCCCTCGCGCTGACCGGCGCGGCGCTCGAGAGGATGCGAAAGCCCGCGTCGGTGCTCAGCCCCGAGCAGATCGAGGAGATCAAGCGCGCCCGTCGCGCCGCTCGCGACGCGGAGGCCGAGGCTTCCAAGTCGCGCAAGGAGCGCATGCTCTCCACCCAGTCCTCCCGCGACGCCTCCTCCGACGCGGGCTCCGAGAGCGAGCGACTCAAGGCGATGAGGGCGGAGATGACCAAGTCGCGCGCGCAGACGCTCCTCGACGAGCAGCTCGACGAGGTCAAGAACATGAACCAGATGATGCTCTACAGCAAGTGCGTCACCATCAGGGACGCGCAGCTCGAGGAGAAGAAGCACGTCAAGGCGGAGGCGGCAGAGGAGGAGCGCAGGCTGGACGTCATGATGGAGGTTGAGAGGCTCAAGGCGCTCGACCTCTACGAGGCTCGCGAGAAGCAGAGAGCCGCGGACCGACGCCGGGGCGCCGAGGTTCTCCAGAAGCAGATCGCGGAGCGGGCGAAGGAGCGAGAGCTCCAGGATGAGCTCCTCGACATGGACAGGAAGCTGATGCTCTCCGAGATTCAGCGCATGAAGGACGAGGCTGAAGCCGAGAGCAGGCGCAAGAAGGAGGCTGGCCAGAAGCTTCTCGCGGAGGTTGCCAAGGCCAACGCCGCGCAGCTGGAGCGCAAGAAGCTCATGGTGCAGAGCGAGCGCGAGGAGGAGGAGCGCATCGCGCGGTACATCGCGGAGAGGGACGAGCGCGAAGCGCGGGAGCAGGCTGAGAAGGAGCGGGTGGCGAGGGAGAAGGAGCTCGAGACGGCTAGGCTGAGGGCGCAGCAGGAGAAACACGCCGACACGGCGGCGGCGATGGACGAGCTCAGGGCCCAGCGCATCCAGGAGGCGCACGAGAGGGCCTACAGGGAGAAGGAGAGAGCCGCGGCTGAGCGCGAGCGCGCCATCAACGAGGACCTTCGCGTCGCTCGAGAGTACCAGAAGATGCTCAAGATGAAGCAGCTCAGCGACCAGGCCAGGCAGGAACGAGACGAGTTCTTCAGGGTCATCGACGTGCAGATGCAGAAGGAGGAGGAGGACGCCAACCAGGCGGCGCAGCTCGCAGCCATGCGCAGGCAGCACAAGGAGGAGCTCCAGTCGCAGATTGCGTACAACGAGGAGATGCGCCGCCGAGACAGGCGAGAGTACCTCGAGGAGGGCGACCGGGTGCGAGCCAACCTCGCGGCGGAGAGGGCCAGGCTGGAGGCGATCAAGCAGCGCAAGCTGGAGGAGCTCGCCGCGAGCGGGGTTCCGGAGAAGTACCTCGCGGAGCTGGCGAAGAAGAAGATCGCCGTGTGACGAGGCGCGGGGACGCGGCGGATCGATTGAGACGTCATGAAATGTGATTAAAAAAAGTCTCCGAGAGATGGAGTATTAAAGGGTTACCCGAAGCTACTACCCATATCTGGCGCCGGACCCGTGCCTCCATCGGAATCTGGCGCCGGACCTGGGCTGGCGGAGTTGTACGCCTCCACGTAAGTCCAAGTCGTGACCACGACTCCGGAGCAATACTGGTTGTTTGCATTTGTGTTCATGTCCCCACATTGAGACAGACCCATAGTCGAGCACTGTTCTTCACTGGCTGGGCAGTCCTGCCCAGACGGACAATCCGCCTTGTTGATCCACGTTTGAGGACTCCAAGAGAAGCTTTCACTGCCTTCGTCGCACATACACTCGCAGTCTCCGAGAGGTGCCGTCTGTCCGCTCGAGTCCGGCGACGGCGAGGTTGAATAATCGATGCTGGACCCTGTGTAACCGGAGTTGGACACCCAATTGGGGTAGTAAGTCGAGCATGCTTGGCCGAGTTTGTTTGCACACTCTTGGGTACCATACTGGTCGCATTGATCCGATGAGATGCCGCAGGGTCCTCCGTTTTGGTCGCATACCTCGATGAATCCTGCGGACTGATTGAACTGGTTGTCGCAGAAGCATTGGCAGTCTCCGTACATGCTTGGTCCGCTAGAAGCGCCAGAGTTTCCAGGGCCCGTGTATGAGTTTTCGGGGACGAAGAGCGTCTTGACGCTGAACGTATTCTGCACGACAAACTTCGACTGTTGCCAGGCGTCCCATCTGTCGCTCGCTTGCGCCGTACCGCTCGAGTGCTGCCAGGTGTTGTCCTGCACATCGAGACCCTGCCAGGAGTTGCCGATGTCGTAACCCTCGCTGAAGTCGATGACGTAAGATCTATTCGATAGCGTAGGTGACGCCGTCTGTGTCACCAGATTCTTGGCGTCGTCCATGATTTCCACTCTCAGGTTTCCCGAGACGACACGATGGTTCATGTATTCCCAATTCTCCATGCCGTTTGCTTCGTTCCAGGCATTGCTGCACCAGTTAGGATCATTTGAGGCTCCGTCGCAGAGGTTTGCGATGTAAATGCCACCGATCGGCTTCTCCTCCCCAAGGTCAATCTCGAACCAAGCTGGATCCACTGAATTTCCTCCCCGCGTATGAGTGTACGTGGACAGCAAACCGTCATTTACATGTTGTGGATCGGTAAGATCAAATGAATTAGCTGGATCCAATGTTGTCGGATCCGCCGTGACTGTCCTGTAAAGAGCCATGTTATTGTTCGTCATCGTCGGGTGATACACGACCAACTCTCGGAGGTGGATGTGACTCTCCAGAATCAACTTGATGTACCGACCAAAGGGCCAGGGACCGAACGAATCAGGGTGCCTATTGGCGCAGCGCCGCGCACATCGCGAAGCCCCTTCGGTGTCGCACGTTGTTTTTTCGGTACCGCAATTTGGGTGGTTGTAGCACACGTCGAGATCTCCGATGAGCGTGTTGTTGCACCAGCACTCGCAGTCACCGTAGTCGGCGATTGAGCCCGTGTAGGCAGGAACAGGCTCAAACTCCGCGGAAACAGTGACGTTCTGCGGCGTACAGGTTGAGCTGAACTTTTGTTCGCACCTGTGGGGACCCACGGCGTGGCACGCGGTGGCGGACAGACCGCAATTTTGGCCGTTCTCGTCGCACACGTCGAGGTTCCCGACGTGCGTGCCGTTGCACAAGCACCCGCAGTCACCGTAGCCGTACGCCGGGGGTGGCGGCGGTGGAGAAGGCGGAGGCGGCAAAGGCGGCGGAGCGGGTGGGGGCGGGGGCATGTGCTTGTTGAACTCTGTGAGGACGGTTCCAGTCGTCGCGTTGCAATCTGATTTAAACTCCACTTCGCACAATCTCGGACCCTGCCAGCTGCACTGAGCCTGCGTGATTGTGCACAGACTGATCGTTCCTGCGTACGCCGTTTCTTCGCACTCCGCACCTTGGCAGCAATGACACTCACAGTCGCCAATGTCTTCAGGGAATATCACATTCGTGTTGATATTGGGGGCGGGCGAGATCGAATCCGCGGGCAGGCCATCAATGCCATGGCAAACATCGTTAAGGGCGGGTCGGTACAACTGTCGATTGTGGCAGGACCATACTCCTCCATTGAGCTGGTAACCATCATCACACGTGGGAGTGCACGTCTGTCCACTCATCAACGTGTCGGTACAGTCGCCAACGCCGCCGGACGTGGGCGCAGAAGAGGCGTCGCAGGCGTCATCCTTGCGAACCCACGAGGTGAGCGACCCCCCGTTGTCCCAGGTCGAGGATCCGTAGGACGCGCCCGAGGTGCACGCCACGTGGGTGACGGGGCCGCAGTTGGTGCAGCCGCATTCGACGTACCGAGCGTGCCAAGCGGCGGCGCCGCCAAACATGTTCGCCCAGCCGTGCATCCTGGAGGTGTCCCAGTTCCGGATATCTCTGTTGAACGAGGTGGCTTCGCGGAACATGTCGTTCATGGCGGTGACCTGCGACGTGTCCCATGGGCTGATATCCTGATTGAACGCCGTGGCGCCACGGAACATTTGGTACATATTCGTGACCGAGCTCACGTCCCACTGGGAGATGTCCGCGTTGAACTTCCCCTTGTTGTGGAACAACTGGGACATGTCCGTCACCTGCGACACGTCCCACTCGGACATCTCGAACGTCCCCGCGACGCCGCAGTCCGCGCCGAGTCTACAGCACTTCAAGCCTGTCGGATCCAGGGCGAGGCAGTTGTCTACCGCGGTCTTCAGCGCGGATCTGTCAGGGAATGGCGGCGGCGACGGCGGAGGATAACTTATTCCGGTCCAGTCGTAGCTCTGGTCAAGCAAATTGCTCCAGGTGTAGTCCGAATTTATATGAACGTCACTGTCTGTTATGTACCGCCAATCGATGCTCTTGACTCCTGCCCTGTTGAACTCGGCGAGGTAGCCATCCGCGGAGGTCATTGGTCGAGCAGTAGTCAACACCTGCCGCTGATCCACGTCCAAAATCTCGACGAAAAATTGTGGACTCGGGCTGAATTCCAGCACCGCCGTCGCCTCGGGAGCGGTTCTATCGGAGTTGTCCCCGTATCCGAGCTTACCCAAAAAGTTGTTACCCCAGCACTTGACGGTGTCGTCGTCGAGGATCGCGCACGTGTGCTGAAACCCAGCCGCCACGGCCTTCGCAGTGCGCCCAGAGCCAAGGTCTACCACAGTTTGGGTTGGGGGTGCGTTTCTCATCGAATTGTCGCCGTATCCGAGCTGGCCATGATCGTTAAAACCCCAGCACTTGACGGTGTCGTCGTCGAGGATCGCGCACGTGTGCACTTTCCCGGCTGACACAGCCTTCGCAATGCGCCCGGCACCGATGTTGACCCGCATCGGCTCGTCTTGGTCAACATTGTTGCCGATCCCGAGTTGGCCATTATCGTTCCTACCCCAGCACTTGAGGCTGCCATCGTCGAGGATCGCGCACGTGTGCCCATACCCGGTCGACACAGCCTTCGCAGTGCGCCCAGAGCCAAGGTCTACCACAGTTGTGGGTGCGTTTCTCGGCTCGGTGTTCCCGTATCCGAGCTGGCCATAAGCGTTCCAACCCCAGCACTTGACGGTGTCGTCGTCGAGGATCGCGCACGTGTACGAATGCCCGGTCGACACAGCCTTCGCAGTGCGCCCAGAGCCAAGGTCTACCGCAGTTTGGTGGGTGTCCCCGTATCCGAGCTGGCCAAAAGTGTTCGCACCCCAGCACTTGACGGTGTCGTCGTCCAAGATCGCGCACGTGTGCTTATCCCCAGCCGCCACAGCCTTCGCAGTGCGCCCAGAGCCAAGGTCTACCACAGTTTGGGTTGGGGGTGCGTTTCTCTGCTCATTGTCGCCGTATCCGAGCTGGCCATTATACGGTGTACCCCAGCACTTGACGGTGTCGTCGTCGAGGATCGCGCACGTGTGAGAAGGCCCTAGCGTCACAGCCTGAGCAGTGCGCCCGGCACCGAGGTTCACCACTGTTGTGAGAAGTGTTGGCTTGATGTTATTGCCGGTGATACCAATCCCGAGCTGGCCATAATAGTTATCACCCCAACACTTGAGGGTGCCGTCGTTGAGGATGCCACAACTATGATATATATCGCCGCTGCCGCCGATCGCGATGATCTTCGGCTTCGACCCGAGGGCGTCATGGTTCCCCACGATGAAGAAACCGTCGATCTCGGTCTCTTCACCCAAATCGAGGATGGCAGTATCCGCGAGCAACGGGGCTGGGCTGTGATCTCCATCAACCAAGTTCTGGAGGTCTATCATGTCCTTCCAGCTGTCGTCGTGGGTATCGAGATTAATCACTGCACCGAACTGACGATAGTGCCAAGCGAAAAGGTACGCGATGCTGGACACCGTTATCGATGCCGTCTGTGTCACCAAATTTTGGGCGCTGTCCTTGATTTGCACGGTCACGCCAAGTGCGCGACTGTTCATGCCTCCCCAATTGGCGGAAAGGCTGCAATATTCATAATCGCCCCTCACTCCGTCGCAGAGGTTGGCGATGTAGATGCCTCCGATGGGCATATCCTCCCCAAGGTCAATCTCGACCCAGCCACCACCATATGTTTGAAAGTACGTGGAGAGGTCGCCGTCAACCAGACTTGTGCTAAATTCCGAAGAGGGTGATGTCCCCGGGTTTGCGGCCGACGAATCGATGGACTTGTTCAGAGCCAGGTTGATACTCGTGTTAAGGCCCGTGTTCGTCGGGGGATACACGGCCACCTCACGGTAGTGGAGTTCTTTTATTGACTGAATCCTGATGTACCGACCAACGGGCCAGGAACTCTCGGGAATCGTCACCGTCTTGTTCAGCGCCATGTCGCGATCAAGGGAGAGGGTCTCCCCGTACTTCTCCTTGAACACGTGAAGCTCCGCGACGCTATTAGAATCACCGCCAAGCTGTGTCAATTTAACGAACCTTCCGGTGACGCGTCCATCAGGAACGCTCTCCGCCGAATGAAGCTTGGGCTGCTCGGCGTTGTTTTCAACGTTTGGTGACGGGGTGAAGAACTGATAGAACGACGTGCTCGCGTCCAGGCTGTGCGCGCCCACCTTGAAGCGCTTCTCGTACACCTTCACCGTGGCCACAATTCGTCCTAATTCGTCAAGCCAGGGTGCAGGGCGCGTACCTCCTTCCTCCATCCGGCGGGTGCCGTCCGCAAAGGAGGCGTTCCAGTCGAGATCCGAGCGCCTCATGAAGCCCTCAATGTCGGCATTGTACCATTTGCATGACGAATTCATGCGATGCATGCGGACGATGACGTCCTTGTCCGTCAAGAACCCGATGCCGCGCATGCCGGTGAAGGCGGTCCCGACGACGCCCTCGGCCCATCCAGGAAGCGAGTAATCATCGTCCGCAGTAAACCTGTCCATGGAAAGGGGCGCCCCAGACTTCCACACAGTGACGTCGAAGTCCCTGATGCCAACCTTTGGAACGGTCCCGGGAAGAGGAGAAACGTCGAGCAAGTAGTTGGCCCAATCCACGTCGTACTTGTAGCGGATGATGACCACGCCAGAGCCGCCGCGACCAGCCAGCTTCCCGTCCATGGCGGCGGCAAGTGCGCCGCCGCCGCCGCCAGTGTTGCTCTTGGCGTCGCAAGCACCCTTCCAGCACCTGTGGGCCTGGGCGTCACCGCCCGTGGCGCTCGCAGTCCCACACAGAAGGTCTTCTTCGATGTATTTGCAGCCCGCGCCGCCGCCCGAGAATGCCTCGGCGTTTCCGCGGATGGTATAGTACGACGCGAGTTTGCCGTCGGGGCTCTCGTCGTCCGGCAGCTCAGCGGCAGCGCCGGCTGCCCCTCCCTCAGCAACCCATTCGTCATTCTCTCCCCATTCCATGGTGGTGTTCGAACCAGGAGCGTCCGAAAGGCCACCCTCGCCGATTGTGATTTTTATGGTCAAGCAGTCAGTTTCGGGCAAGCACTTGGGCATCTCTCCAAGAGGCTCATACGTATCCATCGAAGGGCCATCGACAGTCTGGCCGAAGAACCCGAGACGGGCAACCCCACCAGCGCCACCCCTAACGCCTCTGTACTGTTGGGTTTGGGTGGAGGTTTCAAGCGTGCCGCCGCCGCCTCCACCCCCGACGGCAAACACCTCGAGGTTCTTGATCCCGGGTTGCCGGACACTGAAATCGCCGCTCTGTTTGAACGTGTGGATGAAGTAACCGCCAGCAAAACTGATCTCGCCGCCGATAGCTTTCAATCCGCACTCACCCGTGTCGAAGCCCATAGATTCCAGACAAGAGCTGCATTCAAGGGGCTCCGGCTTGTCGCACCCCTCTTCCGCGGCCCAAGGTCCGCATGGCGCCGCGGATCGGTCCCTGACAATCTTGACGTTGTCCTTGAGGCTTATGGCGGGACTCGAGATAAGCTTCTGCATGTCGTAATCCCACGTGGCGACCCGGGACGGGGACGGCTCGTACACGAACGAGCCTCTGAAATACGCCTGATGGTGAAATCCGCTCGCGTCGACGGTCGAGTGATCGGATGCGTCCAAATTATCGAGAGGAAGCCACATAATCAGATTATCGACCCGCGGCGTGGTGCACAGCCCGGGACCTGCTGGGAACGCGGACCCGACGGCGTCGGAATAAATCATGAAATCCGAGAAGCTCGCGGTGTAGTTTGCCGACGAAACTCCAGACCTGGCACCCGCGGCGAAGATCCCAAGGCCGTTATCCAGCATGGATGACAGCAAGTTTGTGTTATTGCCGTTCGTAAGATCCTCAGTTCCGATGTCCATGACGTTCCTCTTGATACCGTTGATGTAGTACCCAAGAGTCTCACGTGATACGTCCCTCTCAAGCGCAAAGTGATACCATTCATCTGCAGTCACATTTCCGCCAGTCAAGCTCAATGGTGGAACGTCGCGTCCAGTTCGTATCTCCATCTTAACCGCATACTCGTCGTTGGCAAGCTTTTGCAGGTATAATCTCACGTAAGTGTAGGTGTTGTCTTGCTGATTGCTGTCGTGGTCGAGGAGCTTCCTTCCAGGCGGTGGGGCTCCGTACTGGTCTCCGCCGTACTGGTCTCCGCCGTACTGGTCTCCGCCGTACTGGTCTCCGCCGTACTGGTCTCCGCCGTACTGGGGGTCGCCAGTTGACTGCGGTGGGTCATCCCAGACTGCCCCGTCGTACGTGGAGTTGTAGACCCAACGCGAGGTGAGAGTCCCGTCGCATGGCGCACCAATTTTACTGCACTGATCCGGCCCTCCTCCCAAGCACATGTCCTCTGTGACACCCTTGCCGCTTACTGAGCCCGTGACGTCAATCTGGCACGTGACGTTATTCTGGCAACACGCCAGATTGACGTCATTCTGGCACATGATGTCATCTCCGTTGCAGACGCACAAGCAGTCTCCGTATTTGGGGATGGCGACGTCGTAGTTGCCGAAGATGTTCAACTCGACGAGCTCCTGCACGTCGCTGCCGGGCTTGACCCACATCTGCATGGAAAAACTGCCCTGAAAGATCTTCGCCAGTTTTGGGGACCACGGCACATGCACGTGAGGGTTGGCGCCGACGACGGCGAGCGGCGTGTCAAGCTGAGCGAGCCCTCCGTCGTGCAGGGCGACTATTTCGCAACCGTTCTCAACGATTGCGCTCGAACCCCTCCCGTTGTCGATGGAGTTGCGCACCTTCGTGGCGCCCGGGGACTCGTCAAAGTTGAAGTGGTGGTCGGGAGGCTGGATGTGCGAGTAGTCCGCCGCGGCCATGCGCCCAATCTGCCATGGGGCCAGCGCCGTCCGCGACCAGACGGTGAGGAAGCTCACGTCGCCCAACATGCCCAAGCTCCCATCGCCGAGCCGCCATTTCGGATCCGGCATCGTCGGCGGGCCGCACTCGGCGGGCATCGAGCCCTTCGCGGCGAGAGAGCCGTCCATGTAAACAGCCGCCGTGCCGTTGTCGTAAGTCACGACCAGGTCGACAAAGTCCGGCTCGGGCCGCAGCACGTTCGTCACCAGGTTGACCGCGCAACCCGCGGCGCCGGTGTCGACGGTCAGATCGAACACCGTCCTCGAATCGGGGTGGATGTACACCGGCCTCTCTCTGTCGTTCACCGCCCTCAACGACAGAAACGTGTCGGTTGTTGACCTGAGCAGGCTGAAAATCTTGCCAACCCGTTCGACTCGCGCTCTCAAGCGGATCGTGAACTGGCCGACCTGCCCCGCGACGTCCAGGTCTCCCTCGCCGGACACGGCCGACGGGGTCACGAACCTCGCGAGCTGGACGTCCGGCGGCGGGTGCCACCTCTCGGAGAGCGCCCGCGGCGCCTCCAGGTACACCCTCCACACCCACGGCTTCCGCAAGTTGTGATCCTCCGCGGATGAGGTATTGCACTTGAACGTGCGGTTCATCACGTCATCGCACGACCCGGGGCCGCGCTCCAGCGCGAGGGTGCCGTCGAACCCAACCTGCGCGCCCGTCGCCTTGTACATGTAGTTGTAGTCTCCCGTGTCCTCGTCCTGCGTGAACTCGCATCCAAACGGGAACCCTCGGCCGGGGAAGGAGTCCGTCGCGAACACCTCCGCGGCGTCGTGGCACGTCGCCATCGCGCGATCCGAGGCGTCGCGGTTGAGCGCGCCGGTGTACGTGGTGTAGAGTTCGTAGTCCACGTCGTACTCGTTGCGAAACGTGTTCCAGTTGTTGAAGATGTAAAAGTACGGCCGGAACGTCTCTCGGTCGGTGACGCGGCGGTAGTAGACGCGGTAGTACCCCCACATGTCGACGCGGATGATGCCGTTGGCGCTCGCCTGGAACGCTAGGTCGAACGCCTCCTCGCCGATCTGGTAGCTCGCGGGAATCCACTCCGCGGTGGGAGCGCCCTGTTCGTACCTCACGTCGGGGTCGGGGTAGATGTCATCGTCGGGCACGACGTCGTCGTCCAAAATCGAGGAGTTCCACGTGGGTGGGGGGGGCGCGTGGTCGTTGTGCTCCGCGAGCACCGACGATCCGAGGAGCGCGAGGAGCGCGAGGAGCGCGATCATCCACGCCGTCATCGAGCGTCCTCCTCGCGCCATCTTCCGGCTCGATGACGAAGACTCAAAATACTAAAATGCGCCCCTCCGGAGTTCAACACCCGCCGTGCGGTCGGTCCGGGGCGCGCGCGAACGCGAAGGCTCCTCTCAGTTCGCGGGCGTCCCGCGGGCGGATTTCGTCGACGCCACCGAGTTTCGCCCTCTCGTGAACTCGCCCTCAGCGACGAATCCGTGTGTCGCGCGCGGGCGACGAGGGTCCCGCGCACGTTTCCCTTCAAAAGTCCAAGCAAGAGCAGTCCCGACCGACAGCAACCCAACACGGGCTGGCTTGCGCATCATCACACCCGCTGCTGCTGTCATCGTGCCATTTTTTTTTTGGCTCCCGCGAGGCCAAACCCGGATGTTTCTGATTCATCGATCCCAGCTCCGCTCGACCAATTTCGTCAAATTTCAAGACTAACACGCTGTGCGCACCTCGCCAGATCTTTTGTTCGGTGGACCCTCGGAATCCCGAGGATGTGATTGGCTGAAAAAAAAGAGGATATCGATCCTTCCGTCTTTTTTGTGAGGGCTTTAGCAATTTGCCCCTCTCGCGCGCGGTCCGCCACTGCGCTCCGCAACGGAGGAGAAGGCGACGCCCGCTCTTCCTCGAGAAATCGAAAGGCCGCCGCCCTCATAAGGCGTGCGCGTCCCCTCTCGCCCCGAAGCGTAGTAAAACAAAGCGAAAGATGCAGGCGGTCTGCCTTTCAACCCCTGCGGCTATCGTCCGCTCCTCGGTGCGGGGCAGGGCGAGGTCCAAGTCCGTCGTGGCACCCCGCCGCGGCGGCGTCCCCTCGGTCCGCGCGGCGGCCGAGGCGCCCGCGGCTGCCGTCGAGGCCTCTGAGCTCGACTTCGCGGCCTACATCGCGGAGAAGAACGCCGCCATCGAGCAGGCCCTCTCCGACTCCGTCCCCGAGATGTATCCCGAGCGCCTGCACGAGTCCATGAGGTACTCGCTGCTCGCGGGTGGCAAGCGCATCCGCCCCTGCCTCTGCATCGCCGCCTGCGAACTCATGGGCGGGACCACGGATGTCGCCATGCCCACAGCGTGCGCGCTCGAGATGATTCACACCATGTCCCTCATCCACGACGACCTCCCCTCCATGGACAACGACGACTTTCGCCGAGGCAAGCCCACCAACCACAAGGTATATGGTGAGGAGATGGCCATCCTCGCGGGCGACGCGCTGCTCAGCCACGCGTTCGAGTACATCGGCCGCGAGACTCCCAAGTCCGTGCCCGCCGAACGCACCCTGCGGGTCATCGTGGACGTGGGCAAGTGCGTGGGATCCGAGGGCCTGGTGGGCGGCCAGGTTGTGGACATCATGTCCGAGGGCGCCGAAGCCGGCGAGGTCACCGTGGAGACCCTCCAGTACATCCACGCGCACAAGACCGGCGCGCTCCTGGAGGTGTCCGTCACCGCCGGCGCCATCCTCGCCGGCGCGAAGGAGGAGGACGTCGAGCGCCTGGGGAAGTACGCCCAGCTCATTGGCCTAGCGTTTCAGGTTGTGGACGACATCCTGGACTGCACGCAAACCTCGGAGCAGCTCGGCAAGACGGCGGGCAAGGACGAGGCGGTCGGCAAGGCGACCTATCCCTCCCTCGTCGGCCTCGAGGAGTCCAAGAAGATCGCGGATAAGCTCATCGCCGACGCGAAGGATCTCCTCAAGGACTACGACCAGGAGAAGGCGGCGCCCCTCATCGGCCTCGCGGATTACATCAAGAACCGCCAAAACTGATACGACCCGTCGAGTCATCGGCGGGCGGGATTTCGGCGCGCGCAGTCTCTGGGGTTGTCGACGAGCGAGCCTTGCGCGCGCGTTATTAAGCGGCGCTCGCGGGGGATGATGGCGATATCCGCGAGCAGGGTGGTGGTGTTGGGCGACGCCTCGGGTGTCCCGGTCTCGGGGGACGAGGCGTCTTGTCGTTTCGGGGTTTCGAGGGAAACCAGACTTAATTGAGGGTGTAGTGGGAGTACTCGAGCGGCGTGCCTCGCGCCGACTGGCACTGTACTAGCCGGGGCTCGGGTACTTTAATGTCAATTTTGTGTTTCACATTGATGTTCCGTGCGCATCATCCGTCTAAAACATACGCCAACTCATTGCTCGCGGCCCGCTCTTATCTTTGCCATACGCGCCTGAAGGTCGTTAAACGCCTCGGCGTGGTCCGGGGTCCTATCGGAGGTCGAGCCCGCTCCTCCCGAGATCGGACCGTTCCCCGAAGCCTTCGCCGCGATGCGATCCATCCTCTCCCGCAGCGTCGTCAGCCCCGCGCTTGGGCCCGGTCGCGATCCCGAAGAGGCGGTTGCGGAGCCGGGCCCCGCGGACCCCTTCGCCGCAGCCATCCTCGCCAGCCGCTCGCGATACACCTCCGCCGCGCTCCTGTCCATGTCCGGGACGGGCGACGGCGCGATGAGAGAGGCAGACCCGCCGATCGCGCCGCCGAAACCCGCGCTCGCGGCCTGCGCCGCTCGAGCCGCCTCCACCTTACCGAGACCGCGCTTGATGTAGTTCTGAAACGCGCCGGACGTGCGGGCCAGGTGCGGCTGAATGTCAACCGTCGGATGCGCCGTGGAGAAGTCGTAGAGCTCCTCCAGCCCCCTCGCCGTCGTCGCCTTCTCGCCGATTTTCTTGAAGATGCCCGCGAGCCGCGACTTGAGGTCCGCGGAGACGGGGGTCGGCGCGGGCGCGTCCGTCATCTCGACGTCGCCGCCGCCGATTGGTGTCGCCGCCCCCGCGGGGGTCCTCAACGCGCGGGGCGCCGTCGCGGGGGTCGCCGCAGCCTTTGGCGTGGGAGCCTCAGGCGACGGTACCTTAACGGGCGCGGGTGCCGCCTCGACGGGCGCGGGTGCCGCCTCAACGGGGGTGGGTGCCTTGACGGGCGTGGGTGCCTTGACGGGCGTGGGTGCCGCCTTGACGGGCGTGGGTGCCTTTGGCGTGGGTGCCGCCTTGA
>Ga0181573_10003019_pt1 | contig 15189 bp, 11 predicted proteins | sample 101ome_25_FD_148643 | JGI IMG/M metagenome (GOLD analysis project Ga0181573, IMG submission 148643) | Coastal salt marsh microbial communities from the Groves Creek Marsh, Skidaway Island, Georgia - 101409BT metaG (spades assembly) | ecosystem: Environmental > Aquatic > Marine > Intertidal zone...
CTGAAGTTTTCGGTCGCTTTAGAGCAAAGATAGTTTTTCTCTGAGAATAAAAAGTCAAAACGTTATTACTTTACTCCACTTTGTCGCGCGCGGGCGCACCTCTCGGCGGCGACGACGACGGCGGCAGCGATTGAACGACACGAACAAAGACGACAGAGTGGTGCGCACGCATGGAACGTCGACGTCCACCGGCGCTCTCGGTGTTTCAGACGGATTCAAACGCGACGGCGGTCAAACAAACACATTATGATTACGGTGCTGAAACCCAACGCCAACGACTCGCACGCGAACGCGATCACGCGTCAGCCGTCGCGGGGGGAATCATCGGTGATGCGTACACGTCGAATGTACCTGGTGGGGAGTTGAGGATGCGGACGGCGATGGAAGAGAGAGGGTTGGAGTCAACGCGCGTTCGCGCGTCGGCGTCGGCTTTGGAAGAACACGATTGCGCGAAGAGCGCGGCGAGAGCGCGGGTGGAACGCGCGTTGGGTGGTTCGTTTGATTATAGGGGTATCGTCTCGCGAGCGGTGGATGGGTTGGAGAGGACGGGGACGCGCGTGGAGACTCCGGCGAGAGCGGATGACGGTTGGAGAGCGTACGACGACGAGTCGCAGAGGACGTACGCGTTGGAGATTAGAGGTGAGATTTCGAGGAGAATCACGGCGATGGAGGAGGAGAGGTACGCGTGTGTGAGTCGATCGCAGTCGAGGGAATCCCCAAATGGAGAGGATGGAGTGCGAAGAGCGTCGTTGGTGCGTCGTCGCGGCGGCAGAGTTGTCGGCGTCGAAAATCAAGGCGCGAGTAGAACGGGCATTCTCAAGACTTCTGTAGCCTTTGGGACGACGGTTCGTGTGTGAGTGATCGAGGCGTTTTGCAACGAAAATGCTAGGTGTTGATGTGACAAACATTGTTGTAAATCTATTTCGACTTTTTCTTCTTGGCAAATTTGCCTCCGCCTTCTCGCGCTCGAGCGGCGGCGGCTTCGGCTTTGCCTTTTTCGCGATAGGCTCGCTTGATGTTCTCCTTCTTGAGCTTGGTGCGCCATTCGTCCTCCGCGGCTTGCACCTTGGCGCGAGCTGCGCGACGCACGGCTTGTTGCTCGGCACGCTTGGCCATCTTTTCGTTGCGAATCGTGTTGAGCTGTTGCACCATGGTCGCGAGTTTCTTCTCCTCCTTGTCGTGAACGACAGCTCTGCGTTGCTCGAGCGTCTCTCTCGTCCTCGCCTTTTCGAGTTTCGGCTTGGATTTGAAAGGAAGCGCTTGTTGAAGCGCTTTCGGCACTTGGAGCTTGTTGAAGACGCGCTTTTGTCGCTCGATTGGCTTGTAGATGGAATCGGAATTGACTGGAATCGGAATTGACTTTTCGTAACGAAGTTGTCCAACCGTCTTCATACCGCGCCAGTCCTTTGTATCCTTCATCATGGCGGTCGTGAGCGGGTTGAAGAACTTTGGAACATCAACCTTGGTCCACGTGCGCAAAAATACGATGTCGGACAGGAGAAGCTTATCTTCAAAGGAAGCGCGGAAGCTGCCCTCCTTCAAGCCGCCATCCTTGGACCCGTGCACACCCTCGCCAGGCTTGAGTGCTTTTTTAATCGTACCCCGGATTCCTGAAACCGTGCGAAGCGCCGCACCTTCGAATCGGCTCACTTCTAACGCGCTGTTGAACATGCCAGAGATGAAGGCGGTATTCTTAAACACCTTTGTCGGCGTGCCGACCAGCTTGAGTTTCTTCACGATCTTGATGGCGTGATCAAACTCGAGAACCGTAGCGGACGCTGCAATTCTGAAACTTGCCTGCTGAGACGTCATACTTTGAAAACAAATCACGCCCGTGTTTTGTGGCGTCAACGGACCGTAAAAGGTTGCGTAGCAGTGCATGTGATCCGGAGTGTACTTGATCATGCGATGGCGCGAGTTGGCATCCATCATAGAATACACTGGAATCGACTGGAAGCGTCTCCATCCGACGGAGAAGATTAAAGGATCTTGGTTCTTCAACGTTTTGCGGTGCCATCTATGCTTTTTCAACCGCAACTGTTGGTATCCCATGATTTCTTCTCCGGGAAGAATGCCCCCGATGACAATCGGACGCGTCGGGTCGAAATTTTCAACCCACTCGCAAGGCGCTCGAGCGAGCACGATCCGCAAGTAGGAGCCCGGGCGGAAGCCCTCCATCGCTTGACGCGTGTTGTCTGGTAACGCATCGAGAATCGTGCGAGAGCGAGTGGTTTCTTCTCTCATTTGATTCTTGACCAACTCAAAGTAGGACGACGGGCCGTCTGGATCGACGTAGTTTGGACTCTTTGTGTTCAAAGATTTATCCTTGCCCTCTTCCATAAACTCTTCGTGTTTGGCGCGTTTTTGCTCGAGACGTTTCTGTTCCGCGTCCTCGTCCTCGTCCTCGTCCTCATCGTCGTCATCGCCCCCACTCCCTTCATCGCCGTCGCCGGAAGCGCCCGGTCCAAACTTCTCGCCGGTTTCTAAATCTTCAAAGTCACCATACACTTCATCTTCGTCGTCGCCTTCACCCTCTCTAGGTGGCTGAGCTTCGCTTCTTGCCTTTGCCGCATCCCAGTCACCGGTGACGAATCTGTTTCGAAGAGACGAATCCTCCAAGTCGAGTCCCGAGCGCACCTCGGGAAGGAATTTGGTTCGATCGAAAGAATCAAGCACATCCACCTTTGAATCTGATTCTTCCTGCTTCTTGAAGAGATCAGAATCAGACTCGGAGTCGGAGTCGGAGTCGGAGTTGACGGCGTTTTCACCGCGAACAGTGCCGGCGGTGTCGTCGTAAACAATCTCCATCAGAGTCTTTTCTCGTTTGTAGCTCGACATCATTTCCTTCCAGCGAGACGCCCCTCTACCGAGTCCTTCGCCATCCTCGTCCTCCTCCTCGTCCCCGTCGTCATCCTCTTCATCGCTATCGGCGTCTTCGTAACCACGTTCGGGTTCTTCGCTAAAGACAGCCGCGCGTCTGACGCGAGAATCACCGGGTTGTTGCTTTCGAGAAGGGAAATCGTCATCATCTCCGTCGCTCTCGTCTGAATCGCCATCCGAATCCGATTCCTCGTCCGAAACTTCCTCCTCGTCATCGTCGCTACCGTCGATGTCCACATCAAACGCACTCTTCTTTGCAAAGTCTTCGCCATTTATGGATTTGCCACCCTTGAAGAGAGAAATTTCGCTATTACGAAGCTTGTCGTCGATGGCGATTCGCGTGTCTTGCAACCCGTGCACCATGGACACACCGACATCCACCTCGCCGTCGTCTGGCAACGGTCTACCTTCGGCCAAGAGCTTCTCTTCAAGCTGTCTCTTGGAAAAGTTGACTTGCTTATCGTCAACCGTAATGTAGACGGCATCCTTATCGTACAACAAGCCGCCGACGTCGCTCATCGGCGCGTAGATGAGTTTTTGCTTTTCATCCAACTTGCGCTGCTTACGCTCTTTACTCGGCAACGGACACGGATCTGGGAGCTCTACGATTTCTTTCACCGCCATATCGCCCACGCCCGCGACATGGACGAGCTGCCCGTGCTTCAGGTTGCACCCGTGCAAAAAGCCGTACAGCGCCACCTCGCGATCGCACACCGGATTGTCGTGCACGAGCTCCGGCTTTGTAATGTCCTCAAACCGATCTCCGACGACATACGGGTGCGACGTTCGCCAAATCAATGGTTTCGTCTTTGCGGTCGAGATGAACCGAGCTAAATTCATCGTATCCCGTAGATTGTACCGCCCGTTCGATATGCCCGAGATGTAAAACAACTTGGCGCCGTCGTAAATCTCCGTCCAGAAACGATGCTTGAGCAACTTTTTCGTCTTTTTCAACTTCGTCACGTCGTGAAACTGATCGAGATGAGTCAAAACTCCCATCACTCGCGGGAATCCGTGCACTTGCAAGACGTTGAGAAACTCAAACGTCTCCATTTCGAAACCAAACGAACCATCCACCAACAGCAACACCAAGTCTGCAATCTTTGCCGCATCCACCATGTCATTCAAATCATTCTTCACCTCCAAAATCTGAATCCTCCGTTTCTTCCCCGTCACCAGCGTGAGCGGTCCTTTAATCTCATTCAGCGCGTGTCTCGTGTAGTGCTTCACCAGCGACCGAACCAGCGTCGTCTTGCCCACCCCGGGCGGTCCTTGCACCACCACCACGAACGGCGGCGGTTCCACCCCTTCCCCGAGTTCTCGCACCGGCGCTCGCAGTCTCCGTTCCGCCTTTTCCACCGCCACCGTTCGCGCTCGTTTCGCCTTTCTCGCCCCGCTAAAGATGAACGCCCGCGGGTTGTTACCACCGCTCGCGGATTTCCCGCCGCCGCCATCGTCTTCCGTTCGTTTCTTCTTCTTCGTCGCCTCCTTCTTCTTCGCCTTGGACCCCGCGCGCGGGGCGCGGTGTTCCTTCCCGAGAACGGCGTCCATTTCGGTCGCTTCCCGCGCGGAAGACCGAGACCGAGGCGACGACGACGACGACGCACGCCGACGACGAAGCGCGCGCGCGTTGTGAAGATGTGTCCATCCACACAGAGCACTTTTCTGCTTACACGTTTCGACGAGTCATGACTCAAGGAAACACCACCCCACTCCCACCCATTCGTGGTCACAGAAATTCTTCAGGCGAGGTGCGTTCGATTCATAGGGGTACTCTTCGACGAGTCATGACTCGAGAAACCCGCCCGAGTGTCAAGGCCAGAACGAGACAAAGTGCGAACCGCACCGCACACGTCGACTCTCGGAACCGGAACCGGGGCCCTCGAGTGCGCGCGCGCTCGCGATGATGATGACGACGTCGTGCTCCGTGTCTTCGACGCCTCGGTCGCCGGTCGCGACGGCGGGCGGGGTGGCGACGGCGGTGACCGGTGGACGACGGGTGAGGATGACGACGCAGATGAGACGCGCGGTGCCCTCGGTGGGGCGTCGTCCGCGGTGCGTCGGGCGACGCACCGCGCGCGTAAGAGGGGGTAAAGATGGATGCGTCGGAAGTCCGTCCGACGCGGCGTGGCGCGGGAACGTCCCGAAACAATCCTCGCTGCCGACGAACCCGGTGGACGGATCGGTCGACTACTCGAGCGTGGACGCGAGTCCGATTTCGTACGTCCTCACTCGAACCATCCGAGGGCTTTTAGTGAACGAAGTCGGGGAGGATAAGGACCCGAGACCGTGGAATGAGTTTCAAGGAATCATGACGAGCGTGCGGGAGGTGAACGATATGAAGGGGAGCGCGAGGGATGTGCAGATTCGGGCCAAGAGGGTATTCGCCGGGATTTTGCCGGCGTTGGGCATCGGTTTCATTCCGCCGATTTGGAAGCGGTACATCGCGCCGAAAACCCCGGAATGGTTGACGAATTACGCGTTTGTCATTGTGTTCACGAATTTGTTCCCGTGGCTTATGGGTCCGATGGAGGGTGTCGATCACGTCGAGGTTCCGACTCCGGATTGGTTGAGGAAAACCTTTGCCAACGCGCCAAAGACGATTCGCGTTCCGCAAGCCGTCAAGGCGGAGCGGTGCCGATTTTTAGAGACGAGCCAGTGCGCGTCTGTTTGTGTCAATACGTGCAAAGCGCCGTCGCAGGAATGGCTCAAGGAGGATTTCGGGATGGATTTACACATTCAACCCAACTATGACGATTTTTCCTGTCAATGGAAGTTCAACGTCGTCCCTCCTCCGCTTTCCGAAGACGCCGCCGTCATGGTTCCGTGCTTTACAAAGTGCGACTCTGAATTTAAGGGAGAAAAGGATGCCTTTCGCCAGCGCGTCCGCGTTTCCAAGGGTGTAGGCATCGTCGACGGCGTCGATACTTACACTGGAGAAACGCTCGAACAAATCGCCGCCCGCGCGAGCGCGCAAGCCGTCGCCGACGCCAACGCCTTTTACGCCGACGGCACCGCCGCAAACGAAGCCAGTTTCCGCGACCGAACCGACAACGTCAAATCTGGCGGTAAGTGTTGGAGCGTCGACGACGCTCGCGATCTCATGGGTGAAGCGTCGTAGACTCAGTCGGTCGGTCGCTCACCGACTGACGACTACGTCCTCCCAAAGTTCCGGGCGGTACCGTTCGTTTCACCTAAACGACGCGATACCAAGCCACGGTTCGATCGTCACCCATAGTTTTCATTCGTTCATTCATCATCACGTTAGCCCAACGCGCGCTTTTTATTCGCGAGAAAATTGTAACATCACCGCCGACAACCAACCGTCGCGCCCGCGCCTGACAGAGGGGGGAACAAAAAAAAAAGATGAATGAAATTGAAACGTCACTTTCAAACCATTCCCGTCACACCTCGTCGCGCCCGCGCGTTCGCACGCACGCACCGACGCGCGCGACGAGAAAAAGTACCCCGTTCGAACGTTCGCGTACGCACGAGCCATGACATCGCGGGCGTTATTCGTCCCGACGGCGTCGTTCGCGGCGGGTGCGTACGCACAAAAGAGCGGTGCGATCGATGACGCATTCAACGCGCTTCGAGCGTCGCACCCATCCGTCGGGGCGATGCTCGACGGGACGATGCGCGCGAACGGTGCGGTTTCCCCCGTTGGAGATTCGGGGGCGAAGATTGAGACGGTGGCGACGGATGCGATCGGACGGGCGTTGCGCGCGGCGAGAGACGCGTGGAGCGGAGCGTTTGGGTCGTCGAGCGAAGGCGACGTCGTGCTCGGTGGTGGTGCGGCGACGACGGCGACGACGACGACGACGACGAGAGCGATGACGGGGAGCGCACCGATGGTTTTGAACTCGAAGATGGTCGTTCGTGGGGTTTTCATCGTTGGCGTGGCGACGGGGTGCGTCGCGGCGTACGTCGTCGGACCGGAGCGATGCGTCGCCGAGTGTAAAAAAGCAATGGAAAAAGCGCGTAAAACGGTGAGGAGCATCCGTGTGCGCGTCGTGAACGCGTGTAAGGAGACGTTTGATAAATTACCCAGTCCCCGAGCGGCGGTGGACGCGGCGAGGGTGATGATTATGGACGTTGCGGGACGATGCGAGACGGCTTCGCGGTCGATTCGAGCGACGACGCGCGCGACGCTCGAACGAGGCGGGGCTTACTCGGTCGATCTCGCGCGTAAACTTCAAAGCCTCGCTGGTGATTTCCACGAGCACCACATCATCGGCGCCGTCGACGTCGCGCGAACGAAATTAACCGCTGGGGTTGATTCCGTCAAGGATTTCGCGCGGCGCGCTTCCGTTCAAGCCAAACCGGCGCTCGACCGCGCCCGTCGCGTCGCCAGGGAACTCATCGCCAGCGTCATCGACACCATCGCTGAGAAGACCAAGGCTGGCAAGTGAGCGCGTTTTTAAACTCTCCACTTTTGAAATCTGCGTCGATATTTTCGAGTAGCGGAATACTGGCTCCTCTCTTTGTAACGCAACTTGTACACAAACGAGCGCAAAGGACAGACGGACAGAGTGACAGTTACTTCACAAAATCATCATCTTGTCGCCCTCATCACTGATCGACGCGCGCGCCATGGACGCGTTCCCCGGCCCGTACGACGCCGCGCACCCCTCCGAATGGTTCGTCGACTCCTACGCCCTCACCAGCCTCCCGCTCGCGCCGACGATTCGGTCCAAACTCCAACGCGCCGGGTTCGTCTCGGTGCGAGATTTAAACCGAATCGCATCCGGTTCCGCAGTCATTCTCGCCCGTGAAGCCTCGCTGACGCTCGAGGAAGCGAACGACGCGTTAAAAGCGGCGCGACACGGCGCGGAGGGGACCGCGCTCGCCGGGGCGCGATCGGCGGCGGAGTTATTGGAGGAAGAGAGGACGCGCGTGGACGTGGTGACGTGTTGCGAAGCGTTGGACGACGTCTTGGGCGGAGGGGTTTCGAGCGGGGAGATTACCGAGTTTTGTGGGTGCCCCGGCATTGGAAAGACGCAAATGGCGACGCAGTTGTGCGTGAGCGCGCAAATTCCGCGGGCGTTCGGGGGTGTAGGGGGTGAGGCGGTGTACATTGATACCGAGGGGAGTTTTATGGCGGAGCGGGCGAGAGACGTGGCGGAGGCGAGCGTGCGACACATGCGGGAGGTTTTAAAGTCGTATTCTCGCGGTCAGAGCGGGGAAGAACGGGATGAAGAGCGGGTGAAGGAGATGGCGGCGTCGTTGGAGGACTTTACCACGGAACGCGTGTTGCGTGGGATTTACTTGTTTAGGTGTCACGAGGTGACCGAGTTGCTCGCGGCTTTGGAAACGTTGGGCGAATTTATAGCCGAACGGCCAAAGATTCGACTCGTCGTCATCGATAGCGTGGCGTTTCACTTTAGACAAGATTTTCAGGACATGGCGTTGCGTACGACGATTTTATCGAAAATGACGAATCGGTTAATGTCTATCGCGACGTCGCAACAAGTGGCGGTGGTGACGGTGAACCAGGTGACGGTCAAGCCGCAAGCGCGCGGACCAGCGAGGTTGGTTCCCGCGCTCGGTGAGTCTTACGCCCACGCGTGCACAACGCGGGTGATTTTAAGCTGGGAAAACGATGAGAGGGTGGCGTTCATCACGAAATCTCCGCGATTGGCGCAAGCAAAGGCGAGATTTGTCGTTACGAATGACGGGATTAGAGACGCGCCCAGAAAGCGGCAAAGAGACGACTAGACGTTTGCGTGGATGATACAACGGTACTACTTTTAGAAGAGCTAATGACAATGTGATGTAAAACGAAGCACGACGTGTGCACCAAAAATCGATCGATTAATACCGGTACTTTGTCGAGTAATCCCGCGGGGAAACCACCAAACCTCTTCCCTTCCTCGCTCCGCTGTACACCACCTCTACAATGTCGATAAACTCTTGCTTGTCGTCCATCGCCCAGTTCACCTTGTTATTGTTCCCCGTACCCAAGTCAATCTGAATGTGTTTGTTCCTAAAAAAGAACATCACCGTACACGGGTCGTAGAGTTCATACATGGCGTTAAAATCCGGTACCTAGTCGCATCGTAACAATCCCGAGTCAGTCTTTGGTTTCTCTGCAGCCGCGACTCGCTCGCAGCCGTCGATCACCCAACGTATTCGCGCGCATCGACACCCCGCACCGCACGCACCTCGTTGATATCCACCAAATAAATGATTGCAAAGTTTTTAATCTTATCCGCCACCCCGGCCAGGGTCTGCGTCGCGTCGGAAGACGAAATCCGCGTCAGTCGAGCGAGAACGTGGAGGAAAAAGCAACACCGCGATTGCACCGCGCGCGCGTTCCGTGTCGACGCACCTCATCCATGCGCATGCACGTATCGTCGGCGTCGGAACCGAACCGAATGACGACGACGCGGTCTTCTTCGGAAAGAATCGCCTGGTCGACGGCCCATCCGTTCCGGAGGTGTGGTAAGAGATACGACATGATTTGAGAGTCGCGTTGTGCGGTGGTTGTTTGTAGTGGTGTGATGTGATGATGACAATGATAGACTAACGTTTCTTTTTACGCGGACGCTCGTCCGAATCGCTGGCGTTTGCATCCTCGCGCGCCGCCTTCTCCTCGAGCTCGTCCCAGGAGAGACCCTCCTCTTCGTCCTCGTCAAACTCTTCATCCTCTTCGTCCTCTTCGGAATCGTAAACGCTCTCGTCGTCGTCGGAATCTTCAGATTCGGATTCCTCCTCGGAATCGCTGGGTTCGAACTCGCTCATCTCTTCTTCCTCGTCGTCTTCGCCGTCGGAAGCCTCGTTGTTGAGGAACTCCCAACCGCCAGCCTCGAGCCAACCGTCGGGATCCTCCTTAATTTGACGCAAGAGAGGCTTCCAGTTCAAGTTGGCCTTGCCCTCGTAGTACTTGATGTCGAGCGTGGTGAGCCATTGCTTGATGTTTTCCAAGTATTGAGATGGGATTTGATCGATGCGATGGACCTCGCGGGTGAAATCGCGGAAAATGATAGCCATGTCAAAGTTCTTGAGGTGGAAACCGACGCGCTCGAGGTTCACCACCTCGATGTCGTTGGCGGAGAGCACGAGCGGCGGGAACTCGGTGAGTTCAACCAAACAATTTTGCGTCGGGAAGATGCGCACGGTGGACTTGAAGGCGACACCTTGGAAACCGAGTTCGTGGAACGGGGTGTCAAATTCAAGATTGAGCTCTGGGAAGTCCTTCTCCCAAATGTCTTGAACGCGCTTGGCAAAGTGACTAAATTCCTTTTGGATCTTCTTTTGGCGTTCCCGCTCGCGTTGTTCATCCTCAATTTCATCCGGATCGTACATGTTACGGCGGCCGCCATCTAAGTTTTGCACCGCCTCCATGACTTCTTGGTAGAATTGGACGTCTTGAGTCTTCTTCTTACCAATCATGATCGGGTTCTTCAAGTGGAAGTGAATCAACGTCTTGATCTCTTGCTTGGCGGGTTGGAAAAACGCAAAGCGAATGTTGTCGTACAAAATGTCAACCTGCTCATCCATCTTGGCTCCGAGGTAACGCAAACCATTGGTGTGCGCTTCCAAGGTGCCAGCTTTGCGACCACCGCGACCACCAAAGGTTGGTAGCAACCACAATCCAGTGAGACGGTGTACGCGACCGGCAGAGAGAACGAGGCGCTCTTGACGAACCAAGTCGGCGCGCTGAGCTCGCTCCGTTTCTCTCGCCACAATGTTACGGCGCAACGCTTGAATCTCTTGCACGACGTGGTTCGCGTGACGCGTGTCCGAGCTTCGGAAGCTCACCTCCTTCAAGAAGATGGAGTTCGGGAATCTAACCGCCGCGGCATACTTTTGCGACGCGAGGGCGCCACCAGTCGGGTGCTGAAAGTTGATGCGGATAAACGCGGCACCGGCGTCTTGGCTGACAGAGGCAGACTTAATAGACATGATGTGGAAGGGCACGAGCTGACCGTAGATCGGCACCAAGATGGATTCCCGCTCCGGGTCGACGGCGAGCACGAGTTCGTTCGATCGCGGCGTCGGAACGTCACGCATCGTCTTGTAGGCGACAAACTCGGACGAAGAACCCATGGTGGCGGTTTTGATTTCTTCCTCACCCGCCTGGGTCAATCGACGGTAGGTTTCGGCATTCTTCTTGTCCGCCAACGCCCGCTGACGACGTTCGCGATCCTCGGCGGAGGACGGACCGGTCTGTTCCCCACGCGTCTTTCCGTCCATGATGACACCGCCTTGCTTGATGACAATCTCTTCATCCGCATCTTCGTCGTCGTCTTCATCATCATTGGTGACGTAGGAAATTTCCTTGACACCCTTTGGATTGGTCGTCAAGACGCTCGGCTGTTCACCTCCAGCGCCGACGAGCACAGAGTCGGCAATCATGATGGCATACGTGGCGTTTTTGCTTCCCTCCTTGGCGGTGGGCTCTTGCAAGCCTTGCAAACCGACCGCGAGGTTGAAAATCATACCCGCCTTGATTTTGTTTTCGCACTTGGCATTCAAGATGAACGTCATGTCTCTAAACTCGAGACCCATCGCCGTGCCAACATTCTTGGTGAGCTTGGACGCCAACATCGCGCCATCGACGCCTTCCGCGGCAGCCAAGGAAGATCTGACGGCTTCGAACACGGATGCGCACGTCGCGCCTTCGACGAGCGCGGCAATGCCAGCCTCTTGCGCCTTGAGAACGGCGGCGTAGGTGGCTTCTTGCGTCTCAGTGGGATCCACCATGTAGGTGCGACCGATGTTGGAGCAGTACTGCGTGTACCTAGCGCCGACGGACATGTGCACGACGGCGGGTGGTGTGGCGTAATGGAGCTTCGTACCGGCGCTTTCGGCGCTGTACTTGAGCTCGTATTCGCCGCCGGATTGAAAGATGGGCGGGTAGCAAATGTCCACATCCTCTGGAGGAAACGACAAGCCGAGTCTAGACGGATCAATGATGACATCCTCTGTCATCTCAGAGAGCTTAGCGTGCGTCATCTTCTTCTCATCCTCAATCGTCGCTTCCATTTCCTTGACTGCAAACCCTAAAGCCTTGCTCGTGAGCGTCACCGCCTTTTTCAAAAAGCCAATTTCCTTGTCATCCTTGGCAGCCATGGCGTGCGCCAACCCGGCGGTGATATCCTTAATCTCTGATCCCGCCTCACCGAGCGCCGTAGTGACGTGTTGCATCATCGCACCCTCATTCTTCTCCTTGGCCACCATACCGACGACGAGGTTTTGGCTCTTAATCACCTCCAAGATTTCCTTCGTCTGTTCCGTGCCGTCTTGTCCCTTCGGTTTCACGTGCACGGCGAGATCCAACCCGCACTCGCTCTTGAGCATCTCCTTTGCGTTCTCCATCAACGCCGCCTTTTTCCCACCAGCGATGACGTGCATCCCAGACTCGGTAAACATGAAGAGCGTGTCCGGAAGCTCGTACGAAAACAGCCACACCTCGAGCGCCACCGCCTTCAAATACCTCAGGTCCTCCTCTTTGTTCGCCCCGGTACCGACCACGAGCGCCGTCGCCCCACCAAACATTTCCTCCCGCGATTCCTTCCACGTCTCATACAACGTCTTCATCCGTCTCGCGCACGCGGTTTCGTCCATCACCGGCGCCCCCATCGTCGTCGTCGTCCGTCGTCGTCACGAACGATCCGTACAGGTGCACCGGTGAAAACTAATCTACAAAAACACAAACGCCCACGTCCGCGTCCGTTTCTTCGTCACTCGACGATGCGATCGAGATCAAACGAGGCGTGACGAACCAACCGACCTCCGCTCTGTCGTCGTTTTCGTCGTCGTCGTCGTCGTCGCTCCACCGTCGCGTCGTCGTCTGACGCGCGACGCGCACCGGTTTTTGGTTTTTTTTGAAATTTTTGCAACCAAAATACATAATTGTTCCTACACGCGTAGGTCTCAACGACCTGGGTTCGTTACTTTTGTTGGACTGGACTGACTGACGCGACGACGCGACGACGCGACGACGACTGGGTTGGATTTGCGTGCGACGAAAAAGTTTTTATATTTATATTCGTCGTCGTCGTCGTCGTGGGATGCGTGGGGTACACGCGGTGTCGTCGTCGTCGTCGAACGTTTTGGTGCGCCGCAGGAGGAGTGGAGAACCTGTGGAGAACCTGCGACGAGTGCGCTTACCGACGACGACGACGACGACGATCGCGCGTGGGATGGTGGATGATGGTGAAGGGACGACGACGACGACGAGTCGACCGACGATTGTTTTGGACGGGGCAAACATCGCGTGGGGGTACTCGGCGGCGTTACACGCGGCGTTCGGGTGTAAGAATAAGCAGCCGCTGAGTCGCGGCGTGCTCGCGGCGTTGGAACACCCGGATTGGGAAAAGATTGGCGCCGACGTGGTGTGTTTCGTTCCGTCGACGTACGTTGAAGGGCCTTTGCACGGGTTGGCGGACGGTGGGGACCTCGCGACTTTGGTTCCGAGGAAATTGGAGTATTTGGGCGACGGCGTTTGGAGAAACTCGGCGTTGTACGCAGAGGTCGAGCGCGGCAGGATACGGTTGGTGGAGCGCAACGGGCGAAGGAGCGCGGATGATTTGAAGGTGATAGAGTACGGACGAAGCGTCGGGGCGAGGATCATCTCGAACGATCGATACGGCGATCATAAGATGGGTAAAGGGGAGTTGAAGAACTATCTCAAGCATCATTTATACGATTACGAATTCGTCTTTCACACGGATGCGGATAGAATCGCACGCGGCGCGGATGGGGGCACCGTCGAGGTTGGGAGCGCATTTTTACCGCCACCACCCGTCGAGGAGGGTGCAGAGGAGACGAACGGGTGGAACGCAGACTTTCATGCCAAGGGAAGCTCTCGGCCGTGGGCTCGTCACGATTCCACATGGGGGAAGCGGCCGCGCATGAAGAAGCGCCGCTCGATGGGTCGAGTCGTTCGCGTTCGACAACCCAGCGCAGAGGAGAAATGGTTTCCGTTTTGGGCGGTTGACGACGAGTTGATCCCGTGCAGTTTCAACCCTAGCTGTAAATTCTAACATCTCTTCTAAAAATTAATCATCCGTCATCCTTCGGCTCGTTCCTCAAGAGCCCTCTTGACCTTTTCTAATTTCTCAGGATCCGGCAGTGGCACGTTCGCCTTGCTCGCAGCATCCTTGGAGAACGACCAGGCGATGCACCACCTCGACGTTTTGCCGTGCGTGAGCTCCGTCGTTCGGATCGCAGGCACGCGCGTAGCGTGGAAGAGCGTTCTCAATTTCGTCATCGTCTTCTTCTTCCCGCACATCGTCGTGAACCAGTGAATGGAATCCTTCATCTCCAACGAGTCGCGAAACATCTCCTTGATGAACGCCTCTTCCCCTCCCGGATACACCATCTCCGTCTCGGTGCCCCCGCACATGGTGTTCGGGTTGAGACCCGACTCGTCCATGGAATTGAAAAACGGCGGATTACACATACAAAACGTAAACGTCTCGCCTTCCCTAACCACCCCTCGCAACACCCGTCGACGCCCCTGATCATCCCTCGCGTCTCGAATCTCCACCAGCGCGTTCAAATGCGCGTTTCGTTCCAAGTTTTCCCGCGCGCACGTCAACGCTTCATCCGAGACGTCTGAACCGACGAAACGCCAACCGAACCGCGACGCGCCCAACAGCGGATAAATCACGCTCGCCCCGGTCCCGACGTCCAACACCCGCACTTCACCCCCACCACCGCCCTCGCCTTTACTCACATTCGTCGACACCTTTTCCAACCGCGCCAACCACTCCAAATACCGCATCCGATTCGTCGTCGGCGGCACCAAGTGCCCCGCCGGCAGCGTCCACGCGCGCACCGAGTACCGCGTCGATAAAATCGCCCCCGTCAGCGCCCTCGTCGCCTCCCACGACGTGAAATCCACCGCGGGACGTCCTCTTCCGTCTCTCTTCACGAACGCCGCGAATCGTTCGTCCGCGCGCGCGAGCGCATCGAAATCCACGCGCGCGTCGTCGCCGACGACGAACGCGTCGTCAACCGTCACGCATTCGTCCTCCTCGTCACCCCGCCCGCGCCGTCGTCCTCGCCGTCCCGGAACGTTCCACCGCCGCCGTTTCGACGACGACGACGACGGCGCGGCATCACCGGCGGCATCACCGTCGGCGTCGCCGTCGCCGTTCCTCCCTCGACGCATGACGCGCGATGGATGGATGGATGGATGACGCGCGCGCCGAAATGTAAAAAGAAATGAATCCACGCGAGACCGAGACCGAGACCCCGACTCGAGCCGACCCGAGACCGATTTGTTGGTTTTGAAGGTTCACGACTCGTCGATGTGCAAACGAAGAACGCGTTTCGATTTGAATGAAATCCATC
>Ga0181573_10003020_pt1 | contig 15188 bp, 9 predicted proteins | sample 101ome_25_FD_148643 | JGI IMG/M metagenome (GOLD analysis project Ga0181573, IMG submission 148643) | Coastal salt marsh microbial communities from the Groves Creek Marsh, Skidaway Island, Georgia - 101409BT metaG (spades assembly) | ecosystem: Environmental > Aquatic > Marine > Intertidal zone...
GAAACACGAAGTACTCCTTGTACAAGTCCACCATCACGTGGCCCAGCCACGTACCCACCACGACGCCGACGACCGTACCCATGAAAACCGCCAGCAGCGCAAACCGCAGATAGAACCACCCTACAGTGGCATTCGTGTAGCCGAAAGCCTTCAGGACAGCAATTTCCTGCCGCTGCGTGTCCACCAGGCGTCGCAGAACCATGTTCAGGAGGAAGGCCACCACGGCAAGGAAGACGGCCGGAATCAGCGTACCCGTGTTGCGGTTCTGCGCCAGTTCGCCCTCCAGGAATTGATGCGATATCTGCTCGGATCGACCGTATCCGCCCTGACCGCCGTAGGGCTTGAGGATGCGGTCAAGGGCATCGATGACAGCCGCTTCGCGGGCACCTCCCCGGAGTTGCAGCGCAACCTCATTGAACGCGCCCTCCATGTCGGATTCGGCGGCCAGCACCTCGCGCCCCATCCAGATCAGGCCGAACGTCTCGTGATCTGGAAAAATGGAGCCTGGTGCCAGCGGATACATGTACTCGGGGGAGATAGCAACGCCCACGACCATCAAGTGCCGCATCTGTCCGTTGATGATGCCGTCAAACGTATCGCCTTCCTCCAACCCGTTGGCTTCAGAAAACTTCTCATTGATGACCACGCGGTCGCGTTCCCGGGTGCCGGGCAGGCGCCCGGAACGCAGCACCAACTGGCCAAGGGCGTGTACCTCGGGATCCACGGAAGAAAACAGACCCGTGACCGAGCCGATTCGATCCGGAAGACGCAGGTTGGCCATGAACCGGACGCGCGTATCCACAGCCCGGACCCCGTCGATGGCTTCGATGCGCGATCGGATGGACTCGGGCGCGCGCTCAAGACGGGCCCAGACATGCGGAAAGGATGATTCCTGATAGAATGAGTCGCGCGCGTGCTGAAGCGATTCGTAGGTCCCCCGCATGGACAGGACCGTCATGATGGCCGTGGCCACCACCGCGGCAATCGAAAGCACCTGCCCCCGATTGTGCCACGTATCCCGCACCAGTTTGTGTCGAAGGGATCGCATCCTACCAGCTGATGTTATCGATGGGGACGCGGTCTGGATTGGGCTCGTCTGAGGCAATCTGCCCACTGCTCATCCTGACAATGCGGTCTCCCATCCCGGCAATGGCAGCATTGTGGGTGATGACCGCAATGGCCGTCTTCAATTCGGTATTGACCCGTTCAAGGGCCCGAAGCACGATGCGACCCGTCTCGAGGTCGAGGGCTCCCGTGGGTTCGTCACAGAGCAGGACCTGGGGGCGCTTGGCCACGGCCCGGGCAATGGCCACGCGCTGCTGTTCCCCGCCGGAGAGCTGCGCCGGAAAATGGTCCAGTCGATTGGCCAGGCCTACCAGGTCCAGGGCCTCATCCGGTCGCATCGGGTCGTCCGATATCTCCGTGACCAGGGCCACATTCTCCCTCGCCGTCAAGGAAGGAATCAGGTTATAGAATTGGAAGACGAACCCGACGTGGTGGCGACGGTAGTCCGTGAGCGCATCTTCGTCCGTCGTATCCAGCTCCCGGTCCCGGTACCAGACCGTGCCCTCCGTCGGCGCGTCGAGTCCGCCCAGGATGTTCAGAAGGGTGCTCTTCCCACTGCCAGAGGCACCAAGCAGCACCAACAATTCGCCTTCGTACAGATCAAAGTCCACATTACGAAGCGCCTCGACGCGGACCTCACCCATATCGTACATCTTCGTCAGGCCGCGTGCCCGGAATATGTGATGCCGTTCCATGACCGATGGAGCCCCAATCTTTTGTGGCGAAAAAGGACTGTCCCGCAACACAGGGTACGAAACCGTGCCATTCCGCCGTGTCAGGGATTCCCGATTCGGAGGGTTTTCATCGGCTACTCCCTCCCGAGAGTGATGAGCCACGTATCTTGGCGCTACTGACGCCAGATGGCGTCGACCTGCTGGAATCCAATTCATCCCGACCCTCCACCCATGACGTTTCACGGACGCTCCCTCATTGGCTTTTCCCATGGATCTGAATCCACTGGCACGTTCCAGGCCATGAACCCTGCCACGGGCCAAGCCCTCAATGGCACGTTCCACGCGGCTTCGGCAGCCGAAGTGAGGCGCGCCGCGGAGCTGGCTCGCGAGGCTGCCGCCGTCCTTGCTGGCACGTCTCCTTCCGAGCGCGCGGCCTTCCTGCGCGCCGTGGCCGATGAACTCGAAAGTGCCCGTCCGGACATCGTCGCCCGTATGCCCCTGGAAACGGCCCTGCCGGAAGGCCGCGCGAACGGCGAGCTCGGGCGCACGATCGGGCAGCTCAGGCTGTTTGCCGACCTGGTAGAAGAAGGCTCCTGGGTGGATGCGCGTCTCGAATCGGCCCAGCCCGATCGTGCGCCCGTCCCCAAGCCTGACCTGCGCTACATGCGCATTGCGCTGGGTCCCGTGGCCGTCTTCGGCGCCTCCAATTTCCCCTTGGCGTTCTCCGTAGCCGGTGGCGATACGGCATCGGCCTTTGCGGCCGGCTGCCCGGTTGTAGCCGTCAGCCACTTTGCCCACCCCGGCACTAGCGAAATCGTTGGGTCCGCCATTCAGCGTGCCGTCAAAGCCTCCGGACTCCCTGAGGGTACGTTTTCACTCCTACAGGGCACCGGACAGGATGTGGGTATCCCTCTGGTCGATCATCCTGCCATCAAAGCGGTTGGCTTTACCGGGTCCCGTTTCGGTGGCCTGGCCATCGCCGAACGGGCCGCGGCCCGAAAGGAGCCCATTCCGGTGTTTGCGGAGATGAGCTCCATCAACCCCATCGTCATCCGTCCTCACGCCCTCAAGACGCGCAGGGACGCCCTCGTGGCCGGCCTGGCTGGATCCGTCAGCCTGGGCGTGGGTCAGTTCTGTACGAATCCCGGACTGGTGCTCCTTCCCGACGGCGCAGACGCCGAAGCGTTCATCCAGGACTTCGCCGCCGCGATGGACGACTCGAAAGGCGGCACGGCCCTGCATGCCGGCATCACCAAGGCCTACAACGAGGCCACCCAGGCACGCGCCAGCCATGCCAACGTGGAAACCCTTGCATCAACAGCCAATGACACCGACAAGAACCGGGTCAATCCATGGGTCTTCCGGACCACCGCAGCGGCCCTTCTGGCCGATGAGTCTCTGACGGGCGAAGCCTTCGGTCCCTCCACGACCATTGTCACCTACGATGGCGATGCGGAACTGACCCGCGTCATCGCTTCCCTCGAGGGACAGCTGACCATGACGATCCAGGCCGACCCGGCAGACCACCCCATGGACGCCGGCGTCGTGCGGGCCATGCAGGAGCGGTGTGGTCGCCTGATCGTGAACGGCTTCCCGACGGGCGTGGAGGTGTGCTCGGCCATGGTGCATGGCGGTCCTTTCCCGGCCACAACGGATGCCCGGTCGACCTCCGTCGGAACGGCTGCCATCGAGCGCTTCAGCCGCCCGTTCTGCTTCCAGGATGTGCCTCAGGACCTGCTACCGGAGGCTCTTCGGGATGGCAATCCGCTGGGCATTTGGCGCCTGGTGGACGGAGAGCGGACAAAAGAGGCCTGATCTGTGCCTGAACCACCTCTGGACATGCCTCCCATGGGCTGGGGCCCATCACTGTATTCCGTTTGGAGAGGCGCCTGAATGGACGGCTTCCTGGGTATCGATCTGAGCGCCGCGGAGTGGCTGCTGTTCCTGGTGGCTGGCGTCGGCACGGGCATCATCAACACCCTGGCCGGAAGTGGCTCTTTGATCACGCTGCCCATCTTCGTGTTCATCTGCGGCCTGCCGGCTCCGGTGGCGAATGGTACCAATCGGATTGGCGTGCTGCTGCAAAGCGGCGTAGGACTGGCCACGTACCGCAACCATCACGCATTGCAAACCAAAGGATCCGTGCCGATCCTGGTAACGATCATTGCCGGGGCCATCGTGGGGGCGCTGGTAGCCGTGGACCTGGATGAGGAGACCATGAACCTGATCCTGGGCCTCCTGATGGCCTTCATGCTGGTAGTCCTCATTCTGAAACCATCCCGCTGGATCCACGAGGAAGCCATGGACCCGGCTCGATCGAAGCATCCCCTCTCCCTCCTGGCCTTCTTCCTGATCGGTGTCTACGGCGGGTTCATCCAGGCCGGCGTAGGCATTTTCCTGCTGGCCGGCCTGGTGCTGATTTCCCGTTTCACGCTGCGAAGCGGAAACGGCATCAAGCTGCTCGTGGTCTTCCTCTACAGTATTCCCAGCCTGGCTGTCTTCTTCTGGTTCGATCAGGTCCATCTGGGATATGGGTTGGCCATGGCTGTTTTCCAGGCCTTCGGCGCCTGGATCGGCGTGCGCTGGATCGTTCAATTTGAGCATGCAGATACCTGGATCCATCGTATCCTGATTGTGGCCGTTGCCGCGGCAGCCATTAAATTCCTGTTCTGACGTCCCAACCTTCCTGCGTCCGACCGTAACCATGCATACTTCTACCCGATCCGTCCTCGTGGGCCTTTTCCTGACCGTATCCATCCTTCTGGCCACGGGCTGCGGCTCCTCCGACCCACTGCGCAGTCCTTCCCTGGCCACGATGGCCCAGCCGGCACCTGACTCGTTCGATGTAGAGATGCTGACCAGCAAAGGGCCCGTCAACTTGCGCTTCTACCGGGACTGGTCGCCGAAGGGTGTGGACCGGGCCTTCTACCTCTTCCGCAACAACTACTACGAAGGCTCCCGATTCTACCGGGTGATTGATGGCTTCGTGGCCCAATTCGGCGGTTCCGGGGATCCGGATATTGATGCCGTCTGGAAGGACATGAGCATCCAGGACGAGCCGGTTCGCCAGAGCAATGTGCGGGGCACCATTTCGTTTGCCCGCGCGGGACGTAACTCCCGCAACACCACCATGTACATCAACCTGGTGGATAATACCCGCCTGGATTCACTCGATGCCGGCGGTGTAGTCGGCTACCCACCCATCGGCCGCATCGTCCGGGGCATGGCTACGGTGGACAGCCTGAATGGCGAATATGGCGCCGCTCCCATGCGCACGGACCTGACAGCAGACGTGCTGCGCCAGGACTTCCCGCGACTCGATTCGATCGCTGCTACCCGCGTAACCCGCATGTGGTAGGAAGGCCTTCGCTCGGAGCAGACGTTTTTGTCAGGGGGAGAGTGCCGGGGGCACAGGGTTATCGGGCAAAGGATCCTGGCATGGTGACATCATCCGGATCGCACTGTATACTTCGGTCCAACAGCATGCAGAATCCAGGGTCTACCCACAGCAGGTGATGCCTCTGCAGACCCGTCACCAACGGCAACTCCCGTGCGCTTCTCCTTGCGCTTCGCATTGCGCTGGACCACGCTCATCCTGGTCCTGACCCTCAGTCCCGGTTGTGCTCCGGAGGAACCGACCGATGCGCCAATGTTGGTTGACTCCACAGCCGTGCTGGACGCTGCAGCCGTGCAAGGCACGCTGCCTGCGGATGAACCCATGGATGCGTCAGGCGCCGCAGTGGATGCGCAAAACACCGTATCGGATACGCCCACGGGGGCGCGTCGTGTAGGAGAAACGCTCGGGCAGGCTGGCGATGTCGTACAGAACATCGGCATGCGCATTTTCTGGGCCATTGTCATTCTGGTGCTTTTCCACCTGGTGAACAAAGCCATCGTCTGGTTGCTGGACCGGCTTTCGGAGCGACGGGCGGAGCGGCGCCTCTTCTACAAGCGCATGGTGCCCCTGGCCCGTGTACTCATCTGGAGTATTGGTCTCTATGTCATCATCCGCTTCGTCTTTCAGGTCAATGCACAGAGCCTGTTCGCTGCCACGGCAGCTATCGGCGTGGCCGTGGGATTTGCCGCCCAGGATCTGCTCAAGAATATTTTCGGTGGTCTGGTCATCATTACGGATCGCCCGTTCCAGGTGGGTGACAAGATTTCCGTGGCTGGCACCTACGGAGAAGTCTCCGCCATCGGACTGCGCTCCACCCGTATCGTGACCCCCGATGACAATCTCGTCACGGTGCCCAACGCCCAAGTGGTGGATTCACAGGTGGCCAATGCCAACGCCGGAGCGCTGGACTGTCAGGTGGTCACTGATCTGTACCTGCCCGGCTGGGTCGACGAACGCCTGGCCAAACGCATCGCCTACCAGGCGGCAGCATCATCGAAATACGTCTATCGCAACAAGCCCATCGTGGTCATTGTGAAAGACGAGTTCAAGGAAACCTTCCTGACGCACCTCAAGGTCAAGGCATACGTCATCGACACACGCTACGAATACCTGCTGATGAGCGACATCACGGAGCGGTGCCGGGAGGCGTTTCGTGAGGCCGGCCTCCTGACGCGACGGGACGCCGTGGCCATCATGCATCGAGGGGACCAAGCAGGTCCAGGCGGAGGAGAACACGGGGCTGCCGTCCAGGGAGGTACCCATGTCTGACGTCGATACCCTGTTGCAGCAACTGAAAGAGGACATGCTGGCAGAAGGCCATGCCTTCTCTGACCTCATCCAAGGGCGGCTCTCCGAGTGCCATGATGCGGCACGGCACGTCGTGCAGGCACTGCCCGACGTGCCGTCTCCAGAAGGTCTGACTGCGTTTCGTACCCAGCTGGCCACGACTTTCCTTCCCGCCTATGCTGCTTTCGTGGCATCCACCGTATCTCCGGACGAGCTGGCGGCCGCCTTCCGAAGCTGGATCGAGGCACAGGATACGGCCGGCGCACGCCTGCCCGAGTATGTCGAGGAAGCCGAGCCAGAACGTCTGTATCAGGCCTCCTCGGCTGATACGGCCCTCACGTCCGCGCGCAAGGGTTTCGTTCGCCTGACACGTCGCCTCCGCTCGGAAACCGGATCGCCGGTCCGACAGGTTCCAATGCGCCTCCTGGGGGCGGCGCTGGCCCGCGAGTGGCTGCCGATCCAGTTCGGCAAAGTCATTGACGATGACCGTCGCCGACTGGCCCGCCATGTGAGCCGCGTGGAAAGGGCGGTCTCGGATCTCGTATATGCGACGTTGAGGGCGGAAAACCGCTGGCGCCTTGCCCAAGACTCTTCGGCGGTACACGGCCGTGACGCAGCAGCCATGCCCATCGACGCAACGCTTGATACGGCATCGTCAGAGATACTCGAGCAAGCACTGCACCGTCTGAAAGAAGCACACGACCGACTCAAGGATCGCCTCTCCGATGCGGCGACAGAGCTGACCAGCGCCGCTACAGACGTTGATCAGCGCATGGAGCGGGCCTGGATTTTCCTCGAGGGAGAAGTGGAGAAAGCGGGCTCGTTCATGGGCCAGGTGCCACGTGTCGAGGAGGCGGTCGTTTCCAAACGCTTGGGTCGGATTGATGGCGAATCAACCGCCTGGGCCGCGTGGAAAGATCGCCTGTCAGAGCGAGCCACCTTCCTCGCCGCCCTGCTTTCGCTGCGGAGCGATCTGGATGGTATGATCGACAGGATGCAGAGGGATGTGGCCAGAGAACTCATCGAGCCACTCGGGCACCGAGCGGCAGCCGTCACCGGAGTGCTTCTTGAAACCGAACGCAACGTGACCTTGCATGCCAAAGGCACGGGTCAAGAAGGGTTTGAAGAACGAACAGCTTCCTTGAAAGCGCTGGGGGATAAGGCCATCGAGCATGTTCGGGAGCATCTGGTGGCGCCCATTCAAGAAATGTCTCTTCTGACCCGCGTTCAGGAGGAGAACCAGGCCTTCCTGGACAGCCTGGCCCGGTTGATCGAGACGCTGCCCGATCCCTTCCAGCTGCATCCCCTGGTCTCAGAGTCGGATGAAAGTATTGATCCTGGTGTGGATTCTCGCGTCGTCTCACTACCGGAAGTGGTTCGCAACGGTGTAGCCGAAATCGATACCGGGAAACTGGAGGGACGCACGGCAGAGGCCCGGGAGGATCTCAAGGAATCTCTGGAAGAGCTTGTCAACCTGCCTTCCATCGTCCGCTTTTCGTTCGATTCGGCTACGGCCACCCGCGATGTATCCCCCGCTCAGCCAGGATCAGCAGATACATCGGATGCCGACCAACTCCTGACCATGATGGAGGAAAGTCTGCGGCGAACACGCGATGCCATAACGACCATCGGAGAAAAGATCGAAGGAGCTGCCTCGCTGCTGATCCACGCGTATCGGGCTGAGACGCTTCACGCCTGGACACGTATTCAGGAACGGCTTCAGATGGAGCATCAGGTGGGCGCCTACGTCATGGACGTACGTTCGCGCCTGGACGCCGAAGCACGGGAAGCCGGACAGCGTTTGTCCCGCCTGTCCCGGCAACTGCGACTGCTGTCCGAGCGGCTCCTGCTCCGAGGACGCCGTGAAGCACAGGCGCTCATCGAGCGGGGCAAGGAGGTGGTCGGCACGCCTTCGCCCACGCGGGCCTCGTTCCACGACACGGCCCTTGGTCTGGCCGAGCTGGAGAAGGTGCTCGAAAAAGTGCCAGCCGTATATCGGAAGCTGTTCTCGTTTCAGCCCCTGACTGATCCCGATCTGCTGATAGGGCGCGGTCCAAGCATGACGTTCGTCCGGAACCAACTGCATCAGTTCGATCTGGGTATGCCCCAAGCGGCACTGTTGGTCGGTGGGCCGTCCTCCGGCCGAACCAGCTTGTTGAATGTGCTTCAGACCACGGATTTTTCCAATCGTCCAGTCCGGACACTCCAGCTCCACAATCGCCCATCCGATACGGGGTCGCTCCTTTCCATGGTAGCTGCGTCATTGGAGCTGCCGGTGCCGCGCACCGATCACGTCCCGAAAGCAGCCTCTGCCTGGCTTGAAGCGCTGGATGCGGCGGACGCTCCGATTTGCATTGTCGAGCATCTTGAGGTCCTCTTGCTGCGGGGAATTGGTGGGTATGATCTGTTGGTGGACATGCTGCAGCTCATGTCCCTGACCGATTCGCGTATCATCTGGGTGGGCACAATATCAACGTTCGCGTGGCAGCTTCTCAAAGTGGCCGATGCGGATGCTGCCGCCCTGGTCAGTGTGCACGCCATGACCGATCTGACCCGTACGGACCTCGAAGAGCTCATCATGGAGCGGCACAGGAAGAGCGGTATTCCACTGGAGTTTGCCGAACCCGAAGAGCCAAATCCCCTTCTCAAACGCAAACTCAAACGCGTGAGCAGTCGGGATATGCGGCAGCAACTTCTCAGGGAAGCCTTTTTCGACCGGCTCTATTCGCAGTTCGGGCAGAACATCCAGATGGCCCTACTGCAGTGGATCCGCTCCGTGCGGATGACCGATGATACCGGTTCCATGACGCTGGTCCAGACGCCGGCCCTGAACCTGTCCTTTTTCAATGGATTCAACATGGACCAGGTATTTGCCCTCAAGGCCATTCTCGAGCATGGCGCGCTGTCGCCGAGCGAGTATGCACGCGTGGACCACATACCGGAGGACCGTGCCTTGACCGTATTTGAGACACTGGGCAACGCTCTTGTCATAGAAACGGCTGACCGAAGCGAATCGGGCACACTCTACCGACATACCGCCGTGGAGGCATCCCGTGCCTACAGGATCCGGCCCTTGTTCTCACATGCCGTCATCCGGCTGCTCAGGGAGCGCAACGTGGTTCACTGAGCCGAACGTTCCGATCATGCTCGGCCGCGCACGCTATCCCGCCTGCGCCAGATACCACTCGTATGTCCGGCGGATTCCCTCTTCCAGGTCCACCTCGGGTCGCCACCCCATGGCAAAAAGCCGGGTGACGTCCACCAGTTTGCGCGGCGTGCCGTCGGGCTTCGTCGTGTCGTATTCGATGGGGTTATCTGCTCCAACAACCCGCTTGATGGTTTCGGCCAGCTCGGCAATCGAGAGATCATGACCGACCCCGGCGTTGATCAACCCGTCCGGGGCCGCGTTGTATAACGTCTCTTCTGGCGTGCGCAGTACGTGGAGGATCGAAAAGGCCAGGTCATCCACGTACATGAATTCCCGCTTGGGCGTGCCCGTGCCCCAGAGCGTGACGGGTTCGTCGGTGCCCTTCGCCTCGTGGAATTTCCGGATCAGGGCCGGCAGGACATGCGATGATTGCAGATCGAAGTTGTCTCCGGGACCGTACATGTTGGTCGGCATCATGGAGACGAAATCCACCCCGTGCTGACGCCTGAGGGCCTCGCACAGCTTGACGCCCGCAATCTTGGCGATGGCGTACCACTGGTTGGTCGGCTCCAGTGGTCCCGTCAAGAGGTATTCTTCCTTCAGCGGCTGGGGCGCTAGCTTCGGGTAGATGCAGGTGCTGCCCAGGAAGATGAGCCGCTCCACGCCGGCCTCGAACGCGCCGTGGATGACATTGGACTGGATCTCGAGGTTGGTGTGCAGGAAGTCTGCCGGATAGGAATCATTGGCCAGGATCCCGCCTACCTTGGCAGCGGCCACCACGACGAAGTCCGGCTTCTCTGCCTCGTAAAAGGCCCGTACAGCCGCTGCATCCGTCAGATCGAGTTCCTGCCGGGCGCGGAGAATAAGGTTGTTGAATCCTGCCTGGCGAAGGGCACGCACCACACCGGAACCCACCAGGCCGCGATGGCCGGCTACAAAAATCTTATGGCTGGAATCTGACAGGTGCATGCTTGCGTGAGGGCGATGGGTTTACTCAGGATGCCCACGGGGGCAGGACGCCCGGCTCGACACCGAACACCCACTGGACCAAAAAATAGGCCATCCCGGTCATGAGGACGGTGAAAAGGACGTTCATCCAGATACCTGTCCTTGCCATTTGCGGAATCGTCAGAAGATTCGAGCCATAAACAATGGCATTGGGCGGTGTGGCCACCGGCAACATGAACGCGGCACTGGCGGCCAACGTGGCTGGAATGGTCAGCAGAAATGGGTTCTGACCAATACCAAGAGCCACTGAGGCCATGACAGGCAGGAAAGCGGCCGTCGTAGCCGTATTCGACGTCAGTTCGGTCAGGAAGATCACGAGCAGCGTGACCGACAGGATGATCAGGATGACAGGCCAGTCTGAAATACCAGAAATGAGCGTTCCCAGCCACGCTGCCAGGCCCGTGTTGCTGATGGACGCGGCCAGCGACAGTCCTCCACCGAAGAGAACCAAGATGCCCCAGGGCAAGCGTTTGGCATCATCCCAGGTGATCAGGAAACGGGACTCCCAGGTGTCCCCGGGCGTGGAGGATGGCACCAGGAACAGCGCGAGTGCACCCGCCAATGCAATGGCCGTGTCGGAAAGACCGGGCATCCAGGTTGTCAGCAACGGCCGCGTCAGCCACAAGAGAACAACGACACAGAAAACGCGGAAGACCGCTTTTTCGTCTTTCGAGGGCGTGCCCAGCTCTGCAAACTGACGCGTGATGAGCGCATCCATCCCTTCAATTCGATCCCGACCCAGATCGAAAAGCACCCGGGTCAGTAGCCACCATGTCAAGGGAAGACCCACGGCAATCAATGGAATACCTACCCCCATCCACTGCACAAAACCGACTTCGATGTCATAGGTCTCCTCCATGAATCCGGCCACGAGCGCGTTGGGCACCGTGCCGATGAGTGTACCCAGTCCTCCGATCGTGCAGGAATAGGCGATGGCCAGCATGAGGGCTGGTCCCAGGCTGGGAGACATGTCCTTCTCCGACTGTCCCCCGGCCAGCGCCACGATGGAGAGCCCGATGGGCAGCATCATCATGGTCGTGGCCGTGTTGGTCACCCACATGCTCAGGAGCGCACCCGAGAGCATGAAGCCGGCGATGATGGCGTCCGGCCGCGTTCCCACGCGCCGCAGCAGCGACAGGGCGATTCGCTTGTGCAACCCGGTCTTTTCCATCCCGATGGCCAGTATGAAGCCACCCATGAATAGGTAAATGAGCGGATTGGCATAGGGCTCGGCCGCCTCCCGGATCGGGGCAATGCCTAGCACCGGAAACAGGATCAGGGGCAGGAGCGACGTGATGGGAATGGGAACGGCCTCGCTCATCCACCAGATGGCCATCCAGATACCGATACCGGCCGTGTGCCAGGCAGCCGCTGTCAGCCCGCCGGGCGCGGGAAGGAGAAGGAATGCCACGAAAAGCACCGGGCCCATCCAGGTACCGAGGGTCTCACGCAGGTATCGTGGCGATTTCTGCTGCATCACATCGAGGCTTCCAGGACGTGGGCCGTCTGCGCAATCAGATTCCATGCAGCATCGACATGCCGCTGCTGCATGTCCCGCCCTCCGATGCTGGCACGAATGGTGTACCGATCCCGGAGACGCGTGTGACTCAGGTAGAGCTGCCCAGTGGCGTTGATGGCCTCCATCAAGCGCTCCGTGAATGCATCGCCGCGTTTGTGGGCAAAACACACCAGGTTGAGCGAGCGCGGCACGACGAGTTCGAAGTCCTCGTCCTTGGATAGGTGCGCTGCGAAGGTTTCGGCCAGACGCACATGATCCGCAATGTGATGGCGCAGCCCTTCGGCCCCGTAGTGGCGCAGCACGAACCACAATTTGAGCGCCCGGAACCGGCGACCGAGCGGAATCTGCCAGTCCCGGTAATCGATCGCATCGCCCGAGAGATGCTCGGCCGTGCGCAGGTACTCGGGCAGGATGCTGAGCGCATCGATCAGCTCCTTGCGGTCCTTCACCCAGAACGCGTTGCAATCGAAGTTGGTGAACATCCACTTGTGTGGGTTGAAGCAGTACGAATCGGCCTGCTCCAAGCCTTCGTGGATCCAGCGGAATTCGGGGCAGACGGCGGCCGTACCGGCCATGGCGGCATCCACGTGGATCCACACGGCGGGGGCCTCACGCCGGACGACCTCGGCAATCCGCGCCACGTCGTCCACGGCCATCGACGAGGTCGTTCCTACCGCCGCGCACACGAAGAACGGCGTGAGGCCCGCCGCTTTGTCTGCGCGGATCGCGGACGCCAGAGCCCCCGCATCCATCCGGAACTGATCGTCCGTCGGGATCATGCGCATGCGCTCATCCCCGATGCCCGCGATCCGCGCAGCCTTCTGGATGGACGAATGGGCCTGATCAGACGTATAGGCGACTAGAGTCGAGGGCACGCCCTCGCGATTGGCCTTGCCGCCTGTACGGCGCTCCCTTGCCGCTAGCATGGCGCACAACGTGGCGCTCGATGCCGTGTCCTGGATGACCCCATTGCCGCGGAAATGCTCCGGCAGCCCCAGCAGTGTGACCAGCCAATCCATGACGTGGGTTTCCAGTTCGGTGGCAATGGGGCTCGTCTTCCAGACCATCCCCTGTTGGCCCATTCCCGCCGCCAACATCTCCCCCAGAATGGACGGAAAGGAAGTATTGGACGGGAAATAGGCCATGAACTTCGGGCTCTGCCAGTGCGTCAGGGCCGGCGCAATGAGCGTATCCACATCGCCCAGAATATGCTCGAAGGGCTCGCCTTTCTCCGGCGGCTCCGGCGGCAGCGTGGCGCGGAGATCGCCCGGCTTGACATCCGGCAGGACACGCTGGGACTCCACCCATTCGTAGTAGTCCGCAATCCAGTCCACGACCCGTTTGCCGTGTTCGCGGAATTCGTCCGGGGTCATGTGATGATCGGTCATGACCGATCCCCCGCCTGCGTACTCCACTCAGGCGTTCCAGCGGCACCATCACCAGAAGCCCCATCGCCGGACTCCTGGGCGCGCACCATCGCGCGGTACAGGAGCTCGGCCGGATGGATGGCCTCTCTGCCCGTGCCCTCGGCAATCTGCTGCCGGCAACTGACGCCGGGCGCAACAACCGCCGCGTGCAGCGGCGTTTCCCGCACAGCCGGGAAAAGCCGCTGATCGCCTATGGCCATCGACATCTCGAAATGCTCTTTCTCGAATCCGAACGAACCGGCCATGCCGCAACAACCTGAATCCGTTTCGTTCACGCTGCAGCCCTCGATCCGTCCAATGGCCGCATGGGTGCCTGTCGTGCCAACCTCGGCCTTCTGATGACAGTGACCGTGCAGCAGTACCTGGTCGTACCCACTCATGGCCGGCAGGAGCTCGGGGTCCAGCTCCGCGACGAACTGATCGAACAGGATGGCTCGATCGGCCACCACCGATACCCGATCATCGCCCGGCAGGAGTCGATGGTATTCGTCGTCAAAGGACAGGATACAGCTCGGCTCCAGTCCAATGATGGGCAATCCCTGTTCAGCAAAGGGAAGCAGCTTGTCGAGCACCTCGGACGCCTGCTGGCGCGCCATATCCACGAGCCCTTTCGAAATGGCCGGCCGCCCACAGCACCCATGCCCGGGCAGGATGACCTCGAAACCACAGGCCTCCAGGAAGAGCGTCGCACATCGGGACACCTCCGGGTAGTGGTACGTATTGAAGGTGTCGTTGAAGAGCACCACGCGGGGTCTCACCCCATCCTTGACCGCTTCGCGCACGTGCTCACGGTACCATGATGTGAATGGCTTGGCAGCAAACGGCGGCAACGTCCGCTGTGCCGAAATGCCCAGCGTCTTCTCCATCACCTGCCGCATGAAGGGGAGATTGGAAATCCGATTCACCATATGCGCTCTCCACCCGCTCAGAAGCCGCGCCTGCAGGGCCGCCCGGGCAAAGAACTTCGAGCGAAGCGGCGTCCCGTTGGCTCGGTGATAGCGGTCCAGGAATTCGACCTTGATCGTGGCCATGTCGACCGACGAGGGACATTCCGCCTTGCATGCCTTGCACTGCAGGCACAGATCCATGGTCTCGTAAAGGCGCTTCTCGGTCAGCAGATCTGGATCCAGCCGCCCGCTGAGCACATTGCGAAGGGCGTTGGCCCGTCCACGTGTGGAGTGCTCCTCCTCGCGGGTGGCCATGAACGAGGGGCACATGGTGCCCGAGCCCAGCTTGCGGCACACCCCGGCCCCATTGCACATTTCCACCGCCGTCGCATACCCCAGATCCTGCGTGAAATCCAGGTTGGTGCGCAGCTCCTTCGTGCGGTACGCCGAGCCAAAGCGGAGATGATCGGTCATCGGCTCGGCGCCCGTGATCATCCCGGGATTCAGGATGCCATCGGGATCGAAGATGGCCTTTGTCTGCGCGTAGAGCCCATAGAGATCCTCTCCGAAAAAGGACCGGTTGAAGGACGATCGGGCCCGGCCGTCGCCGTGTTCACTCGAGAGCGCGCCGCCGAAGCCCTTCAGTTTCTCGATGGCGAAGTGGATGATGTCCGGGAGATGGGCAATTTCCTCGGCAGCCTTCGTGTTGACCATGGGACGGATATGCACGCACCCGGCGCTGGCGTGGGCGTAATAGGCCACGTCCAGCCCCCGGT
>Ga0181573_10003021_pt1 | contig 15187 bp, 11 predicted proteins | sample 101ome_25_FD_148643 | JGI IMG/M metagenome (GOLD analysis project Ga0181573, IMG submission 148643) | Coastal salt marsh microbial communities from the Groves Creek Marsh, Skidaway Island, Georgia - 101409BT metaG (spades assembly) | ecosystem: Environmental > Aquatic > Marine > Intertidal zone...
CGAAGTACCCCCCGACGACCACGGTGACGGGCGAGATGAAGCCGAACATCAGAAGGACAGGGTCTGTACGTGGATGCGGAGGACGGGGCGTGTCGACGACATAGAGGCAATAGTCGAGGGCTCGGGCGGGGTCGACTCAGCAGACCTTCTGCCGTTCATCCCTCGGTACAAGGTAGCCGTCGGGTCGTCGCCGCGGCAGAGGAATTCTACGACCGAGGCAGAGAACTCGCGACGCTCGTTTCGGAGCCCGGGCCCCAACTTGCCGAGCGGCGTCGCGGGACCAATCATGCCCGCCAGGTCCCGCAAAACAGCGGTGATCTCAACCGGGCTGCGGTGCCTTCCAGCCCGACAACTTTTGCGGGAGACCGTTCATGCTGAAGGAGTTCAAGGAGTTCGCGGTCAAGGGCAACGTGCTCGACATGGCCGTCGGAATCATCATCGGGGCTGCGTTCGGAACCGTTGTGAAGTCGCTCGTCGCTGACGTCATCATGCCTCCGATCGGGTTGCTGCTCGGTGGTGTGGACTTCACCAACATCTTCCTTACGGTGAAGTCGGGTTCCGTCGCAGGGCCCTACGAAACTCTGGCTGCCGCGCAGGAGGCCGGAGCGGTTACGCTCAACATCGGTGTCTTCGCCAACGAGGTGGTGTCCTTTACCATCGTGGCGTTCGCGGTCTTCATGCTGGTGAAGAGCTTCAACAAGCTGAAGGCGGAAGAAGAGGCGGCGCCCCCGCCGGCGCCTCCCGAGCCGAGCGCGGAAGAGAAGCTCCTCGGTGAGATCCGGGATCTCCTGAAAGCACAGGCCTGACCGATCGAGCCGGGGGGGCGTGGCTGCGCCCTCCCGGCATCGGTCCGCGTCTTGCCGCGTGCTGCCCTATTCGCGCTGCGCCGCGGCCTGACTCTCGAGGTAGGACACCGTTGGATAGCGCGGTGGATTCTCCGGCCCGTGACAGGTGGGCAGGCACTCCATGGGATAGTCGGCCGTGGCATTGAAGAAGAAGGGCACCGAATAACGGTCGGATGCCCCCCGGTGGGGGGGGACGAAGTGCTTGACGCTCTTGAACCGATCGTTCGACCACTGCTTGAGGAGTTCCCCGGTGTTGACGACCAGCGCCTCGGGGACGACCGGCGCTTCGAGCCAGACCCCACGCTGTTCTCCGAAGACGGTCAGGCCCGGGCCCGAGGCGGCAAGCAAGGTGAAGAAGGTCGTGTCGACGTGGGGGGCGATCCCGTATTGGTCGACTTCCACGTCCGGGACCTCGCGGTACCGGGTCATCCTGAGGCGATAAAAGGGGGACTCGAACGCGGGGGCGAACCAGTCAGGGTCCAGACCGAGCGAGACCGCGTAGATCGGTAGCAGCCGAAGGGCGACGCTCTCGATCTTTTCGGCATACGCTTCGACCGCTGCTCTGAACCCCGGTACCTCGGCGTCGGGTAGCCAGGGATTGTCGGCGAGGCGCAGATTCCGGTCCTGCTTGAACAGCACGGCCTCGTTGAGATTCCCTTTGGCACGTTCGGGCAGACGTCGTTCGCGGATGGGCAGCCACCCGATACCGGGTGCTGCCGCCTCCGGGGCATCGATCCGGATCCGATCCTTGATCTGGTCCGGGAGTGTCAGGAACTGACGGGCGGCAGCAAAGATCTCGTCGAACGCGCCCTGATCGATTCCGTGGCCGACCAGATAATAGAAGCCGATCTTTTCCGAGATCGAGCGAATCTGTGCAGCGAGGGTCTCGAGATCGTCCGGGTCCCCATGCGTGAAGTACGCGCGTACGTCCACGACCGGGATGTCCTGTAGTGTGGCCGGCACCACGGACGTCGCATCCCATGAGGCAGCCTCGCGGGCGAGTTCCGCCGCGCGCTGGTCCGAGAACGTTTCGGGCGGAGGGCTTGTAGGGCCGGTCATGGTTCGGTTCCTCGTGTGGCCGGGAGCGGCGCTTGGGTTCGTGAGGCAGATCAGCCTGTCTCGATCAACGACCGGGGTTCAATGTGAGACGATGTGCCGCCTGGCTCTCGACGCGCTCACGTGAGAAGAGCAGGGGGAAGTACTCACCGTTGCCCAGATTGTCCACGAGATTGCCGTAGAACGGACTCCGAGGCTGCGCAGACTGCCCCGGGGCGTTACTCGCCACGGAATTGTCGATATTCGACAGATCGACGATCCGGCGGAAATTCGCACCGGTCGCGTTCACGGCCCCGAACCCTCCAGGCCGTTCGACGGTCGGAAGGTCGAAGGTCGACGCGAACATGTGGGGCAACGGGCTGGTGTGAAGGCGCCCGTATCGCCATTCGTCTCGATTAGCACCCAGTTCACCCGTGAGCCGCTGGATCGCTGCCTGCAGGCCCATCTCGATCCGCTCCTGGCGATCGGCTGCCGACGTCGATCCGTCTACGCCGTCGCGATCGACACCGTCCGACCAGCGCCGGTACAGTGCCGCTGCGAGGCTGCCCCGGTCGAGGTCTCCATCCCACGCAGCGATCGCGTCCCGAGCCCATTCGACGTCAGGGTCAGCCGACGACCACCCCTGGAACAGAGGGATGTCTCGGGCCGCGATCAGGATGTGGTTGTCCCACTGGACGGCCTTGTGATCCTCGACCGAAAACGTGCCCCCACCCCCGAAGATGTCGTGGAGGCGCATGATCCGGGACGTCTCCTTTCCGCGCAGGGTATGGTAGAAGACCGGACGGCTGCGGTCCGTGTATCCCGGGGGATGCACGTTGTTGTTCGCGGTCGCGATGTAACCGCGCTCGGGGTTGAACTCCCGGGGCAGATCTTCACGGAAGCCGTCCCACTCATAGTCACCTGTCCCGGGTACCGGGAGTCGTCCGTTCCACCCGACGCGGTTGGGCGTGAGCCCGGTCACCTGCAGGGCGATGTTCCCGGAGTCGTCACCGCAGATGAGACTGTGCGTGGGAACCAGCCAGTGGTTCGCCCGCTCGAAAAAGTCCTCGCAGCTCTCGGCCTGGGCGAGCTGGAAGCTGCCCTTGTATGCGGCGGTGCCGGGGAACTGAACGACCGACTGAACCGAGTAGGCCTTGTGATTCTCGGGGTCCTCATAGAAGACCGGCCCATGGCGGGTGAACTTGAGCGTGACCGTCTCGGGCGGCTGGCCTTTCACGAGGATCTGCTCCTCGATGATGCGCATGGGCTCCCATTCACCCCGAAACAGCGTCTGATCTTGATCGTCGGGGTGCGTCTCCTCCACGAAAACGTCGACCATGTCGGTCCCCGCGAAGGTGAAGCCCCATGCGATATGCTCGTTGTTGCCCGCGTCGGTTCCCGCGAACGGAGGCTCCCCACCTCCGATGACATTCCATCCCGGCGCGTTCAGGTGGACGTAGTATCGAAGGGCCGGCATCTCGATCCGGCGATGTGGGTCGTTGGCCAGGATCGGCAGGCCGGTGGGCGACATGCGTCCGCTCATCACCCAATTGTTGCTACCCTCGGTTGCGATATCGCGCGTGAGAACCTGGGCGACCTGGATGGGCGGCATGGCGTCCTGGAACTCGGGGACGACCTCGAGCGCCGGCAGGCGGCCGGTTACGAAGGGGTCTCCATCTCCGGCCCTCATGGCGTCGAGCATCTCCTCGGTGAAGAGGCTCACGTCGAGCCCATCCGGGACCTCGAGGTCGTCCCACGGGTCGGGTGCGAAGCGACGGTTCGCTTCCTCGGCTCCGAAGCGGGCGACATCCATGGCGAGCTGCACTTCGTTGATGGCGTGACCGCGCACGCTGGGTACGGCCAGGGCTGCCCATCGCAGCACCACGGTCTCCTTCGTCCACGGCAGTGGCTCCACGCCGGTCAGCTGAAACTCGAGGGGCAAATTGTCGCGGTTCTGTTCCACGAACGCGTTCACGCCGTTCGCGTGGGCCGTGAAGAGTGCCTCGGCGTTCGGGTGGTAGCTGGTCCACTCGGTCTCGTCGAACGGCCCACGGTACATCATCAAGCGGGTCCGGCGGTCGTACTCGAGGGCCTCCGGCCCAAAGACCTCGGCCAGCCTGCCTTCATGCCAGCGGCGCCACATCTCCATCTGCCAGAGACGATCCTGTGCCATGACATAGCCCTGCGCGAAGAAGAGATCTTCTTCGTTCTCGGCGTAGATGTGGGGTACGCCGTAGTCGTCGCGAATGATCTCGACTGGCGCCTGCAGGCCGGGGACGTCGAGGGCGCCGTCCAGCTGCGCGAGCGATCGGCTTGCAAGGTCTTCGAGAGGCGATTCTCCACTCGAGCATGCGGCGAGAAGGAGTGCTCCCACCAGCGCGAGGGGCTTGGGGGCGTTTGAAGGACGGGGTGCCATGGGTGCTCCGAGGCTGAATGGGTGAAGCATCCGATGAGAGTGGATGGTGGCGAGCGGGTCGTCAATCAGCGCCGGGGCCCGAGGATGAGCGAAGCATGTCGGGAGCTCCTACGCCGTGAAGGTCCACCTGGATTGCCGGGGCGACACCTCTGTCCCTTCAGCGAGCCAGCGCTGCCCACTCCGCTTCCGAGGCGGCGCCGCGCTGGAATTCCATCATCATCATCCAGCGCTCCTTCTTGACCAGGAGCGCCTCGAAGTGGACGTACTGGACCGACCCGTCATCCGAGGGCGAGAAGGCTGCATATCGGAAGATGCCTGTTTCGTGGGCGGTCCGGGCATCGTTTCGACGCTCGGAGAACCGGAAATCCACCGACGCCTCGAGCAGCCCGGTGCGCGTGTCGTCGAACCCTGCCTCCCACGCGGCGAGCGCGTCGGATATCGACTGGGAGGCGTCGCCGAAGATGACGACGGCGTCCGGGTGGTAGGTCGCGGCGTATCCGTCGAAGTCTCCGGACTCGACCGTGCGAGACACGTGTGCCCAGAACGCGTCGAGTTCTGCGATGACCTGAGCGGACAGAGCAGAGGAATGGCCGAGCACGAGAAGAGCCCCGGCGGCGACGAGGAATGCGCGCAGGAGAGCTCTCATGGGGTCTGCTCCTGAGAAGGTGACGGTCCGTGAGTGAGTCCGGCAGAATAGGGTCCCGGCCACCGGATCGGCCACCGACGAAGCTGTCTATCCGCAGTATGTCGGACCCGGTACTCTTACGCGATCCGACCGGACACACACCGCGAGGCACAGCGTTTGATGCAAGTCGAGGCCAACGGATGACGGATGTCGTGCTTCGCGCGCGATCGGGGCGTGTCGTCACGCTGACGCTCCATCGGCCCGAACGTCTGAATGCGGTCAGCCTTCCACTCTACGAGGCCCTGATCGGGCTGCTCGAGGAAGCCGATGCGGATTCGGAGGTCCGCTGCGTCGTGATGACAGGCGCGGGCCGAGCCTTCTGCGCCGGTGCGGACCTCAAGGCGCACGCTGACGGTCCGCCGGACGCGGGTGAGCGCGCCCGGTATATCGATGCGGCGCAGCGGGTGAATGCCCTGCTGCAATCGATGTCGACGCCGGTCGTGGCCGCAGTGAATGGTCATGCGATCGGGGGTGGTCTCGAACTCGCGCTCTCCGCCGATTTCCTGATCGTCGCGGAGGATGCGAAGCTGCGTCTTCCGGAGGTGGCCCTGGCCACCTTCATCGGGGGCGGGGCCGCGTACACGCTCGCGGAGCGGGTCGGAGTTCTGAAAGCGCGTGAGCTGATCTACTTCGGCTCCTTCTTCTCGGGGGAGGATGCCGTCCGCTGGGGGATCGCGAACCGGGCCGCTCCTGCAGAGCGGGTGCTCCCGCTCGCCGTCGAGTGGGCAGAGCGACTCGCCGCACTCGCTCCTCTCTCGCTCTCGGCGGCCAAGCGTCTGATCGGGCCGGCTGCGCACCGTTCACGGGCCGAGGTCATGGAAGCGGAGCGGGAGGCGCTGGATCGAATATTCGGATCGTCAGACTGGGCCGAGGGCATTGCGGCTTTTCACGAGGGGCGAGAGCCCGAGTACCGGGGAGCGTAGCGGCATCCTGTGACAGACACGCTGTCGCGGCTCTTCGAGCCGCGGTCCATCGCCGTCGTGGGGGCGAGCACCGATCCACGGAAACGGGGCCACCAGATTCTCCTCGCGCTGCGCGGGTCCGGCTATGCGGGTGACGTCTATCCGGTGAATCCGCGAGGAGGGTATATCGCCGACTTCGAGGTCCTCGAGTCGATCGAGGCCCTTCCTCATGGAGTCGACCTCGCGGTCCTGTGTACGCCTGCTGCGAGTGCGCCTGAGCTGGTTCGTGCGTGTGGATTGCGCGGCGTGGGCGGAGCCCTCGTGCTCGCCGTCGGGTTTGGCGAGTCCGGTGATGCAGGGGCAGCGCTGGAAGCGGATCTGGCTCGCGCCGGATCCGAGGCAGGCGTGCGCATCATCGGGCCGAACACGTCGGGCCTCCTCAACATGGCCTCGGGGCTGAATGTGGTGGGCGCCCGAGGTGTTCGAGCCGGTGGGCTCGCCCTCCTGCTGCAGTCGGGTAACGTCGCACTCGCGCTGATGACCGAGGTGACCGAGCGGTCGTGGGAGGGAGTCTCGATATACCTGGGGGTCGGGAACCAGGTCGATGTCGGATCGGCCGAGGCGCTCGATTACCTGGAGACGCACGCGGCGACATGCGCGGTGATCGCATACCTCGAGGCGGTTCCGGATGCGCGCGGATGGTTGGCGACGGCCGCTCGGGTGGGCCGTTCGAAGCCCGTGGTCGTGATCAAGAGCGGCAGGACGGACGAGGGGTCCGCGGCGGCGCGGTCGCATACGGGATCCATTGCGGGGCCGTATGATCGTATGGCGGCGGCGCTGAAGCAGGCGGGCGTCGTGGAGGTTACGCGGACGGACGAGTTGCTTCACGTTGCAGAGACTCTCGGCCATCAGCCCACGGGCAGCACGGGCTCCGGTATCGCGATTCTGTCTGACGGAGGAGGACACGGAGCGCTCGTTGCGGATCAGCTGGCCGAGGCGGGGGCACGAGCCGCGCGCCTGTCGGACGAGACCCGCATTCGACTTGCGACCTTGCTCGGACCGGCTGCGGCGACCGCGAATCCGGTCGATCTCGCTGGAGCCTCCGACGCCGACCCGATGGCTTTCGCGAGGGCGATCGAGATTCTCCTGGACGATCCGGGGGTCGGGATCGTTCTCGTCGTCGGCCTGTTCGGAGGATACGGTGTCCGGTTCTCCGAGACCCTGGTCGAAGCCGAAACGGCCGCTGCCCGGGCGATGGCCGCGCTCGCATCCTCTGCAAACGTGGGGCTCATCGTCCACACGATGTATGCGGCGCATCGGACGGAGCCGCTCGCGGTGCTCGGCCAGTCCGGCGTTCCCGTGGTCGGGTCTCTGGACGTTGCGACACGATGCGCCATCGAACTGCAGCGCCGGGCGCAGGTGCTCGAGTCCGAGATCTGGGACCCGAATGCGGTCGCCGTCGGAGTCCCGGACCCGGGCGCGGCCGAGGTCATCGCCCGGGCTCGCAGGGAAGGACGAACGGTGCTCGACGAGGTCGAGGCTCGGCAGGTGCTGGAGGCGTACGGGCTGACCTTCGCGCCGCACCGGGAGGCTTGGTCCGCGGAGCAGGCACGGCAGGCGGCTCGGGAGCTCGAGGGGCCGCTCGTGCTCAAACTGATCTCGCACACGATCGTTCATAAGTCGGACGCAGGGGGGGTGCTGCTGCACGTCGAGAGCGCGGATGCCGGCGCGGCATTCGAGCAACTCGCAGCGCAGGTGTCGGCCTGGCGAGCCCTTCATGGGGCTGCGGACGAGCCGCTTCGTGCCATGGTCTCCTCAATGCTGCCCTCACCGCGTGCGGAATTGCTCGTCGGAGGTACGCGCGACCCGGAGCTGGGTCCGGTCCTTACCGTCGGCGCCGGAGGTATCTGGGTCGAGGCCATCGGGGATGTTGCCCACCGCGTGCTTCCGGTCTCGGACCACGTCCTGGAGGAGATGTACGCGGACCTGCGGATTACGGCGATTCTGTCCGCAGGGCGGGGGCTGCCCGAGGTCGAGCGCGCGGCTCTGGTTCGGGCGTCCCGGGCCGTGGCCTGCGTCCTCGAGGCGCACCCTGACGTCGTCGAAGTGGAGATGAATCCGATCTTCGTCTACGATTCGGACGCGGTTCCGGTCGATGCACGCATTCTGCTCCGCAGCTGATCACGATCGATTCTGATTCCTGCCCCGACGGGATGGTCGTCGTCGATCGACCGATCGGCTCGCTCGCCCGGGACGGCTCCGACCGGGGCATCTTCGGGACTCGTGGGTACGGCTTGTGACACGTACCCCCCGGGCCTAGCGTCCTGCCGGCAGCTTGTGGCGTCGGCCCGGACGAGCCTGGACCCGGGGGATGTGCGCCTCCACCCACGAAACCCTCCCGATTCCATGGTATCCGAGATCTTCGACGCGTCTGAGTGGCGCGAGGTCCCCGGCTTTCAGGACCTGACCGACATCACGTACCACCGCTCGCAGGATGAGAAGACCGTCCGGATCGCATTCGATCGGGCCGACTGCCGGAACGCCTTCCGGCCCCGGACGGTCGATGAGTTGTACCGAACGCTGGAGCACGCGAGGACGTCGTCGAGCGTGGGCTGCGTGCTCCTGACAGGGAACGGACCGTCACCGAAAGATGGTGGCTGGGCCTTCTCCTCCGGGGGTGACCAGCGGATTCGTGGTGCGGACGGTTACAAGTACGAGGCCGGAGAGGGCGAGGTCGATCCGGCCCGGCTGGGACGGCTGCACATCCTCGAGGTTCAGCGTCTCATCCGCTTCATGCCGAAGGTCGTCATCGCGGTGGTTCCGGGCTGGGCGGCGGGTGGAGGGCACAGCCTGCACGTCGTCTGCGACTTGACGCTGGCCAGCCGGGAGCACGCCCGCTTCAAGCAGACGGACCCGGACGTCGCCAGTTTCGACAGCGGGTATGGCTCGGCCTACCTCGCCAGGATGGTTGGCCAGAAGCGTGCTCGGGAGATTTTCTTCCTCGGGTTCGACTACTCGGCTGACGAGGCGCTCGCGATGGGGATGGTGAACGCCTCGATTCCGCATGCGGAACTCGAAGCGACCGCGCTGAGCTGGGCGCGGACGATCAACGAAAAGAGCCCGACTGCGATGCGGATGCTCAAATACGGCTTCAATCTGATCGATGATGGCCTCGTCGGTCAGCAGATGTTTGCCGGCGAAGCGACACGCCTGGCCTACGGAACCGAGGAAGCTCGGGAGGGTCGCGATGCGTTCGTCGAGAAGAGGGACAAGGACTTCTCGCGATTCCCCTGGCACTACTGAGATCCAGCCGGTCCGTCCGCGACGATCAGGGTCGGTCAGGCATCATCCACTCATCGCATCGACGCTGCGATAGGCGTCGATCACCGCGCGCTCGCCCTCTGCACCCGGGTGCGCGTTCCCGTGCTCCATCCCCAGAATGCCCCGGAAGCCGCGGTCCCAGATGTGCTGGAAGACGTTCCCATAGTTGATCTCTCCCGTGGTCGGCTCCCTGCGTCCGGGATTGTCGCCGATCTGGAAGTACGCGATCTCGTCCCAAGCCGCATCGAGGTTCGGGATGAGGTTCCCCTCGGTGATCTGCTGGTGGTAGAGGTCGTCGAGGATCTTGCAGGCCGGGCTGTCCACGGCACGGCAGATCTGATAGGCCTGCGGTATTTCCGTGAGGAAGAGACCCGGGTGGTCGCGCGGATTCAGTGGCTCGAGCACCATGACCAACCCGTGCGGTTCCAGGATCGCGGACGCCTGGCGCAGACTTTCGACCACGTTCGCCGTCTGATAATCGAGGTGCAGACGCAGGTCGACATGTCCGGGGACGACGGTCATCCACGTGGCGTTGACCCGGCGCGCCACCTCGACCGATTCCCGGATCTCCGTGAGAAACTCTTCCCGCTTGTCGGGATCGCCACTGGCGAGGTTCGGTTCGCGCCAGTGGATCGTGTGCGCCACAAAGACTCCCATGCGCATCCCGAGCCGACCCATTTCCGTAGCGATTCGCTCCTGTTCTGCCACGGAACGGCCCTTCATGCCGTTGTCCTCGAGCGATCGGAAGCCCTGATCGGCCATGAAGTGCAGCTGTGACACGAGGTCGTCGCCGGCGCTGTTGTTGAACATTCCGAAGTGCGGCGCGAAGTCACACCGGAACGGCTCGGCGGCCGCCGGGGAATGTGCGGTTTCACGACCGAGCGCGACGTGGGGTCGCAGGATACTCTCGGAGAGGAAGGCGCCGCCGGCTCCGGCTGCTGCCGTGGCGAGGAAGTTTCGTCGCTTCATGGAAGGTGGCTCATCGGTGAGGGGGCGACCCCGCCTGGTCTGCCCCAGTCTGCATGGGAAGGGAGCCGGCCGTCCACTCGGGATTGCCACGAGATCGGGCCCAGACGCCGCTGATTCGGTCGACGAGCCGCCTCCCATCGGAGGGACTCATGATCGTCAGGACGGACGCCAGCACGTCGGCGGCGGTCGCGACAGGCGCGACGACGGTGACGGTAGGTGCGTCGATCACCCCGAGCCCGGTTCGCGGATCGACGATGTGCGCGTACCGGACACCATCCACGGTCACGTGCCGCTCGATGTCTCCGGATGTGGCGACGGCAGCGTTGGCGATCCGGAGCGAGTCTCCCCCCGGAAGAGTCACGAGCCACCCCGGAGAGGACGGAGGCGCTGCGCTGGTGACGATGTCTCCGCCGGCGTCCACGAGCGCCGCGCTGATACCGTGCCGGGCCAGGATGCCGAGCATGGCGTCGCCCGCGAAGCCTTTCGCGATACCCCCGAGATCGAGGGCCATTCCGGGCCGTTCGAGCGCTGCGCAGGGCTCGACCGGATCGACGGTCAGGCCGTCATGGCCGACAGCGCCGCGCGCTGCATGAAGTCGCTCGGGCGGGGGAAGCTGGCCTCGGCGAGAGGACCAGCGCCAAAGTCGGCTCATGGGCCCGACGGTGACGTCGAAGAGGCCACCGGTTCGCTCGGACCAGCCCTGGGCCTCGAGAAGCAGCGCCCACAACTCTGGAGAGATGACCACGCAGCCGCTCGACTCCGAACGGGTCACGAGCCGGCTGACTTCGCTGTCCGGACGATAATCGGAGAAGAGGGAGTCGAGCCGCGCCGCATGGGAAAAGGCCTCGTTGGCGGCCGCGCGGGCGCGATCCTCCGCATCTGCGTAGGCGATGATCCGGAAGGTCGTTCCCATGTGAACCGATTCGAAGGCGTAGCGCTCCTGCGCGGACAATTCCTGTGCCACGCACGGCGCGCTCCCCATGCACAGGAGTGCGCCGGGGATCATGACGAGTCCCCGTCCGAACCTCATGGGGCCGTGAGAGCCCCGGAGTGCGGAACGCTCAAAGAACTCGAGTGTGTCCCGGCACGGGGATGGCGTAGCGTCCCTCTGAATCCGGGAGGACCGGGGGAGGCGCGTCCCACGCGTATCGCTCCGGCATCAGACTGAGGTCGGAGGCCATCGCTTCGTCCCACTCCACGACGCGACCCGAGTACGTCGCCATGCGACCGAGGATCGATGTCATCGTCGCGATCGCACCGTTTTCTCCGTCGGTGTACTGGAAGCGACCGGCCGCCACGGCCGCGAACAACTCGTCGTGTTCGACCTGATAGGGGTTGGCGTCTTCGGCGTCGTCGTGCTCGAAGAGCGTGTGTCCGGACGCCGAGACGATGCGGCCGGGCTCGGGTGCACTCCCGTTCGAACCGGTGAACGCCTCCGACACCCGGTTCATGCAGTCGGGCATGTGCCGGCACTGACTGAGCACCGTGGCGCCCGAATCGTACGTGAACTCGACGAAATGGTGGTCGAAGATCTCACCATGCTCGAGCCCATCCCGGACTTCACGCCCGCCCTGTCCCTGCGCCCTCGCCGGGGGGCCGCCGAGGACCCAGTTGGCGACGTCGATGTTGTGAATGTGCTGCTCGACAATGTGGTCACCGCACAGCCAGTTGAAGTAATACCAGTTGCGCATCTGGTACTCCATCTCCGTCTGGCCCGGCTGCCGTTCCCTCACCCACACCCCGCCGCTGTTCCAGTAGACTCGGCCCAGTGTGATGTCGCCGATCATGCCGGCGTGCATCCGGTCGACCCATTCCTTGTAGATGGTCTGGTAATGGCGCTGCAGTCCGACCACGACGTTGAGGCCGTCTGCCCTGGCTTTTGCGGCACTCTCCAGCACGCGTCGTACGCCCGGGGAATCCGTTGCGACGGGCTTCTCCATGAACACGTGTTTGCCCGCGTTGACGGCAGCCTCGAAGTGGATCGGTCGAAAACCCGGTGGTGTGGCGAGAATGATCACGTCGGCGTGCGGGATCACCTGCTCGAAGGCGTCGAAGCCCGAATACCGGCGCTCGGGCGGCACATTGATGCGCGGAGTGAGGTCCAGATCCTCGAAGTTCGTCAGCGCCTGGTAGCTATTCTCCACGTTGTCCGCGAACGCATCACCCATCGCGACGAGCTGTACGTCCTGGTCCGTACTCAGCGCCTGCACGGCCGCGCCCGTCCCGCGCCCACCGCAGCCGATGAGTCCGACGCGTATCGGGTCCATGCCCGATGGCTGTGCCCGCGCGAATCGGGGCTGCCCGACAAACGAGAGCCCTCCGAGAGTGGCAGTCGTGGTTCGAACGAAGTCTCGTCGGTCCATGCTTTCTCCAGCGATCGATTCGGGTAGTTCGTAGTTTCAGTTCGCGCCGAGGATCTCGTCCCAGTACGCCGTGATGTCAGCCGTCGACCATTCGCCCTCGGGACTCACGAGGCGTATGCCGACGTGCGGCGAATCCGTGTTCCACCACCGACTCTTCGGTACCTGTGGATCCCTGCGTTTCCACGCCGGGGTCTCCTCGAATCGGTCGGCACAACGCAGCTGATGCAAGTCGTCATCGAACGCGCCACCCCGGACGACCCCCCGACCGCGGACGGAGGTGCTCGGCTCCCGCTCCGATATGGACGTGTCCGAGAGGGAGGCGTAGAGGCTCGCCTCGTAGGGGTGGAGGGTCCACTCGGCGGCATTTCCCTGCAGGTCGTGGACGCCCCACGCGTTCGGAGTCTTCGTCCCCACGTCCCGAAGTGATCCGTCGCTGTTCGGGCCGAACCACGCTCGGTCCGACATAGCGGTTTGGATCGCCTCCGTCTCGTTCGCCGACATCGCACCGAGGCCGAAGGCGTCGTCGTGCCCGGCCCGGCATGCATATTCCCACTCGATCTCCGTCGGGAGACGGTACAGTCGGCCTGTCTTCTCGGAGAGCCATCGAGCGAAATGCAGGGCAGCGGTCCGGGTCATGCCGGTCGCCGGCCTGCCGGTGCCACCCATTCCATGGGCCGGATCCTCATAGGGAGGGCTCGGACGCGAGATCGCATCGGCATCGAAGGGGAGGGCAGGATCGGCCCTGACGTTGTCGTCTAGGCGTCGGTCCCGGAAAGCGGAAAACACCTCATGGGTGACTTCCGTGGTGCTCATCCAGAAGGCTTCGACCGTCAGAGCACGCTGGGGGCCTTCGTCGTCGTCACGCCCCGGCTCTCCCGTCGGACTGCCCAAGGCGAACGAACCGCCGGGCAGCAGAACGATGTCGAAGGACACGGATGTGCCCGGGATCTCCTGCGTCTCGGGCTTGCCGCCCCGGATCGCCTGCGCGTCCGACCCGGGCGGGAGGGCGCCGACCATGACGAGTCCGAACAGCACGATGTGCCCGAGGGGGGAAGCGTGTCGGGTCGGCGGTGGCTTGGTCGACATGACGGGGAATCGACCCGGTCCGATGCGGGGACGCAATGGAATCGGGATGACTCGCCTCCGCCTCGAGTGCCTGTATGTTCGGATCCGGGACCCGACATGGAGGACGCGTGACGATGGGGAAACGAGACAGGACTCTGACGACATGGCTCGGGGTGCGAGTTGCTGCCGCGTGTCTCCTGTTCGGTACGCTCGGGGCGTGCACCGAGCAGTCGTCGTCACGGCCAAACATCCTTCTGGTCTTCACCGATGATCACGCGGCGCATGCTGTATCGGCCTACGGGTCGGTGATCAACGAGACGCCGAACATCGATCGACTGGCGGCCGAGGGGATGCTGTTCGAAAACGCGTTCGTCACCAACTCGATCTGCGCTCCGAGCCGAGCCACGATCCTGACCGGTCAGTACGGGCACCTGAACGGAGTGCCGACCAACTACGATACGCTGCACGCGACGACGCTGACGTTTCCGAAGCTTCTGCGGGAGGCCGGCTACCAGACGGCGCTGATCGGGAAGTGGCACCTCAAGGTGGCTCCGGAGGGCTTCGACCACTTCGAAGTGCTTCGTGGTCAGGGACCCTACTACAACCCGGTCCTGTTCTCCGCCGACGACAGCGTCGCCTACGAGGGCTACACGACGGACATCATCACCGATCGCACACTTCGCTGGATGCGGGAGGAGCGCGAAGGAGACCGTCCGTTCCTGCTCATGTACCAGCACAAGGCGCCGCATCGCGAATGGGCGCCGGGGCCGGAACAGCTGGATCTCTTCGTGAACGAGGAGATCCCGGAGCCGAGCACGCTGTTCGACGACGCCGCCGGTCGGACGTCCGCGGCACTGACGCAGGAAATGACCATCGCCGAGCACATGAGCCCGCGGGACATGAAGTTCGTGGCGCCGGCGAACCTCACACCGGGACAGCTGGCAACCTGGGACGCGGCATACGGTCCGAGGAACGCGGCCTTCGAGGCGGCAGGGCTCGAAGGTGACGAGCGGACTTCATGGCAATACCAGCGGTATATCAAGGACTACCTTCGGTCCATCGCCTCGGTCGACGAGAACCTCGGTCGCGTCCTCGACTATCTCGATGTCGAGGGTCTCACGGATAACACCGTGGTCGTCTACCTGTCGGATCAGGGCTTCTTCCTGGGCGATCACGGGTGGTACGACAAGCGGTGGATGTACGAGGAATCGCTGAGGACGCCCCTGATCGTCCGGTGGCCGGCCTCGGTGAGTGCGGGCGTTCGCAACGATGCGCTGGTTCAGAATCTCGATATCGCAGAGACCTTCCTGGATCTCGCCGGCGTCGCGATTCCCGAGTCGATGCAGGGTTCGAGCCTGGTGCCGCTTCTTCGGGGGGAGACGCCGCCCGACTGGCGGGATGCCATCTACTATCAGTACTTCGAGTACCCTGGCCCGCACATGGTGCGCAGGCACTACGGGATCCGCACCGGGACTCACAAGCTGATCCACTACTATGAGATCGACGAGTGGGAGCTCTTCGATCTGGAGGCGGATCCCGACGAGCTCCGCAGTGTCTTCGGGTCGCCGGAGTACGCATCGATTCAG
>Ga0181573_10003025_pt1 | contig 15171 bp, 12 predicted proteins | sample 101ome_25_FD_148643 | JGI IMG/M metagenome (GOLD analysis project Ga0181573, IMG submission 148643) | Coastal salt marsh microbial communities from the Groves Creek Marsh, Skidaway Island, Georgia - 101409BT metaG (spades assembly) | ecosystem: Environmental > Aquatic > Marine > Intertidal zone...
CGTGTCCCGTCGCCGCCAGCCGCGCGCGCGTCGTCGTCGTCGTCCGAGTGGACCGACTCGAACGAAGCCCTTCGCGCCGAGGTCCCACCCGTCGACGGCCCCGTGGAGTCCGGCTTAGCGTTCCCGGCACTCGCGGTCCCGAACCACGAGGACGCCGCCCTCGCCGCGTCTCTCTTCGCGTCCCACCCGTCGGGCAGCTTCCGAAACAGGAAGCCTCCGGTAAAGTCTATTCGGACGATGTCCTTCTCGTCGACGTCGGGCACGACGGCGCCGCATCGCATCGTCGCGCCCGGGGTCATGGAGTCCACCAGCACGCATATGTCGCCGCTGGCGTCGATGTCGTCCACGCCCCACGCGTCCAAGACGCACTCCCTGCTCGAAAACGGCCAGGGAAGATCGACCGTCACGAGCACCACCTGGCTGCATCGGCCCGTCTGCGACAGCTTGTCGCTCCGGCGCACTCGCAGCCGCGGCAGCGTCCAGTTCGGCAGCCAGCTCTTGTACAGCTCGCTCTCGTTGAGAACGGAGAGGAAAGGGACGAGCATGTCCTTGCGGATCGGGGACTCGATCCTCGCCGTGAGCTTCGTCTGCGTCTCCTCGTCCATGCGGTAGTAGATGCTCACGTCGCGTCTCCCGCTGTGCTCGCACTGGACGATCCACTCGGTGCCCGGTCGCCTGGGATCCGCCTTGAGCGACTCGATGAGGTCCTCCATGACCGCCGCCTTCGGGACGAACGCGTTGAGCTTGACGTCGGCGGCATCGCGCGGGTCGCGTATCGGGACGTGAACGTCACGCGCGCGGAGGAGGCGCGCGGCCTGGAGCAGGCGATCGTCGTCGATGAGCGCCACGGCCCTCGCCTTGACGTCGCCGACGTCGTCGACGATCGTGCCCACGTTTCCCGCGGCCTCGTCCGCGGGCGCGAGGTCGGCCGTCTCACCGTCGTCGCCGGCGACATCGAGCGCCCGCACGCGCTTTGCGGCGTCGTCGACGTCCGGGACCCGCAGCTCCGCGACGGTCTCCTCCCCCATGACGGCGGGTGCGCCTCCAGTGGGTCACGCCCCGGAGACTGGCGCCCAGTTTATTACGGGAGCTCTCGTGTCGAGTTGACCAGCGCCTTCACGCCGCGCGATTTGGGCGGCAGATCAGACGACTGGGAGGCTCCGCTGGTCATCGAGCATCATGCCCCTCATCGAGGTGATATCGAGCGAGGAGAATGACCCGGCGGTGTCATCGGCGCCGAAGCCCGCGACCGCGGCGGAGGTGGCCGCCGGCATCGGCGCGCTCGGGCTGGATCCCGCGCAGCACCACGGGGGAAGCGAGTGGTCGCAGGTGGAGCCCGTCGGCCTGACCAACACCGAGCGCGCGCAGATGGACGAGCTGCGCGAGAAGTACGGGAAGTACCAGCGCGAACGCGACGGCGTGGGTGGTGGCGACGCGCCGCACACGGAGCACGCCCTGGCGCAGGCGCAGGCGCGCATGGACGCCGAGTTTCGCGCGCGCGAGCCCGCCCAACCCGGATCCGACGGCGACGACGCGGACGACGACGCCGGCCGCGAGGCGGTCGCGCCCAGCTCGAGGATCAAGGTCTGCGACGCGTGCCGCGGGATGCGGGTCATCAAGACCGAGTACAACCACCGCGTGATGGAGCGCATGTGCGAGAGGTGCGAGGGCGAGGGCGTGCTCCAAGACGGTAAGCCCATCGTCACCCCCGGCGAGAAAGCCGCGGAGGAGGCCAAGCGGAATCGGACCGATCCGTCGTCGTCGTCGTGGGGGGGGGGCGCGGCGGGCGACGACGACGACGACGCGATGCGTCGCCGGGTCAAGGAGGCCATCGCCAAGGACGAGCGCTTGATGCGGTACGCGGAGCTCAGCACGGTGTGCGACGCCATCGAGGAGAAGATGGACGGATACGCGATGGAGATTGTCGACGCCAACGCGAGATTGGACGGCGACGAAGCAGCGAGCGCCGAGCTCGAAGCCGCGGTGCACGAGCTGGTGAAACAGATCACCCTCCACCGCGCGACGCTGCGGGGGAAACTCGAGGCGTACAGGGCGGAGCTCGGGCCTCTGGAGGAGGAGCTGGACAGGGACGGGACCTTCGCGTCGTTCGCGGACCTGGAGACTGACGCGGATGACCTCCCGTGAAGAAACAGTTTTTTACGCTCGAAACGCGGCGCTACTCGTACTAAGATCGTACGGCGAATCACCAATCCGCGTCCCGTTCCCCTCCGCCGCCGTACGTCAGGCTCCAGTCCACGTCCCTGACGTCCGCGATCGGTCGCCCACCCGCTCCGCCACCCTTCCGCGCCCTCGGGCTCGTGGATCCCGCGCCCGGCGAGTCGGACCCGCGAGTTTGATCGGCGTTTTGCCCATTCCGCCCATACGCGTCGCCTTCTCCGGCGCCGCCGACGAACGCCCCCTCCACCACCGCCGCCCTCGCGTTCTCCTGTAATCGACCCAACGCCCACGTCGTCACCCCGGACGCGCACGCCCCGCAGAGCGCGATCCACGCCCCCCGCTCCAGACGCAGGGTAACCGCGAAGCACCGAACGTCGTCCTCGCCCGAAGAACCCCCGGACCCTAACGACACGCACGCGCCGAAGCGCTCGCTCAGGGCCTCGCTCGCCTCGCGCATCCTCGCGCACATCACGGCCAACGCCAGCAAGGTCACCTCCGCGGCCCCGTGACGGCCGCACGCGGCGCCGAATCGGACCAGCCGATCGTGTTCGATGAGCCCGAACCACGTGGACGTAAACGCGAGAAAAGCGCAAACAATCTTTGCCAGCGGCGCGGCGACGACGGCGACGAGGAAGACGCCGGATAGGAACCACTGCCCGACGGGGTTGAACCCGCCCCACCCGCCTTCGCCGTCGTCGGACCGAATCCCGTCCCCGGCGGTTAAAAACGCGAGATCGCGCGCGACGTCGAACGGCGACCACGACTTGTCCGGAATCGACGGAACAGCCGGAAGTTCATCCGCGGCGTCGAGGAGGGTCACCATCGCCTCCACCGACGCCTTCGTCGTCGCGGCGTCCACGTCGTTGGCGATCGGAACGATGCGCCGTTCGTTACCGCGAACGGCGAAGTCCTCGATCACGACGGTCCACTTGCGCCGATCGCTCATCTTAACGTCGTCGTCGAAAACCGGGAGACGATAGCTCGCGGTGGCCCAAGGGGAGACCGCCCCGCACACCGTCAGCGCCGCGCACGTCCCCAACGCGGCGTACACCGCGAACCGAACCGCCGGACGTCTCTTGTACACCGTCCCTGACGCGTTCCATTCGGTGTACAGCCGTTTCTCAACCGTTTCTTCGCCCGGGTCGGGTCCTCGCACATGCTCGTTGGCGAGTCGGACATGATGCGTCACCGCCAGGTGCGACGTGAAGGCGCTCAGGACGACCGCGGCGCAGAACCAGTAGCACCCCGCGAGGGGGTGCACGGCGACGGCGAACCCGGCACTGGCCAACCCCGCGATGTCCTCGTGAATCGACGCCCGCAGCGAGAGCGAGCACAAGATTACGACGGCGACGTCGAAGAAGGACCACGACGCGAGCGCGGCGGACCAGTAGAGCCATCGCGCGCGGGTTCGCTCGTTCATCGGAACGAACCAGCCGAAGAGCGCGGACGCGAGCTTGACGTGCGGCCAGATGCCCGAGAAGACGAGCACGAGCGCGCCTGAGGGGTCGGATTCGGGGGAAACGGGCGGTCAGCGCGTCGTCGGAGGGAGGTGGATGGGGGCGGGGGTGGGCCGGGAGATTTTGGCTGTAACCGACGGGCGACGACGGGGTAACGCGAGACGCGCGCGCGCTCACCGAGCAGGTGCTCCCTCGAGCGGAAGAGCTCGAGCACCGTGTCCGGTAGGTTGTAGCTGACGGACGCGACGGTGCTCGACGGTTTTCTGCCCGACACCGCCACGTCCGTGCCCCCCCGCGCGATCCACATCTCGGAGGTTTGCGCCTCGAGGAAGAGGTAGACGCTCAGCGCGGCTAGCGCGGGTACCGCCCAGGTGCGCCACGGGTCGCCGGCGGCCCACGCCACTTCGTACGGAGACCATCTCTTATCCCCGCCCCCGCCGCCCGGCGGCGCGTCTCCTCCCAGGAGCCTCTCCCGCTCCCGCCTCGACGCCCGCATGATGGATGCGCCCGCGCCCTCCGTCGAATGCGCGGGTCCGAGTCCGCGGTCGGTCTTACCTGGTGCTCACTCTTACCTTCGTAATTGCCTTATTTCTCGGCACTGCAGATGAGTTCGAAAACGGTCCGAAAATGAGACTTTGGTAACAGCAAACTAATACCTTCCGTACCCATTCTGCTCTAGTTAGCTGTGGGACGTTTCGGTCGCGTTTGTCATCATCCCGCTCGAGAAACGAGAGCCACTGGTTTGCGCATCGACGTCAACCACTCGCTTGCTTTTGGACGCGCCTCCAACCGTCGCGGAGCCACTCTGATCGCTCACGCGCCTCAGCCCAAACCCACCCCACGCACTCGAACAACGATGGCCGCTTTCACCTTCAACCCCCTCGTCCTCTCCGCGCGCGCGGTGGCCCCCGCCAAGGCCACCCGCGCCACCCGCCGCGCCGCCAAGCGCGCGCTCCGCTGCTCCGCCACCTCCGAGGAGGAGGACGTCATGGGCGAGATCGGCCTCGGAGACCTCGAGGACATCATGGCCAAGGCTGACGGCGGCGCCTCCGTGCCCAAGTTCATCGCCGACCTCGGCATCGAGCCCCTCACCCAGGGCTTCAAGTTCCTCGGCTCCGACCAGATGACCGGCCCCGGATCCGAGATGCTCTTCGTCGAGAAGTTCGGCGAGACCCTCTACAGGGAGGCGGGCTTCACCGAGACCGCCGAGAAGATCAACGGCCGTCTCGCGGTGCGCACGACGACCCCTCATCCGTCCCGTTTCCACCATCGAACGTCTTCACCGCATCCCCGACCCGAGCATCGCGCCGGGATCCCCCGCGCGACGCGACGCGCTCACGAGATCGCACGCGTCGGCGGTTCGAGGATAAAACTTTCTCCCCCGTCGCCAAAAATCGTTTCCCCCCGTGTCCAAAAGTTGTAGCCGCGCCCACGCGTCCCCGAAACTCATCGCTCACCCTTCCCCCTTCCACCCCTTCACGATTCAACAGCAAGTCGGCTTCGTCCTCGCCGTCCAGAACACCTTCAACGGCGACGTCCTCGAGCTCATCGCCAAGTACCCGCTCCTCGTCCTCCTCACCGTCGCCGGCATCACCGGAGCGTCCCTCGTGCCCACCTGCGCGCCCCAGGGCTACTTCCCCGACGCGCTCAAGGAGACCACCATGAAGGCGTACGAGGGCGCCGGCCTCGGCGACGTCTTCTCCGCCAAGGCTGAGATGATCAACGGCCGCGCGGCGATGCTCGGCATGGCCGTGTTCATCGCCACCGCCACCATCTTCTGAGCCGTCGGCTTTGAAGGGTTGAGAGATTCGGGATGATTCGCAGTATTCTTTCGTCCGGGCCGCGAGCGCAGCCGGACCGCAGCATAGCACCGCGCAGCAATAGAACGCATTCGCAATAACACTACACGACACGCGTAAAGTCGAATACGACGAGTCGAACGAACGACTCGATCCGATTAAAGATGAAAGCCCATATCTTACCCCCGTCACTCGTCGGTCTCGCGGATGAGCCCGTCGCCATCTTCGCCCGACGACTTGTCCATCCCTTGCGCCTCCTCCATCTCGTCCAGCAGGGCGTTGATGACCGCGTTCTTGACCTTCACGTCCGCCATGGCGATCCTCACGAAGCTCTCGTACCCTTTCTCCGCGATCTCGCCGAACTTGGCGATGAGATCGTCCGCGTCAGGCTCGAACTCCTCCCTGTACTCCCTCACCCCGTCCGCGAGCTCCCCGGCGACTTTTCGCAGCAGCGTCTCGCTCTGTTCCTGGGTCTGACGCAGCAGCTCGGGGTTGGAGCTCATCTGCGCGAGCTGCCCCTGGACGCTGTCGTCGCCCATGACCGCCTGCACCGCGTCGCTCTCCTGCCGCCTCCGCGTCGCCTCGGCGACCGCGGCTCGCATGTACGGCGACGAGTCGATGGCCGCCTTGAGCCTCTCGGCGTACTTGGGATCTTGCATCGCCCCGCGGATGCCGATGCTGAACTGCCTGTCGTCGGCCATGCGGTCGCGGACGGCGTTACCGAGGGACTCATCGCCGTACGCAGCCTCGAGGACGGCGACGTAGCCCTCCACGCCGTCCTTGGCGATGGCGTCGGTGGGCGGAAGCGCGGCCGTCGTCGGCGCGGTCTGATCCTCGAACGCTCGGACCCGGGTCGAGGAGGGGCCCGTCCTGTTGGGGTGGACGGCGGCGCTCTTTATCCCGCGGCTACCGTTGAACGCGCGCAGTGCGCGCGGCGCCGCGACGCCCGAGGTTGCGACGGATGCGGCCATCTCGTGCCTTCCGAAGTCTGCCGACGTGTCCGCGCCCGGCGGATATGTAGAACTTTGGCAATCTTGGCTGCTCGGGTTTCCCCGACAGTCTTAGGGTTGTGCCCACCGACGGGCGGCACTTTCACGCGCCGGGCGGAGAGAGGGCTGACGGGAGGAGAGATGATCGCGCACGCTCAGCCGCGCGCGACCTCCGCGGCGCCGACCGCGGCAGTACTACCGCGCGTACATGGCCACCGCGTCGCGCGCGTCGTTCGCCGTGCTCCCGGCGGAACGACGCGCGCGAACGCCCCCGTCGTCTTCCAGCGGGGCATCGTCCATGATGATGCCGCGCTGAGGGCGACGCCGGCGGTGCCCGCGATGAAGTCCCGCCGCGCGTGCGTCACCACCCACGCGCGATACGGCAGCTACGACGGCCGCGGCGGCGGCACGGTCCCGATCCCCGACCGCATCGTCGCGCTCCTCCCCTACCTCGTCCCGCTCCTCGACGGACTGCGGTACTCGCGATTCTTCTTCAGCCAGTTCCCCCAGGCCATCGTGCTGCTCACGCCGCTGCAGCCCATCGCGTCGATGTACTTCAGCATCCCCTTCGCGGGTCTCATCTCCTTCTTCGCCATCTACATGGGCATGGCCGAGAACCGCACGCTGTCCAGGTTCGTCCGCTTCAACGCCATGCAGGCCATAATCCTGGACATCTGCCTCGTGTTGCCCGGGATGGTGGAGTACGTGTTCAGCCCCGGGCGACTCAGCGGGCTGGGGTTCGAGTTGTACCGGCTGTGCTACAACAGCGTGTGGCTGTTCGTGCTGTTCGCGTTCGCGTTGGCCGCCATCGGGTGCCTGTCGGGGCAGACGTACCGGCTTCCGTTCATCGGCGAGGCGGCGGACATGCGGGTGTGACGAGAGCGGGTGGTTGCGGGTGGCGACGAAAAGAGTCGGGGTCGGGCGTCGTTCGCCGGGGTTTGTGTCGACATCGACGGTGTAATCTCCTCGATGTCGACGGTGTGATCGTTTCAAGTAAGTCCCGTGATGTTGTTCCAACGTGACGTCGTTCCTCACTCGCTCTCGCTGTAGTTTGATTCGTCTTCCGACTCCGACTCTTCCGACACCATCGCCAGTTCATCCTCCGAGTCGGAAAAGTCGTCGGGCGATACCGACGCGACCACCTCGCTCTTCCGCCGCCCGTCACGCACCGCGTCCACCTCGACGCCCGCTCGGGCGGAGGCGCCGGCGACGTTGACGCTGGCGCGGTTGACGTCGCCTCGACCGCCGACCCGTCGACGCGGTGAGTCACCGGGTGCCTTCGCCCCCGCGGCCGCGTCGTCCTCCTCCTCAGAGTCCGCGACGGGTTCATCAGACGCGGACTCAGACGCCGCCTCCGAGGGTTCGCGGAGTTCATCGTCATCCTCGTCGAGCGCCGCCGGAGGGCGCCTGGACCGACGCGCGCGCGGGTTCTGGGTTCGAACCTTCGTTCGTTTCTCGTCGGCGGGGTCCACGAGGATCGCCGCCGCCGCCGCCGCCGCGCCGCGCATCGTCCCTCGTTTGGGAGCGGGCTTCGAAGGAGCGGGCTTTTCGGGCTTCTCGGAGCCGCGTTCGACACCCTCATCTTCCTCCTCGGACTCCTCCTCCACGGACTCCTCCTCCTCCGACTCTTCCTCCCCGGACTCCTCCTCCGACTCTTCCTCCCCGGACTCCTCCTCCGACTCCTCCTCCGACTCGTCGTCGTCGTCGAGCTCCATCTCCGATTCCGAGTCGTCCTTCCTCTTTCGAGCCTTCTTCGCCGGGGGCTTCGAAGCCTTCATCGCCGGCGCCCTCCTTCCCCCCGCGTTGTTCGGTTTGACGGCGACCGCGCGGGCGACGTTGGTCGCGTTGGCGGCGACGGGCGCCAACGGCCGCCTCGCCGTCCCCGGCGCCGTCCCCGCTAAACCCCTCACGGGCACCGTCCCTGGTCCTCGTTGAGGCGGTTTAGGTACCCTCGTCCCCCCGTGGTCGGCGGCGGCGAGCCTGTAGCCGCCGCCGGCGCCCGCGGGTGGACCGTTCGCGGGCGGGGGCGCCGCGGCGAGCTTCGTCTCGGCGTCCCCCTTGGGCTTTTCCTTGTCGACGATCGCGCAGCCCTCCACCTGGAGCGAAAAGATGAAGCTCACGTCGTCGCCCGCGGCGCGGCGCATGATCGGATCGGGCACCTGGTCCATCCTGTGGTGGTGGCCCCAGGTGTTCAAGTCGGTTTCCACCGCGTCGTCGTCTTGCTCCTCCCACGTCTGACCGTCCGCGCTGCCGTGTAGCCCCTCGAAGTTTTTTGAGGGGCACTTGTCGCACCCGCCGCAGTCGTGCGTGTCAGACACCGTGCCGTCGTCCAGGGTGAACAGCCTCCTGAGCTCCTCCTTGGACATCGACGATTGCTCCAGCGTACCCTCGCCGTTCACCACGTTCTGCAGGCTCTCTTTGCTGAGCTGCCGCTGGAACACCTTCTCCTCGATGGAGCCCGTGGCGAGGAAGCGGTACAGGTAGCACTTCTTCTTCTGACCGTCTCGCCAACACCGAGCGGCGGCTTGCTTGTCGTTGGCGGGGTTCCAGTCGGGGTCGAACAGGACCAGGCGATTGCCACCGATGAGGTTGATCCCGCACCCGCCAGCCTTGGACGAGAGAAGGAAGACGAAGCAGTCCTCGGCCGGGTCGTTGAAGCGCTTGACGAGCTTCTGCCGCTTGCTGATGCCGGTGCTGCCGTCCAGGCGGCAGAACGGGTACCGGTTGTTCCTGCAGAGCGTCTGGATCAAATCCAGAGTCTGCGTGTAGTTGCTGATAATCACCACGCGGTCCTTCGTCTCCTTCCGGAGGATAGCGAGTAACCGCGCGAGCACCGCGAACTTGCCGCTGTGGAGCTCCCAGCCCTCGGGGAGCCCGCCGCCGCCCCGTTCGCGTCCGTGTCCCCTGGATCCAAAGTCGTAGAGCCCGTCGCCAAAGAAATCGGCGCACGATTCAAACCCGGCGGCGCCCTTGTTCGTCGTCTTCGCCGCCGAGATCATGTCGTGTATGAGCTTCGGGTGGTTGCACAGCTTCTTCAAGCCGGTGATGGCGGCGAGCACCATGGCGGATTTACCGGTTGCGATCGTCTTTGCGGCCTTCTCGGAGAGGAAGTGCCGGTAAATCATCTGCTGCAGCGGCGAGAGCTTGCAGCACACAACCTCCACCACCTTGGGGGGCAGGTGCTTGGAGAGGATGGTGTTCGTACGTCTGAGGACGAATTTATTGACGAGTTCGGAGAGCTCCCCGTTGCGCTCCTGCGCGAGCGCCAGCTGCTTCTCCGTGGCGTCCGGCTCGCGCCCGTCGAGGATCGGCTTTTCAAACTTTTTGTAAAATTCGCCGTTGGTTCCCAGCAGACCAGGGTTGCAGAAGTTGACCATGCTGTAGAACTCGTCCAGGTGGTTTTGCATGGGCGTGCCGGATAGCATCACACGCCTGAGGCACGGCACGGAACCCAGCGCCTTGTTCGTCAGCGTGTCTCCGTTCTTCAGGCGGTGCGCCTCGTCGCAGATTATCAAATCCACCGAGTTGGGCTTGTCGAAGCGATCGGCGTGGATGCGAAAGGTTTCGTACGACACGATCATCACCTGCGCCCTGTCGTGGCCGTTGTAGTTCAGGAACCTGTTCATGCTGGAGATGACGTCCGCGCGGTTGGCCTCGCATATGGGCATCGTTCGAACCTTCCCTTTGAGCCACTTGATGCACTCGTCATCCCAGTTGCTCACCAGCGAAGTCGGGCAGACGATGAGGGCCCTCTTGGCGATGGGCCCGTCGCCGGTGATGCCCTGCTTGAGCAGGGTCCAGAGAAGCGTTATACCCTGGAGTGTCTTACCGAGGCCCATGTCGTCGGCGAGGATGCACCCGTTTCCGTCGAACCCTCGGAGACCCATGACGCACTCAAACATGAACTTGACTCCTTCCCTCTGGTGCGGCCTGAGAAACTTGACGAGCATGTTGTCGACGGAGACCGGCGGGAGCTCCTTCCCTTCCGCGTCGAATCCCTCCCACAGCACCAGAGGCTCGACGCCCGGAGGGAGCTCTTCGGGGACATCCTCCGCGGGCTTCGGAATACCGAGGCCGAGGCCGACGGGGCCGGCGACGCCGAGGGGGCGGCCGGGGTGCGCGATGTTGGAGGTTGACCCCCACGGCACGAACCGTCGACGCGCGGCGAGGCGGCGCGCGAGCTCGGCGGAGTGTCCGGCGGTCGCGCCGGCGAACGGCGCGCGAAAGGGCTGCGCGAGCACCGCGGCGACGTTCTGGCACTGCAACCCGCGGATCATGGGCTTGCGCTGCACCTGCAGGCTGCCGCTGAGCATGGCCTGCACGTTCGCGCGCTTGATCTCAGCCTGCGACATGATGACGGGCTCGTCCTCCTCCTCCTCGACGGCCTCATCGTCGAAGTCATCGTCGCTGTCTTCCGTCACGGAGGAGGGCTCGTGATCGTCCGAGTCCGAGTCCGACATCGTGCGCGATACGGCACCGGGCGCGTCGTCGGGGGGTGCCCGGAAAGGACTGAGAGAGCGGCACCCGGACAGCTGGATTCAAAATGGAAACACGCGAGTCAAACTGGCTCCCAGCGCAATCGGATTCATCACGAATTGGGAATTACCGCTTCTCTCGAATCTGAGACACGGCATGACAGATATCAGGGAGGATATAGATCCTCATTGGCGATATGAGGTATCCCGCATAGAATCCTCACCTTTTTGAGTCGAGGTCTCCGTCGTGCGTTATCGCGGGGCGCGTTGGAGGTGACGGCGACAGAGATTGGCGCGCGGGTTCGAGCAGTGCGGACATGAGCGCGGGTCAAGACTCGCGAGAGGATACGGCGAGGGAGTCGGGGTCCGACTCCGAATCCGAATCCGACTCCGACGAGCGCGGCCACGCGCGTCACGGCGCGCCCCGCGTCGCGACAGTCGCCGGGGCTAGGTTCGCCAACGCCACCGGCGCCGTCTCCCGGGAAGCGCCGGCTCAGAGAAGCGCCGAGAGCGTGGAACGAGACGCGCGGAGGGCTCGCGCCGCCGCCGCGGAGGCTGCGGCGGCACGAGCGGCGGCAGCCGCCGTCCAGCCGACGTCGACCCAGGGCGAGGTCAGTCCGACCCTCCGTCTCCTGTTCCGAGAAGAACGCAGTAATAAGAAGGCTGAGAAGAACGCTGACACCGAACCCACCCGAAATCAACCCGTCGCAGGCCGAGTCCTCGGATTCGCGGGACGGGACCGCCGAGGTCAGGGAGAGGCTGATCCGCGCGGTGACCGCCATCCTCAACCCCCTCGTCAACCCCCCGCCCCTCCAGGAGCAGTGCGTGGTCACCCTCCACACCCTCTGCAAAAACGTAATGGACAATCCGCGCGACGATCGGTACCGCCGCGTCAAGGCGACGTCGAGGGCGATGACGCAGAAGGTGCTGGCGTGTCGCGGCGGGGAGGAGTTCCTCAACGCCGCGGGCTGGAGGAAAGTCGCGCTCGATTACGAGGGATACTACCGGTGCGAGGACACCGTGCCGATCACGACGCTCCGATGCGCGGAGGACGTCCTTCGAAAGAATCTACAGCTGTGCCGCGAGAAGACGGAGAGACACGAGCGCGCGAAGACGAAGGAGAAGGACGACGCCGCGCGGCAGAAGGAGGAGGCGAGGCGCGCGATCGAGGAGGACAAGACGCGTCGGAGGGAGGCGGAGGAGAGGAAGAGGGCGGCCAAGGCTGCGGCGTCGTGAGCGAATCGATTCGTCGACGCGTCTCACCGACTGATCTCTCGGGACCCAAACGAGTCAACTCTTACACGCGAGGAGGAGACGCGAACCGAGGGCCTCCGCCGACGGGACGTCCGAGAGCGACGCCGCGCCCGATCGTAACGCCATCGTAACGCCATCGACACGCCGTCGTTCGCCGTCGTTCGCCCCCGAATCGAATCAGTCCCGTCCCCGCCTCGCCCGCCGCGTGAAAGTGTAGTTACCGGAGGTGGCCACGACCCACCGCTTCTTCCGCCCGGCCTCCTCCCCGTACTTCCTCTCGAACACGTCTCGCCCCGCGACGCTCACGCGCAACGCCTTGGGCGTCACGTCCCACGTCTCATCGTCGACTCGCCGCCAGTCCGCGACGAGCTCTCCGGCGGCCCATTCGCGCGGCGGCGCCGCGAATCTGTTCACGCGCGTCCCGGGCTTCGGACCCCCGCACTTTACGCCGACGACGGCGCCGGCGACGGCGCCGACGGCGGCACCGGCGACGGCGTGCCCCGGCCCCGACGCGGCGAACCGCCGGATCGAATCCCAGAGGGCCGCCGGGCTAAACCCTCGGCCCGTGAGCGCGCGAATGCATCCCGCCAGACGTCGGGTCTGATCGGGGCTCCGTCCCTTGAGCTTCATCGCGCGCCGCAGGAACCGCAACCCGCCGGCGTCGATGATCGCCTTGACCTCCGCCTTACCCCCGAGCGTCGCCGCGGGCCACAGCGCGGAGGCGGCGACCGCGCAAACCTCCGAATCCGTCGAGTGATGCGCGTCCACGACGGCGCAGACGTCTTCGGCCAACTCGGTGAACCCCTTGGTCTTTCTCGCGCGTATCGCGCACAGCGGGTTGACGAGCAGCGCCCGCGGAATGTCCATGCACATCATCACCACGGTCCGGTCCGTCGGATCTCGCCGCATCAGCGTCAGCGCGCCGTGGACGCAACCGGTGGAGACGAGCATGTAGCAGCCGCGGCCGTTGGCGAGCCTCTGGAGCGCTCGAAGCGCCGCGAACTGCATCGTCTGTCGCTTGTCCTTGGACAGCGAGGGCGGCGGGGAGCGCGAGATGGTGTCCAGCATGGAGACGCAGCGCTTGCGCGCGCGGTAGAGGTCGGTGGGGGTGTAGTCGTGATCCCACGGTTTGGGCGCGGGGAGTTTAATTTTCGAGTTGTTGGATGCCTTCGCGGCTCCGGCGCCGAGGAGCTTGGCGAGGAGCGCGCGCGCGAGGTACCCGAGCGCGAACGCCCCGAGGACGTGCGGGACGACGTGCCCTTTACGGTGGGGGCAACGGCGACCGTCGTCGTCGCGCGATCGAGCGGGCCGCGCGGAGGCCTTCGGCGTCGGGACCCCGTCGCGCGTGGTCGCCTCGTCGGCCGTTGCCGCCTTCAACGATGATGCCGCCTGTTTCGCGGGCGCGGGCGGCTCGACCGGCGGCTTCGAAGGCGGAGCGGTCTTCTTAATCCGATCTTTCTGCTGCGACCACTTCGCGCCGACGTCCGGCGCCGGGCCCCGCGTCTTCTGCGCCGATCCCGCGCCCGCGGAGGATCCCGATCCGTCGCGGTCCAATCGCACCACGGTCAGCAGCCTCCAGTGCAGGATCGGAACCTCCGGGGCCATGTCGACCATGTCGCTGAACTTTTTCTTACTCTTCGACGGCGCGGGCATGATGAATCGATTCCTTTCTCGTCGCGCCGGTTGCCCCGGCGATGGCCCGTGGAGGGTGCGCGCTCGCCCGGCGGTACCGCGTTTTAATGCAGTTGTGCACGTTTTTTCAGAGGAGCACGCCTCGTCATTTTGCCGCAGGCGGGCGAACGGAGCGGACCGGGAAGATCGCAAGATTTGTCATGTTTTGTCCGGGCATCTTGGTTGTTGAGAATGCGAAGGGTGACCGCGGTAGTGCTAGATAGACTGGGACCGGCCGAGTTAATTTTTTTTCGGTTACACGCTCTCCTGATGTGCGCATAATACGTCCGCGAATGACCGAATGACCGGATAATATTCTTTTCTCCGGATAATTTTTTTCGAAAGTGTGACAATCATCTCGGCTTGCACAAAAAAGATTGACTAAATAACAAAGGTCACCAAAACCTCGAACGAATGCCGACGGCACCGTTACGTTTTCTTGATTGTAACAACCTACAGGAAAAAAAGCAACATACACCGTAGACGAGAACCTGCGCCGGCCCTCGAGCGACGCGCGACAGAACGTGCGGCGAGGTAAGGAGCCGAACAACCCACGGCGACTCACTCGCATCGATACCGTAAGGCGTTCTCGATCGCGCGCGATCCCGTGCCGCGTCGTGTACCCAGCACATCCACGCGCGAAGTCGAAGGCATGAGGTCCACATTCACTTTTTCGAGTGGGATGCCCGACGAGCGCACGTCGTTGCTCTCGAGCGACGCGGACGAAGGGAGACGGTGCGCCGACGGCGATGCGAAGCGTACATCCGCACTCACGTGGACCCTTCGCGGACTGGCGACGGTGGCGATCGTAGGGTGCGTCGCCGTTGTCGCATCCTCTGGCCTGAACGAGCCGGCGCTCGACAGCGCTCATGGAAGCAACGCGAACCTCGGCATCGCCGCCAGGGGAGTCGTGAAGAACGCTCGCGCGGCGAGGATTTCGACCGGAGACGCTCGTGCATGGTCCATCGATGCCACCGAAGCGCGATACGAGCGCACGCCCGTCGAGAAGCGCGCGCCGGGCGCCGCCGCGCCGGACAGCGCGAACCTCGGCTCGAGCTTTCTCAGCGGCTGGCTCGGCGCCGGGGGGAGCTCGCAGGGACAGGACTCGGCGACGTCCAACGCGAACTCTAACGGGCAGAACAACGCGAACTCTAACTCCGTGTTCAACGGGGGAAGTGGCACGCCTCCCCCGCCTCCGGGAAGCCCGGTGGCATCTCCCCCGCCTCCGGGAAGCCCGGTGGCATCTCCCCCGCCTCCGGGAAGCCCGGTGGCATCTCCCCCACCTCCGGGAAGCCCGGTGGCATCTCCCCCGCCTCCGGGAAGCCCGGTGGCATCTCCCCCGCCTCCG
>Ga0181573_10003026_pt1 | contig 15167 bp, 5 predicted proteins | sample 101ome_25_FD_148643 | JGI IMG/M metagenome (GOLD analysis project Ga0181573, IMG submission 148643) | Coastal salt marsh microbial communities from the Groves Creek Marsh, Skidaway Island, Georgia - 101409BT metaG (spades assembly) | ecosystem: Environmental > Aquatic > Marine > Intertidal zone...
GTTTCCCCGCGGCGAGCGATGGGTCTTTTTCGCGACGGTTGGGCGCGCGCGAGCGACGCCGAGCGCGAGGGGCGAGACGCTCGAGAAGCGCGCGCGGGGCGCTCGCGGGGCAGGAGGGCGGGGCGCGGGCGCGCGAACGCGCGGCGACGCACCGTGCCGGATCGAACGCTCCAGGTAGAACTGGCGCGCGCGAGGCGCGAGGCCGCACCCCGTTTGCGTCCTCGCGCACCAACAGGCTTCGGCACGCGTTATCGCGCTCGAAGTGACAGTTGGCGTTGCGTCCGATCTGCAAGCGTGGCACAAGCGATCGTGAATGAACAAAAAAAATTACGCATGGGGTTCCAGTCTTGAACTTTTGCGTAGCCGGAACGGACACCGCCTTTTCCCGTCCAAGCGCGACGATCGAGACTGCAACATCTGCTTCCAGTCGTTTTCACCTACAATCGCTCCGTCTGGTCACTGCTTAGCGCGCGTCGGATGTCGTCCTCTTCCGCGCTCGCCTCGCGCGCCGCGTTCGCCGCGGCGGCGCGTCCGTCGGCGCGACGCGCTCGCGCCTCGCCGCGGAGATGCGCGCGCGTCGCTCGCGCCGCCGCCGCCGCGCCCGAACTCCGCGAGGTGCGCCGCTAACGACGACCCTCGGACGACGCGCCCGCGCGATCGACGACGCCTCCACCCGCTCGCGTCGTCGTCGCATCCCCCTCGCATCCCCCTCGCGCGCTCACCCCCTCCCTCTCCTTCCCATCCCCACTCCCCCCCAAAAAGGGCGCGACGGTGCTCGTCGTCGGCGCGACCGGCGGCGTCGGCCAGCTCGTCGTCGCGAAGCTCCTGGCCGCCGGCTACCGCGTCCGCGCGGCGGCCCGGAGCTCGGCGCGCGCGCGCGACGTCCTCGGCGCGTCGGACGCGCTCGAGATCGTCGAGGCGGACCTGAGAAACCTCCCGGGTTTGCGCGCTCAGCGCCTCGCGGCGGGCGTCGACGCGGCGGTGTGTTGCGTCGGCACGACCGCGTTCCCCTCCGCGCGGTGGAAGGACAATAGCGGCCCCGAGCAGACCGACTTCGTCGGCGTGCGCAACCTCGTCGAGGTGGTGGCCGAGGAGGTGAAGGAGCGGGAGGGATCGGCATCGGCATCGGGATCGTCCTCCTTTGCTCGCTTCGTCCTCGTGTCCAGCGTCGGCGTGTTGCGCACGGACCGGATGCCGTTTCTGATCCTCAACCTGTTCGGCGTCCTCAAGTACAAGCGCATGGGCGAGGAGGCCCTGATCGCGAGCGACCTCCCGCGGACGATCTTGCGGCCCGGGAGGCTCACCGACGGGCCGTACACGTCCTACGACGTCAACACGGTGCTCCGGGCCACCTCCGGGTCGCGGCGCTCGGCGGTTTTGGAACGCGGCGACGAGTTGTTGCCCGAGGAGACGAGCCGGATCGTCGTCGCGGACGCGGCGGTGGCGGCGCTGAGAATCGACGAGGCGGTGGACGGGGCGTTCTGCCTGGGGACCGAGGAGGGGGACGGGCCGGGAGCGGACGAGGAGAAGTGGAGGGAGCTCTTCGCGAGTGCGTGAGCCGAGTGCGTGAGCGAAGAGGAGGAAGCGACATTTTGATGGCGATTTTCGACGATTGACGTCACTATCCGACGATGCCCTCTCCGATACGTCACTCGGATCGACGCCGCGCCCTCCTCCGCGCCGCGCTCGGTCGCGTCTCGTCCCTCCTTTCGGCCATGGCGGCTCTTCGCGGCGTCTCGCTCGCGTCTTCTCCTTCCGTCGGGGCGTCGCGGCGCGTCTCCCCGCGCGCTCCCGCGCGCTCCCCGAGAGAGCGCGTCGTCGTTGCTCCTCCCGATCGCTCGCGCGTCGCGCTTCGGTACCGCGAGGACTCGTACGACCTCGGCTCGTACGACCCCGAGATGGACGGGTACGTCCCCCCCGAGGTGTCCCTGGCGAACTTCTCGCGGGGCGATCTCATCGGCTCCGGCTCCTTCGGGGACGTGTTCCGGTGCGTCGTCGACGGCGATCGCCGGTGCGTCGCGAAGCAGTACAAGCGCGACGTCCGCGGCCGCGACTGGTTCTCCTTCTACGCCGACGAGCGCGCGACGTGCCGCCGCCTCGCCGAGGACGGGTGCGTCGGGGTCGCGCCCTTCGTCGGCGTCTGCGGCTCGGACCAGTACCTCGTGTGGGACGACGTCGGCGTCGTGACCCTCGCCGCGGCGTTGGAGGGCGACGACGGGGAGGGCGCCGAGACGTTAGACGCGGTGGCGGAGGCCATGGCGCTCGACGACGCGGATCGCTCGGACGACGCGGCCACCCTTCGCGCTCTGGCGATCGAGCTCGTCTCCGCCGTGCTCGCGATCCACGCCTCGAGCGTGGTGCACCGCGACGTGAAGTGCGATAACGCCATCCTCACGAGCCCCGGCGCGGGGAGCCCCGGGGGGAGGGTCGTCATGTGCGACCTCGGCGGCGCCGCCGATTTCGTCGACGACCGAAACTGCGACCCGGACGAGGCCATCTTCGACCCGACGTACGGCGCGCCGGAACAGTTCAGGAGGGAGCGGAGGAGCGGCGGCGTGTCCGGGGGGCTCGGCGGTCTCTTCGGGGGTTTGGGGAAAAGCGACGACGACGCGAGGGTTTCCGACTTGACGCCGACGGGCGCGCCCATCACCGACGGGTTCGACGCCTTCTCCGTCGGCCTCGTCGTCCTGCGCGCGGCGACGCCGAGCCTGCGGCCCAGGGGCGCGATGCGGCGCGCGCGGCGCGCGATGGAGGCGGAGGCGGAGGCGAACGAGGCGGTCGCGAGCGGGGACGCGAGCGTCGTGGGGGCGTGGGCGGAGGCGGAGACGACGAGGGGGGTGTGCGACTTTTCGCTGTTGCGAAAGGCGGGACTGAGCGACGTTGTCGACGGGCTCTGCGAGTGGGATCCCGCGCGGAGGATGTCGCTGACGGAGGCGAGGGAGGCGCTGCTGCGACTTCTTAGTGAGGAGGAAGAATAATCGACGGAGGGGGTCGAGGGCGTCGAGGAGACGAAGCAGAAAGGGTAACAGCTGGCGCGAGTGTGTTTTCTGAAAACACAGGAGCTCTGCGACATCAGGTATTGGTTTCACCCGCGTGTGCCGTTCGCGACTCGTCGCGCCTCGAAACAGCACTTAGCGAAAACGGCTAGTTCTTGGAACGCAGACGCTCGGCGCGCGCTGGACCCCGCGCACGCCCCGTCCTCGCGCCCGCGCTCGCACGCGCGCCCCGCGCTCGCACCCCGGCGACCCCGGCGTCGCGCGGCCTCGCGGCGCTCGACCGCGCGCGCTCGTTCGCGCTCGAACCCGCGCGGCGCGCGCGCGGTCCTGAAGGGGGCGCATCCTCGCACGTTCCGAGGCGACCGTCGGGGCGGATCGGCCGCGTCGGTCGCTATGAACGACACGAGCGCGAAGCCCCCGAGCAAGGGCCCGAGCCTGAACGGCACGCGCGGCGGCGGCGGGGCCCCGGGGAAGCCCGGGTCGCGCCCCTCGAGCCGAGCCTCCGGCGAGGGCGGCGCCCGGTCGAACCGCGCGGCTCTGCTTCGCGTCGCGGAGAAGCGGCGGCAGCAGGAGGCGGGATTCCTCGGCAGGGAGAAGCACCCGGGCCCCGGCGTGGACCTGCCGCCGTTCTGGAGCACGCAGAAGCACGGCCTCCCCGGCGCTTCCCTCGGCGGCTCCCGCGAACCCAGGGGATCCCCGCGGAAGGCGGGATCCCGACCCGCCGCGTCGAGCGGCGGTGGAGGTTCGTCCCCGAAGAAGGCGACGACCAGAGCCTCGTCGTCCAACAACAACTCGATCCTGGCGACGCTTCGCCTCCTCGAGACCCAAGAGTCGGACGCCCTCTCGCCCGCGCGGCGCGTGAAGCTCGTGCGCTCCCTGCCCCCGCACGAGCAGATCCTCGCCCTGGCGCGCGGCCTCGACCGCGACCCGAACGAGACGCCGTGGACGGGCGACTCGATCGTCCGCTGGCGCCGCGATCCCGATCGATGCGTCCGCGCCGCCGTCGCGTCGCTCGAGGCGCGCATGCGCCGGAGCCTGACCCTCGCGACGCGGAGGGAGAACGAGAAGAGCAAGTCGCCCGCGCTGAGGCCGAGGGATTTCCTGCTCAGGGTGTTCCAGCGCGTGGATAAGAAGAGGCACGGAAGGGTCACCGGCGATTGCGACGTCGGCTCGTTCATGCGCGTGTGGTCGGGCGCGACTCGCGCCCGGCTCGTCGACGACGAGCGCATCGACGACGCCGAGATCGAACACGCGGAGGACGCGGAGAACGTCGCGGAAAACGCGGCTCCGAACCTCGAAGCGTCGGCCTCGAACGACGACGGGGCGGGCCCGGAGCCGTCTCCCGAGGCGGCTTCGCCGCGGATGAAGAAGCCGGCGTCTTTGAAGCCTCCCAGGCCTCGGGTGTCGTTCGCGGGCGGCGGCGGCGGCGGCCTCGCCGCGGACGCCATGCTCGCCACCGGCGCGGACCTCGGCGCGTCGTTCGTGATGCGTCGGACGTCCGGCGCGTTCGGCGGGACCGCGCGCGTTCGCGACCCGAAGTTCGACGCCATCGCGCTCGCGCCCGACCCGAATCTCGGCGCGCTCCCGTCTTCGGACGACGGCGGCGGCGGCGTCTCCCAATCCGCGGCGGCGGCTCTGTTCGCCAAGTACGGGTGCGACCGCGAGGGGTTCATGCCGTACGAGGTGTTCGTGAACGCGCTGCTCTCGGCGCCGTCGCGTTTGCTCGGCATGGAGCCGATCATGGACGCGAAGGAGAACGATCGGCACGGGTACGAGGACGACGACGATTTCCACTTCGACGGGAAGATCATCTACCCCAAGTGCCGCACGACGGTGTTCCCCCCCTCGGAGTTCGACGGCGAGAACGTCGCGCGGTCCCGCGCCCCGCCGGAGGCTGAGCTGGAGCTGGAACACGCGTACGGGTACGCCGGCGTGGATAACCTGGCGCCGAACCTGTTCTACCTGAACACGGGGGAGGTTGTGTATTACGTCGCCGCGGTGGGCGTCGTGCTCGACAAGGACAAGCTGGAGAAGCGGGAAAAGTGCCAGCGCTTCTTCTTCGGGCACGACGACGACATCAAGTGCATCGCGATGCACCCCAACCGCGAGTGGGTCGCTACGGGCCAGCTCGGGCGGAGGCCGTTCGTGTGCGTCTGGGACGCCGTCACGTGTCTGCAGCTGCAGCGCATCGTCCACCCGGCGGGGATGCGGGGCGTGATCGCGCTCGGCTTTTCGCAATCCGACGGCGGCGCGCATCTCACCGCGGTGAATGCCGACGACGGGCACTCCGTCTTCGTGTGGCGGTGGAGCAAACGCGGCGACGACGCCGCGATCGACCGCGCGAAGCCCGCGCCCGGGTGGAGCTTCGGCCCGCCGAAGCGTGTCAAGGAGAAGCTCGAGTTTTACGACCCGGAGGACCCCGGCGCGTTCAAGGCGCGCGCGTCGGCGCTCGGCGTCTCGGCCACCAAGGCGGCGTCCAAGCTCGACCTCGCCGCGGGAGAATTGAACGCCGCCGCCGCGGAAACTCTCTCGGACGAGCGGAACGACGCCCTCGCGGCCGAGATGGACGCGCACGCGGATAACTGGAAGTTCGGGGACGGGACGTACGAGCTCGCGGGGGAGGGCCAGGGCATAAACGGCCTCCCCCCGATGGTGTACGGTTGCGTCTGGAACCCGTTCCCGGGGATGGAGGAGTTCGTGACGTACGGCGCGAAGCACGTCAAGGTGTGGCGCCGCGTGGACCTCGGATCCGAGGAAAACGCGCTCAACAGACCGTGGGTCGGGGAGATGGGGCTCAGGAACGACGGGCGGCGGGTCGCGGACTTCAGCGCGAAGGACCCGAGGACGGTGAACACGGGCGAGCCGGGGGGCGGGTTCGTGCCGACGCCCACGCCGACGGCCACCCCGGGGAGCTCGGCGCCGACGAGCCCAAACAAGGAGAAGCCCGGTGGTCCGAGCGGAGACAAAAACACGCCCAAGGTGTCCTCCGCGGTGTCCAAGTCCATGACGAGCTTATCCGCGATGACGACGACTAAGGGCGCGGGAACGGGGAAAAAGGGCCTCGTCGCGGCTTCGCTCGCGGGGTTGTCCGCGAGCGTCCGCGCGAGCCTCGCCAAGGCCTCCCTCGACGAACCCTCCGTGAACAAGCAACAAAAGTCCTCCTCCGCGGAGAACGTTTTGAGCGCGGCGTACGTTCGCCGGAACGTCCTCGTGACGGGTTTCCCCGACGGAGCGTTGGGCGTGTGGGTCGTGACGCACCGCGACGCGTCCGGCGCGACGGTGGCTGACCCGGGCGCGCGCGACGCGGCGCCCGTGGCGCGGTGGAGCTGCGCCCTCGCGCAGCGCATCTCCGACGCGCACGGCACGGGCCCCCGGGTGACGCTCCCGGACGGGACGACCGCGTTCGGGGGCGTGCGGGCGCTGGAGACGCGCCCGGACGGAAGGACGATGCTCAGCGGCGGCGCCGACGGGTGGATCCACGCGTGGGAAATCGCCGACGGGGACGTGTGCGTCCCCGGCCGCCCGCGGACGGACGGACCGCAGAGGAGTAAGGGCCCTCCCGTGGAGCGCGTGCGCGCGGTGTTGCTCCGTAAGCTCGCGAATGATTCCGCCGAGACGAACGGCCCGAACTCGTTCCGGTTCGCTTCTCCGTACGCGAACGAGCCCCCGCCGGCGATTCGGAGTTTGGACTGCCGCCCGCCGGGGATCCCGCCGCCGGGGAAGAAGAAGCCTAAGAAGGCGGATAAGGATAAGATCCCGCGCGAGTTCGTGTTCGGGACGAACCGGTGCGACGTGTGGGAGGTGGAGTACAAGAACGGCGAGGACCAGCCGCCCGTGTGTTCGGTGCAGGTCCACGGCCACCTCGCGGACCTCCACGCGGTGGCGACGCACCCGCGCGACCCCAACGTCTTCGCGTCGGCGGCGGAGGCGGATCGCGTGTTTTTATGGTCCGCGGCGGATCGAAACCTGTCTCGAACCGCGCCCGCCGGGTTGATCGCGCGCTCGATCGCCTTCTCCGCGGACCCGGTTCGCAAGTCCACGCGGTTCCCGGGGTGGCAGCCGTACGTCATGAAGCGCATGGGCACGAGCAACAAGTTCAAGGCGGAGAAGGCGGACGCGGGGCACCACTTGGCAGTCGGCGGGAAGGACGGCGGGATCGCGATCTTGGACGGCGTGACGCTGCAGCCGCTGGTGACCCTCCCGGGCCCCGCGACGGCGGTGGACGACCTCAAGTACTGCGGCGAGCCGCGCCAGATGCTCGCGGCGGGGAGCCACGATCTGGTCGTGGACGTGTACGACGTCGCCTCCGGGTACGCGCCTCTGAGTAAGTGCCGGGGCCACCAGAGCACCATCACCAACCTCGACTGGAGCCTCCCCGACCTCGACACCGGACGGCGGGTGCTGCAGAGCACGTGCGCGAGCTACGAACTGTTGTACTGGGACCCGGTGACGGGGAAGCAGATATACAGGAACCAGAGGGACCAGGAGTGGGAGACGTGGACGTGCGCTCTGGGGTTCCCGGTGATGGGGGTGTGGGCGGACGGGTCCGACGGCACGGACATCAACGCGGTGGACCGCGCGTACAGGGGGCAGAAGAAAATTCAGCTCGCGGGATGCGCGGGCACGAGCAAAGGGTACGTCCCTCCCGACGAGCCGTACGAGAAGAAGGTGAAGCGCCTGGAGGTGGTGCGGGGCGGCGAGGTGGACGATAAGGGCGACCTGGACGCGACGAACGACGTGTATTTGGCCACCGGGAACGCCGTCGTCGACGGGTTACCGGGCGCGGGGTTCGTCGTCACCAGCGACGATTTCGGAAAGATCAAGCTCTTCAACTACCCGTGCGTGTACAACGACGCGCCGTACAGAGAATACAAGGGACACGCGTCGCACGCGATGTGCGCCCGGTTCTCGTGCGACGACGGGTTCGTCATCACCGCCGGCGGGCGCGACCGCGCGATGTTCCAGTTCGCGACGAGGGGGATCCGGCCCGAGGACGAGCCGCGCGAGTACGCGCCGCCGCCCGAACCCAAGCGCGAGTGGGGACCGCTCGACGACGCGGGGAAGAGCTTCGGGTGGATCGAGATCAAGGAGGAGGGCGCGGAGGCGGCGTGGGGGACGGAGGAGCGGAGAAAAGCGCCGGAAAAACCGGACGCGCCGATGGCGAACGTGCCGCGCGAGGGCGTCCGCGTCGGGGACGGGGAGACGGACCCGGAGGCGGGGGAGAAGGTGAGGGGACAGAAGGAGGGCCGAGGGACGACGAAAGGCGCGAGTAGAACCGGGGATGAGCCGAACGAGGGAACCGCCGGCGAGGGTCCCGAGAAGATGGCGGTGCCCGAGAAGATGCTCGGACCGAACGCGGCCCAACCGCCGAGGGGGGGGGACAAGCCGAGGTACCCGAAGCTCGAAGACGACGACGAGGACGAGTGATGATGAGAGCGCGGTGATATCACTATTTCAGCTGTGCGTCCATAGGGCGAACAAAACCAACACGCCCAGGTTGAAGGTGGCGTGCACGGCGACGCTCGCCGCGAGGTTCCTCGTCCTGCAATACGCAACGCCCGCCATCGCCCCGACCGCGAGGAGCTGCGCGGTGTCCCCCGTGTTGTGCTGGTGCGCGAGCGCGAACACCAGCGTGGACGCGCCCAGGGCCCAGTTCGGGTTCATCCACCGCGTCAGCGTCGGGAGCAAGAAGCCGCGAAACACCGTCTCCTCGAGCGCCGGCGCGAGCACCACCGTGGTGAGCACCAAGCTCGCCGCGCCCTTAGGACCCGCGGCGAACGCCTTCTCGATCGTCCCGTTCGAGGCGGTCCCGGTCTCGTCGCCGCGAAGGCCCAGAGCGTACGAAAGGGCGGTTATGGCGAAGACCAAGAGCCAAACCAACGCGGCGGCGCGAACCGCCTCGCCCCCCCAATCCGCCGCGCGGCGCCTTCGAGCCGACAACGCCAAACGCTTTCGAGACAACGACGACGAGGCGTCTCCGTTCGTCGACCGATTCATCGGACCACCGTTCGCCTCGTTCGCGTTCGCCTCGTTCGCGACCCTTCGCTCCTCCTCCGCGAAGTTTTCGTCCGGGTCCACGCCCGAGGGGTTGAGGGAGAACCGGAACCATCCGGGGGGCAGCGGCGCTCGACTGTTCGCGACGAGGAAGATGATCAACAAAGCGAGAACCGTCTGGGTCACCTCGGCGCACAGGACGATGTCCGCGAAGGTCGTCGGGTCGTCGAACACCGCCTGCATGTCCCTCGCGAAGGCGAGCTGGTCGTCGAGCGGGATCTCGTCGGGGGCGCGGTTCGCGGAGTAGACGACCGCGGGGGCCAACGCGCCCGCGAAGTAGAAGGAGGACTCGACCGCGAGCATGGTGGCGACGAGCGTCGGCCAGGACCACGGGACGTCCCACCCGGGGCCGAGGCCCAGGGGGTCCGAGGAGGGGTCGTACGCGTCGATCGCGCGCGACCCCGTCTCGTCGGCGGCGGCGGCCTTGCCCTTGCCGGGGGGGGTCAGGGCGCCGCGGACGGTGCCGAGGAGCTCGCCGCGCGAGACGGACGCCGGAGACTCGACCTCCGGCGCGGGATCGGACGACGTGGACGACGACGGCGCGTCGTCGGGCTCGGGGGCGTCCGGAGTGCCGAGGAGGGCGTCCAGGGCGGAGATGGTGGTGGAGGCGGTGTTGGCGGGGGCGCTCGCGGCGTCCGACCGCGCGTCGTCGCCGCCGCCGGGCGCCGCGCGGGGGACGCGCGGGCGGAGGCGAACGGACGAGCGCGCGCGAGAGACGCGGCGACGGAGGCCATCACGAACGCCGGGGCCCGCGCGAGGGGCGAGCGCGGCGCGCGCCGGGCCGAGGCGCGGGGAACGCGCAGCGGAGCCGGCGCGCGGCCGCGCGGGGGCGAGCGTCGACATCGGCGCCGCGGACGGACCGGACGCGACGAGGAGCGCCGCGCGCGCGGAGGGCCGCGGAGTGCGTCGAGCCGCGCGGCGGCGTCTCGGGTGACGTAAACGACGCTTCGCGAGCCACGACGCGCGTTTTCGTGGCGCGCGCGCGGCGCGAGCCGGCCGCGGATGATCGTCATCGATCGAACAGGCGCGCGCGCGGCGGGGCGCGATCGACCTCAGGACGCCCCGTTCGCCTTCGGCAGTGCGACGGCGCGCCCGGCGCGATGGCGACGGACGACTGGTCCGCGATGAGCGACGAGGAGGGTTGGGAGGAGGCCGGGCCCGCGATCGGCGGGTCCGCCGCGTCTCGCGGGAGCCCCCTCCCGGCGGGCGGCGCGCCGCGGTCGGCGGCGATCGCGTCGAAGCCTTCGCCCCCCGCGGCCTCCTCGCCCTTCGCCGGCGCTCCTCCCGGCGCGACGACGAAACACCACGCGTCCGGGTCGATCGACTGGGGGGACGAGGAGGACGACTGGCGTCCCGGCCCGCCTCAGTCCACCCCGCCCCAGCCCGCGTACGCGCGCCCCTCCCCCGGACGCGCCGCCCTCGGCCGGTCCCCCGCCGCGAGCGGCCGCATCACCGGCTTCGGCCCGCGGCGCCCGTGGGCGCGCACGCGAGCGGCGTGCAAGCGCCTCGTCGTCCTCGTGTGCCTCGTCGGCGCCGCCGTCGCCGCGCTCAACGTCTCCGGCCTGTTCGGCGGCGCGAACGCGGTGGACCACCACATGGGCGCGTTCGACGACGAGCGAGAGTCCGTCACCGTCTACCCGAGGACGAGCCGCGCGCCCGCGGGCGTCGACCCCCCGAGCCTTCGCGTGCGTCGCGGGGAGCGCGCTCGTCCCGACGGATCGACGGGAGGCGGCGGATTTCGCTCGGATTTCGCCGACGCCGGCGCGCGGGTTCGAGACCCAACCGGTCCTTCGACGACGATCCGCGCGCCCTCCAAGGCGGAGCGCGACGAGGAACACGAGGCACTCATCGCCGCCGCCCTCGAGGGGAACGACGACGGACGACGAGGAGGCGCGTCCGCGGCGGCGGCGTCGCTGCGCGCGCGCGACGACGACACAGCTGTGTTTTCGCGCGGCGTCGACGACGACGCCGCCGAGCGGAACTCGCCGGACGCGACCCACTCGCAGCACCACGTCCTGGACGGCGACGCGTTCGGCGCCCCCGCGCTGGACGACGATGGGGGGCTCTTCGCGGCGGAAGGCGAGGGAGAGGCGGAGGCGTCGTCGGAGGCGGAGGCGGAGATTTCCGCTGACGTCACGCGCGTCGACGCCGTCGGCGGCGGCGTCGAGTTCTCGGCGGAGTCGGCCGCGGCGGCGGAGGTGTTGCAGGAGGCGGAGGTGGCGGACCTCTCGTCCGCCGCCGCCGCCGAGTCGTTCGAGTCGTTCGGTGATTCTGATTCGTCGTCGGGGGACGCGTCGCGCGGGGAGGCGCATCACGCGCTCGGCGTGGCGGACGACGCGTTGGCGACGCTCGCGGAGGAGCGCGCGAAGGAACGAACCCGATCCGGAGACTCCGGATCCGGGGGAGACTCCGGATCCGTGTCTCGATCGTCCGGATCGCGACCCGCTCGATCGTCCGGATCGCTCCCGCGGAAGTTCGGCGCGTTTCCGGATCCGATCGGGGAGGTGGGCGCGGTGCGATCGTCCGAGGTCGGGGAGGACGTCGGCGGGGGGGAGGCGGCGGAGGAGGAGGAGGCGCGCGACGCGACGCGCGACGCCGGCGCAGTCTCGGAGGAGGCGGACGGGAGTTCTTCCGACGCGGCGGCCGGCGGAGACGACGAGAGCGAGGCGATGTCATCCGCGCTCGAGGCACCAGGGGAGGAGACGGAGGCGGAGGAGAGCGACGCGGTGGAGGAAGCTTCTTTTTCGTCGGCGGAGGAGGATTCGTCGGATTCGTCGTCGTCTCCTCGGAGCGCGGCGTCCTCCGCTTCGGCATCCGATGGATCCGATGGATTCGAAACGAGCGTCTCGGGTTCGGACGATGCTCTTCTCGAACCGTTGGTCGTGGAGGAGGCGGTCGAGGACGTCGAGGAGGCGGGGGGCGCGGAGGAGGGGGACGCGCCGCGAGGGGGCGACGCGGAGGACGACGAGGCGTCCTCGTCCTCCGGCGACGCCGCCGCCGACGACGAGCCCTCCGACTCCGGCGGCTCGGGGGCTGAGTCCGAGGCGGATTCGGTCGACGATGCGGCGGTCGCCGATGACGCGGTCGCCGAGGCGTCCGGGTCGTCGGCGGCGGAGTCGCCGGAGGATGAGGACGCCGAGGCGTCCGGGTCGTCGGCGGCGTCGTCGCCGGAGGATGAGGACGCCTCGTCGTCGGGCTCGTCGGCGGCGTCGTCGCCTCCGCCGCCGGCGAAGTTCGCGAATAACCGCTACCCCGACGACGACGGGTCGGACGGTCCGGACCTGACCGTCGCCGCGAACCGCGCGAGGCTGGAGGCGAAGATGTCGGAACCGAGGGCGAGGGCGATCAGGATCAGGGAGGCGAGGCGGGAGGGGCTCGTGCCGGAGAAGACCGCCGCGAGCGAGGAAGAGGGCGAGGCGGCGAGGCGAACGAGATCGTAGACGAAGAACGTATTCGAACACCCGATGTTGCTGAAATCATGTCAGCGATCTCGATGAATTCATCGTCGTCCGCGCCGGTCGTCGTCGACAGTCTCCCTCGTCGCTCCTCGGTCCACGGTCGTCGGTCGTCGTCGCCGGCGCGCTTCACTCTCGCGCGCGCGCGCCGGGGCGCGACCGGTCTCGGCGGGGGGCGCGCTCGACGCGGCGCGACGCTCGACGCGGCGCGACGCTCGACGCGGCGCGACGCTCGACGCGGCGCGACGCTCGACGCGGCGCGACGCTCGACGCTCCGCGCTCTCGCGCGCGGCGGAGATCTCGCCTCGTCTCCCGTCGTCGTCTCGGCGTTTCGGATAGCGTCCGATGCGCCGGCGCGAGCAGCTCGCCGGTCGGCGGACCGGCTCGCGCCCGTCGCCGCGCCGCCCGCCTCCCCGCCGCGGCGGCGTCCCGGACGCCCCGCGCGCGGCGTCCCTCGCCGCCCCGCGAACGTTCCCCGGCGCGAACGCGGCGCGCCTCCTCGCCCGCCTCGCGAAAGCCCCCCTCGCGGTCGCGCTCGTCGCCGCGAAGGTGGGCGCGGCGAAAGTCGTCCCGTGGACCGCGGTCTTCGCCGCGCGCGCGCTCGCGCCGGAGCGCGCCTTCCGCGCGTGCTCCGCCCTCGCGCTCGCGTGCAACCTCGCCAGGGCCGACCGCGCGCGAGCGCGCCGCCGCGCGAAGGCGTCGTCGTCGTCCGCCGCCGCCGCCGCGATCCTCCCTCGTCCTCCCTCTCTCTTGCTCCATCCCGCGGCTCGCGCGTTCGCGACCCCCGTGACGTTCGTGCACGCCTCCCCCCTCGCCCTCCGCGTCGTCGCGCCCGGCGCTCTGCGCTCGTTGCGCTTCTACGGCCGCCTCACGCCGGTGATCGTGGGGTACGTGAAGTGCCTCCTGGTGGACTCGCGGAGGCCCGGGGTTCGGGAGGACGAGGCGCGCTCGCGCGAATTGTGGGACGCTCGCCACGAGTGGGGCGCGCGTAAAGTACGCGACATGCTGAACGAGCTCGGGGGGTTCTACCTCAAGGTCGGGCAGGTGTTCGCGACGAAATCGGACCTCCTGCCGCCGCAGTACGTCGCGGCGCTGAGGAACTCGCTCGACGACTGCCCGCGCGGCGACGGCGACCTCGACACCCCCGAGAAGGTGCGCGCGGAGGTTGAGGGCCAACTCGCGATCGCGTCGCGCCGCGTATCAGACGGGGGCGACGAGTCGAAGCGCTCGTATCGGCGGCTCGAGGACGCGTTCGCGACGTTCGATTTCACCCCGCTCGCCACCGCGACGATCGCGCAGGTCCACGTCGCGACGACGCGCGAACACACCGCCGTCGGTCCTCCCGGGACGAAGGTGGCGGTGAAGTTGGTTCGCCCCGGGGCGCAAAAACTCATGGCGACGGACATGCGCGCGATGCTCGCCGCGTCCGAGCTCGCCGACGCCGCCGGCCTGAAGCTCCCGTTCGACCACACGAGGATTCTGCGCGAGTACCGAGCGCAGGTGCCTCTCGAGTTCGACTTCGAGCGCGAGGCTCGCATGCTCGAGACGCTGGGGAGGGCGTGCGAGGAGGCGACGGAGGCGCGAGTGGCGGCGCCGGCAATCGCGCGGGGGCTGTGCGCGCCGAAGATGCTCGCGATGCGCTTCGTCGAGGGCGAGCCGCTCGGGACGCTCATCAACCGAGCCGTCGCGGCGGCGGGCGCGTCGAGCGCGCCCGGGTTCTCGGAGCGCGCGGCGGAGGGCATCGCGACGAGCGCGGGGAACCGCGTGGACGGACGCGCGATCGTCGCGAGCCTCGTCGAGGCGTACGGCGCGATGATCTTCCGCGCGGGGAAGTTCCACTCCGACCCCCACCCGGGCAACATCCTCGTCCGGCCCGACGGACGAACCGTCTCGCTGATCGATTTCGGGCAGACGAAGGAGCTCGAGGACGCGACGCGCCTGGATTTCGCGAGGCTCGTGTTGGCCCTGGCGCACGACCGCGAGGAGGAGGCGCTGGCGATTGCGCGGGAGCGCCTGGGGCTCGAAATCGCCGGAGAAGTATCGTCGCGATTCGCGCTCGTCGTGCTGTACGTCCTCTTCGACACGCGCATGGACATCGAGGAGGCGCACCTGAGCCCGCTCGACGCGGACATCCCCCCGGAGATGCGCGCGGTGAAGATCGAGACGATCCCGGAGGAGACGTTCATGCTCGTCCGCGTCGTCGCTCTGATCCGAGGGATGCTCATCAGCCTCGACGAGGACGTCCACGCGAGAACCGTCTGGGCGCCCTTCGCGCGAGACGCGCTCGAACGAGCCGGCGAGGACGTCCCGGAGTGGGCCAAGGTGGACGTCCCGGAGGCGACGAAGGAGGATGAGGAGGCGGAGGACGATGGCGCGCATCCCGCGGGAAGGGCGCGCGCGCCGCAGGGCACGTACGCGAGGATGAAGGCGCTGGCGATGTTCATGCGCGACCGAAACCTGCCGCACGATCGCAAGGCGATGATGCCCTTCGCCGCCGCAGGTTTGACGACGCTCGACGCGATCGTCGCCGAGGCGGACGCGGTGGACCGCGCGGACGATCCCAGCAGATCGTCCGCGACGCTCGACGCGGCGTTTCGGAAGTTCGACGCGGCGCAGAGGGCGAGGGCCCTGGACGCGGCGCGCGAGGAGGTTCGCCGCGCGG
>Ga0181573_10003029_pt1 | contig 15157 bp, 10 predicted proteins | sample 101ome_25_FD_148643 | JGI IMG/M metagenome (GOLD analysis project Ga0181573, IMG submission 148643) | Coastal salt marsh microbial communities from the Groves Creek Marsh, Skidaway Island, Georgia - 101409BT metaG (spades assembly) | ecosystem: Environmental > Aquatic > Marine > Intertidal zone...
TCGACGATAATATCGAGGTGTAATTCACCCATACCTGAGATAATCGTCTGCCCCGTTTCCTCGTCAGTTTTAACGCGGAAAGAGGGGTCTTCTTGCGCTAATTTGCCCAGTGCTACGCCCATTTTCTCTTGGTCGACCTTAGAGCGCGGCTCCACCGCCACAGAAATGACCGGCTCCGGAAACTCCATGCGCTCGAGAATGACCACCTTGTCGGCATCGCACAACGTGTCGCCCGTGGTGACATCTTTGAGGCCAATGGCTGCGGCAATATCGCCTGCGAGCACTTCTTTAATTTCTTCGCGGCTATTGGAGTGCATTTGCACCATTCGACCAACGCGCTCTTTTTTCTGCTTGACCGAGTTGTACACTCCGGTGCCTGACTCGAGCTTGCCCGAGTACACGCGGAAGAAGGTGAGCGTTCCAACAAAGGGGTCAGTCGCAATTTTGAATGCGAGCGCAGCGAACGGGGCGTCATCAGAGGACTCGCGAGTGACCATGGTTTCACCATCGTCCAAGGTGCCCTCAATCGCCTTCACTTCAGTCGGCGATGGCAAATACTCAATCACCGCATCAAGCACAGCTTGCACGCCTTTGTTTTTAAAGGCAGACCCACCTAGAACCGGTACGATTTCATTCGCCAGCGTGCGCGCACGCAAACCCTGCTTAATTTCATCCTCAGAGAGATCGCCCTCCTCGAGATATTTCTCCATCAACGCGTCGTTTGCTTCGGCAGCCGCCTCGACCATGCTTTCGCGCATTTGCTGGCATTGCTCGACCAGGTCATCTGGAACATCAGCATAGTCAAAGGTCATTCCCTGATCGTCTTCGTTCCAAAGAATCGCCTTCATTTTGACCAGATCGACCACGCCTTTGAACTCATCCTCAGCGCCAATCGTCATCTGAATGGGGACCGCGTTGCAGCCCAGTCGATCTTTGAGCTGGCTCACCACGCTTTCGAAGCTCGCTCCGGCGCGATCCATCTTGTTGACGAATACCATGCGCGGCACTTCGTATTTGTTCGCCTGCCGCCAGACGGTCTCCGTTTGCGGCTGAACACCTGAGGAGCCGCACAGGACAACCACTGCACCATCAAGGACACGCAGCGAACGCTCGACTTCAATGGTGAAGTCTACGTGCCCGGGTGTGTCGATAATATTGATACGATGTTGATCGAACTGTTGCTGCATGCCCGCCCAAAAACAGGTCGTAGCCGCCGAGGTAATCGTAATTCCTCGCTCTTGCTCCTGCTCCATCCAGTCCATGGTGGCAGCACCGTCATGAACCTCACCAATCTTGTGCGAGAGACCGGTGTAGAACAACACACGCTCCGTTGTCGTAGTCTTGCCGGCATCGACGTGCGCGCAAATTCCGATATTCCGGTAGCGATTGATCGGTGTCTTACGGGCCAAAACAGTATCCTCGGCAAAGCACCTCCGCGATTAGAAGCGGAAGTGTGAGAACGCCTTGTTCGCCTCGGCCATACGGTGCACGTCTTCACGCTTTTTCACCGCATTGCCCTTACCTTGAGCTGCATCAATAATCTCGCCTGCTAAACGCTGACGCATTGATTTTTCGCCACGGTTGCGCGCGTAGTCCACGAGCCATCGCATAGATAGCGCCGCACGGCGCGCAGGCCGAACTTCAACTGGTACCTGGTACGTCGCGCCGCCGACACGGCGAGACTTTACCTCGACCATAGGCGCAATATTTTCAAGCGCTTCGTCGAAAACCTCGATCGGGTCGCGCTTGGTGCGCTCCTCTACCAGAGTGAGCGCGCCATAGACGATGGATTCAGCGACCGATTTCTTGCCACTGACCATGACATGGTTCATGAATTTAGCGAGGGTAATGTTGCCGAACTTGGGATCCGGCAGGATTTCACGTTTAGCAACAACGCGTCTTCTTGGCATGACAACCACCTTTTCTCTTCAGGGTCTCCCGGGAACTGTCAACCACAACGACTCCATGTCACTGCGGCCGTCCCGGCCTTACTGTCAGCGAACTGACCAGAACATCAGCCGCACGGGGGCGGCTGAGATATTTTTACTTCGGCCGCTTAGCGCCGTATTTCGAACGGCCTTGACGCCGTGCCGCAACACCCGACGTATCGAGGCTTCCGCGCACGGTGTGATAACGCACACCCGGCAGGTCCTTAACTCGACCGCCACGGATCAGAACAACACTGTGTTCCTGAAGGTTGTGGCCTTCGCCGCCGATATAGGAGGACACTTCAAATCCGTTGGTCAGTCGCACACGACAGACCTTACGCATCGCTGAGTTCGGCTTCTTCGGTGTCGTGGTGTAAACACGAGTACATACGCCGCGACGCTGCGGACAGGCCTGCAACGCGGGGACACCGCTTTTGCTGACCTTGCGCTTGCGTGGCTTGCGCACGAGCTGGTTAATTGTCGCCATCTGGCTTTACTCCATTTAAAACTGTCCGAGGCAGTCGCCCCGAAAAAAGAGCGCGCATTTTATAGACACCCCAGCAGGGGGTCAAGGACGCAAACACGCGCTCGCGGCATGACTTAATACCGCTACCTGTTTAAACCCCCCGAGGCCTGAACCTCGGGGCTGCGAGCTATTCCTCGCTACTCTCTACCGCTTCAGCCTGCTCTAGCGCCTCAGCGAAGCTTTCCTCAAACTCCTCTGCGGACATCTGCAGCGCAAACTCACTACCTGCCGCCTGCTTGCGACGACGCTCCTCGTGGTAGGTCAGACCCGTTCCCGCCGGAATCAGCCGGCCCACGATCACGTTCTCTTTGAGACCGCGTAGGTAGTCACGCTTACCGGTGACCGCCGCCTCCGTGAGAACCCGTGTGGTTTCCTGGAATGACGCCGCCGAGATAAAGCTCTCTGTCGCCAGCGAAGCTTTGGTGATACCGAGAAGCTCGCGATCTCCAGTTGGAAGGATCATGTCCTGCGCGGTCAAACGATCGCATTCTTCCAGGAAGGCGGTGTACTCCACCTGCTCGCCCTTAATGAAGCTAGACTCCCCTGGCGTGGCGATAATCACCTTGCGCAGCATTTGCCGAACGATAACTTCGATATGCTTATCGTTAATCTTCACACCCTGAAGGCGGTATACCTCTTGGATCTCGTTGACAATGTACTTCGCCAGCTCCTCGATACCCTTGAGCCGCAAAATATCGTGCGGGCTGTGCGGCCCCTCTGATACCACCTCACCTTTTTCGACTTGCTCACCCTCAAATACCGATAGCTGACGCCACTTCGGAATCAGCTCTTCGTAATGGCTAGAGCCATCAGCCAAGGTACTGCCGTCGGTGGGAGTGATAATCAAACGACGCTTGCCTTTCGTTTCCTTGCCGAAACTGACCGTACCGGAAATCTCCGCGAGAATTGCAGGCTCCTTGGGGCGACGCGCCTCAAACAGATCCGCAACACGAGGCAAACCACCGGTAATATCCCGAGTCTTCGAACCTTCCTGCGGAATTCTGGCGATGATGTCACCGCTCTCAACACGCGCACCATCCTCAAGGTTCACCATCGCGTGCGCGGGCAGGAAGTAGTGTGCTGGGACGTTGGTACCCGCCAGACACAGCTCTTTACCCTTCGCATCGACCAAGGTCACTGCCGGCCGAATATCTTTACCCGCAGAGGGGCGCTCAGCAGCATCGAGGACCGAAATACTGGAAAGTCCCGTAAATTCGTCTGTCTGTCGCTTAATAGTGACGTTCTCTTCCATGCCACTGAACTTCACGATACCTGCGACTTCAGTCACGATGGGGTGCGTGTGCGGATCCCAGTTAGCAACGATGTCGCCAGCAGACACAGCCGCCTCATCCTGAACACGAATAACCGCACCGTAGGGCACTTTATAGCGCTCGCGCTCACGGCCGACGCTATCAAGCAAGGACAATTCACCCGATCGCGATACCGCAACCAAGGAACCATCAGAACGATTCACGACCTTGATGTTATGCAGCTTCACCACACCGTCGGCATTCACCTGGATGTTGTCCTGAGCCGCTTGACCCGATGCCGCACCACCGATGTGGAAGGTCCGCATGGTCAACTGGGTTCCAGGCTCACCAATCGACTGTGCCGCGACGACACCAATCGCCTCACCGAGGTTCACCTGATGGCCTCGGCCTAGATCGCGACCGTAGCAGGTTGAGCAAATACCGTATCGCGTCTCACAGGTAATCGGCGAGCGAACAATCACCTCGTCAATACCCATTTCCTCGAGTTTGGTATTCAACAACTCGTCAACCATCGTGCCGGCCGGGAGCAATACCTCGTCGGTCCCAGGCTTAACGACATCTTCAGCAACAATCCGTCCCAACACACGATCAGCCAGAGTTTCAATAATGTCGCCGCCATCAATCACCGGCGCCATCAAAAGACCGCGGTCAGTGCCACAATCCTGCTCGGTCACCACGACATCCTGGGCAACATCGACCAATCGTCGGGTCAAGTAACCTGAGTTCGCTGTTTTCAGCGCAGTATCGGCCAAACCTTTACGCGCACCGTGCGTCGAGATGAAGTACTGCAGTACATTCAAGCCTTCGCGGAAGTTCGCGGTGATTGGCGTTTCGATAATTGAACCATCCGGCTTGGCCATCAGTCCTCGCATACCTGCAAGCTGACGGATCTGGGCGGGCGAGCCTCGAGCACCTGAGTCCGCGTACATATAGACCGAGTTAAATGAGCTCTGCTCTTCATCCTCGCCATCGCGATTGACTACACGCTCTTTTGAAAGGTTTGCCATCATCGACTTAGATACCTGCTCGTTGGTACGAGACCAAATGTCGATGACTTTGTTGTATTTCTCACCCTGTGTGACGAGACCCGCCGCATACTGCTGCTCGATCTCTGCTACCTCACTTTCTGCTCGGCCGATGAGTTCGGCTTTCTCTGCAGGTATCACGAAATCGTTCACACCAATTGATGCACCGGATCGCGTCGAATACTGGTAACCCGTGTACATCAGCTGGTCGGCAAAAATTACTGTCGACTTCAAACCCACCGCACGGTAGCACTGGTTAATAATGCGAGAGATCGCTTTTTTGACCATCGGCTGGTTGATCATGTCGAAAGACAAACCTTCCGGCACAATACCCCAAAGCAGTGCCCGACCTACCGTCGTTTCCACCAAACGCGTCTGAGTCACCTCTTCCTCACCGTATTGGATGACGGTCTCAGCGATGCGCACCTTGATCCGAGCATGCAGGTCGACTTGACCACTGCCGTAGGCGCGCTCAACTTCAGCTGTATCAGAAAAGCTCATTCCCTCGCCCCGCGCATTGATACGCTCACGAGTCATGTAGTACAGACCCAAGACCACGTCCTGCGAGGGCACGATAATGGGCTCGCCGCTGGCGGGTGACAAAATGTTGTTGGTCGACATCATCAAGGCACGCGCTTCGAGCTGGGCTTCCAGAGTCAGCGGAACGTGTACCGCCATTTGATCGCCATCAAAGTCAGCGTTAAAAGCGGCACAAACCAAGGGGTGTAGCTGAATAGCCTTGCCCTCGATCAACACCGGCTCAAAGGCCTGAATACCCAAACGGTGCAATGTTGGCGCGCGGTTTAGAAGCACCGGATGCTCTCGGATGACCTCAGCGAGGATATCCCAAACTTCTGGGGGCTCGCGCTCGACCATCTTTTTGGCCGCTTTGATCGTACTGGCAAGACCGCGGTGCTCAAGCTTGCCGAAGATGAACGGCTTGAACAGCTCCAGAGCCATCTTCTTGGGCAGGCCACACTGATGCAGTTTCAGCGTTGGCCCCGTCACGATCACAGATCGACCCGAATAATCCACGCGCTTACCAAGCAGGTTTTGACGGAATCGACCCTGTTTACCCTTGATCATGTCAGCCAGAGACTTCAGCGGGCGCTTGTTGGAACCTGTAATCGCGCGTCCACGACGGCCATTGTCGAGCAACGCGTCGACAGACTCCTGCAACATGCGCTTTTCATTGCGCACGATAATGTCGGGCGCATTGAGATCGAGCAGACGCTTCAGACGGTTGTTGCGGTTGATCACCCGACGGTACAAATCGTTGAGATCTGACGTCGCGAACCGCCCGCCATCCAGCGGAACCAGCGGACGCAAGTCTGGCGGCAGCACCGGCAATGCGTTAAGAATCATCCATTCAGGATGATTACCCGAACGATCGAACGCCTCCATGAGCTTTAAGCGCTTGGATAACTTCTTGATCTTGGTCTCTGAATTAGTCTGCGGAATCTCTTCACGCAATCGCTCAATCTCACTCTTGAGCTCAATCTGCTTCATCAAGTCCTGGATAGCCTCGGCACCCATTTTGGCGGTGAATTCATCGCCAAACTCTTCCATGGCTTCGTAGTACTGCTCATCGTTGAGCAGCTGACCTGCGTCCAGAGTTGAAAGGCCTGGGTCGGTAACCACATACGACTCGAAGTAAAGGATGCGCTCGATATCACGCAGCGTCATATCGAGCAAAAGGCCAATGCGCGAAGGCAATGACTTCAAAAACCAGATATGCGCGACTGGGCTCGCCAGCTCGATGTGGCCCATACGCTCACGACGAACCTTCGCCAGGGCGACCTCAACACCACATTTTTCGCAGATTACACCGCGATGCTTGAGACGCTTGTACTTACCGCACAAACATTCGTAGTCTTTTACCGGGCCAAAAATCTTCGCGCAAAACAGACCATCTCGCTCAGGCTTGAAGGTACGGTAGTTGATCGTCTCTGGCTTCTTCACTTCGCCGTAGGACCACGACCGAACCATATCCGGAGACGCCAGACCGATGCGAATTGCGTCGAAATCTTCGTTCTTTTCCCTGCTCAGCAGGTTCAGCAAATCTTTCACGTCTTATCTCCTTCAGAAGTCTGATGACTCGGACTCGAGATCGATATCGATGCCGAGGGAGCGTATCTCTTTAATCAACACGTTGAACGACTCGGGCATGCCCGGCTCCATACGGTGATCCCCATCCACGATGTTCTTGTACATCTTGGTTCGTCCAGCAACGTCGTCCGACTTCACTGTCAGCATTTCCTGCAATGTGTAAGCAGCACCGTAGGCTTCGAGTGCCCACACTTCCATCTCACCAAAGCGCTGTCCACCAAACTGAGCTTTGCCGCCAAGGGGTTGCTGGGTGACGAGACTGTAAGAGCCTGTCGACCGCGCATGCATTTTGTCATCCACAAGGTGGTTAAGTTTCAGCATGTACATGTAGCCGACGGTCACCTCTCGATCGAAGGCATCGCCTGTTCGGCCATCATAGAGCTGCAACTGGCCGCTATCTGGAAGGTCGGCCATACGTAGCAACGCCTTGATCGACTCTTCACTGGCGCCATCAAACACAGGCGTTGCCATGGGAACGCCTTCGCGTAGGTTCTCCGCTAATGCCAAGACCTCGGCATCCGAAAGACTCGAAATATCCGCATCGCGACGAGAGTCAGTGGCATGCGAATAAATTTCCTTCAGGAAGCTGCGCAGCTGCGTGACCTTCGCCTGAGCCTCCAACATCGCGTCGATCTTGGCGCCCAACCCTCGAGCCGCCATACCGAGGTGCGTTTCCAGAATCTGCCCAACGTTCATCCGTGATGGCACGCCCAGAGGATTGAGCACTATATCTACCGGTTCACCTTGCTCATCGTAGGGCATGTCCTCTACTGGCATGATCACTGAGATAACACCCTTGTTACCGTGTCGACCCGCCATCTTGTCACCGGGCTGAATACGGCGCTTCACTGCCAAGTAGACTTTGACAATCTTCAGTACGCCGGGCGCCAGATCATCACCACTTTGCAGCTTCTCTTTTTTGATTTCAAAGCGCTCTTCAAGCAGCTTGTTCTGCTCTTCGAGCAATCGCTGCGACGCGGCCAGCTGTGAATTCAAATCTGCATCGGACAGCTTCAGCTTAAACCATTGATCACGATCGAGGCCTTCAAGAACCTCAGCCGTCAATTTGGTCCCTTTGCTCAGACCGCCACCACTGACCGTGGTCTGGCCCTTCAAGAGCGTCGCCAAACGCGCAAACGTTGCCTCCTCGTAGATCCGATATTCTTCTTTCAGATCTTTGCGGTAGTCGGCTAACTGCATTGTTTCAATGTGCTTGGCACGCGGATCTTTTTCCAAGCCATCTCGGGTGAAGACCTGCACATCAATCACCGTACCTTTGTAGCTCGAAGGTACGCGAAGCGAGGTATCCTTCACATCAGACGCTTTCTCCCCAAAGATCGCTCGCAAGAGCTTTTCTTCTGGGGTGAGTTGCGTCTCACCCTTTGGCGTCACCTTGCCGACCAGAATGTCACCAGCATCCACCTCAGCCCCAATGTAGACGATGCCGGACTCGTCCAATTTGCCCAGGGCACCCTCACCGACGTTGGGAATATCCGCGGTGATTTCCTCTGATCCCAACTTGGTATCACGAGCAATACAGGTCAACTCTTGGATGTGGATCGTGGTAAAACGATCCTCTTTGACAACACGCTCCGAAACCAGAATCGAGTCCTCAAAGTTATAGCCATTCCAAGGCATAAAGGCGATTCGCATGTTTTGGCCCAAGGCCAACTCACCGAGGTCAACAGAAGGACCATCCGCAAGGATATCTCCCACGGCAACGCTGTCACCGGCATTCACAATAGGACGCTGGTTGATACAGGTGTTTTGGTTAGAGCGCTTGTATTTAGTCAGGTTGTAAATATCGACCGGAGACTCCTCTGGCCCGACACTATCAGCATCGACGCGCACCACAATGCGGCTCGCATCTACGGAATCGATAATGCCACCACGGCGGGCAACAACACAGACGCCTGAATCAGAGGCGACATAACGCTCCATGCCCGTGCCTACCAACGGCTTTTCAGTACACAGCGTTGGCACCGCTTGGCGTTGCATGTTCGAGCCCATGAGTGCGCGGTTTGCATCATCATGCTCTAGAAATGGAATCAAGGCCGCCGCAATAGATACCACCTGCTTCGGCGACACATCCATGTAATCAACATCAGAAGCTGCTTTGACCGTGAATTCATTACCCGTACGGACGTTAATCAATTCTTCGACGAATCGATTCTTCGCATCCAATGGTGCTGAGGCCTGTGCAATTACATAACCAGCCTCATTAATCGCCGACAAGTATTCGATTTCATCGGTGACGACGCCGTTGACGACCTTACGATAGGGCGATTCAAGGAACCCGTAATCGTTGGTCTGCGCATAGGTCGCCAGCGAATTGATCAATCCGATGTTCGGACCTTCAGGCGTTTCAATCGGGCAGACACGACCGTAGTGGGTTGGGTGCACATCGCGCACCTCGAAGCCTGCGCGCTCCCGCGTCAGACCACCTGGGCCCAGCGCCGAGACACGACGCTTATGCGTCACCTCAGACAGCGGGTTATTCTGGTCCATAAACTGGGACAGCTGACTCGAGCCAAAAAACTCTTTGACCGCTGCCGAAACAGGTTTGGCATTAATCAGATCCTGTGGCATGAGACCTTCGCTCTCAGCCATGGACAACCGCTCTTTCACTGCACGCTCGACACGAACAAGGCCGACACGGAACTGATTCTCTGCCATCTCCCCTACTGAGCGGATTCGGCGATTTCCGAGGTGATCGATGTCATCAACTGTGCCCTTGCCGTTGCGAATATCAATCAAGGCTTTCAGCACATCAACAATGTCTTCACGATCGAGGATACCACTGCCTTCAGAAGCCTCGCGACCTAGGCGGCGATTAAACTTCATACGGCCGACAGCCGAGAGATCATAGCGATCCGCAGAGAAGAAAAGATTCTGGAAGAGGTTCTCTGCTGACTCCTTGGTCGGCGGCTCGCCCGGACGCATCATGCGATAAATTTCGACCAACGCCTCAAGTTCATTGCGTGTCGAATCATTGGCCAGCGTGTCGCAAATGAAAGGTCCGCAATCAATCTCGTTGGTATACAGCGTCTCGATCGTTTCGATGCCCTTGTCACGCAGCTGGGTCAAAATCTCGCTAGTAATTTCGGTGTTGCACTCAAACAACACCTCGCCCGTGCTGGTATCAACCAGGTTCGTAGCCAGTCGACGCCCCTCGAGGTACTCCTCCGGTACCGCCAAAAACTCGACCTTGGCGTCTTGTAACTGGCGAATGTGCTTCGCAGTAATCCGGCGACCACGCTCCACGATGAGGGTATCGTTAGCCAAGATGTCAAAGGCTGCCATATCGCCACGCAGACGCTCTGGATCCAAGCCCATTGTCGCCGAGTGTTCCTCACCCAACTGGAATGTTGTGGTGTCGTAGAACATGCTTAAAATTTCTTCGGATTCATAGCCAAGCGCGCGCAACAACACTGTCGCCGGCAATTTGCGCCTGCGGTCGATACGAGCGAAGACAACGTCTTTGGGATCAAATTCGAAGTCTAGCCATGAGCCACGGTAGGGAATGACCCGCGCGCTGTACAGTAACTTACCAGAAGAATGGGTCTTGCCTTTGTCGTGATCAAAGAACACACCTGGAGATCGGTGTAACTGAGAAACGATCACTCGCTCAGTACCGTTAATCACAAAGGTGCCATTATCGGTCATGAGAGGAATTTCTCCCATGTACACTTCCTGCTCCTTGATGTCTTTAATCGACTTGGAGGAGGCCTCTTTGTCGTAGATTATTAGGCGGACGCGAACTCGCAGCGCGCAGGCATAGGTAGTGCCGCGCAGCACACATTCATCCACATCAAATACAGGTTTGCCAAGCGCGTAATCAACATACTCAAGCGCGGCATTACCACTGTAGCTGACGATAGGAAACACTGACTGGAACGCGGCATGTAAGCCGTAATCACCTCGCTCCTCGCTGGGCACACCTTCCTGAGTAAATTTGCGGTAGGAATCCAGCTGGATCGCTAGCAGGTATGGAATATCCATGACCTTTGGCAGCGAACCAAAATCTTTACGGATACGTTTTTTCTCAGTGTACGAATAAGTCATCAGTACTCCTCAACGTGTTAAACGCCAACCTCGGTTAGCTTCGACCGACCCAACGTCGGACAAGTTCCGGTCGCCAGAACCGGGAACAGGCCGGAGCGCTTTCGCGCTCCAGCCCTACGGTTGCCTCAAAAAATAGAGGCTGGGGTCACGCTTACTTCAGCTCGACAGTGCCGCCGGCTTCTTCGATCTGCTTCTTGATATCTTCGGCTTCGTCTTTTGAAGCGCCTTCCTTGATCGGAGACGGCGCGCCGTCGACCAGACCCTTCGCTTCTTTCAAGCCCAGACCCGTAATTGCACGCACGACCTTGATCACGTTGACTTTCTTCTCGCCACCTGAGGCAAGAATGACGTCGAAGTCAGTCTTCTCTTCAGCCGCTGCGCCGCCTGCGTCGCCGCCAGCAGCAGGCGCTGCCACAGCAACTGCAGCCGCTGCAGAGACGCCGAATTTTTCTTCCATTGCTTCGATCAAAGCAACGACATCCATGACGCTCATTTCAGCAATTGCGTCGAGAATTTCTTCTTTGGAAAGTGCCATGTGTAAATCTCCTGATTACAAAATTAGGGAACTAAGCGAGGCGTCTTACGCCGCCTGCTTCTGATCGCGAACCGCAGCCAGCGTACGAACCAGCTTGCTCGGTACTTCATTCACCGTTTGCACCAGCTTGGTGACAGGCGCCTGCATCACGCTCATCAACATCGACAATGCCTGCTCACGCGTTGGCATCTTCGCTAGTACATCCAGTTGGTCAGCACCCAACAACTTGCCGCTGATAGACAGTGCCTTCACCTCGAACTTATCGTTCTCTTTGGCGAAATCCTTAAACAACCGCGCTGCCGCACCCGGATCTTCCATCGAAAATCCAAACAGAGAAGGCCCTACCAGCGTGTCGCTGACACATTCGTAGTCCGTCCCTGCTAATGCACGCTTCGCCAAGGTGTTACGAATAACACGTAACATGACCTGGTTTTCCCGTGCAGTGGCACGCAGAGCTGTCATCTTGGTCACGTTGACGCCGCGGGCATCCGCGATGACGAGTGACAAGGCACTGGTAGCTGTCTCGTTGACTTCGGCGACGATCGCTTTCTTTTCTTCGAGTCCAATAGCCACTAGTTAACTCCTGGAGTTCAGTTAAGGACGCCGCTTCGCGACGCCCGCCCGTTGGTGAAACACTTCACCATCTGCGTAGGCCACCGGATCAACTGCCGGGTTATTAAGGTTGCCTTTCGACACCCACCTACGGTCTTTGACAGCCTTTAGTGTCTGCACGGGCAACATCCCCACGCTTTTCCAAAGACTTCAAAGCGAATAGGTCACCGAAGCGCCCTATTCCTCAACCAGCGTCCATGCCAGCCGAGTTGATCAACGCACCCGAGAGTGCGGCGACCTTAAAAATCCATCGAACCATGGTCGATGGTGACCCCGGGCCCCATCGTGGTAGATAGGGTCACTTTGCGCACATATACGCCTTTCGCCGCAGCGGGCTTGGCCTTCTTGAGATCGGCCAAAACTGCCAGCAAATTGCCTTTGATCGCATCAGGCTCAAAACTAATCTTGCCGATTCCACCGTGGATGATGCCGTTCTTGTCTGTACGAAAGCGCATCTGGCCCGCTTTAGCGTTTTGGACAGCACCTTCAATATCGGGCGTCACCGTACCGGTTTTGGGGTTCGGCATCAGGCCACGCGGACCTAGGACCTGCCCGAGAGTGCCCACCACACGCATCGCATCAGGCGAGGCAACAACAACATCAAAATCCATCATGCCGCCTTTGATCTGCTCCGCGAGATCTTCCATGCCGACAAAGTCGGCGCCTGCGGCCTTAGCTTTTTCTGCGTTTTCCCCTTGGGTAAACACGGCCACACGTACCTCAGAGCCCGTGCCGTGCGGCAGTGTTGTAGCACCGCGCACACCTTGATCCGATTTGCGCGCATCAACACCTAGGTTCACTGCAACTTCAATCGTTTCATTAAACTTGACTGTCGCGAAGCTCTTAAGAAGCGCAATCGCTTCATCGACTGGATAGCTTCGCGCCGCATCAACCTGCTCACGAAATGCTTTGACTCGTTTCGACATCTTAGCCATTAGTTCACACCCTCCACTTCAATACCCGCGGAGCGCGCGCTACCAGCGATTGTTCGCACAGCTGCGTCCATATCTGCCGCCGTCAGGTCGGGCCATTTTTGCGTCGCAACCTCTTCAAGTTGCGCACGCGTCACCTTGCCAACCTTCTCGGTATTGGGGCGACCAGAACCGCTTTTAATACCCAAGATTTTCTTCAGCAGGACTGAGGCGGGCGGTGTTTTCTTGATGTAGGTGAACGATTTGTCACTGTACACCGTGATCACCACTGGAATCGGTAAGCCCGGTTCCATGCTCTGCGTATCCGCATTGAACGCCTTGCAGAATTCCATGATGTTGACCCCTTTCTGACCCAACGCCGGGCCTACCGGAGGACTGGGGTTCGCTTGCCCAGCCGGAATCTGCAGCTTGATATAGCCGTCGATTTTCTTTGCCATGTTGTTCTCCCGGGTTCAAACGCCTTTGGATCGACAGTTGCCGCCATCAGCTCCCCATCAATGTTCACCAAAGTGAACTGTTACTGTTGCATCTACCGACTGGCAGACACCACTCTGTCAAGCCTTCTCGACCTGACCGAATTCAAGTTCTACGGGTGTAGAGCGCCCGAAGATCAGCACCGCCACATTGAGACGGCTCTTTTCGTAATTCACATCCTCAACGACACCGTTGAAATCGTTGAACGGCCCATCGATGACGCGGACCATCTCACCTGGTTCAAACACTGTCTTGGGCTTAGGCTTATCAACGCCCGCCTCAACACGCTGCAGGATCGTATTCACTTCAGCCTCAGTGATCGGCGCTGGACGATCCGCCTTACCGCCAATAAAGCCCAAAACCCGCGGCGTTTCCTTCACGAGGTGCCATGTATCGTCATCGAGTTCCATCTGCACAAGGACGTAGCCAGGGAAAAACTTCCGCTCGCTTTTTCGCTTCTGACCGGCCTTCATTTCCACCACCTCTTCAGTGGGGACAATGATGTCGCCAAATCGGTCTTGCATACCGTGACGCTCAACTCTCTCTTTCAGAGACGCCGCCACCTTATTCTCGTACTGCGAGAACGCGTGCACTACATACCATCGCATCGCCATACCGCTTTCCTCACGCCAAAATCATGGCAGCTAACCAGCCCAGAAGGCTGTCCAGACCCCAAAGAATGAGGGCTGTAACAAATACGAACACGACCACAATCAATGTCGTCTGACTCGTTTCCTGCCGCGTCGGCCAAACCACTTTGCGAATTTCGGTGCGCGAGCCCTTGATCAAGGACCAAAACGCGGCACCGCGAGATGTCTGCGCAGCCACCCAACCAGCAAGCAGCGCCAGCACGACCAGAGCCAAAACACGATAGAGCAGGGACTGATCTGCGTAGTAGCTATTCCCGACTACGCCTGCAGCAATCAAAAGAAGCACCACACCCCATTTCAAAGGATCTAATCGGCTGTTGACTGCTTCACTCATGTACCCATCCCTTCTTTTCTGCTTTACCACACTGCCGCGCTGTGGGCGCCGACCTCAGTGTGAGCTTCGTAGCGCTCTTGTACCGATCTCTGCCAACAAGATGGCAGGCCAGGAGGGACTTGAACCCCCAACCTGCGGATTTGGAATCCGCTGCTCTGCCAATTGAGCTACTGGCCTAATACTTAGACACCAAAGTGCCAGAGACGACGAAGCCGAACGGCCCTGTGGGCGGTTCGGCCAATCAACAGCACGCTCACAGAGCGCGCTGTTTTTATCGCTTACTCGATGATTTTAGCGACGACGCCAGCGCCTACCGTTCGACCACCCTCGCGGATCGCAAAACGCAGACCTTCTTCCATCGCAATCGGAGCAATCAACGTCGCAACAAAGTTCAAGTTGTCTCCCGGCATCACCATCTCAATACCTTCAGGCAACTCAACCGCACCCGTCACATCCGTCGTACGGAAGTAAAACTGCGGACGATATCCCTTGAAGAACGGCGTATGACGGCCACCCTCGTCTTTACCCAGTACGTAAACTTCAGCCTCAAACTTCGTGTGCGGCGTCACCGATCCCGGCTTCGACAGAACCTGGCCACGCTCAACGTCATCTCGCTTGGTACCACGCAACAAAACACCAACGTTCTCGCCCGCACGACCTTCGTCAAGCAACTTGCGGAACATCTCAACACCCGTA
>Ga0181573_10003031_pt1 | contig 15149 bp, 10 predicted proteins | sample 101ome_25_FD_148643 | JGI IMG/M metagenome (GOLD analysis project Ga0181573, IMG submission 148643) | Coastal salt marsh microbial communities from the Groves Creek Marsh, Skidaway Island, Georgia - 101409BT metaG (spades assembly) | ecosystem: Environmental > Aquatic > Marine > Intertidal zone...
GATATGACAGCGATTATCCCGGCGCGGACGATCTGTTCGACTTTCGGATTATCGTGAATTACGACTTCGATCTGCTTCGCTAAAGCTGGTCTGCACGGTTTTTGGCAGTGCTAATCTTGCAGGCCTCCCTGCACCAATTCCTGTTGCAGTTTCTGCCCTGCCGAGGCGCGCGTCTTGGCGAAGCGCGCGATGCCCAAATACGCTACCGGCGTGAGATATAGCGTGAAGACCGTAGCGAGGCCCATGCCGCCAAAGACCACCCAGCCGACCGCGGATCGCGCCTCGGAGCCGGGCCCGGTCGCCAGAATCAGGGGCAGGGCGCCCAAAATAGTAGAAACCAGCGTCATGACAATGGGCCGTAGCCTGATGCGCGCGGCTTCCTCGATCGCCTCGCGCACGTCGTGCCCCTGATCGCGGAGCTGGTCGGCGAATTCGACAAGCAAAATGCCGTTCTTGGCGATCAGACCAATCAGCATGACCAAGCCGACTTGAGAATAGATATTGAGCGATGTGCCGGTTACAAAGAGCGCGGCGATCGCCGCTGCCAGCCCGAAGGGTACGATCGCCATAATGACCAACGCGGAGGTGACGCCCTCGAATTGCGCGACGAGCACCAGAAACACAATGAGCAACGCGAAGCCGTAGGTGATCAATGTTTCGCGATTGGTTTCGGCGAGTGCCGCCGCTTCACCACGGGTAATCAGCGTGACGCCATCGGGCAAGACCTCACCGGCCAGCGCAAAGAGATCATCTACCGCAGTTTGCATGGCGAAGCCGGGCTGAATTTCGAAATCGATTTCGATGGCGCGGCGTTGCTCGCGTCGATCAAGTTGCCCGGCAACCCCTCGCTCGTCGAGTCGCACGAGGCTTGATAGCGGCACCAGCGCCCCCGACTGAGAGCGCACATAAAGATTCACGAGGTCATTGGGGTCGCGGATTTTGTCTGATCCCGCCTCGAGAATAATGGGGATGGTTTGATCATCGGCATTGAGGTCAACGATCCGTGCGCCATCGACCATGACTCGCAAAGTTTGTGCGACGTCCTCCAGCGGGATATTCAGATCAGAAGAGCGCTCACGGTCAATCTCTACTGAGAGTTGCGGCTGAGAGGGGTCATAACCGATGCGTGGCCGGCTCACCGAGTCGAGTCGTGCTCTAGTTTGATCCGTGTAAGCCCGTGCCGCAGCGTAAAGTCCATCGTAGTCGGTGCCCAGCAGCGCGACGCTCAAGCCACCGTTGGAGGCGCCGCGAAGATTCAGCGAATTGGCGCTGAAGACGCGGGTCGTGACGCCCGGCAGCTCTGAAAAGAGCGGTTTGAGATCAGCTGCGATCTCTTGCTGGCTTCGCTCGCGCTCATTCCAGTCAGCAAGCTTGGCGACCATAAAGATAATATTCGGGTCCCATCTGCCCACTACCGAGAAAAGGTCGGTGATCTCCCCGTCCTCCAACAGTGGCATGAGAATGTTCTCCATGCGATCTGCCTGGCGCTCGGTGTAATTCAAGCCCACCCCATCGGGTCCTTTGGCGAAGATGTAGATCTTGCCGCGGTCCTCACTGGGTAGCAGTTCCTGATCAAGAAGCGTGTAGAGCCCCGCCGCGGCCCCGGCGATCAGGATACTGATGAGTGCGGTTCTCCGCGGAATACCCAACACGATGGAGAGGGAGCGGTGGTAATGCGCCGCCAGCCGCTCTCCCAATGCGCTCACACGCCTTGTGCGTGGTGGTGTCAATGCCAACCGCGACATGACTGCGGGTACAAGGCTGAGCGCCACAAAAGACGAGATCACCACGGCAACGGCCAGCACCAGGCCGAATTCCTGGAACAAACGCCCAGCAGTGCCGGGCAGGAAGGCGATCGGCACGAATACAGCGATTAACACAGCGGTGGTGGCGATCACGGCGAAAAACACGCGCCGGGTGCCGCTCACGGCGGCGCTGCTGGGACCCGCACCTTCTGCGCGGCGACGCTGGACGCTCTCGAGCACGACGATGGCGTCGTCAACAATGAGTCCCGCAGCCAGCACCAACGCCAGCAGCGTCAAAATGTTGATGGAAAAGCCCAATACCCAGCTTGCTGCGAGGGTGCCGAGAAGTGAAATGGGTATCGCGATGGCTGGAACCAGCGTGAGGCGCATCGATCCGGTAAACAGTCTAATGGTGCCGATGACGACCAGAATCGAGATCAGCAGCGTTGTCACGACCTCGCGCACTGATCCCTTAATAAAAACCGAATCATCGGAGATGATGTCGAGCCGAATGCCCTCTATTCTCTCGTTGATATCGCGCACGGCCTCTCGCACGCCATCAGCGATGCGGATGGTGTTCGAGCCCGCTTGACGCACGACGCTGATACCCACGACGCGCTCACCATTGAGCCGGACGAAGCTGGTCGTGTCCTCGGGTGAAAACGCCACTTTCGCCACCTGTCCGATACGGATCTCATCCCGGATGATCAGAGACGCGATATCCTCTTCTTTCGTTACCGCGGCGTCCGCGCGGACGAGTAGCTGCTGATCGCCCGCGCGGAAACTTCCTGCGGGCACATCAAGCGGCGCAGCGCGAAGCACCGCAGCGATATCGGATACTGTCAGGCCGTAGCTGGTCAGTCTCAGTGGGTCGAGGATGACTCTGAGCACCCGCTGTCGTGCGCCGAACATTGGGGCGTCCGCGACTCCTGGCAAGGAGATAAAGCGCGGCACAATGTCCTGCTCAATCACGCGATTGAGCTCTTCTTCAGCGTAGAGCGATGAGCGCACGGCAACCCGGATAATTTCCTCTGCACGCTCGTCAGCCTTAAATACGGATAGCTGCTCCAACGCATCAGGCAGATCGCGTTCGATACGACTGATCGCTTCCCGCACGTCTGTGGCTGCTTGATCGGTCTCGATGTCGGAGCGGAATTCGATCCAGATGCGTGTGCTGTTCTCTTCGCTGGAAGAATTGATATTGAGCACACCCGACACGCGCGCGGCAGCACCCTCAAGCAGTCTCGTCACTTCAGCGTCCATGGTCTCCGGGGAGGCGCCGGGCAAAAAAGCATTCACAGAGACGACGGGTCGGTCGACGTCGGGCAATTCCCTGACCTCAATGGCAAGCAATGCCGCGACACCACAGATCGCAATGAGCAGGTTGAGAACCAGCACCAGCCAGGGGCGCCTGACACCGAGCTCGGGAAGGCCCTGTTTGCTTGATAGGTCGGTATCGGTTGCCACGCTTACTCGCCAGCGCTCACGGTTGGCGCATCAGCGCCCAGTTGTCTCAGTGCAACGCCAGCGCGGACTGATTGCATGCCTTCCATGACGACAGCATCACCCTCAGCAACATCGCCCTCGATGAGTATGGCGCCGGAGAGGCGCTTCACGAGACGAATTTCTCTGCGTGACGCAATGCCGTCGGCCATGACCCACACGTAAGCGCCGTCTGCTCCCCACTGCACGGCGACGTCTGGGACAGACAGGAAGGCACCGCGCGATGCGTTGAGACTGATTTCAAAGGCCATACCGGGGCGAAACTGATCCGCAGTGTTGTCAATCGCGGCTCGGGCGATGAAGGCGCGGGAGTTGACGTTAATCCGAGAGTCAACCGCCACGATCTCACCCACAACCGGCGCATCCGCGGCATCCCACAACCTGACGTTCACGGGTGTGCCACGCGTCACGCGATCCACATAGACTTCAGGCACCGAAAAGTTGACGAGTAATACACTTCGATCATCAATCGTTGTGACCAGCGTGTTGGTATCGATCCGATCGCCAACATCGATTTCGGTAATGCCCACTCTGCCGGCAAAGGGGGCGGTGATCCGGCGTCGATCAAGATCAACCCGGGCTTGTGCCAGCGCGATGCGCGCGCTGTCTACAGCAGCGCGGGCGTCGTCTAACTGGCTTTCCGGGATGTTGGCGTCGCGTGCGTTGACAGCGATGTAGCGCTCCACCAATCGCTCAGCATCCGCGAGCTGAACACCTGCCAGCTCAACGGCGAGCTTCTCATCGCGGTCATCGAGCTGCAGTAACAGGTCACCTTCCTCAACATCGGCATCGGCATCAATGGCCACCGCGGTCACGCGCCCCGAGGTTTCGGCAAACACTGACACGCTCTTGAGTGCCCGGGCGGTCCCGACTGAAGTCAGGGTTTCACGCAGATCCGAGCGCATGGCGGGCGCCGTGATCACTGCGACGGCGGCACTCTGTCCGGCAAATCGCGTGGCCTTGCTGTCTGCGGTATCGCTACATCCCTGTAGAGCGCTGCCTGCCAGCAGGGCGATGAGATACAGCGAGAAAATTGGTGGACGATAACGTTGCATGTCGGTCGTGGCAGGTTTCCTGGCTCAAAGTGCTCGCACTATCGCAGTGCAGGCTCGTACGAGCCGCGTCCCGCGGCCCGAGAGCTCATTCTACTCCAGTTAGTGGATTTCAGACGCGTTGCGAACGCACTGATTTTCTCAAACCCGGGGGGTGAATGGGTGAGCTGGGCTGGATTCGGGAGTTCGAGCGGCTACCGGGGTCATGGGAGTTACGGGTGTGAGAGAATCTAGGCCGCGGCTAACAATGAGAATCAAGAAGTTTGCGGTTAGAAACGAGAAGTTTCCCATTAGAGGCCGGATGTTTATGAGTGGTTGGCGTCACGCGCGGAGTGAATAAAGCATCGTTGGGAATATGAGGGGTTCTTGGGGGTATGAGAGCCCTTGGGGGGCCGAGCGGCATGAGAGCCATGAGGGTTCATGGGAAAACGGCACGACATCGTTTACAGTCTCCCCCCGCTTTGGAGGTTCCATGCAGAATACAGACTCCGCACCGTCACCCGAACGCTTGCCCTGCCGCGGTTGCACCATGGATTGCCCAAATCGCAACCGATGTGACGGCAAGCCCTGGCGGATTCCGCGCGAGTCGGACGAACCCGTTACGGCTCGCTAGTCTCTCCCAAAGATCTTAAACCACAGCGATGATTGATTTGCTTTCTGGTAAGCGGCGAGAGCTGACGCCCGGTGCCTCCGTGCGCGTCGTCTTCGTACCCTTTAATTCATCAAAGCTAGCTATCAGTGGTTATCGCAAGCAGAGCTGTGATCGTCTCTCCGCGCGACGTGGGAGGCCGCAGAGATTTTCGTTATTGCGAATCGACCTGCTCAGCGGCGAAGACGCGCCTGACCATGGGTGCAAAGTATTCGAGCGGCTTGGTAGGGTAATTCGGGTCGAAAGAGGGTTGGTCCCAGCGCTCGCAGAACCTGACGCAGCTATCAAAGAACGGGTGATCCCGGTAACGCTCCCTCGCGTTCGGATCTTTGCCCAGATGATGTGCGTAATACGCCATTTGAAACACACCGTGGTGGGCCACGACCCAGTGCACTTCCTCGCTCACATAGGGTTTGATGATGGCGGCGGCGAATTCCGAATGATTCATCGGCGCGAGGTCGTCTCCGATGTCGTGCAGTAGCGCCGCCACGACCCACTCTTCGTTTGCACCATCGGCTTCGGCCCGCGTTGCGGACTGCAGCGAGTGCTGCAGTCGATCAATCTGATAGCCGGCGAGACCCTGTTGCAGGCTGGTCAGCGCGGTGAGGAGTCGATCGGCTACCGTGGCGGTGTGCGCCTGTTCATAGCGATCGAGCAGCAGGTAGTCGGCCTGTGTGCCTTGTTTCATCTCGGTAAAGGAAACGGTCTCCAATGCCTGCCTCCCGGTCTGGTCGCAAAGACAGTGTAAATGCACCCCCGGCATTTTGGGAGTTAGGGTCGCGGCGGCGTATGCTGGGTCCGTTGAGGAACCATGAAAGGGTGTGAAATGAACCGGGTATTGTTCGTAGCGGGATTGCTTGGCGCGACAGGGGTGGCAGCCGGGGCGTTTGGTGCACATGCTTTGGAGACGTCAGTCACGCCTGAGCGGCTTGCCGTCTGGGAGACTGCTGCTCAGTACCATCTGATTCATGCGATTTTGATGGTGGCGCTAGCTGCGCGAACCAACTCGGCGGGCGCCTTGGAGCGTTTGGCGGCCGTTGGTTTTACGCTGGGCGTGGTGCTGTTCTCGTTTTCTCTTTACGCCCTGGTGCTTACCGATATCTCGCGCTTGGCGATGATTACGCCAATCGGCGGGTTGATATTGATGCTGAGTTGGGGGTTGCTCGCCGTGCAGGCCTTCAAAGGGAAGGGCTAGCGTTGCTCACCGCGGATGGATGACCGCTCAGACCGCTCGAGGAATGAACGGCCTGTCGGCGCGGATGAAGAGCCACAGCGCCGCGCCAATGAACGCCATGACCGTGCCTGTCGAGAGCGCCGATACCCAGCCAACGTGACTGGCCAAATAGGGCATCAAAGGCGCGACAACGATGCCTGCAAAGTTCCCGCCCGTGTTCATGACGCCACAGGCGGGAGCTGTGTAGGGCCCAGCAATATAAGTCTGTGCGGACCAATAGGCGCCCTCTGTAAATTGGGTGCTGGCAAAGCAGAGGGATAGCATGATGACCGCAGAGTAAGGGGAGCTCGCGTAGAGCCCCGCGTATAAAAAGATGCCTGCACCGATCAGACCCGTGATAGCGGGAATGCGGCAACCCAGCCGCGGGCCGATGCGCGCGCAAAGCGTATCGCAGGTGTAACCTCCGACCGACGCCATGACTGCGCCGCATAGCCAGGGCAGGGACGCCAGAAAACCGGTTTCGAGAATACTGAAGCCGAGTTCGGTGACCAGATAGTGAAAAAACCAGGTAAAGAACAAATAAAAAATGCAGTTTTCGGCGAAATAAGCGCAGGTCAAAAGCAGCGTGTCGCGATTGCGGATCAGCTGCCGCCACGCACCAAAGCCGACATTCGGCGTCAGGGTTTCTCGGCCCGCCTGAATCCGGTCGAGTTCCTCTTGCGTCATCGATGGGTGCGCTGCGGGGTCGTCGGTGGCGTAGCGCCACCACAGCCAGAAGAGGGCAACGCCCAACGGAATGAACACATAAAAAGAGGCGCGCCAGCCCCAGTACACCATGACAAAGGCCACCAGGGGTTGCGCCAGTGCAGCCCCCAAGGTCAGCCCCGTGCTCCCCACAGCGTTAGGCAGTGCCCAATGTCCTACGGGAAACCATCGCTCCACCACCGACGCTTGAATCGGATAAATCGGTGCGTGCGCAACACCGACAAAAAACCGCACGACCAGCAGGCACCCTATGATGCCTGCGCCAGTGGTAAATACCTGACCGGGGAGCCAGCCGGTGAGTGCCGTGGTGAGTATCCACACGACGCCCGCGCAGGTGAGTGCCATGCGCGGCCCAAACCGCTTGCCAAATACGCCTCCGGGCAATTGGCACAACGCATAACCCCAGATGAAGGCGGCATAAATCCAGCCCATTTGGATTTCGCTGATGCCCAGCTCGGGCATCATGAATTCGCCCGCGACGTGGATGTTTTGTCGCATCAGGTAAGACAGGAAGCTGAGTAAGAAAAGCACGCTGAACAATCGCCAGCGTGTTGGGATGCGCTCCATGAGCACTAGGCGTCGGCCTCGCCGAGTTTTTCGCGCACGTAGCGCCGGATATCTAGGCTGTAATCCTCCATGGGCGCGTAGTAGCCATGCTCGAAAACCCGATTTTGCATGCCTCGCTGCACGCTCTCGCAGATACGCCAGTCTTGTTGGTTCACGACGTCCCAGAACTCGATCGCATCCGAACCATCAAAGTTGGGTTTAGTCATTTCATCAGGGTGGAACAGGAAGTCGCATTGAATCTTGGTGTGTCCCGCGGTTTGAGGCCACAAATAAAATGCCGCGACGTGGTCCATTGATAGGGAGAGCATGAGGTTCGGATAAAACAGCTCTCCTTTGTGGTGCGTCTTTTCGGTTTCGCTCAATCCCGGAAACGGCGCACGCGCGGTCGTGCCGGAAGCGGTAAACGTATTGGCCCCATCGCGATGCGGCACGCCGTCGTCCCAGTCCAACTCATTGCCGCCGCCTTGTTTGAAGGCAGGCACAATCTGGCAGAGCTCTGGATGAACCGGGCCGCAGTGATAGCACTCGTTGTAGTTCTCAACGATTACCTTCCAGTTGGCTCTAACCTCGTACGTGATGCTGTGACCCACGCGGAGGTCTGCTAGCGGATAGCGCTGCAGCCGCTCTGTGCCAACGCCCAGAGTCGAGGTGAGTGATTCATCCGTGGCGGCGTCGGTGCGGATAAAAACGAAGCCGCCCCACTCAGCCAAGCCAATGCCATGCAACGATACCGTGTCTGTATCGACCGCCAGATGAGGCGTGCCTCTAAGACGTCCGTCGAGGTGATAGCTCCATGCGTGGTAGGGGCACACGATGCTGCGGGAAAACCGTCCCATCACGGGGCCGGGTTCCTCGAGCGGCACCAGCTCCGTTCCCCGGTGGCGGCAGACGTTGTAAAAGGCATTGAGTGCACCGTCATCGCCGGCCACTATCAGTATCGATTGCGAATGCAATCTGATCGCCAGGTAGTCCCCCGGTTCGTTCAATGCATCGCGTCGACCCACACAGACCCAGCTTGACTCAAAAATGGCGGCGTACTCGCGCTCGAATTCCGACCCGCCCAGATAGCTGGCGCGGGGCAGGGTCTTTTCGAGAGCATCCAGTGGGGTGGGGCGGTCAGCACTCATTATTGGGGAAAGACCCGGAGCGGTTCCGCGGGGACAACGGGTTCATCACGGAGATAAATCGTCTCGGTCTCAACAAGCCCCCGGGCAAAGCTGTGCCCGCTGTGGACCGCATGGACGATGGCACCGGGTGCCAGCGCATCACCCACGAGCGAGATGGATGGCTGCGCTGCGCCCTCGGCTGACGAGATCAGCGATTGATACAGCGCATCGCGGGGCTCCCGATGCCCCACCATTACAATGGCATCGACGTTGAGTTCTATGGGTTCGGCATTGAAAAGGTTTTGCAAGTGCGCGTGCGTGCCATCAAAACGCATCAGGTTGGCTGTGGTGTGTAGGGTTACTCCCGAGCGGGATAGTGCCTGATAAACGAAGGGCAACTCATTCGTCATGAAGGTCCACGCGGACGCATGCCCTGCAGGCGTTGCGTAATGTGTCTGTTTCCCCAGGGTTGCAAGATGTTCCGCAATCACGCCGCCGAGATAGTAATTGTCGTAGTCAAAAACCAGAACACGATCACCGGAAACGGCCCCCGCGAATACGTCTTCGGGGGTAAATACCTGAGGCAAGTCGAGCGGCTCAGACGGGATCTCGAGCGCGGAGTAGAGTCGCTTGCTCCAGCGTGCGCCGGTGGCAATCGCGATATGGTCGGTCCCCAAGCTCAGCGCAGCATCGGCGTCCAATTCGCTGTTGGTATACATGGACACATTGCCCATTTGCGATAGCGCCCAGACACGATAGTCACGCACCCGGCGCCAGATCGCGAGGCCTGGCAGTTGGGTCTCCGCCTGTACGCGGCCACCCCATTCATCGGTCTGTTCGGCAATCGTGACCTCAAACCCTTGCTTGGCTGCGACCAATGCAGCCTCGAGCCCCGCCGGGCCGCCACCCACGATCAGCACGCTCTCTGGTGAGGCCGTTTTCGCAAACTTCTCGGGGTGCCAGCCGCGTCGCCACTCCTCACCCGCGGTGGCGTTCTGTGTACAACGCACCGGCACACCGTCATGCCAGCTGGCAATACAGATGTTGCAGCCAATGCATTCCCGGATGGCGTCACTATTGCCCTCGCGAATTTTCGAGGGCAGAAAGGGGTCGGCAATGCTGGCGCGTGCGCCTCCAATCAAGTCGAGCACGCCTCTGCGAATCTGAGACACCATGGTGTCCGGTGAGGTAAATCGCCCTACGCCCACTACGGGTCGATCCGTCATGCGCTTCACGAAGTCGATGATGGGCTCGTGGGCACCTTCGGGCCGGAAGCGCGAGGCACCGCAGTCCGTGGGACTCGAGTCCATTTTGACGTCCCAGAGATCGGGCACGTCAGACAGCAGACCGACCACGCCATGAGCCTCGCTCTCATAGTGATCACTGGCCTTGCCGCGGAGCTCCTCAAGGCTGATGCGCAGCGCCACTGCAGCGCGACTGCCGGCCTCGTCGCGGGTGACTTCGAGCATCTCGCGCACAAACCTCACCCGGTTCTCGAGCGCACCACCGTAACAGTCGTCACGATGGTTGTATTCCGGCAACAGGAACTCGTAACCGAGATAGCCCATGCCTGCGTAGACGTAAAGAATGTCGAAGCCTGCATCGAGCGCTCGCCGAGTGGCCAATCGCTGCCAATGCAGCACTTCATCGATATCCGCTGCGGTCATTTTTTTAGGCCGTAGTTGCCCCATGAATCCCACGTGAGTGGCCGCCCAGGAAATACCGGATGGGGACAACGGGGGTAGACGCGAGGTGCGGTTCATCACCGCCGCACCGCCGTGCCATAGCTCCACCGCCGCCAAGCTACCATGTCGATGAATGGCTTCCGTAGATAGCGCGTGTGAAGCAATATCAGCGTCGCTCCATAGCCGTGCGAAGGGGAGTGGTGAGTCGTCAGAGCTAGGGTGTATGGAGACGGCGCCTGTACTAACGACACCCCAGCCACCCTCGGCCTTGGTCTCACGAAATGCTGCGCGCACACGCGGGTTGGACTCGGTCATCCCGCTTGCGTGGGGCACCTGATAAAAACGATTGGGCGCCGTAACAGGGCCAATTTGCACAGGCTCAAAGAGTATCTGATGACTGGGGTGACAGGCCGACAGGTCGCTCTCTGAGGCTGGTGTGGTGATAGTCTCTGATTGTCCCATAAGCGCTTTGTCTGACTCTTGATAATGACCCATGAATGGCCCGGTGCTGAGCTATTGGTTGTCGGTCGACTTGAGAACCGACCCCATGATTGTGAGGCCGATTGCCGCCACCGCACAACACGTGCCGTACATCCAAAAAACACCGTCATAGCTACCGGTTGTGTCACTGATATAACCAGCCAGCGGCGCACTGGTCGCGGTAATCGGAATGTGCAGGGGGTTCATGACGCCAAGTGCTCTGCCTACGCTGCCTGCGCCGAATGCCCGCGCGGGCATGTTGGTCCACAAAGGTACTACGCCCCCGTACCCCAGCCCCATCACAAAGGCGCCTGCTACCAGCCCGCTGTAGTTCTGCACCGATAACAAAATCATCAGACCGCTAATCAGAAAAGCGCAGATCAGATAGCCACAACGCTGAATGCCAAAGCGATCCATTAGGTACCCGGTAAGCGCCTTACCGCTAAAGGAGCATATTGCGATGATGGAGTAGAGCACCGCTGTGGCTTGACCCGTAACCCCTAAATCCTTTGCATGCAGGCTGAGATTAGCCAGCATGCCCAATGTGACCGCAAGCAGTGAGCCCGAGACGATCATTTGCAGCCAGAAAATCTGGCTCCTAAGTAGCTGAGGTATGCCCCAATCGCCGGCATCTGCCGTCATGGTCTCAGCAGTGTGCTCGGAGGCGTTAGTGGATGCCTCATTGGGTTCGCCGCTGAGCCCCAAGTCAGCGGGTTCATTGCGCAGTAACCAGAAGAAAATAGGGATGACGGCGAAGCAAATACAGGCTCCAACTTGCAATCCAGTCCGCCAATCCCACTCGAGGAAAAGCCACGTCATCAGTGGTGGAACAAGAAAGCCACCCAGTGAGCTGCCGGTTGCGGTGAGCCCTAAGGCCAGCCCGCGCCGGCGGATAAACCAGCGGCTAACCAGCGCCGCGCTCGGTATGGCGCCGATTAACAGAACACCCAGAGGAATCAGGCTGGCCCAGACCACCCAAACCTGAAACAGCGTGCCCGCCTGACTCAGAATCAGGAGGCCTAGTCCCATCGCGACCATGCCAATGATCATAAGATGGCGTATCGACCAGCGATCAATCAGTATCCCGGCAACAGGAGAGAGCAAATTGGTTGCGACAGTGAGGCAGGTCTCAATCAGGTTAATCTGAGCGCGAGGAGCCCCAAAGACATCTTCGAACGTTGCGGTGTAAAGCCCCATGCACCAGAAGACAAATCCACCCTGAATCAGCTGCCCCGAGGCGGTGGCCAATACGATCCACCATCCCGGGTAGATGCGCCCAGGGGGGTGCCCCAAAGGTGGGTTTGCTTCCTGATCCGCTACCGAGGACATGGTTATTGTTGTATTCGAAGATCGTCTATTGCCTTACACCTTAGGCGCTTTATGGCACCATGGCAAAAAACAGTCTCGGCCCTACGGAGCCCGCTATGCGCCCCCATAAAACCCTGCGAGGACATATTCATTACACCAGCAGCAAGCCCGGTCGTGAGGGTGTAGAGCGTGGCCGCGAGCACTTCACGATCACAGTGCACGGCGACGGCCGCCGCACCCTGCGCGCGCACTGCGAGATCGACGACGAGCCTAATGTGCTGCGCGATGTCACCCTCACCAAAAACAAGGACTGGGACACCCTCGACGCCTTTGTGCGTTTGTCGCTCGGTGATGAGCAGCAGGGCAGCAGTTGGTTTTACTTTGGTGATACTGGTGCCGACTGCGAGGGCTGGACCCATGAGCGGGGACGGTTTTCAGAGCACGAGGCCTATGACGAGCGCCCGGCTATTTTTGGCACCCACCCGATACAAGGTGACGCCTGGCACCTCGCGGTCATTGACCGGAGCGAGGGGCCCAAGGTCCACACTTTTGACCGTTTTTTGATGACCTCGCTTGATCATCGCGGCGCAACGGGGCCATCGCTCGTCTGGCATCACCCCGGAATGATTATCGAGTTCGTGGGCGAGGAGACGATTACGGTGGGAGCGGGCACTTTCGACGCGCTGCACTTTTGTTACGGTGAGCGGGGCAGCACCGCGCAAGGTTCAAACGAAACCAATGAGCACCCTCCTTACGAGGTTTGGGTGACGGCTGATGGCGAGTTTGTGCTGCTCAAAGCGCAGGTGACAGGCTATATGATGACCCAATACGAGCTGATTTCGCTTGAGGTGCATGAGGGCGACGGTTAGGGGTCAAAGCATACGCCTACACCTGTCTGCCAATTGAATGGGCTGCTGTCAGCCGGTGGAGGGTATTTGCTTTTATCTGCCGGCGGCAAATTTTTGCGACTCACCGCTCAGGCAGAAAAATCCCCCAGTGCACCGGGATTCATCAGGCCTTCCGGATCAAGCTCATGCTTTAAGGCACGCAACAGGCTACGACTGTCGGGGTTGAGGCTGGCCAGCATGGGGTAGGTCTTGCCAATCTGGTTGCTGGCGGCACCGAACTCGGCGAAGACGTCGACAATTCTACTGCGGATTTCATCGACCAATGCGCGTCCTTCATGGTTCGGCGCGGGTTCCTCTAATCCCGATAGGAAATCAGATTCGGGCACGTGACGATGCACAGGCAACCACTCGTCAAACCACCTGAGCACCGGCTCATAACTGAAAATATGTTGCGCAATGGCGATATAGAGAAAGCTCATGGTGACCCCGCAGGCCGCCATGCGCTCGCGGTAAGGTGCTATTGCGGCCTCGGTCGCCGCGATCAGTCGCTCAGCGTCGGAATGGGGCACCTTCGAGTTTAGGGCTGCCCAGCGCTCTCCCTGTGAACCAAGGATGCCGTTCAGCGGTTCAAAGGGATTGGCCCTCGCGGCTTTGGGAATGGTGTTGCTGATTTCGACGCCATTGTGATCGAGCGCCAGCTCGACCACGCCGCGGCGATCCTCTCGCACGCCATCTACCGAGCGTCCCGCGCAGACGCAGTGCAGGGTATAGACCTCGCCTTCGACAAAACGGCGTCCCGCCATCGCCATTTTGGCGCCTTCCTGAAGCCCCTTGAGCACGCTCGACTGGGAGCGGATGACCTTGCCTAAGCGACCGATGTCTTTCATTAGGGTCGCAGGATCCAGTGAGCGCTGAGTGGTAGCTGGATCGAAAATATAGGCCTCCTCGCAATAACCACTGCGGCCGATTGCTGACAGCGCTTGGGTGGCTTCTCGCTGAGTGGCAAAAGCAAACGAGGCGTAATCGGCAGCCTCGGGCATCGGCATCATGCGCAGTGACGCCAGTGTTTTCACACCCAGCGCCCCGGCGTCGTGGACAAACAGTCCCGTGAGATCCGGGCCGTACTGGCGGAACCCGGGTCGGCCGTTATGGAAGGCCGCCTGGCCGGTCTGGATGAGTCGACCCTGCGCGTCGACGACCTCCATGCCCACTACGATATCCGCGGCACTACCATAGCGCGCCGTGCCCATGAATAGGGCCCCATTGGATAACCCGCCACCCACGGTAGCTCGGCTCCCCGAGAACGTTCCAAAGAAAGGGAGGCGCAGCCCACGGGGGGTCAGCGCTTCCCATATCTGTTGCCAGGTGACCCCCGCTTCGACGGTGATCACGAGGTCATCCTCGTTGATCGAGACAATGCGATTGAGTGCGCTGAGGTCGAGCATCACGGTGTGGGTTTGGGTGGGAAGGTAGCCACCGGTGTAAGACATACCACCGCCACGCTGTGTGATGGCAAAGCCCATTGAGGTCGCAATGTTTACAACGGACGACACTTGTTGCAACTCAGTGGGTCTCACAACCAAAGCAGGTGGGATGCCCCTGCCGTAGACGTCCGAGGTGTATACCGGTATCTCCGACGCATCCGCCACCACAATGTCGTGATTAATATCGTTCTGTATTCGCTCTTGGAGCAGATCGGTCGGTGCTACTTGAGATTGTGTCATCGTGTAGACCTTTGCTGGATGGTTATCTCACGCTGAGATCGGTAACGGGTTCATTGTGCAGAAAGCGTCGCCACATTTCTCGAAAACAGCTCTCGAGTTCTCTTACTCGCGTCTCGTGGTCCATGAATGGACTTGAAAGCAGGTTCGAGCGGGTTCGCTCGCGCAACGCACCGATCAGCGCCGGATTCTGAATCCATTCACCGGCGCGAGCCACGACCTCTTGCGGACTCCTAGTGATACAGGTGTCCAGACCCACAAGCCGAAGCGTGTTACCACTGTAGGTTTGCATCGCGATACCGTTGTTTGGCGTCATGGTCAGAACAGGTAGTCCCATCCACAGCGCATGAAGAGTTGTGACACCGCCGGAGACAGGGAAGGAATCCAGAGCGAAGTCAGCGACGGATGCGACGTTCATGTATTCCAGCATGGACAAGCGCGGTACTACCGAGACCCTGTCCATGGGGAACCCCCCATCAATCAATCTCGGAGTGAAGTCATCGTGGGCCTCGGTTTCGGTGGCCTCCGAAGTCACGACAATCAAAC
>Ga0181573_10003032_pt1 | contig 15139 bp, 11 predicted proteins | sample 101ome_25_FD_148643 | JGI IMG/M metagenome (GOLD analysis project Ga0181573, IMG submission 148643) | Coastal salt marsh microbial communities from the Groves Creek Marsh, Skidaway Island, Georgia - 101409BT metaG (spades assembly) | ecosystem: Environmental > Aquatic > Marine > Intertidal zone...
GCGCACACGGAACGGAACACCCACGCTCACCACCACCACTCACGCGCATCGTCGACACGACACTCGCGCCGTCACCACTCACGCGGCGATGCACCGCCCCAGTATGCCGCTCACCCTCGCCATCTGTTCCTTGGCGCCCTTCCTCATCGCTCGCATCTGGTCCAGCTGTTCGCGTTGCTCCGGCGTATCCGCGCCGGGTTGTGCGAGAAGTTGCTTCGCCTGGTCCTCGAACCCCGCGTCCTGCTCGTCCATGGACGCCAGGTACTTGTTCACGTCCGCGCGGAATTGCTCGAGGGTGATCTCCGCCGATGCCGCCGCCTCCTTGACCGCGTTGTCCTCGAACTCCTCGTCGGACATCTTCATCTCGTCCTTCTCCTTGAGCTGTTCCATGTCGCCGAGCCTTCGGACGACGTCGTCGACGGCGTCGAGCGACGGCGGCGCGGAGACGTACGCGTAGGCCTCGAGGAGGTACTCGAACACCGCACGCAGCGTCTGGATGACCTCGTCGGGTTCTCCCTTCTCCTCAGCCTTCGTGAGCGTCGTCAGCGCAGCCTCCACGACGCCCTCGGTGAGGCGCCCGGAGTCGACCAGCTCGGTCACCTTGCCCGCGGCCTCCTCCGCGGATTGCGCCTGGAGGATGCCGTAGAAGGCGGTGAAGTCGTCCTGCGTGATGTTCGCCGGGACGCGTTCGGCGGCGTCGACCACCTGCTTGAGATCCGCGGGGTCCGGTCGCGCGCCGGGGCCGGAGACCGGGATGCCCTCCACGGTGTCGTCGGCGCGCGAGATCACCGATCGGGGGAGCGGTCGGACGGTCCTGGGACGGGGAGCGGCGGAGACGACGGCGCGCGCCGGCGGGGGCGTCGCGGCGAGGCTGCACGCGCCGGCGGGGGCGCGCGCGAGCGCGGGGGATGCGGCGAGGGAGAACATGTGCGGCGGCGTCGCGATGCGTCGCGCGATGTGAACGAAGAAACCCTGGCCGGCGAGGCGCTTCAGTTTGTTTTCAGTGGGGATTACAAAATCACACTCTCAGTGCACCCTCGTCACCCTCCTCCCCTCCGCGCGCTCCTGAATCTCTCCGCGCTGGCTCATGATCATCAACGCGCGCATCACCGCCCACTCGTTCACCCCGAGCCGCCCGAGGTCCTCCACGAGGTGACGCTTCGAAGCCGTGGCGCCAATGGCGAGCTTCTGCTTGATCTGCGTCTCCACGAGCATGAGCTCCTCCCGTTGCTCCGGCGTCAGCACGACCATCTCCGCGACGCCCGACCTCGCGGCGTCGATCGTGGACACCTCGAACAGCCGGAGCGCCTCCTGCACGTGCTCCTCGGTGACGTGCTTCTGCAGCGTCATCTTCGCCAGCGATTCGCTGACGCGCGTGATGGCCTCCAGCTGTCGCACGGTGATTGGCACGGCGGGCGCGCCTCCCTTCTTCGCGCGATCGCGCATCTCCTGCCTGTACCGCACGTACTGGTCCTCGAGGAGCTTCGCGGAGGCGGGCACGAGCCTGGGCGAGCACGTCGCGCGGCAGTACTCGACGTAACGCTTGAGGAACTTAACCTGACGTTCGGCTTCGGGGTTCTTTTCCTGGCCGACGGGAACGATGGAGCCGTCGTCGCCAATCTCGCCGCCGTGCCCGGCGTGGATGCCGAGGACGTGATCGGCGATGGCGAGGTCCCGCTCGTACAGCCGCTCGTCCCTCACGATGAAGATGAGGTCGAAACGGGACAGGATGGTGGTCTGAAGGTCGATGTTCTCCTGCGCCGTCTTGAGGTCGTCGTAACGGCCCTGTCGCACAAACGGGGGAGATTAAATTCAAGTCAGTTGTGGGGAAAAGTCGGGCGGGGGCCGAAGTCGGGGTCGGGGACGGACGCGGGGCGTGACCGGTCGGTCGCGGCCTCGGATGTGTATCGCGACCGTGGGGTCGACACAGCGTCGTCAGGGGCGAACCTCGGATGACACTGCAATCGATATCGTCTCGTCATCGGCCGAAGAACCAAAAAACCAAAAAAACCAAAAAAAAAAACCAAAACGCCCGGAAACGACGGGTGACGCACCGAAGGGGGGTTCGCCGCCGCCAGCACCGCGGCTCTGCTGTTGAGCACCGTGGTGATGCCAGCCTTGGCGATGGAGATCGTCTGCTGCTCCATCGCCTCGTGGATCGCGACGCGGTCCTCGTCGCGCATCTTGTCGAACTCGTCGATGCACACGCATCCGCCGTCGGCGAGCACCATCGCGCCCCCCTCCAACATGAACCCGCCGTCCGAGTCCCTCACCACGGACGCCGTTAAACCCGCCGCGGAGGACCCTTTCCCGGAGGTGTACACGCAGATGGGCGCCGTCTTCTCGACGAACTTGAGGAACTGCGACTTGGCGGTGGACGGATCGCCCATCAACAGGACGTTGACGTCGCCACGCAGCTTTGCCCCGTCTTGCGTCGTCTTTCTCGAACCCGAAAAGAGCAACGACGCCACCGCGGCTTTGATGTCGTCCGCGCCGAAGATGGCGGGGGCGATCCGCGACCGGATGTCGCCGATGACCTCCTTGAAGGGTCTCGCCGCGAAAGCCTTGAACTCGGTGTGTTCCGCGTCGGTGAAGTGCGCGTCGCCCCTCGCGCCCTCGCTCTCCTCCGTCATCCCGACGACGCGAATGTACGGCGTGGAGATTGTCGACGACTCGTCCGCTCTTCCGCGCTTTGAACCCGCCTTGCCCATGCCCCTGGACAGGGTGTAGACGCCCATGACCTTGACGCGCGTGCCCGGGGTGATGCGCTGGACCATGGTGCGCTCGACGTGGAGGATCATGTGCCTCGGCATCTCCCCCGCCGGCACGTCCTCGGGGTTCTCCTGAAGCTTTAAAGTCTGCACGTCGCAGAATTTGGACTTGTCCGCCATGGGGACGTAGGGGTCGAGGCCGCAGTCGGTGCCGCCCGGGGCGCCGATGGGAGCGCCGTTCTGGTCCGCGGCGGCGTTGGCGGCGGCGTCGCTGCTGGCGACCGTGCCGTTCGCCTCGCACCGCCGCGGGGGCTGGGCCATGCCGCCGAAACCGGGCTTGAGGTCCATGTACTTGAGCGATCGACACGATCGGCACTGGAGGCACAGGCGGGTCGCCTTGGTCTTGGCCTTGGCGGCGGCGATGACGATGCCCGGGATGTACACGAGCTTGCTGACGTGCGCGCTGTTCAGCGACCTGACGGACGCCGGTGTCTCGTCCGAGACGAGGTGCACCTGGATCTCGAGCTTGTCGAACATGTCCTTGGAACCGCCGACGCCCGTCACGAGCGCATCCTTCTGCGGGTTGAGCCCAGCCTCGTTGCGAAGGGACTCCACCACGGTCACCGCGGCGTGCTCCAGGCAGGGTATGTAAATATCCGGTTGGTTGCGGACCTCCTTGGCGAGCTCCGGGTCGTGCGCTGCGGGTGGGTATCGGGCGGGACGTCGGGGTTCAGCGGGGTTCAGCGGCGGGGCGAGAAGGGGCACGCGCGGGCGCGCGCGATCTGGCCATCGGGAGGTGACGACGGTGCCAACGGGATTTGAAAGCGGGCGGGTCGACGACTCGCGAGTGCGTCGCCGGATCGCGCGCGGGCGCGCGCGATGCGGGTCCTCCCTCGCGCGAATCGCTCACCTATGATGTCGTCCAGGAGCACGGTCACGTCCCGAGGCGGCGTGTCCTGGTCGAGCTTATCGCGGTACACGAGGCGACCGTCGGGATACTCCGCGGTGGGCTCGCTCCTGAAGTTTCTCAGGAAATCGGCAAACTTCCGCCTCGCCTGCCCCGGGGTCACGCCCTCGCCGTCCCGCCCCGGGCGCCCGTCGCCGTCGCCCAGGTCCGTGTAGTACACGTTCCCTTCGTCCCATCCCGCCATCGTCGCGACGGATGACGCGCTCGCTCTGACGACAGTTCAAAACCTCGCCTCCTCCTCCTCCGCTTTTTCGGCTCGCGTTCTGTTTCGGTCGGTCGCCACGAAAATAAATTCAACCGTTGCGCGAGAGCCGTTGTTTACTTTGCGAAGGCGCGCGCGTGGACCGTCGAGATGTGGGGCGGATCGCGCGGAAACGACGCGGTTCAGCCGTTCAACCCCGGCGGAGGCGCGCCCGCGTTCTCCGTCGGCGGCGACATGCAGCAGCAGCAGCAGCCCGGGGTTGGTGGCGCGCCCAGATTCACGATTGGCGGTCAAGCCCCTCCTCAGCAGGCGCAGGGAGCCTACTACGGAGGCTACGGCCAACAGCCCGCGCAGCAGGCGCCTCAGCAGGGTGGATTCCAGCCCCAGGGCGGATACGGTCAGCCCCCTCCGCAGCAGCAGCCCCAGGGAGCCGCTCGCTTCATGCCCTCGTTCCCTCGGTCGCCCCAGGCGCAGAGGAACTTCCAGGCGGGCGGGCGCGAGCAAGCCATGCCAACCTTCGGCGCACAGGCGCAGCAGCAGCAGCAGCAGCAGTCCTTCGGTCGGCGCGGGGGCGCGCAGCGCGGCCAGATGTTCCCGGGCCAACAGCAGGACCAGCCGCAGCCCGACCCGAACCGCGTCCCGAGAGACTCGGACCCGCGAGAGCTGCCCAAGCCGGCGGAGCGAGATCCCAACGCGCCTCCACCCGTGTTTCGCATCGGCGGCGACTCAGCCGGCGACGGGTCCGACGCGAACGCCCAGTCACCGCGAAGGTTCTACAACCAGCAACAGGGTAACGCGAGCGGCGCATCCGGGGGAGCGGGGACGCAGGGGGACGCGGGGACGCAGGGCGGCGCGCTTTCGTTCTTCAACCGCGGCATGGCGGCGGCGGCGCAGCGCATGGCCGCTCCCCGTCCAACCGCCGCCGGCCGCAAGACCCCGCTGCTCACGAGCGTGTCCCTTCAGTACTACTACTACTTCGGCATCTGCTGGGACGTCACGTTCGTGCTCTTCACGTTCGCCATCATGATATGGAAGGGCATCAAGATGCCGTACCCAAAGTACGATTACCAGAAGCGGGATTACGAATCCGTGTGGTCAATCGAGTTTGCGTTTCTCTTCGTGTTCATCCTCTTCGAGTGGCCCAGGATGTCGTTGCTGAACAAGGCGAACCGAGGAACGCACCACCTCACGATGTACGCGTCCATCTTACTCGCCGCACCGATCGTCGCGTACCACCTGTGGGCGATGTTCTCCGCCACTTACGTGCTGAAGATTGACGTCTTCATGAACGGCGTCTCCCTCGCGTTTTGCGGTTTCCAGGTGTTGTTGGGGTACCTGGCGTCTACGGCGTGGCCGAGGGGTACCGGCGGCGGGTTCGGCGTCGCGAAGAGGGTGATCGGCGGCGCGGGTGCGGGCAGCATGCGCAGCGCGGCGGATCCGGCGGCGGGAGCGCCGAGGTTCCAGGTGGGCGGGGGCTGAGATTGTGTACGATAGCTCTAAGTGTTACTATGATGATGGATATAAAACGAAACGAAACGATCCCGCGCGCTTGCTTTTGGGTTAAAACGCGATCCTAAACGCGACCCGAGGAGGAAGAAACGCCGCTCGTCCGACGGTATTAACTATGCGAGGTAGTTGTACACCTGCGCGTTGGCGCGGTCGCGCTCGAGGTACTCCCTGTCGATCAAGCTCTCGATCCGCTTCTTGAGGTCCGTCGGCCGAGCCGGAAACTTGACCTGCGCGAGAAGCTCGGCGATGAGCAGCTGGTGCGACAGGGTCTTGCGGGTCTTCATGATTCGAACGATCGCCGCGTCGATCTGGTACTGGCGATCCTGGAACACCCGCTCGTTCGTCGCCGCGTTCTCCTCCTTCGTCTCCTTGAGCTGTATGGAGTTAACCTTGACGCGGTACAGGCGCTCGTTGAACTGCTCGTTGACTGAGAACGAGTCGCCATCCTCCACGTCCCTGCCCTTCGGTTCCTTGACCAACACGCGAACCTTGCCGCACGCCAGCGACTGCAGCGTGCGCCTCAGCTCTTTGTCCTCGATCCCGGTCGCCGCGCGGATTTCCTCGAACGTCAAGCTCCCGTCGGAACCGGAATTTCCGTTGAACAGCAGACACACAACCGCCTGGAAGAGCGAAACGGCGAGCTCCTTGACGCCGCACTTTGGAAACTCCGCCCGCAACACGCAGTGCCCGAGCGAGTTCTGCCACACGAGCCTCCGTCCGCCGTGTTTACCGAGGTAGTGATCGCGGAACAAACCCTGGAGCGCGTCCATCTCGGGGGGTAACGACACCTCAACCGTGGGGTACGTGGGCCAGTACCCGGCTGTCAGCACGTTGACGTAGAGCTCAACCCCCGCGGCTTCAACCTTGGCGAACCGCTCGGAGTCGCTCCTGAACGATCGCATCACGTCCCTCGAGATGTCCACGTCCTTAAACATTCCCTCGAGCTTCGTGGTGAACTGCGACCCGCACTCGGCTTTGAGCCGCGAGATCATGCTCTTCTCCGCGTCGTTGCTCGCCGATTTACTCAGAAGCAGACGCTTGGCGAGGTCCTTCTTGTAGAACGCCTCGAACACGTCCTTGCCCTGAATGTGCCGAAACAGCGCCATCGCCCTGTCCAGGCTGTGCTCCAGTTCGTCCTCCGTCTCGCCCTTACCCGCGCCCCGCAGCTTGCCGTCGATGTGCTTGGCGATGAGCTCCGCCGGCCTGTTCTGCCGCTGGTTCACGAACGACTCGAACGACTCCTTGACGACCGCGTTGAACGCCTCGTCGCCGCCGAACGACTCCTCCGCCACCTCATCCGCCCGTCGTTTCAGCTCGAGCAGTTTCGTGACCATGTCCCTGTCGTTCTCCTCGTCTTTGACGACGGCGACGCCCCGCGCGCGAACCGCCGAACCGAACGCGACTCTCAGCTTGTCCAAACCCCCATCCACCCTTCGCAACAGAGCGTGCATCCTTCGCAAACCCGCCACGTCGGATTTTTCCATCATGGCGTCGAACCCGTTGTCCACGATCCATCCGACGTGGCGATCCACCAGCTCCTTCTCGACGCTTTGAACGAGCGCGCGGCGAGTTCCCGACTCGAGGTAGTCGTCGCACCTGTGAACAAAACACGATGTCAAACTAATTGCCCGTACGAAAATAAAAAAAATAAACTCACCGCCGCTGCTCCTCGGCGAGACGCAGCTGGCAGTGCGCCAGGTACTCGCCCACGCTCTCGCCGGAACGTCCGGCGAACGTCATCCCCTCGGCGCGGTAGAACGCGCGGGTGGCGTCCAGGAACGGCGCCTCGAAGCGATCCGAGTAGACCCCCAAACTCCGAAACGCTCGCGTCAATCGCTTCACTTTCGCGCGGTCCACCGCCTCGCCGCCCCTCTCCCTCTCCACCAGCGCGAGCAGGCCGCGCGTCGCCTTGCCGAGGACGTCGTTCGTCGCGGAGTGGGGCGCGGCGCCGTCGTTGCCGTCCGTCCCGCGAGATCCCGCGGTGTCTTCCGCGAGGGACGCGCGGAACAGCGCGAGGCCCATGTCCCAGAGCGATCGGACGGACTCGACAGAGGACGACGACGTCGATCGATCGGCGCCCGCCCCCGACGCCCCCTCGGGTCGGGAGGACGTCCCAACGGCGGAGGTGTTCGCCCCGGATACGCCCTCGCCGCCCGTCTGGTGCGCGACGTGCGTGCGGTCCAGGTAGAGGAACACGCTTCGGATCGTGAGCGTGGCGTCGCAGTGATCTCCCCACACGTCGTCCACCCGGTTGAGGAAAGCGACCGGATCTTCGGCGCCGTCCCTGCCCCGCAGCGTCGCCACCCTCTCCCTGACGTGCGACTCGCACGACGCGCGCAGCCGGGCGTAGAGCCCCGCGCCGAGCTTGTGGAGGCACACGTCCTCGACGCGGCGATACAGCGTCTCGAAGGATTCGCTCACCGGCCGCTTCTGGTGGACCGCGTCCACGGCGTTGGAGAGCATGCGCCAGGAGTCCTCCTCGAAGTCGGCTGGGAGCTTGGGCCTCTCCTTGAAGGGCTTGATGGTGAGCTTGCGCGCGGCGCCGCCGGTTTGCTTCGCGGCGGTGACGCGTCGCGCGAGGTTGGCAACCACGCCGTTGCCGTCCCCGCGGCTCGCCCAGTCCTCCATGGCGCCCGATCGACCCTCTACGGTTTGTGGGGCGTCGTCCTTTGGTTTGGCCGAAGAGAGGTCCCACGTGCATTTCAACGAAAATCTCGTCACGAGCACGATCAATTACAGAACCTAACCGTTACGCCGTATAAATAGGTCCGTCAAATAGGAAATCACAAGGCCATATAGACATACATTCAATGTAAACGCACATAGAACCAATCCCAGCCATCGGCTCATCCAACGGTTCGCAAATCGAAGGGGGAAACAACAGCTGGTTCCGGAGCGCCGGGGGCCACTGACGAGCGCGCGATAGGCTCGCCATGGCATCCAGCCGCCCCAACAGCGCGGCGCCTTCTAAGCGCAGCGCCAAGGATGCGCCATCGCAGAACGAGGCCAACGTCAAGGTCATCCTCCGATGCCGGTGCGTCACCGCCCGCCCATCTTGCGTTTCGGCCCGAGAGAGACCCATTCATGCCACGGAAAAACCTCCCTCCGCGACCCTGACTCGCCGCCCCATCCACGCGATATATCCCGCGTATCGCGCCGATACATCGTCCTGAACCATCACCCAACACCCGATGCGCAGACCCATGAACGCGGAGGAGCAGTCGGAGAACGAGCGCTCCGTCGTCAACACCCGCGACGCGCTGCGCGAGGTGTCGATCACGCAAACCGTGAAGGGCGACAAGCAGGTCGACCGCACCTACAACTTCGACCAGGTGTTCGGCGCGCACGCCACGCAGGAAGACATCTACGACGACGCGGTGAGGCCCGTCGTCGAGGAGGTGCTCGAGGGGTTCAACTGCACCATCTTCGCGTACGGACAGACGGGCACGGGCAAGACGCACACGATGGAGGGTTACCACGACTGGGACGACGCATCTTCGGACTCGTTCGCCGATTCGATGCCCAGCAACGCGGGCGTCATCCCGCGGGCCATGTCGCACATATTCGCGCACCTGAAGGCCAAAGGCGTGGAGCACAGCGTCAAGTGCACGTTCCTGGAGCTCTACAACGAAGAGATCACCGATCTGCTGGCCGTGTCGGACCTCGTCGAGGGCACCGTCGAGGCTGCCAACGCCAAAGCCCCGAAGCATCCGTTGATGGAGGACGGAAAAGGCGGCGTCGCGGTGAAGGGGCTGGAGGAGGTGGCGGTGGCCAACCCCGAGGAGATCTTCGACCACATCAGGCGGGGAAGCGCGAAACGTCGCACCGCGGAGACGCTGATGAACAAGCAATCCAGCAGATCGCACTCCGTCTTTAGCGTCACCGTGCACACCAAGGAGTCCACCCCCGACGGCGAGGACGTCATCCGGTGCGGCAAGCTCAACCTCGTCGACCTCGCGGGGTCCGAGAACATCTCCCGGTCGGGCGCCGTGGACAAGCGCGCGAGGGAAGCCGGCGAGATCAACAAGTCGCTCCTGACGTTGGGCCGCGTCATCGCGGCTTTGGTGGCGGGCGGCGGCCACGTGCCGTACCGGGACTCGAAGCTCACCCGGCTTCTTCGCGACGCGCTCGGGGGAAAGAGCAAGACGTGCATCATCGCCACGGTGTCCCCGGCGGCGCACTCGGCGGAGGAGACGCTCCAGACGCTCGAGTACGCGCACCGCGCCAAGAGCATCAAGAACAAGCCCGAGATCAACCAGAGGGTGACCAAAAACGCGCTGCTCAAGGATCTGCAGAAGGAGATTGAGCGCCTCACCGCGGATCTCACCGCGACGCGAGAGAAGAACGGCGTGTACCTCTCCCAGCAGTCCTACGACGAGCAGGAGAAGGAACGAGTGGACCTGAGGGCCCGAGCGGACGAGCTGCGGAGCGCGTTGGACTTGGCCAAGAGCGAGCTCGCGTCGCTCGCCGCGCTCTTCGAAAATCAGAAAAAGGCGCACAAGGCTCTGCAGCGGGAGCACGCGACGCACGCGGAGAAGGCGAGCATCGCCGAGCGCACGGCGCGCGTCGCACACGCGGAGCTCTCCGAGGCGCAACGCGGACAACGCGAGCAGGCGCACCTCGCGGACGAGTTCGAGGCGGCGCAGGAGAGGCTCCGGGTCAAGACGGATTCGCTCGGCGACGCGCTGGCGTCGGCGAAGGACGAGATGCGCTCGTTGTTTGGCAAGATTGAGCGTTACTCGGACGTCGACGCGGCGAACGCGTCGGTGATCGAGTCGGTCAGGTTGGACGTCACGGCGCATCTGGAACGTCTCGAGGCGTCCCTGGCGGAGGTGAAGACGGCGGAGGAGAGCGCGCGAGCGGCGACACGAGCGGCCATCGACGACGCGAAAAAAGCGCGATCCGCCGAGGCGGATGAGCTCAGGGATCAGTTGCGACGAACGCGCGCGGACGCGGAAGCCGCCACGAGGAAAGCCGCCCAACTTGCCCGCGCCGCGGCCGCGAGCGCCAAGACCGCCGCCGACGCCGCGCTGGCGGCGGTGGAGAGCGCGGACGCCGCCGCCGCCGAGTGCGATTTAATCGACGAATCGGTGACGGCGCGAACGGACGCCGCGTTGTCGACGATGGACGCGGGCGTCGCGCGAACCGCGAAGAGCCTGGACGCGATCGCCGACGCCGACGCGGCTCGGTCGGTGCGGGCCGTCGAGCTCGCGGACGCGCAACGCGCCGCGGCGGCGGACGCGAGGGCGGCTGTGGACGGACTCGCGGCGGAGGATGGGCGGCTGACGAGATGCCAGTCGACGGGCGGGACGCCGACGATGAAGACGGCGTCGACGATGCTCGCGACGCCCGTGCGACGGGAGGACGTTCGCGAGATGACGCGCGAGAGGGAGGCGACGCTCGCGGCGTTCCGCGCGAGGACGGCGGCGGGCGCGGAGGACGGCTCGGTGATTGAATCAGCGCCCGCGGACGAGGAGGCGAATGACGAAAAGGTCGAGGAGGAGCCCGAGCCCGAGGAGCCCGAGGAGCCCGAGCCCGAGCCCGCGGACGAGGAGGAGGAGGTCAAGCCCAACAAACGGGGCGGGCGATCCGCGTCGACGCGCGGCGCGAGGGGAGGTAAGACGAGCGGCATACCACGCGCGCCGCTGAGGGACAAAAACGCCCAGGCGGAGACGGCGTGATTGGTGTAAATCTTTAATCACGATCATTCCCATACACAACACGCACATTACGTTGCTAAAATCAGTCCCTGCTTGATATTTCCGATTCGACGCCTCCCTCTGACTACTTCGACACTGCACCAGTGCCGTCGATTTTTCCCCCCCAAAATATCCATATCGCACTGTAACACCTTTTTTACTCGCGGGTGTTTGGGCTCTTTCTTCATTGGCCCCGCCCGCCTCTCCCTCCTAGCAACTGTCACCATGGTTCGCAAGCAGGAGTCCCGAGGTTGGCAAGTTCGAGTGCGTCCTCGCCGAGTCCGGCAAGGCGCCCAGCGTGGGCAAGCTCCACGTGTACAAAACCTCGGCGGTGTTCAAGGCTGAGATGTTCGGCCTCGACAACACAACCGTGTCCGTGAAGCGCCGAGATCTGACCCACCTCGACGCCACGCAGTCGCTCAAACTCTCCGTCGTCTACAAGGACGGCAAGAAGAAGCTCGATTTACAGTTTGCGAGCACTAAGGCGCCGTTTCGGTGCATCGTGGACGCGTGGAAGCTCGCCGAGAGCGACGCCAAGCCGATGTTCGCGGTGCCGGTGCAGAAGGAGGACAAGCACGCGAAGAAGGACTACGGCAAGGGCGTGGAGGGAATCATCAACATGGTCAAAGACAAGGCCCTGACGTCGTACGAGAGCGCAAACGAGAAGCTCAAGAAGGTGATGCGCCTCAAGGCGGGCGCGAAGATCCCGCCAACGCCCAAGCTGCCCCTGATCGAATGCGAGGCGGTGGTCTCCAAGTGCCTCTTCGTAAAGGTGCACCGCGCGGAGAACTTGCTGGCGATGGACGCGGGCAACACGTCCGACCCGTTCGTCGTCGTGAGGTACAGGGGTCTCGAGGCCACCTCGAGCACGATGCCGAAGACGCTGAACCCCGAGTGGAACGAGGTTTTCCACTTCCGAACCCCGCCCGGCAAGGTTGAACTCGACGACGACGACAAGGTCGAGATCGTGGCGTACGACAGAGACTTTGGCGGATTGAACGACTTCATCGGGTACGCCAAGGTGGACATGGAGGGCGTGCGCGTCGACGAGGGTACCGGACGGCCGCCGTACGTCAACAAACCCAGGAAGATTCGCCAGTGGCACGACCTGGAGCCGCTGCCCAAGAACCAAAAGGCGGACTTCTTCGACATGAACCACATGAAGGAGAAGCTCATGTTCTGGGAGGGCGAACGCGGAATCACCGGCCGGGTTTTCATCGAGACGTGGGTGGGTAACAGGCACGACGACGAGTTCAGGGTCGCCGGGGTCCCGACGCTCAAGGTTCCCGAGCCCGAGGCGGAGCGGCGGGTGTCGCATTACGTCGACCCGGTGACCGCCCTGCTGCGGGTGGAGGTGAAGCGCGGCCGCAACATCATGAACCTGGACGACGACGGTGGCTCGGACCCGTACTGCGAGGTTGCGCTGGTGGACCCGAAGGGTGTGCGGCCGGAGCAGACCCAGGCGACGCACTACATCGACGACGCGACGGATCCCGAGTGGGACAGGGCGTTTAACTTTATCGTCGCCAAGCCTTACGTCGACCACCTGGTGCTGAGGGTGTACGACTACGACGGAGCCACGAGCTTCGACGACCTCATCGGCATGGCCAAGATACCGATACACGAGCTGGACGTGTACAAAGGGACGAAACGGCCGCCGGACGAGCGTTGGATCACGCTGGTGGACAAGGAGGGAAACGATCGGAACAAGGATGGGGAGGTTTACGGCGACGTGTGCGTCCGCGCGTACCTCGACGAGGAGTATTTCGAGCACCTCCACGGCGGTAACGCCACCGCCGAGGTGGGCCGCATGACTGTCGACGTCTTGAGAGCCACGGATCTGCCCAAGGACACCACCACGTTCGCTGTGGTCAAGATGGGACCGTACTGGACCAGGCTGCCGAGCGTGGAGAACAGCTCAAAGCCGGCGTGGAAGCAGCGGCTGCGATACCCCGTGTTCGAGCCCGCGGCCCGGTGCACCGTGGCGCTCTTCGAGGGAACCGCGTCGTCGTGCAAGTTTCTCGGCCGGGTCAAGCTGCAGCTGAGCACCATGGAGGATGGGGTTCGATACGCCGGGAGCTTCCAGCTCATGGCGAGGGACCCCAGCAGCGGCGAGATCAAGAAGACGTGCAAGTTGGAGTGCGGCATGCAGTTCAACTACAAGAACGGCGGATCCCTGGTGGCGCGGAAGTACCTGGAACCCACGTTGCCGGATAAGTGGTACTTCTCCCCGATGTCGGACGAGGAGAAGGAGCGCATGATCAAGGCGCACAAGAACATGATCGTCGAGCGAATGAAGCACTCGAGTCCGCCGGTGAACGAAACGGTGTCGAAGGAGTTGCTCGAGTTTTCCAAGCACGAGGTCAACATCGGCTCGATCAAGAGCTCCATCGCGCGGATCCAGAGGCTCACCGCCGGCTTCGACAAGATCGGCAGCGGTCTCACGTACGCCCTGAGCTGGGAGAGCATACCGGCCACCGCGCTGACGCAGTGCTACATCGTGTACCTCATCTACAAACCCAACATGTTCATGCCGTCGTTGCTCTGCTTGGTGGCGCTCTACTCCCTGGCGCTGTTCCCGAGTCGATACGGCAGGGTGCTGCAGCGCATGGAAGCGGACGAGTGGCTGTCGCAGGGTCTCCCGTTCCCGCCCCCGACCGAGGAAGAGGAACGGCGCAAGAAGGAAGCCGAGGAGGAGCGCAAGCGAAAGGAGGAGGAAGAAGAGGAGGCGCGAAAGAAGGCTGAGGAGGAGGAGAAGAAGCTCGCCAAGCTGGAGGGCGACGCGGATAAGAATCGTGCGGATCGCGAGAAGAGGCTCGAGGAGAAGAAGAAGAAGCGCGAGGCGGAGGAAAAGAAACGAAAGGAGGCGGAGGAACGAGCCAACGCTCCGAAGGAGGCGTTCAACTGGGAGTCGATCAACCCGTTGGCGAGCCTGCAGAAACAGATGGACGAGGTGTTCGCGATGATCACCATGTCGCAGAACATCCTCGACGAGGCGGCGAGCTGTGCGGAGCGAGTGGCGGGGATCTTATCGTGGGAGGAACCCAGGGTCACCGCCGGCGTCCTCGTCGTCATCCTCGCGCTGGCGTGGGCGCTCGTGTACGTGGAGATTGTCACGCGCTTCTTCATCAAGATCGTGCTCGGCGTCGTGGTCAAGACGATCTTCAAGATCGTGTCCCCGGCGACGATCAAGTTTGGCATCTCGTGCGGCGTGCTATTCGCGCTGAGGCACCCGGCCATCCTGCCGGATGAGCAGACGCGGATTCAGATGGAGGCGCGCAAGCGCGCGGAGCGAGAGGCGGCGCTCGCCAAGGAGGCGGCGCTCGAGGCGGCCGGCGGTGACGAGGAGGAGGAGGAGGAGGAGGCCGCCGTGGTCGCAGCGCCGCCGCCCCCGCCGGCGCCGAGCGCCATCCTGGACCCGAGGCCGCTGCCGCCGCTCAACGTCTTCTTCCGCATGCCCACGCAGAGCGACCGGCTGCTGTGACGGAGGCGCGAAAGAAAAGTCGAGGCGCGACGCAGGAAAAGAATCGAGTCGAGTCCGCCTGAGACACGGCGACTCGTCGTGTAACACGATACGCTCGCACGCGCGCTGAATTTTTATCGTAAGAGTCTTACTCGTCTCGACAAATGACAATGACAATGACAATATGATAAGGGGGAGTAACTACGACGGGTGCTTTTCACCCTCGCGTCGTGTCTTTCATAACTTTCGTTTCTTCTCCCCGCGACCCGAATGGGACGCTCCCTCTTCAATCACCCGCGACTCGGCGCGTCCTCCTCATCCGTGTCCGTGTCGCAGTCCCCCCACATCTGCGACGACCGCAGCCTTCCCCCGTTCTGCCTGCCCCGCGAATTTTGCCTCGAGTTTGGAAGGTAGAAGTCGGGGTTGACCAGCGCGGCCAGGCCCACGCCGCCGGTCCCCCTGGACGACGACGACGACGAGTCTCCTCGCGTGCCCCGCCGCGACGCTTCCCTGCTGCCGCCGCTGGACGACGATCCGTCCACCGACGACGACGACGACGCGAACGACGACGACGACGACGATCCGTCC
>Ga0181573_10003040_pt1 | contig 15127 bp, 9 predicted proteins | sample 101ome_25_FD_148643 | JGI IMG/M metagenome (GOLD analysis project Ga0181573, IMG submission 148643) | Coastal salt marsh microbial communities from the Groves Creek Marsh, Skidaway Island, Georgia - 101409BT metaG (spades assembly) | ecosystem: Environmental > Aquatic > Marine > Intertidal zone...
TTTGGCGGCTCATCACGACCGCGAATCTGATCGCGAATCGCGCATCGAGATGAAGATCATGACTGGTCATCGTACGCATTTGAGCTAGAATGCGTTTACAATTACCGGTTTGACTCGCTCGTGTATGCCAACATAGTCACGCACGAGCAATTCAAGCCAAATCACCCGCGCCCGGACCACCTGCCGTCAACTCGCGCTGCATTTCACTCACACACATCCCCCCGAGCCACAACCGCTCGGGGCGACGGAGCCCCCGGGATGGAGGGAGGCGGGGGCGTCGACGCCGCCGGCGGTGGCGTGCACACGTGGAGGCTCGCGCACGTCTGCGCGTTCGCCTTCCTGCTGCACCTCAAGCCGTCCGAACCACACATCGGTGCGCCACCCTCTCAACCAACCAACCCTCGCGCGGTGCCCACCGAGAGAGACGATGACGACGTTCGTCCCGTCCGACGCTGACCTTTCCCGGCCTTGATCCTCTCGCGCAGTGCCGTACCTCACGGACGTCAAGGGTTTCACCAACGAGTCCGTCGCCAACGACATCTTCCCCGTCTCCGTCTACGCCTCGCTCGTCTTCTACCTCGTCGCCGGTCCCGTCTCGAGGCGGATCGGACTGAAGACGTTCGTGCTCCTGGGGGCGACGTGCAAGCTGTGGACGCGGATCCTGCTGGTGTGGGGCACATCGCTGGCCGCCATGCAGTTCACGCAGGTGCTGTTCGCCGCGGGAAGCTCCGCGGACGCCATCCTGCTCGCGTACGCCTACGCCGTCGCGCGCAAAGACGACGGCGACGCGCATCCAAATTCTTCAAATCCAACGCCAGATCCGAATGATCCCCCGTCGTCGGCGCGGCGCGGCGGACGGTACCGGACCGTCACCGCCGCCATCACCGCGTCGCACCTCGGGTCGTACACCCTCGCCGCGCTCTTCGGCCAGATCGCGTACGAGTCCGGGGCTTCGTACGCGTCGCTGTTCCATTTCTCCCTCGGTTCCGTCGCGGCGGGTTGCGTCGTCGGGTGCCTCCTCCCGAGCGCGCCCTTCGACCGAGGCCCGGGCCTGCTCCTGTACACCGCTCGACCGACGCGGACGGCGTACGCGCCGCGACCGACGAGGACGCTCCGCAACGAGCTTCGCGCGCTCGCAAAGGCGACGCGAGACGCGTTCGACGCGACGACGTCGGCGTGCTACGGCAGCGGCGTCATGATCGTGCTGAGCTCGTGGTGGGTCCTGTCGTCCGCGCCCGCGTCGTTTTTGGAGTGGTACGGGACCAACCTCTTCGACGCCATCGACGGCGACGCGGACGTCAACGGGTACGTCGTTTTTGCCGCGCGTCTGGCGATGACGGCGGCGGCGTGGGCGGGCGGGAGGGAGTGGATCGGGGCCCGGGGCGGGGACCGACGAGACGTCGCGTCCGATCCGTGGTTTTACGCCGGGACGAGCGTTTTCGTCGGAGTGTGCGCGTTCGCGATGAGCGCTTCGCGGGTGGTGGCCGTCGCCGCGGGGTTTTACTGCGCGGCGCTGGCGGCGTCGCAGGGCGGGGCGGTGATAGTGTACGCGCAGGCGGCGCTGGCGATGGACGCGCTGGCGGCGTCGAGGGAACGCGCGAAGGGTTCGTCGGGGGGGTCGGCGGAGGAGGAGGAAGGGGGCGGTATCGACGGGGACGGTTCGGGCGGAGGGTCTTCGGCCCCGGCGTCCTCCCCGGACCACGCGTTGCTCTTCGGGGCGAACGGGTTCTTGGGGGTGTGCGCGCTGGTGCTGCTGCAGGCGTTCGTGGACGCCGCGCGCGTGGGTATACGCGCGGAGATTGCCGCGGCTGGTTGGGCGTGTCTCTTCGCGGCGGGCGCGACGGTTGCGTCGGCGGCGGCGAGGGCGAGGTTGTTCGGGCTGGGCGCGTGGGCGCTGGAGCCGACGGGCGCGGACCTCGGGATGGGCGAGGCGCTGATGTCGGCGGAGGACGAGGACGACGAGGACGTGGGGGCGATGGCGGAGGCGGACGCGAGCGGGCTGCTCGGGAGGAACACGTAGCAAAAGCCAAAAGCTGTGCCGGTCATCTCGCGTTGTCATCGAATTCGCCGACGACCTGGTGGCAAGCAAACGCCTCGCTCGACCCGAGAGTGTTCCGTCCCGAGAAAGCGTTCCCCGCGCGCGCTCGGCGGCGATACTCGGCGTCGCGGCGCGCCGAGGTCGTATCGGACGCGTATCGCGACTCTCGCGGGTGTGCCGCGGCGCGCCCGCGGCTCGTCCGGGTCGATACGCGCGCGAGGCGCCCCGACGCGTCTGGCTGAATGTTAACTCTTATCGCTACGAGGCGTTTTTCAGCCGCCTTGGACTCGTTGTCCGGTTCACTTCCACGCGCGCGAGGCTGCCGACACGCGTCGACTCGCTCGGTTCTGATCCCCGCGCGTTCACACGTCGCGGCGCCGGATCGACCGCGCCTCCTCCGACTTGGCCGCACGCGCCGTTCGCGTCGCTTCGCACCGCGCCAACGCCGACCCCGCGTCGGCCGAGCCACGACCGACACCAACACCAAACCAACCGACGCGCGCCATGACGACGACGCGCGCGCACCGCCTCGCGACGATGTCCACCGTCGCGTCCGCCTTCACCGCCGCCGTGTGCTCCATCTTCGGCGACGTGCTCGACGCCGCACCTCGCGCGCGCGCCTCCGCGCGGCGCCAGAGCCGGAAGCGCCGGTCCTCCGATACGGGGTCCGACACGCCGGCGGTTTTCTCCGCCCCGGCTTCGCGCGCCCTCGCCCGCGCCGCGCCGTGCCTCGCCGTGATCGTCCTCGCCGCGCTCTTCACCACCGCGCGCGCCGACGGCGGCCGATACTTGCTCCAGGGTGGACCGGTCGCGGCAGGCCGCAACACTCCCGTCGCCCAGGCCAGGGGCGACGCCAAACCCAGGGGCTCACCCCGGAGCGCAGGTGCGATATTTCCCTGGACATTCCCAGAACACTCTATTTTCGGCGACCACCGCGAGGGGCCCCGACTTCGATCCGACCGCGTTTCCCCCGACACATCGCGATCCAGTCCGCACTGACGCACTCCGCTCTTAACGTTACAGGCCACAACGCAGCCACGAGCTCCTCTCGGACCACCACCACCTCCCCTCGGACCATCACCGGCGACGACGACGAAGACGCCTTAGGTCGAACGGGTGGTAACTCGTGCCCCCTGCCGCCTTGCGTCACAGAATGCCAAACAAAGCTCAAGAAATGCCTGCTACCCTGGAAGGGCAATGAAGGTGATGACCGTTGCGGAGCGACGTCAGCGGAAGAGTGCTTGGCGATATTTGCGTGCTGCATCAACGACGAATGCAAGGACTGTCCGCCCTGCGTAAACCCGGACTCGTGCATCGACGACTGCTTGCCTGGTGACCCGGGCTGCTGCTGTGACGGCTTCCAGTGCGAGGGTGGCACTTGCGTTCCGCCCTGCGTAAACCCGGACTCGTGCACCGACGGCTGCGAGCCCGGTGAGCCGGGCTGCTGCTGTGACGGCTCCTATTGCTCATCCAATGACCTAACGTGTAAGCCAGGTTCGTGCGAAACCGCCATGGCGAAAGGTGCAAGTGCTTGTTTCCCGGAGAAGTCTTGGGGCTGGGCAGTCGAGCTCTCAGACACACAGATAGGCCCGGTAGAGGTGCCTATAATCGCAGCAGCCGGCGGTAACTGCGAAAGCCCCGACCAAGAAGAGGTTGGAACAGCGTCTATCAGTGCAGACGGGCTTAGTGTGAAGTTAACACCGGGCCCTGCCTTCTCATTTACTGAGGTCCACATCGACGTCCAATGTACGCAGCCAACGACCAGGGATGCTCCGGGCCAATACAACTGGAACGACCTTGCTGCAGACCTGGATCCCTGTCCTGCCTCTGACACCTGCACTTACCTATCCGTGGGCTCAGTCTCTGGAACATGCCTAGAAACATGCGGTAGCGGCCCTTGCTGGTTCAGAATTCACGTGAAGGCGTGCGACGCGACATAAACAGCGTAAGGGTTGGTTTTGGATTGACTCGACTCCCACGTGTCCGAAATCTCGATTTCATCGCGGCGCACCGGCGCGCACCATGCACAACGCCGACGCCGAACGCCGCGACTTCCACATCACACACCAACGGTCTCCGCCGTCGTCACCGACATACTAAGAACCACACACAACACCACCGCCGTGACGGCGACTGAGTCCGCGAAGACACCACCGACGACACGACACGGCACGACACGGCACAAGAATACATCGGGTCCGCGGAGGACACCGCAACCGCAGACCCGAACCCGAACCGAACCCCGGGCGTCGCGCTCGCCCGAGAGGCGGCGATAGGGTGAGATGCCCACGTCCCCACAAGCCAGGTGGGGCCCGCCTTTGTGATGCCACACGAGCGAAATGAAAATCAAGTCAAAAGTCACCATCGCCCGACGACAACATCCGCGCTCCCACTCCCTCCTACGTCTACGCGTTGTTATTCTCCACCGACGACGACGTGTTTGGCAACGCCTCGCTCACCCCACCTACCCTCTCGAGGACCTCCGACGACGCCTCCAGGTCGCTCAAGAGCGCGTCCTGCAGCCTGCCGACCGCGGCGTTGGTTTCTAGAGTCTTCGCGAGGAGACGCGCGCTCGCCTCGCCCGTCACCGCCGCCACCTTCGCGTCCATCGAGCCGAGGTCGCGCGTCTCGAATTGGGCACCGAGCCGCGGCCCCATCGTCGTCGCCTCTCCCCCGTCGTCGACGTGACGCCACCCCCTGTCCGTCTCCCGCCCGCCCCCGGCGACGCGACGCATCGGGCTGAACACCGCCACGATCGCCACGAGCCAGCCCGCCGCCGCGATACACGCCCATCGCACCCATCGCCGCGGCCTGGCGGTGGCCGACGCCATACGACTCTGATTCACGTTTCCGTGAACTGCATCAGCTCGAGTCCGAATCTTAACAAAATCGACGTCGACCCTCGCCGTGGTCGTCAGAACAACGCACGCGTCCGGAACTCGCGCTCGCCCACCAGCGGCAAACTCGCTCTTCGCGGGAGACGACACTCGCGCCGACGGCGACAAAGGAAAGGAGAGTTCAGGCAGAAGCGCGCACATGGGCGCCTCGTCTTCCAAGGTGGCTGACGCCAAGCCCAAGAAGATCTGCTGCGCGTGCCCAATCACCAAGAACGCGAGGGACGCGTGCATCCCCGAGCACGACGAGGAGAAGTGCAAGTACCTCATCGAGGCGCACAAGCAGTGCCTGAGGGACGAAGGCTTCGACGTCTGAGACGCGGGGGCTGAACCGGGGGGAAAAGTCGACCAGGGGGAGGACGCGCGTCTGCACGATTTTTAGGGTACATCTCAACTCGATTTCAACCGTGAACGGTCGCGCGACTACAGTTCGTCGTGCGGCGCCCCCATCGCCGCCCTCGCCTCCTCCTCCATCTCCGCGAGCTCCCTCTCCAGGGCGTCCACCTCCCCGGGGTCGCACGCCGCGGGGGTGTACAGCTTGGCGGCGTACTCGCACCTGCTCGGCTCCTCCACGTCCGCCAGCCTGTTGCCGCCGCCGCCGCACCGGAGGCTCACCGTGATGGACCGCGCCGGCCCGTTCCAGCACCGCTCGCCGCCGTTGAACACCATCGTCCGAGGGTCGTTCACGTCGACGGGCTGCATCGTCCCGAGCCTCGTGGTGTCCTGCTTGGCGTCGCCGAACGGGCACACCTCGTACGCGTACTGCTCGACGTTGACCTTGTAGCACTCGCCCACCATGTGCGCGAGCTCCATGTTGGGACCGAAGAAGGTGCTCAGCCGCTTGGCGACGTCCTTGTGCTTCCCCTCGAGTTCCGTCAGCGTGCGCTGCGCCTGCGCGTGGGCGTCGCGTTTGTCGTTCGCGGCTTTCTTGGCGCGCGTCGCCCTGTCTCGAATAGCCTTGCCGGACTTGCCCGACTTTTTGCTGAAGAGCGACGAGAAAAATCCGCCCGAACCCTCCTCCTCCTCCTCCTCCTCCTCCTCCTCGTCCTCGTCCGCCTCGCCGTCTTCGCCTCCGCGCACATCCCCGCGCGCCTCCCCCATCGACGTCGCAGGTTCCGGATCCGGCACGTCGTCCGATACCGCGCCGTACGCCCCCGCGGGCACGCCGCCGCCGGATTCCTTCAACGCCTGGTTCCTCGCAGCCTCCGCGATGAGCCGGTCCATGTCGCGCCTCTTGCGCTCCTCGGGGCTGAGGTCGGGCTCGGCGTCGGCGGCGGCGGTAGCGGCGGGCTCGGCGTCGGCGGCGGCGGCCCCGGAGGGCGCCTTCCCGGTGGACTCGCTGTCGCCGTGGATCCACTGCTGCGCGATGCGGCGACCGCGTTCCTCCTCCGACTCTTCCATTTCACCCGTGCCAGCTGTGTCGTCGTCGTCGATCGCCTGAAGCTCGGGAACCGCGTCGTCCTCGATGACGGGGTACTCGTCCACGGCGTCCGTCGAGGTCGGGGTTGGCGTGGGAACGGCGTCTGTGACAGCTGTGTCGGCGACGGCGGTGTCGTTGCCCGCGTCGTCGTTGCCTTTACTCTTACTCGCCTCGCGTTTGTTCAGGCGATCCTCCGCGTCCGTCGCCTTCTTCTCCTCCGCCTCCGCGGCTTCCTTGGCGACGCTCGCATCGTGCACGACGTCCCTTTGCGCGGCGACGTCCTTCTCCAGCTTGGCGGATTCATCCTGCCACCGCCGTCTCAGCGCGGGCGCACCCTCGAGGATCTTTCGCCTCGCGGCGACGCCCCCCCTGGCGCCGCTCACCCTGGCGCGGATCTCGTCGCGCCTCGACGCCCCCGCCGCCAGGCACGTGTTCGGGCATCGCGCGAGGGCTTCGTCGTGCTCGTCGGTGCCGTCGCAGCAGTCGCACACGCCGTCGTTGACGCGGGACGACGGGAGCGAGATCGATCGGTGCCCTCGGTTGCGGCAGTGGAACTCGCCGTTGGCGCACGCGGACGTGCCTGTCGGGTGGTGGGTTGGTGAGGGTGACGCGTCAACGACGGCGGCGGGTTTGGGGTTACGCGTCGGGTTTAATTAAGGGGTTTTGGGGTTAAGGGACGTGACGCACCGGGCTCGTCCGCGCCGTCGTCGCAGTCGCAGTAGTCGTCGTTCACGCGCGATCGATCGATGGTCGTGGCGCCACCGTCGCAGACAAAGACGGACGATCCGTCGCGCGCGGCGTACCTCTTCGCGTCGGCGGGGTTCGCGCCGCGCGGGAGCGTCCGCGATCCCGCGTCGATGGACCCGCAGCGGACGGCGGCGACGAGGAGCGCCGCCGTGAGGATCCTCAGCGCGCCGCGTGTCGTCCTCATCGGAGCGCGATCTGTGGTGTGACTGCACGCAGACTCGGACTCGGGTCGGTTCTGTTTCGAGACGAGACTGAGAGAGACTTGAAGCGAGGCGATGCGGAAGGGGGATCGCCGCGGGGGCTACGGCGTGAGCTACGATGGCTAAACAGGCTAAAACGGCGTTCAATCTAAGCGCGCGTCGTGCGTCGTCCGACGCGTCTCAAGGGGCTTTCTCCTTCCCCATCCCCGACTCGGCCCACGCGGTCATCGCCTCGCTCGCGCGCCATCGGCGAAGAAACTCCACGACGAGGAAGAGCGCGACGAAGACTGCCAGCCTCCTCAGCCCGTCCAGGATCGCTCGCCTCCTCCACCGCGTCGTGTCGCCGTCGCCGGCTCCGGTCGTGACAGACTCGGGTAACCCTTCTCCGGCTCTTCGCCTCATCGGCTCGACGTCATCGACCGCCTCGAGCGCCGCGCCGCGGGAAGTGAAGGGGAAGATTCCATTCCGTCGCACCGATCCTAACCGAGCTGATGATCCGCTTGGCCGCTTCCCGCGAAATCCCTCCCATGCCTCCCACGTCACCCTCTCGTCACACAACCCCGCCCGCCTCGAGGAGGGTTCGGAGCTCAACGTGATGTCCATCGCGCCGACGCTGCGTGGCGCGTCCAGGCGCGCCGCGCAAGCCGCGCTCGCCGCCTCGCGCGCCCGCGCCCCCGGGGGCGACCAGATCCTCCCGCGCGCCCTCCTGCACCGCGCGATTCGACCTAACAATTGCGACGAGGGTCCGCGCGGGTTCACCGACGGCGCCGCCGCCGCGGTCGCACGCAGGACGCTCGCGTCCATGTCCGCGCCGCTTCTCGCGGAGGTCGCGCCCATCGATCCCCCCGCGCCCGTCAAGCCGCCGCCGCCTCCCAAGAAGCCCCCCGCCGCGACGCCCCCGCCGGGAGGACCCACGGTCAAGGCGAAGACCCTCACGGAGCAATTCAAGGAGGCTCTGGAGGGAACCGACGGCCTGACCCCGTCGAAGACGGTCGAACTCCTCGACAGGTTCATCGTCGGGCAGACCGACGCCAAGCGCGCGTGCGCGGTGGCGCTGCGCAACCGCTGGCGCAGGCACCGCGTCGACCCGTCCCTTCGAGACGAGATCGTGCCAAAGAACATCCTCATGATCGGGCCCACCGGCTGCGGAAAGACGGAGATCGCGAGGCGGCTCGCCAAGATCACCGACTCGCCCTTCGTCAAGGTCGAGGCGACCAAGTTCACCGAGGTGGGGTTCCACGGCCGCGACGTCGACCAGATCATCAAGGATCTGGTCGACAACGCGATGCACCTCACGAAGACCAAGCTGCGACAGCGATTCGAGAAGGAGGTGAACGAGGTTGTGGAGAACAAGATTGTGGACTTCATGTGCGGCGAGACGAGCGGGGACGTGACGCGCGACGCCTTCCTACAGATGTACCGCGACGGCGCCCTGGACCACCGCGTGATCGAGCTCGAGCTCCCCGAGGGTGGCGGCGAGGGTAAAGGGATGGAGCTCGGCGGTTCCAATCAGATGACGCCGGAGCGGGTGGTGATCCAGCTGGAGAAGCTCATACCGGGCGGGCGTCTCGGCGGCCGGGGCGCGAGGATGACCAAGAAGCGCATGACGGTTCGCGAGTGCCGGCCTCTGATCGAGGAGATGGAGTACGAGCGCCTCATCAACTCGGACGTCGTGGTCAAGGAGGCGCTGAAAGCGGTTGAAAACGACGGCATCGTGTTCCTCGACGAGATTGACAAGATCGTCTCGTCGTCCGACCACAGGCACGGCGCGGACGCGTCGTCGGAGGGGGTCCAGCGCGACCTGCTGCCCATCATCGAGGGCAGCGTCGTCGCCACGAAGCACGGCAACGTCAACACCGACCAGATTCTCTTCATAGCGTCTGGCGCGTTTCACCAGTGCAAGCCCAGCGACATGCTCGCCGAGCTCCAAGGCCGCCTGCCCATCAAGGTTGAGCTCAAGGGCCTGACCGCGGACGACTTACTCCGCATATTGACGGAACCCGAGGCGAACGTCCTGAAGCAGCAGAGGGCGCTGCTCGAGACGGAAGGGGTGGAGCTGAGCTTCACCGACGAGGCGGTTCGACACATCGCCAATCTCTCCGCCGAGGTGAACCGCACGGTGGACAACATCGGCGCGAGGCGGCTGCACACGGTGCTCGAGAAGATCGTGGAGGAGGTGTCGTTCCACGCGCCGGAGAAGGTGGCGACGTACAGGGAGACGGGGGGGATCGGGCCGTTGAAGATCGTCATCGACGTGCCGGAGGTTGACGGCGCCATCGGCGAGCTCATGCAAAAGACGGATCTGAGCAGGTTCGTGCTGTGACCGAGCCGCCTGGCTCGGACGGCTGGCGAGGACGGGGCGTCGAACGGGCGCGGGTATTTTCATCGTCGTCGCGTCGCACCGCGACCGCATGTAACAACATCGCACTTCTATTTTTTCACGCCGTGTCGCCGTCTCGCCCGAGTCGCCAAGCTGAGTGGTGGAAAAGGCGCCAACCGCGTCGCTTCGCGCCAAATCTTCGCCGGGCGCGCGAGAGGAAAGCGAGCTCGGGGCGTCGTCATGAAGTACGTCAGCACGCGCGGCTACAAGTACGCGAGCCTCGAGGACGTCATCCTGAACGGCTTCGCCCCTGACGGCGGGCTGTACGTCCCCGAGCGCATCCCCGTCGTGGCACCCGATACGCTGATATCGTGGTCCGGCCTGACGTTCCCGCGGCTCGCGTTCGAGGTGCTCTCGCTGTTCATCGAGCCGTCGGACGTGCACCCGAGCGACCTGAGGCGGCTGCTGGACGAGTCGTTTGCCGCGTTCGACCACCCGGACGTCGCGCCGCTGGCGAAGACGCCGGATGCGCTCGTCCTCGAGCTGTTTCACGGGCCGACGATGTCGTTCAAGGATGTCGCGATGGGGTTCCTCGTCTCCCTCACCGACCACTTCCTGCGCCGGCGAAACGAGCGACGCAACGTGCTCGTGGCGACGACGGGAGACACCGGACCGGCCGCCGCGCACGCCGCGATCGGCCGCGATCGCGTTCACGCGTGGGTGCTCTACCCGACCGGCGGGTTCATCTCGGATACCCAAGAGCGACAGATGACGACAATCGACGAGCCCAACGTGCACGCCGTCGGCGTCCACGGATGCGCCGACGGCGGCGACGACCTCGACGCCGTCGTCGCCAAACTCTTCGCGGACGAGTCGCTGCGGGAGCAGTGCGGCCTCGGGAGCGTCAACAGCGTCAACTGGGGCCGAGTCCTGTGCCAGACGGTTCACTACTTCTGGGCCTACTTACACGCCGTCGGACCCGAGGGGGTCGCCGCGGGGGAGCGCGTCGCGTTCGCCGTGCCGTGCGGGGCGTTCGGTAACCTCTTCGCCGGGTTCGTGGCCAAACGTGTAGGGCTGCCCGTCGCGCGGCTCGTCGCCGCGAGTAACTCCAACGGCGCCGTTCACGACGCGTTAGCCGCGGGAGTCTGGCGGCGACGGCCGCTGATCAACACCGTCTCCTCCGCGATCGACATCGTCGTCCCGTACAACTTCTGGAGGATGACGTACTACGCGCTCGGCGAGGACGCCGCCGCGCTGAGCGCGATGCAGGACGAGTACGTCGCGAGAGGGGAGGCGCGGATACCGAAGGCGGCGTTGGATTTTTTGCGTGAGATTTTTTTGTCCGACTCGGTCGACGACGACGCGACGCTCGCGACGATCGGGACGTTCTACGGGTCAAACGCGGGTCGTTACCTGATGTGCCCGCACACGTCGGTGGCGGTCGTGGCTGCGGCGCGGGCGCGGGCGCGTGATCCCGAGGTGGGAGGTGGTAAGATCATCGTCCTGTCCACCGCGGCGCCTTGTAAATTCCCGGAGACGATCGCGCGGGCTCTGGCCGGCCTGAGTTTGGACGACGTGCCGGAGCTGCGGCACCCGAGGGTGGCGGCGCAGCGGACACTGGCGCAAAAAGGGACGAAGTGCACGCTGGAGGGGCTGGAAAATCACATGCGAGAAGCGCTGAGACTGTACCCGCGGACGTCGTGAGTGAAAGTGGCGTCGTTAACATTTAGTCATTCATCGAAACATCGCGTTCGTTCACTGCGCTTCACTCGCCGGCGCCTTTCCCTCCTTTCCCTCCTCCTCCTCCTCCCGTATCTCGCCGTCCCCTCCCTTTTCCTTGCCGTAGTCCGCCGGCATCGGCTTGATCGGGATCCCGATCGCGATCGCGGGCGCGCCGCGCTCCGCAACCTCCTTCGAGTTCACGTCTCCCGTCTTGTGCAGCTGCGCCGCCATCGCGTTCGCCTCGGCGGCGTTGAAGCCGTACCCCCAGATGGGACCCGCGATCTGGACCATCCCGTCGTTCAGAACCTTGCCCGGGTACTTGGCGTCCGGGTCGTGCAACCTCGCGGGGGGCGGGGGAGGCGCGGTTCCGTCGCGTCGCGCCCGAAACTCGTCGGCGGGGAGCGTCGTCTTGACCCCGTCGACGATGTGCGTGATCAACGGACCGGCAACCTTCTGGAACGTCTCCTGGGGGTGCGGCTCGGGCGGCGGCTGCTCCTTCGCCGCGGTCGCGGTCGCCGCCGCCGTGGACGCGGCGAACTTCGCGCTCGCCTCCTCGAACGCCTCATCTCCCGCGGCTCTCATCGCGTCCAACTGATCGGGCGTCAGATTTTGGTTCAACACTAAACCCTTCGCGCGGGGGTCCGAGACGTGCAGTTTCCCCTGCGCCGCGAGCCACTCGCCGACGGTGGTCATGTCCGGCTTTGGATCACCCGTCCACTCCGCCTCCGCGCGGCCGGCGACCCACGGCTCGGGTTCCTTGGCGAGCCGCGCCGCCCTCACCGCGGCAGCCTCCTTGGCGATGGCTTCCCTCGCCGCCGACTCAATCGCCGCGCCGACGTCGGAACCGACGCCAAAGACGGCGCGACCCTCCGCGGTGGCGGGGACCCACCCGTCGTCCAACAGGTTCGGTCGTCGTTCCTCCTCGTCCTTCTTCGGGGGCACGTAGTTCTTCGCCGCCGCCCACGTTCCGATGGGCTTGTCGTCGTACTTGCTCCCTGTACGACGTTCCGACGCGTCTGGGTCGCGGGTGGGTCGGACGAAATCGGGATCGTACCGCCGGCCCCTGCGGCGCTGCATGGCGAGGTGCCTGTCGAAGTTTTCCTCCGCTCTGTGCTTCATGCGGTCCTCCAGGTCCTCTCGCGTCACGCGCTCGGACTCGAAGGTGATGAGCCTCTTCGGGTCCTTCCTCGCGGCGTCGCGGCATTTGACGCACACGAAGGACGTGACAATCTCGACGACGCCGCGGACGATTCCCGAGTCGGTCGGGTCGAAGGCGGCGCACTCGGCGTGGTGCCAGTCCCCGCACCCGTCGCACCGGAGCATCTGACCGGGCTTCTCCACCCTGTCCTGCTCGCACGTCACGCATCGTTGGTTGGAGACGTCCTCCGGGTGCGCTCGCTCGTACGCCCAAAAGTACCGCTCGTACGTGTTCAGCAGGTTGTTGCCGATGTCGGTGTAGGTGTGGTTGACGTAGTGGTTGTGGAGCTGCTTGAACACGTCGGGCATCTTGATGCGCTTCTTGGCGGACTCGCGGTTGACGAAACCGCCGCGCCAGCAGATCTCCTTGTAGAAACCCAGCGCGTCCATCGGTCGGCCGCTTCGCCGGAGCGAGTTGTCGAGGATGTCCCACACGACTTCCCAGTCGTCGCCCTGCGAGTCGGTGAACCTCATGAAGTCGAGCATGAAGTCCTCGGGGGTGCATCGCGACAGCGGGGGCCTGCGCCAGCCCGTGGAGTCGCCGTACGCGGAGCCCTGAAGCGTCTCGTCGATCGAGACGGGCGTCTCGAGCTTGGGCTCGCCCGTCGCCGGCGCCGGCGCCGGAGGAGCCGACGGGGCTGGTTGGTGGGGCGCGAGGTCGAGATTCGGTGGGGATCGCGCGGGCGCGGGCGCGGTGTCGGGCGCGAACGTGACCGCGGCCGGGGTCTTCGCCGGCGCGGGGTCGGCCGCGGGTACCCGCGCGGGCGTTGGCTCGGTCTCCATGGGCTCGGTCTCCCCCGGGTCCGCGGCGTCGTCGTCGTAAGCCTCCTCCGGGGCGTCGCAGGAAGCCGTGTTTTTGTCGGGGTTGTCCTTGCAGAACCACTTGTCCTCATCGCCGAGGGCGTCGACGATGGAGGCGGGGATCCTGCGCCACTTTTGGCATGCGTCGCACGCGACCCATCCGAGCGAAGAATCATCGACCTCCATCGGCGCGGCGTCGGCGGGATCCTCGTCGTCGTAAGCCTCCTGGGGGGCGTCGCACGAAGCCATGGCCTTGTCCGGGTTCTCCTTGCACAACCATTCGTCCTCCTCGCCCAACTTTTCGACGATGGACGCGGGTATCCGGCGCCATTTGTCGCATCCGGTGCACTGAACCCAGTCGAGCGGCTCTTCGGCCTTTGGGGCCGCGGCCTTCTTCTTGCCCCGGTCCTTTCTTCGGTTGATGGCGCCTCCCTTGCCCATCGCGAGATTCAAACTGACCGTGTGGGTTATTTTGACTGCCGCAACAACCAGCAGACCGAAGCCGATCGGAGCGCGCTTCGAGCTGGTGGCGAGACAAAATCAGAATCACGTGCCGACGTTCGAACGAAAACGATACAAACATCAGCTGCGTCATCTCGCGGGTGAGCGCTCGACCGTCGCGGCCCGGCGCATCGCGCCCCGATCACCACCGCGGGCGTGAGGGACGAGACGAAGCCGCCCCGAACCCTGCGCCGAGGACGTGCCCCGGCCTCACTGCAGCCCTCACGGAGGAGAGAGATCTGGGGGAAAATCTTAGACTACGATTCTAAAATGCCCCCGAAGCAGCAGCAGCGCGTGGCGCGTAAGAGCGCGCCGAGGGTCGCCCCGCCTCCCACGGCGTTCAGCCCGGGAAAGGCGCTCGTCGGCATGAAGGTGGCGCAAAAGTTCGTCGAGAAGCGCCGCTCGGGATTCAACCTCGGCGCGGTCGTCCGACACCGCGACAAGGACAAGCTCTGGGGCGAGACCTACGACGTGATGCTCGACGCGGAGGGCCTCGACGCGGGCATGACCCCGGAGGAGCTCCTGCTCATCCTCGCCGACGACGAGGACAAGCGAAAGGCGGTCGCCGAGGAGTCGTGGACCCTGGCGCTGCACCTCGCGAAGCTGAAGTACCCCGAGTATCGCGTCGCCGTCTACCGAAGAGTCGAGAACGTCGAAGAGAAAGGCGACAAAGCGAATCACGACAAAGAGACCGGGCGCGGCTTCCGGTACGCCAAGTTCGTCGGCATCGAGGACTTGGTGCACGAGGACGGCACGGACTGCTACCAGGCCAAGGTGCGAGACTCGACCGGCCGCGAGCACCACTTCGCGTTTCACTTCCCGACGAGATGGGGCGCGGCGGCGGCGCACGATCTGCTCGCCAGGAGGCTCGACTACTACGGCGTCAGGTGCGCGGCGGGCACGGTGCGGAACTTCGGGTTAGACGTGTCGTGGGACCGGCTCGTGGGGGTGCTCATCGCGGGCGCGACGTGGACGGCGAGCGGCGCCGCCAAGAGGAAGGCGGACGAGGCCATGGCTGCGTGCGACGCCCCCCAGGAGGCTTACGAGGAAGACGAGGAGGAAGACGAGAAGGAAGACGAGGAGGAAGACGAGGAGGAGGATGAGGAGGATGAGGACGAGGACGATGAGGAGGACGATGATGACGATGATGACGACGAGGATGAAGATGATGAGGAAGACGAGGAGGAGGAACTGTCGCCGTACAACGGCAAGCGCCAGATGCCCACGAAATCCGCGAGGAAGGTGGCGCCCGTCCCTCCGAGAAACCCGCGCCAACCCGCGCACAGC
>Ga0181573_10003043_pt1 | contig 15121 bp, 8 predicted proteins | sample 101ome_25_FD_148643 | JGI IMG/M metagenome (GOLD analysis project Ga0181573, IMG submission 148643) | Coastal salt marsh microbial communities from the Groves Creek Marsh, Skidaway Island, Georgia - 101409BT metaG (spades assembly) | ecosystem: Environmental > Aquatic > Marine > Intertidal zone...
ACGCTGATTGGAGCGTCGCCGATCTGCTGAGTGACCCCGCGAGCGCGCAGGATCTGGATGCGCGCCTCGCCGCGGGCTCCGGCGCCCTCGTGCCTGTCACGGGCTACTACGACGGTACGGCGGTGCTCACGGGTACGGCCTTCGGGCACGCCGATTCGGGGGTGCGCCCCGCCGCCCCGGGTACGCTCGTGGGGGCGAACGGTCAGGATCTCGACGCCTTTGTTTTTGTCGACGAAAACGATCAAAACCGCTTTCCGCCTTCCGCAGGGACTGATCAGCCGGGGGGCGTGGCTGCGAACGCCCTCACCGCGGAAGAGGTGGAAACGCTGCTTGAGGAGGCGATCACCATCGCCAATCGGGCCCGGGCGCAGATTCGCCGACCCCTGGGGACGTCTGCTCGGGTTACGGTGAGCGTGGTCGACACCAACGGCGTCATCCTGGGCATGGCCCGGACCCGGGATGGCCCGGTCTTCGGCGCTGACGTATCCATTCAGAAGGCCCGCACGGCCACCTTCTTCTCGAGCACGGGTCGCGTCGGCGGCGTGGCGCCCGCGGACGTGCTCCGGGCCCTGCCGCCGCCGAAGTACCTTGCGCCGGTGACGGACATCGAAGCGGTGGCGGCGGATATCGCGGGTACGCTGGTAGAGGCGCTGCTCGCTAGCTCGCCCCTGGCGACCCCGGCGCCCACCTTTCCGGCCTATCTAGCCGCGGTGCAGAGCTTCCTCGGCGTGCCCCGGGCCCTCGAGGCCGATGGCCCCGCGGCCGCCTTCGCGGATCGCTCCGGCGGTAACCTTTCCCGGCCCAACTACCCGGACGGGGTGGCCGGCAATCCCCCCGGACCCTTCTCCAAGCCCGCGGGGGAGTGGAGCATTTTTTCCGTGGGCCTTCAGAGTGATCTGGTCTACAACGGCGTGATCCAACACGTGGCCCACGTCGCGCTCTCCGGCGCGATCCCCGATGCGGGCACGAGCTGCACGGCGAATACGGGCTTCGACCCGGACAATCTCTTTCAGGAGCTCGGCGGCGCCGAGGGGCTGGCCAACGGCATTCAGATCTTCCCCGGAAGCGTGCCCATTTACCGCGGCGACGTGCTCGTGGGGGGCATTGGGGTGTCCGGTGACGGGGTGGACCAGGACGACATGATCTCCCTGCTGGGGGTGCACAACGCCGGCCTGCGCCTCGCCCGGGCCGTGAATAACGCCCCCGTGGACCTCCGCGCTGACCAGCTCACCCTGCCGGGTCATCCTGAGCGGCTGCGCTACGTCAGCTGCCCCCAGGCCCCCTTTATCGATTCGGATGAAGACGATGTCTGCGATGGCAAGTAAGGCACAGCGCGCCCTCGTCAGCGCCGGGCTCGCGTTTTTAAGCCTGGGGGCGTTCGCTTCGGAGCATGGGGCGTCCGCGCACGGGGCGCCGGCTTCCGCTGCGCCCGCAACGCCGCAAGCGAAGGCGGGCTTGCCGCCGGCTAGCGCCTTCTGCGCCCCGGCGCCCAGCACCGAGCGCCGACGCCCGGGCGGACGCACGACTGGCGGCGCGCCCCGCATCGAATACGAGCTGCCCGCCTGCGACCCCACGCGCATCACGCCCTACACCGCGGCCATGGAGTTGGGCCCGGCCATGCCCGATCGTTGGCGTATCGTGCAGGCCCTGGGCTACAAGGAGCAGATCTGGAACCCCTACGAGGGCCATAACCCCATCAAGGGCGATCTTCCGATCTGGGGCGACGATTGGTTTTTCTCCATCACCGCGGTCTCCGACACGCTGGTGGAGCCTCGGCGCTTCCCCGTGCCCGTGGGCGTGGCCACCACGGACCGCCCGGCGAGCCTCGATCTGATTACGGAAGGGGAATCGACGATCCTGAATCAGCAGCTCTTAACGGAGTTTGTGCTGTACCAGGGGGATACCACCTTCCGGCCGCCGGACTGGGAATTCCGATTTATCCCCGTGCTGAACTTCCAGCAGGTGATGTTCGACGAGCGGGGGATTTTGAAGGTCACCCCCGACGGCGGGGAGGCCGGCGGCAAGGTGCGCCGGGAAGGCATGCTGGGTATCCAGGGTCTCTTCGTGGATCGGCATCTGCGGAACGTGTCCGATCGCTATGACTTCGATTCCCTCCGCGTGGGTATCCAACCCTTCGCCGCCGATTTCCGGGGCTTCTTGTTCCAGGATCAGCAGCCTGGGGTGCGTCTCTTCGGCACCCGGAACAACAACATCTTCCAGTACAACCTGGCCTGGTTCCGGCGCCTTGAAAAGGACACGAACATCGGCCTGAACAACCTATCCGAAGATATCCGGGACGACGACGTCTACATCGGGAACCTCTACTGGCAGGACATGCCCGTGAAGGGCCATACCTCCCAGGTGACCGTGGTGCACAACCGGAACCGGGAAAAGGACCAGGTGAAGTTTGACGACAACGGCTTCATCGCTCGCCCGGCGTCCCTCTTCGGGGAGCGCTTCGCCCGGGACTACGACGTCACCTACCTGGGCTACAACGGCGATGGGCACTTTGGCCGCATGAACCTCAGCACGAGCGTCTACTACGCCGTGGGAACGCAAACGAGCGAACGGTTCCGCAATGCCGAGGACGAGATCGAGGCGGGCTTTGCCGCCTTTGAGGCGGGTTTCGACGACAACTGGATCCGCTATCGGATCTCCGGGCTCTACGCTACGGGGGACGATGATCCCTTTGACGATAAGGCTCGGGGCTTCGATGCCATCTTCGAAAACCCCCTCTTTGCCGGGGCCGATACGAGCTTCTGGATTCGCCAGCCCGTGCCACTGATTGGCGGCGGCGCCGTGAGCCTGTCGGGGCGCAACGGCATTTTGAATAGCCTTCGAAGCTCGAAGGAGCAGGGCCAGTCGAACTTCATCAACCCGGGCACGATTCTCCTCGGCCTCGGGGCGGACTTTGATATCACCCCGGAAACCCGGGTGAGCGTGAACGCCAATCAGCTGTGGTTCGACGACACCAGCGTGCTCGAGGCCGCGCGGAACCAAGGCAACATCGACCGGGAGATCGGCACGGATCTCTCCCTGTCCATCGTATGGCGACCCATGATGATTCAGAACGTGGTGTTCCGCCTCTCCGGCGCGGCCCTGCTGCCCGGGGACGGCTTTGAGGATCTCTTTGGCAGTAACGAGTCCGCGCCGCTATCGATCTTGGCGAACATGGTGCTGACCTACTAAGGAAAGGCGAAAGCAATGAAGCGTGGGGGCATGAGCAAGCACACCGTCCGTGAGACCCTTCTGGGCCTGGCGCTGGCGCTGTTGGCCGTTGCCAGCCTGAGCGTCGGGGCGAGCGAGCTGCACCATCACGTGGAGCGGCACTACCCCTATTATCCGCCGGCGCCGGCGGCCCAGCTTCCCGAGCAGGCTGATGCGAAAAGCGCCGGGTGCCTGTCCTGCCACCTCGAAACCGACGCCTATTCCATGCATGAGAATCCTGGGGTGGTGCTCGGGTGCACGGACTGCCACGGCGGGGACGCGGGGGTCTTCGTCGCCGAAGGGGCGGAGGAGGGCAGCGCGCTCTACACGGAGGCCCTGGAAGCGGCCCACGTGCTCCCCGAATATCCCGACGATTGGCACTTCCCCCATTCGAAGAATCCCCAGCAGAGCTACACCCTACTGAACCGGGAGAGCCCGGAATTCGTCCGCTTCGTGAATCCCTCGGATTACCGGATAGTGGAAGAGGCCTGCGGCGCCTGCCACATGGAAACGATCCAGGCGGCGAAGCGCTCCATCATGGCGACCGGGGCCATGCTCTGGGGGGGCGCCGCCTATAACAACGGCATCCTGCCCTTTAAGAACTACATCTTAGGCGAGGCCTATACCCGGGAAGGGGAAGGCTCGGCTATCGCGGGGCCGCCCCTCCTAGATGCGGCGGCGGCGCAGAAGGACTACGGGGTGCAACCCCAGCTTGCGGCCCTGCCGGCATGGGAAACGGTGAAGCCCGGGGACATCTTCCGGGTCTTTGAACGTGGCGGTCGCAACATCCTGAACACCTTCCCGGAAACGGGGCTCCCGAATTCCCTCGGCCTCATTCAGCGCTTGGAGGAGCCGGGGCGCCCGGACATCCGCCAGTCCAATCGGGGCTCGGGCACGGGGCAGCGCATTTCCGTGCCCCTCATCAACATCACCAAGACGCGCCTGAACGATCCGCTCATGTGGTTTCTTGGCACCAACGAGCAGCCGGGGGATTACCGCACCTCGGGCTGCGGCTCCTGCCACGTGGTGTATGCGAATGATCGGGATCCGCGCCATTCCGGCCAATGGGCCCCCCACGGCCACGAGGGCAAGTCGGCGACGGTCGATCCCACCATTGCGAAGGATGAATCGGGACATCCCATTCGCCACGCCTTCAGCCGGGCCATTCCTACGGCCCAGTGCATGTCCTGCCACATGCACCAGCCGAACATGTTCCTGAACAGTTACCTCGGCTACACCATGTGGGACTACGAGTCCGACGCGCCCAATATGTGGCCCGAAGAGCAGAAATACCCGACCTCAGCGGAGATCCGCGAGGTGAACGAGCGGAACCCCAACGGCGCTGCGCCGCGCGGTAAGTGGGCCGATCCCGAATTCCTGAAGACCGTTTCCGAGCGGAATCATCTAAACAAGAACACCCAGTTCGCGGACTACCACGGCCACGGCTGGAACTTCCGGGCCATCTTCCGGAAGGACCGGAAGGGTCATCTGCTGGACGGCGAAGGGAACATCGTCTCCCACGACGATCCGGACAAGTTCCAGAAGGCCGTGCATATGTCGTCCATCCACGTGGACGTGGGCATGCACTGCGCGGACTGCCACTTTGCGCAGGACTCCCACGGCAACGGCCATCTCTACACGGAAGTGGCGAATGCCGTGGAGATCGACTGCCAGGACTGCCATGGCACGGCGGAGGCCTACCCGAACCTTCGCACCTCCGGTCCGGCGTCGCCCCCCGGGGGCCACGACTTGAGCTTGCTGCGGAATCCCGACGGCAAGCCGCGCTTCGAGTGGGTGGAGGGCAAGCTGATCCAGCGCAGCCTTCTGAACCCCGAGCTCGAGTGGGAAATGAGCCTGGTGAAGGACTCGGTGACGGAAGGGCACGCCAACTACAACGAGAAGGCGGCCCGGGCGAAGCTCATGAGCACGGATACGGGTAGCCAGCACTGGGGGGAGGACGTCCCACCGGAAGAGCGCGCCCATAGCTACGAGAAGATGGAGTGCTACACCTGCCACACTTCCTGGACCACGAGCTGCGGCGGCTGCCATTTGCCCATCCAGGCCAATTGGAAGACCGAGCGTCATCACTACGAAGGGGGCGAGTCCCGGAACTTCGCCACCTATAACCCTCAGGTGGTCCGGGATCAGATCTTTATGATCGGTCGTCGCGGCGGCATCAACGGTGGTCGCGTGGCGCCCCTGCGCTCCACTTCGGCCCTGGTGCTGTCCTCCACCAACTCGAACCGGGAAAAGATCTATATCCAGCAGCCCCCCATGGCGGCGAGCGGCTATAGCTCCCAGGCGATCAACCCTCATTTCCCCCATACGGTGCGGAAGACGGAAACGCGTAACTGCAGCGATTGCCATCTGTCCGCGGACGGCGATAACAACGCCATCATGGCCCAGACCCTCGGCTACGGAACGGACTACATCGATTTCATGGGCTACTTCACCTGGGTCGGCGGGGAAGGGACCGTGGAAGCGGTCCAGGTAACGGAGTGGGAAGAGCCCCAGGCCGTGATCGGCTCCTTCCTCCATCGCTATGCCTATCCGGATTGGTATGCCGAGCACCTTGAACGGGATCGGGTGTTGCCTCAGCACCACGCCGAGGGTCTCTCCGATGCGGTGCAGTGCCTTCAGCATCGGGGCGAGTACCTCTATGCGGCGACGGGCAAGGGCGGCTTCCGCGTGCTCGATATCGCGAATATCGCGAATAAGGGCGTGAGCGATCGCATTTTGACCGGGCCCTTCAGCGAGCTCGGGCATGACACCCAGGTGGAATCGGCGAACGCGACCTGCGTTTCCATTGTTACCACCCAGCCCGTGGCGCCGGCGCGCAACGAAGGGGAGCTCATGCGGGTTGCGAACCAGGAGCGACCCTTCCACCCGATTTATCACTATGCCTTCGTGACCGATGCGGAGGAGGGGCTCATCCTCGTCAACATCGATACCTTCACGGACGGCGAGCCCCGCAATAACTTCCTGGAGCGGGCCCTCACCTGGAACGAGGGGGGCATCCTCGATGGCGCTCAGCACATCACCATGGGCGGCCATCTGGCCTACATCCTGGCCGATGCCGGGCTCGTGATCCTCGATCTCGATGATCCGCTGAAGCCCGCGGTGCGCTCCGTGCTGCCCCTCACCGATGGCCGCGCGTCCCATCTCCAGTTCCGCTACCTCTTCGTCACCGACGCCGAGGGGCTGAAGGTGGTGGACGTAACGGACCCGGACCATCCCTTCGTCACCGTGGGCAACACCATTCGCCTGGCCGATGCTCGGGGCCTCTTTGTGGCCCGCACCTGGGTCTACGTGGCTGCGGGAAGCGAGGGCCTGGTCGTGGTCGATGCGGAGAAGCCCACGGCGCTCAAGCGCTATGACGTGGTGGGCCGGGACGCGGGCATCGTCGATGCCCGGGACGTTTCCGTGGCCCACACCAATGCGTCCCTGTTTGCTTACGTGGCCGACGGCCGCGAGGGCCTGAAGGTGGTGCAGCTGACGGCGCCGGATACGGTGCCGGGCTTCTACGGCTTCTCCCCCGATCCCAAGCCCGAGCTGGTGGCGCGCTATCAGACCGACGCCCCGGCCTTGGCGGTGACCCGGCCCCTGGAGCGGGATCGGGCCGTGGATGAAACGGGGGGGCAGGTGGCCGTCTTTGGCCGGCTGGGCGCCGGGCCCCTTTATCAGGACGACATGAGAAGTCTGGTCTTTGATAAGCAAGGCAAGCCCTGGACCGTCACGGACACGCCGGGCACCGGGGCCATGATTCCCCGGGGTCGGCCGCCGGCGGCCATGGCCGAGGCTGAAACGCAGGAAATCCGTTCCGCGTCCGAAGGTGTGGGCGCAGGTGGGGGAGGTCGATGAGCACCATGATGCACACGCGATGGATTCGAGGCTTGGCGCTGCTCGGCGGCCTCCTGCTGGCGGGAGGCGCCGGTGCGGGGCTTCCCCAGGACGATGGCAAGCTGCACGAGGGCGTGGCCAGCTGCGCCTCCAGTGTTTGCCATGGGGCCACGGTGGAGCGGGGCGGGGCGAACGTCCTGCAAAACGAGTACGTCACCTGGACGCGCTATGACAAGCACGCCGGGGCCTACAACGTCCTGCTGAATGAGGATTCCCAGCGCATCGCGAAGAACCTCGGGCTACCCAATGCCCACGAGGCGGACCTGTGCCTCGACTGCCACGCCGACAACGTGCCCGTGGCGCAGCGCGGCGTGGAATTCGATATCACCGACGGCGTGGGCTGCGAGGCTTGCCACGGCGGCTCGGAGGATTGGATTGCCCGGCATACGGCGCCGGAAGCGACTCACGCGGACAACGTGGCTCATGGGCTCTACGCTACGGACGATCTGGCGGCGCGTACCGATCTCTGCCTGTCCTGCCATCTGGGCACGGAGGACAAGTTCGCCACCCACCGCATTATGGGGGCGGGGCATCCGCGCCTCGCCTTCGAGTTGTCCACCTTCACGGAGCTTGAGCCGCCGCACTGGGCGCGCGATGCGGATTACGCTGAGCGCAAGCGCCTGGAAACGCCCGTGGTGACCTGGACCACGGGGCTCCTGGCCTCCGCGCGCCACACCCTGTCCCTGTTGGAAGGGCGGCTGGTGCACGAGGCCGGCCTGTTCCCGGAAATCGCCCTCTTTGATTGCCATGCGTGCCACCACCCCATGAGCGATAAGCGTTGGGCGCCCACGCGCCTGACCCAGGGGCTCGATCCCGGGGCGATCCGCCTGAATGACGCGCAGTTCGCTTTGCTTCTCCCCGTGGCGGAGGCGGTGGATGGCGCCGCTGCCGCGGAGCTTCTCGCGGGCCTGCAGGCGCTGAATGCCTCCGTAGCCACGGGCTTTGACGCCTTCAAGGCGGCCACGGCGCAGCTGTCTGCCGCGGTGGATCGGCTCGAGGGTGCCCTGGACGCGCCCCTCAGCGCGGAAGCGCAGGAGGTCGCGCTGGCGGCCCTGATCCGCGCCGGCGCCCGAGGCGACTATCGCGATTACGTGCTTGCCGAGCAGGCCGCCATGGCCCTCGACGTGCTGCTTCTGTCCACGGCTCGCTGGGATGCCAGTCGCCCGGCCATGGACCGGGTGTTCGCAAGCGTCGACGACGAAGAACGCTTCGACGCCGGCGCCTTTGCTCAGGCCGTGGCGGCCCTGTCCGCCGGCCTGCAGGTGGGCGGGCGCTAGCAGGCGCGCGCTAGCAGGCGCGCGCTAACCAATCTTTTACGGGGCGCCTGGGGAGGGGCTCCGTTAGCGACGGGGAAGGGATGCCCAGGTTCGCCAATTCGCCGAGATCTTGAGCATCCGCTCTAGGTCTCCTACTGCGGTACTGGGAGGGTTCTATGAAAGCGTCAGATCTGTTCGTAAAGTGCCTAGAAGAAGAGGGCGTGGAGTACATCTTCGGCGTGCCCGGAGAAGAGAACGCCGACTTCATGATGTCCCTGGAGCAGTCGGAGAAGATCCGCTTCATCCTCTGCCGCCACGAGCAGGGGGCCTCCTTTATGGCCGAAATCTACGGCCGCCTGACCGGAGAGCCCGCGGGCTGCCTGGGCACGCTCGGCCCCGGGGCCACGAACCTCATCACCGGCGTCGCCGATGCCAACATGGACCGGGCGCCCATGCTAGTGCTAACGGGGCAGGGGTCCTCGGACCGCCTGCACAAGGAATCGCACCAGGTCATGGACGTGGTGCAGATGTTCCGCCCGGTCACCAAGTGGGCCCACCAGATCATCAATGCCAACAATATTCCTGAGGTGGTGCGGAAGGCAGCCCGCCTGACCCGCACGGAAAAGCCCGGCGCCGTGCTGCTGGAGCTGCCCGAGGATATCGCTGAGCACGAAACGAACGCCGTGCCGATTAAGCCCCGGCGCTTCCGCCGTCCCGTGCCCGACGACAAGGTCATGGATCGAGCCTTCGCGGTGCTGAAGGAGGCCAAGCGCCCCGTGATCCTGGCCGGAAACGGCGCGATCCGGAAGCGGGCGTCGAAGCAGCTACGTCAGCTTTGCGAAACCACGGGCATTGGGGTGGCGAGCACCTTTATGGCAAAGGGCTGCGTCGATATGGACGCGGAATACTGCCTCTACACCGTAGGGCTCCAGGCGAAGGACTTTATCTCCCGGGCCATCGACGAGGCGGACGTGGTCCTGACCCTCGGCTACGACATGGTGGAATACCATCCACGCCTTTGGAACGACCGCGCGGACAAGCGCATCATCCACGTGGACTTCCTCCCCTCGGAGATCGACGACCACTACTACCCCGAGGTCGAGGTGGTCGGGGACATCGCCCACACCCTGTGGATGCTCAACGAGCGCTTTGCCAAGGACGGGGTGCCCGACTACGACCTTTCCGGCCAGCGCTCGGCGCGGGCCGACATGAAGGCGGAGCTCGAAGAGCATAAGGACGACGACACGGAAGGCAGCATTCGCCCTCAGAAGGTGCTCTGGGATGCGCGCCAGGTGCTGGGTCCGGACGACGTGCTGCTGTCCGACGTGGGCGCCCATAAGATGTGGATCGCGCGCCACTACCATTGCCATGAGCCCAATACCTGCCTCATTCCCAACGGCTTCTGCTCCATGGGCTTTGCCCTCCCGGGCGCCTTGGCCGCGGCGCTGGTGCATCCGGACAAGCGCATCCTTGGCATTTGCGGGGATGCGGGTTTCCTCATGAACGTGCAGGAGATGGAAACGGCGAAGCGTCTGAACCTGAACCTCACGGTGATGGTGTGGGAAGACAAGGGCTACGGGCTCATCAAGTGGAAGCAGGAGAACCACTTCGGTCGCCACACCGATCTCGACTTCGGCAATCCGGACTGGATGCAGTTGGCCTCGGCCTTCGGCTGGAACGGTTTCCACGTGACCCGAAGCGCCGATCTCCAGACCGAGCTGGCCAAGTCCTTCGAGACCCCCGGGCCGAGCCTCGTGGTGGTGCCCATCGATTATCGGGAAAACCGCCTGCTCACCCAGCGCCTCGGCAACATCGCCGTCGCCATCTAACGCCGCTGACAGGGAGAGGCCCATGCTTCGGGAAAGCTACCCCTTCTACCTCGCCAACCGTGCGGAGATGCCGAACACGGATCTCGAGGTGATTGATAAATACAGCGGTGAAGTGGCCACCCGGGTGGCCATGGCGTCAGCGGAGGATATCGACCGGGCCATCGCTGCGGCGGAGGCCGCTGCCGAGCCCATGGCGCGGCTGGCCAGCTACGAGCGCAAGGCCGTCCTTGAGCACTGCGTAAAGCGCTTTCGGGAGCGCTTTGATGAGCTGGCGGAGGCCCTGTGCATCGAGGCGGGGAAGCCCATCAAGGATGCGGAGGGGGAGGTTACGCGCCTCATCGACACCTTTGTGGTGGCCGCGGAGGAGTGCACGCGCATCGGCGGGGAGATCATGCCCCTCGATATCAGCCCCCGGGCCCGGGGCTATCAGGGCTTTTTTAAGCGCGTGCCCATTGGCCCCTGCTCCTTCATCAGCCCCTTCAACTTTCCCCTGAATTTGGCGGCGCACAAGGTGGCCCCGGCCATCGCCGCGGGGTGCCCCTTTGTGCTCAAGCCGGCGAGCCTGACGCCCATCGGCGCCATCGTGATCGGTGAGATTCTCGCCGAGACGGACCTGCCCCCGGGGGCCTTCTCCATCCTGCCGTGCCGCCGCGACGGGGCGGATTTGTTCACCACCGATGAGCGCTTCAAGCTGCTGTCCTTCACCGGTTCGCCGGGGGTGGGCTGGGATTTGAAGGCCCGGGCGGGCAAGAAGCCCGTGGTGCTCGAACTTGGGGGCAACGCGGCGGTGATCGTCGATGAGGACGCCGATCTCGAGGATGCCGTGGCTCGGGTGGTCTTCGGCGCCTTCTACCAGTCGGGCCAGTCCTGCATTGGGGTGCAGCGCATCCTCGTGCACGACGCGGTCTATGACGCCTTCCGGGATAAGCTCGTGGCGGCGACGAAGGCTTTGAAGAAGGGCGACCCGAAGGATCGGGAAACCTTCATTGGCCCCATGATCTCTACGAAGGAAGCGGCCCGCCTAAAGGGCTGGATCGATGAGGCCGTAGCCGATGGGGCGACGCTGCTCTGCGGCGGGGACTGTGAGGGGGCCATGCTCGATGCCACTCTTTTGGAGAACGTTCCCGAGCGCTGCCGGGTGAACACGGAGGAGGCCTTTGGCCCGGTGGCTAACCTCATGCGCTTCTCGGACTTTGATGAGGCCCTTGCTGCGGTGAACCGCAGTAAGTTTGGCCTGCAGGCGGGCATCTTCACCCGCGATCTCTACAAGGCTCAGCGCGCCTGGGATCGCCTCGAGGTCGGGGGCGTAGTGATTGGGGATGTGCCGTCCTACCGGGTCGACAACATGCCCTATGGAGGCGTGAAGGACTCGGGGCTGGGCCGGGAAGGCGTCCGCTTTGCCATCGAGGATATGACCGAGCTACGCCTCATGGTGGTGCGGGATCCAAAGGCGTAAAAAAGTCCTTGCGACACCGGGGCGTCTAGGATAAAGGCACCTAGGCGCCTCTTTTCGCCGGCTTCTGCGTAAGTGTTCGCTTACGGTGCGTAAAGTTCACTTATGCACACTGGCGAAAGGCACCGGCCTAACGTACGGATAGGCCAAATCCTTCATATGTCATTTTTATTAACCGCTATAACCTATTGATAAATCATGTTTTCTAAAATTCGGCGGTAAGAACGGCGTCGTCCTGGACGTTTCCTGTCATCCGGCCCTGGATCGTCGGGAAAAAGTTATCAACGAAGTTATCCACAGCCGGCAAGCGCTTACATCACGTAAACTTTGAGATCAATCCCCAATGATCGGTGAGCCATGGCCTTCGACCCTTGGCCGCGAGGACTCAAGCGCTTTGCGAAGCGCGGAGCCAAGCTGGCGACAGACAAAAAAGCCCTTGCGGCGGTGCTCGCGGAGCTTCGAGCCCGGCGTGACGGCGATGCCGGACCCTTAGCGAAGCTCGGCGACGATCTTAAGACGCTCCTGCGGCTTCTCGACGCTACCGTGTCCGGTCGCTACCCCGCCCTGCCTCAGGGGGTGATGACCGCCGTGGGCGCGGCCCTGCTCTATTGGCTGATGCCTCTCGATCTGATTCCCGATCCCATCCTCGCCCTGGGCTTCATCGATGATGCAGCCATCCTTGGCTGGGTGCTGAAACGCCTTTCCGATGACCTCGCGGCCTTCCGTGCCTGGGAAGCGGAGCGCGCGCTTGAGGATAAGCCTTGACCTCACCGCGTGAGCCCGCTTAATTGAGCGCACGAGAGGGAAACTTTTGGGCAGGGGAGAGGACGATGAAGGCAGCGCAGCGATGGCTGATAGGCGTGTTGGGGGCGGCGCTGCTAAGCGCCTGTGGCGGGGCGCCGGAGCCCGCGAAGGATCCGGCCCAGGCGCTGCGGGAAGCGCTCCTGTCCGCGGAGCCGGGGAGCACGGTTACCATTCCTGAGGGGCATTTCACCTTTGATCGCAGCCTGTCCCTTGGGGTCAACGGCGTTACCCTTAGGGGCGCCGGGCAAGATAAGTCCATTCTCGATTTCGCCGGGCAGCTCGCGGGGGCCGAGGGGCTTCTTGTGGCAGCGGAGGACGTGACCCTCGAAGGCTTCGCCGTCCTCGACGCCAAGGGCGACGCCATCAAAATGAACCAGTGCAAGAATCTCGTGGTGCGGGGCGTGCGCACGGAATGGACCGGCGGTCCGAAGAGCACGAATGGCGCCTACGGCCTTTACCCCGTGCAGTGCGACGGGGTCCTTATAGAAGACTCCATTGCCATTGGTGCGAGCGACGCCGGCATCTACGTGGGCCAATCGACGAACATCATCGTGCGGCGAAACCAGGTGGCCTTTAACGTCGCTGGCATCGAGATCGAAAACAGCACGCAGGCGGATGTCTACGAGAACAACGTCGTGGACAACACCGGCGGCATTTTGGTCTTCGATCTGCCCGACTTGCCTGTGCAGGGGGGGCGCCAAACGCGCGTGTTCCACAACACCGTGGCCCATAACAACACGGCGAACTTTGCGCCGGAGGGCAACATCGTCGGCACCGTGCCCGCGGGCTCGGGGATCATGGTGAACTCGAACGACGACATCGAAATCTTCGAGAACACTATCTCCGACCACCAGACTGCCGCGGTACTCGTGGTGAGCTACCTCATCACCGGCCGGCCCCTGGATGATCCGAACTACGATCCCTTCCCGGAGCAGATCTCCATTCATCACAACACCATTGAGAAGAGCGGCTACGATCCCGATTCCGAGCCCCTCATCGCCCTGAAGACGGCGGCGCAGCTCCCGTCCCTGCCGGCGATTATCTGGGATGGTTTTGTCCGTCCCGAGCAGGAGGGTCCGGTGGTCTGCGCCCATGACAATGGTGAGCTCGGCACCGTGGCCCTTGATGCGCCGAACGGCTTTGCCGCGCCTGACTTTTCCGGCGCGGCCTTTGCCTGCACCCGGGAGGCCTTACCGCCGGTGATGCTCGGGGGCGCGGAGTAATGAGAACGGCCGGGTTTCTTGCGCTAGGGGTTCTGCTGGCGGGCTGCGGCCCCTCCGGGCCCGTGCGCGAGGGCCCCTGGCCCGAGCGTCTCTCCGAGCTTGCCGTGCTGGCCCAGGAGGATGGCACGCTGGCGCCCCAGGCAGGCTTTGCCTACACCCTGGCCCATCCGCTCTTTAGCGATTACGCCTGGAAGTACCGCACCGTGAGCCTCCCGGAGGGAAGCGCGGCGTCTGTGGTGACCAACGACGACACCCTCGCCTTCCCCGTGGGGACGGTCATCACGAAAACCTTTGCTTTCCCCCAGGGCGCTGCCGGGGCCGTGCAGACCGTTGCCCCGGAACCCCTCGCAAGCCCTGCCGCCGCCTTTTCCCTGGCCGGCATGCGCTTGATGGAGACTCGCGTGCTGCGCCATACCACCGCGGGCTGGGAAGCAGTCTCCTACCAGTGGAACGAGGCGGGGACGGAAGCCTTCTACGCGCCCGCCGGCGCTCTTGTACCCCTGACCACGGAAGGGGGAGAACGCTTTCCCTACCTCATCCCCGATAAGAACCAATGCGCCGGGTGCCACGAGACGGCCATGGGCACGAAGATCTTGAAGCCCATTGGGCCGAAGCCCGGCAATTTGGCCGCGCATGGCTTTGCCGACGGGACCTCGCAGTTTGAGGCCTGGCGCGCCGTAGGCTGGGTGAGCGCCCCGGAGCCTGCAACGCCTTGGGCGGCCCCGGGAGCGGGCACAGCGGCGGAGGCTCACGCTTACCTGGATGCGAACTGTGCCCACTGCCACAGCGACACCGGCGCGGCGGATACGGCGGGACTCGATCTGCGCATCACTGCCAGCGAATTGGGCCGGGGGCGGTGCAAAACCCCTGTGGCCGCGGGGCGGGGCTCGGGGGGGCGGGCCTATGATCTATGGCCCGGTCGCCCGGAGGCTTCCATTTTGCCCTTCCGCTTGGGTCACCAGGATCCGGGCATCATGATGCCGGAGCTCGGACGCAGCCTCGTGCACGAGGAGGGCGTGGCGCTGGTCGAAGCATGGATTACGGCGATGGACGGGGATTGTGCTGCGGGCCTTAGCCTGTAAGGCCCGGTCGGGGCGCTGGGGGATCCTCGCGCTCCTCATCGCTGCGGCGTTGCTGTCGGGCTGCAGCACGACGCGGCTCTACAACAACGCCGACCGCCTTCTGGCCTGGCGCGCCGACAGCCTCTTGGACCTATCCGCGGAGCAGCGCGGCGCCTTTCGAGACGATCTGAGACCCGTGCTGGCTTGGCATCGCCAGACCCAGCTCCCTCGCTGGGCCAACGCCCTCGAGCGCCTGGCCCTGGCGGTGGAGGACAACGCCGTGTCGCCGGCGCTCGTGGAAACCCTTGAGACGGACCTTCGAGCCGACGTGGCCGAACTCACCCGCGCCCTGGCGCCCGCCGTCCTGACCCTGCTGCGTAGCCTCGAC
>Ga0181573_10003044_pt1 | contig 15119 bp, 11 predicted proteins | sample 101ome_25_FD_148643 | JGI IMG/M metagenome (GOLD analysis project Ga0181573, IMG submission 148643) | Coastal salt marsh microbial communities from the Groves Creek Marsh, Skidaway Island, Georgia - 101409BT metaG (spades assembly) | ecosystem: Environmental > Aquatic > Marine > Intertidal zone...
AAGAGCGGGAGGCGCAGCAGCTGACGTATCACGTGGAGATTCTGGAAGAGCGCTTCGGAAAGCGGTTCGTGCGGGAGTCTCGGCGCCATGTGAACAGCGGGGGGCGCCTGGCGACGACGACGACGACGACGAGGGCCAGGCAGGTGGTGCCGTCGCGGCGGCTCAACGTGGGCGTGTCGGTGGGCCAGGCGACAAGGAAGCGGCCGAGCACGGCGGAGGGGACGTTGAAGCAGGCGAGGGTGGGGCACGAGGAGGAGAGCGACGGGGAGGACGGGTGGCGAATTGGAGCGATGGCCGCGAGGCCGCTCAGCGGGTAGGTGGTGGTGGTCGTCGTCGTCGTCGTAGTATCAAGTTAAGAGCAATAATTATCAATTCAGCAGGTAAGTTTCCCAGGATTGAGTTCAAGTTCGTCTCAAACAGGCTGGCCAGCGCCCCATTCCTCGTTCAAATCGTTCTCTCATCGTTGTCCCGTATCGTCAAACTTCGCACATTCAAGACATTGTAAGGTACTGCCGGATACATGATCGGCACACAGGTCAATTTGACGGTTCGTGTTCTCGTCCTTCTCGATCTTTCGTTCGTTGGCTCTCGTCGAGCATGGTCGGCAGCGGCTGTCGTCCTGCCGGCCTCATCATCATCGTCATCGTCATCATCCACACACACATCTTAGTATACAGATCTGATGGCAGTAGCCCGGCTACTGCCACTACAGACACAGGCCAAACCCACCAGCCAAACCGGCCACACGAGGCGAGGCAAAAGGCGAACGGTTGTTCGTGTCTTGCGCTGCGACCGTCGAGAGCGAGCACGACGAGCTGCACCTCGACATACCGCCGCTATTGTTCAAGCGCTCGCGTTCGACCGTCGCGTACAGCTCGAAGAACTCGGGGTTCTCCTGCTCGAGCCGTTTCCAGACGATGCCGGTGACAGTCGCGTCGATGCCGTTCTTCTGGAGCGCAGCGATGCACTGCGTCCGGTTCATGCACTGCTCGATGGCGAGCTCGATCATCGCGTGGACCTGCGGGCGGGCGGGGTGGGGGGCACGAGCGCAAGGTGAGGAATTTTTCGAAACGAATTGCTCTCGAACTCGGCCGCCCCGAAAACAACTCGACGGCATGAAATGAGACGTACGTATGCCACATCATCAGCAGTGACAGGCTGGCCTGGTTGGCTGGGTACGCGGCGGAGATTCAGCTCGTCCTCGTCGAGACTGACTGAGGTCCGGAATTTGACCGCGAGAGCCTCCTGTTCGTCTCTCGTTTGTGTCATGTCGTTCACAGTGTATGTTTATGGCCACATGGAGTGCGAAAATGATGGGCACGAAGAAATGAGTGTGTTTGACAAGTCGACCCTATCCATCAGATTTCCAGATCTCCGGGAGAGAATCTCCAGCCGCCCCGTTCAGTCTTCGTCGGAATCGAGTTCTATCAGTAGATCCTCCGGAATGCCCCTATCATGGATCCTTTCGTACATCACACCCTGGCGAACGAGCGAAGCGCGAGTGAGAGCGAAAGTCAGGCGTGGTCGGAGTCGATTCTATCACCCACCAGTCGCCTTCTTGGAGTTTCAGCGGCAGGTACGTCTTCGTGAGGTACTGGAAGCCGAACGAGCTCAGCGCCTGAATCTCTGCCTTGACTTTGGTGTCCACCATGATCTCCAGTTCCCGCACCCAGTCCGGGTTTGCCTTGACAAAGTCCTCCTCCAACAGCTTCTTCCCCGTCTTGATATCCTCGTCGGTCATCGGCAGCCTGCACTGCTGCGGGATATTGAACCGGTCCAAGTCGCTCGGCCGCACCCCCAGCCATTTGATATCGGGCGTTGTCAAGTTGGAAGAGTCGTAACCTGGCGAGCGGGCGCGGACGGCGTTTTGGGCGAGTGAGCAAAGCGAGCGGGAGCGCGTCGGGTCAGACACGTACTCATGTTCATCGACCCCTTCATGTACACCGATAGGATTTTGAGGCCGTACGGATCCGAATCCACCAGCGCCAACACGGGAATCTTGAGCGAGTACCGCAGTTTCCGCAGAAATAGCCTCGTGGCCACGTCCGGCTGGCCCTTGGCCGTGATGATGATGCACGGGTAGGTGGAGTAGAAGCGGTCCTCCGCCAGGCGCATGAACGCGGCATCCTTCTCCACGAGCAGGATGAACTTTGCGTCCGACCGGATGTTGGCGACCTTGTCCATGTTCGGCGGGATGGCCTTGCCACCCACGCCCATCCGGCTGCAGTCGATCTCGTCGCCGTCCTCCGTGAACTGCAGGCGTCCGACCACGACGCCTTTCTCCGACGCGACCACGTGGAGGGAGGAGCGCGTGCAGGTGAGCATGCACGCGACGTCGTCCAGCACAGCGTCCGAGTTGCCCTGGTCCTCGAAGAGCTTGACGTCCGTGTAAAACAGGTCACGCTTGGTCACGTGGATGCGCTTCAGACAGAGCTCGTGGACCAGCTGCAGGATGCGTGTCGTGATGACCGTTTTCCTGCACGTGGACGTGTTGGCAAACGGCCTGTGCGAGAGGGAGTCCTTGAGGACGATGCGGTCCAGCTCGGGGACGTAGAGCTGGTTGGCCTTGGACCTGTTGGGAAGGGAGTACGTGAACCCGTCACCGTCGAGGATGCTCGTGGCCACCTTGAGGATGGACGACTCGATCTCGTCGAGGACGGCCTTGGCGTCCTTGTCGACCACCTCTTTGACGCTGGGCAAATTCAAGTCCTTGAGCGTCCGGATCTCTTGCTTCTGGGCCTTGACGGCCCGTTCTAACTGCTCTACCTTCTTCATAATCTCCTGTCGATGCCGAGGGGCGGGGGAGGGGAGGGGCGCGTGAGCGTTGAGCAATTCGGTCACGGGATTTGAATTTCGTCAGCAGATGATCCGGGCAAAAGACGGGCGTACCTCCTTCCCCTTGATCTTCTTTCGGATCTTCTCAAGTCCGGCATCCCTCGCCGCCTTCTTGCGGGCAGCAGTCGTCGACATCTTGGAGGGAAAGAAAGAAGAAAGGTGTTGGGGGCAGCGAACGAACCAGTACCAGTATTTCACAGTGACGATGAGTCAGTGTGCTGTGAATTCTTCCTCCTCGACAACTTTGCAAACGTCTTGCCCAACGACCACCTGCTCCCCCCAGCCCTGCCTCCTTCCTTCTCCGTCGCCTCCCGCGCGCGCGCCCCCTCACCCCCGCCCACCCCGCCCACCGCCGTCCTCCACGAGCTCTCCAAGGGCACCTCGTCGTACAACAACGCCTCTTCTCGCCTCACGACAACAGATCCCGCCCCCTCTGCCACGTCGACAGTCCCCACGTCGACTTCCCTGGCGAGCCAATCCAGCTCTGCCTCGCCGAGCGCCGTCGTCGGCAGCATCACGCCCTCCTTCTGCTCCATGATCGAATTCACGACCGCAATGAACGCACAAAACTTCCTCCGGTCGAGCTTGCACACCGAATCGGGATCCACCAGCATCCACGCCTTGCTGAAGTTGACGTGCGAGGCGTTGACAGCGTGGTACATGTCGATGGCTTCGCGTATGGGGAAGAATCCATCCTCAGCGTACTTGTCACGGAAGGAATCCAGGCAAATGCGCCTCTGGGACGCCGAGAGCGGCTTCAACGTCGAGCCTCGCATGGCCGGTGGCTCGATGCTGGTCGAAGTGGCTCGCGGAGCTGCCAGCGGAGAAGCCTCGTCGTCATCCCGCCAGTGCGTCCGTTGGTATGCATGTACGGACATCGGCGTCGGCGTCGACATCGAGGACAAGCCAACCGCCAGCGGCGAGTAGAGGCCGGTGTCGTCGTCGGGTTGTGGGAGGTGGAAGGATGTATCGATCCGCCAGGCGTCAGCGTCAGCATCACCGTCGCCGGCGGCTCCCTTCGCTGCCTTCATCTCGATGTTTTTCTGCAGAGCATCCTGGGAACGAGGAGAGGAGGGGAGAACGCCGCTTGAGTGAGCTGGACTGGACGAGAAATTCGAGTTTGTTAGAGCATCCCAGGTCGTTATCACCTACCCTGGAAGCGCTCCCCCCGTAGCAAGGGTCTGTCACACGCATTGCGTAATCTGTAGCATGCAGCGAGACACGACAAGGCAACGACTTGTTTTCACTGTGTGTGTGGCCCGACGACAGGTCGGGTTCACGGTTCCGAAGTCGTTCCGGGAAAGGGTCGTATCTACCATTGCCAAGAGATGGTCATCGTCATCGCCCTCACCGTCGTCACGGCTCTCGTCATGGCTTTCGTCACGGCTCTCGTCACGGCTCTCGTCACGGCTTTCGTCATGGCTCTCGCCGTCGCCATCGGCGTCGTCGCTGCCTGTTGATCATCACCGCCGAGGAGGATCTCGACACGTCGATACCTCGACGGGCGTGCGAAGAGCGCACGAGCGTACTTCTCTAGAGATACTCTCGTGTCTTGGTGCCTGCTCGGAGAGGCCGCGGTTGGCTGCCCCGTCGAGCTCTCGTGCCTCGATCGAGGCCCTCGCGAGGGCATTCAAAGTCGCCCCACTTCTTCAATTCGTCCACAGAAACACCCTCATCTCATATATATTTATAGATACGGAGGTGGGACAGACACACAGCCACAGCCCGGCGGAAACTGCCGACTCAATTTCAAACGCCAAATTTCAAATTCAGCACTTGAATCGAGGTTCCCCCATCCTCCCCACACCATGGCTGGCGTCACACCAACACCGACGCCAACGCCAACGCAGGCCGCGACGGCGGCTCCCTCGGGCCGTGTACACTCGCTCGTCATCGACAACTTCAAGAGCTACGGGGGCCAGCAGGTGATCGGCCCGTTCAAAGACTTTACGACCATCATCGGCCCCAACGGCTCGGGAAAGTCGAATCTGATGGACGCGATCAGCTTCGTGCTGGGCGTGCGCAGCAGTGTGCTCCGAGGCAGCAGTCTCGGCGAGCTGATCCACGTGAGCAGCACGGACAATGACAGGAACACAGCGGCAGGGAAAGAGAAAGAGGCGGATCGGGCAGAGGTGACGCTGGTCTTCGAGCACGGACCGGCGCGGAGCTCGTCGGAAGGCCAGGGGGACAGGGCGCAGCTGCGGTTCTCGCGGGCGATTGTCCCGTCGAGCAGCGGGAGCGGCTTTGTGAGCCAGTATCGGCTGGACGGCAAGGCGGTCTCTGCCGAAGCGTATAATCGCAAGCTGGAGTCGTTCGGGATTTTGGTCAAGGCGAGGAACTTTTTGGTGTTCCAGGGGGACATTGAGAACGTGGCGCAGATGTCGCCGAAGGACCTGACGAACCTGTTTGAGACGATCTCGGGATCGGCCGGGTACAGGAAGGAATACGAGGCGGCAGAGGAGCGGCTGAAGGACGCGGAGAGCTCGATGGCGGTGGTGTTCAGCAAGAGAAAGGCGATCATGGCGGAGAAGCGGCAGAAGAAGGAACAGAAGACGGAGGCGGAGAAGCACATGGCGCTGATGGCACAGCTGGAGGAGATGAAGATCAAGAAGATCCTGTGGAAGCTGTATCATCTGGTGGAAGACCAGAGGAAGGCGGAGGAGGGGCTGCTGGGACTGAAGAAGGAGCTGAGCGCTGCGGAGAAGGAGGTCAAGACGGCCGAGAAAAACGCAGAGGAGAAGAAGCGCAAGCACGCTGGGGTGGCCAAGGAGGCGCTGCTAATCGACAAGAAGATCCGGAAGAAAAAAGGGGAGATCGAGAAGAAGAGCCCGGAGATGATCAAGATCAAGGAGCAGATTGCGCACCTGGAGCGGCGGATCAAGGCGGTGGTCAGGGAGCAGGACGCCGTCAAGGCCAAGGGCCAGGAGCACGCGACGAGGGTGGCCAACCTGAAGACCCAGATGGCGCAACTGAAGGACGCGCAGGCGCAGGTGGACCAGGAGATCGAGCAGAACAAGCGCTCGCAGCTGAGTCTGTCCCCGGACCTGCTCAAGGAGTACGCGGACATCAAGCGCGAGTACGGCGGCCGTGCCGCGGCACTGGAGGCCGAGCTCGCGTCCCTGCAGGCGTCTGCACAGGCCGACGAGGAGAGCCTGAGGATCATCAACGATTCGAACACGTCCATCGACAAGCGGATCGAGCACCTGGAGGAGTCGCTCGAGAAGGACGCGGCCAAGATGGAGGCGGCCAAGGCGTCCGTGGAGAAGCTCGGCGCGGATCGCGAGGCGGTGCTCAAGCAGCGCGACGACCTGCAGTCCGAGCGACGCGCGGTGGAGGCCAAGAAGAGCCAGCTGGAGCGCAAGCTGGAGGAGACTGAGGGGACGCTGCGCGAGGCCAAGGCCGAGTCGAAGCAGAGCCAGCGGGAGGAGGCCATGCGGAGCCTGGTGGCCGAGCTCAAGCGGGAGAACCCGTCTTCAGTGTACGGCATTGTCACCGATTTGGCCGACCCGACGTCGTCGAAGTACAAGCTCGCCATGAGCGTCGTCATGGGGCGCGACATCGACTCGGTCGTCGTCGACACGCCCGAGACGGCGATGAGGTGCATCGAGAGGGTCAAGCAGCGCCGCCTGCCGCCGATGACGTTCCTGCCTGCCGATACCATCAGGACGAGGGAGGTCAATCCCGCCCTGCGCACGCTGGGCGGGTCGTCCAAGCTGGCCATCGACTGCCTGAAGATCAAGGACGAGCGCGCCACGAGGGCCTTCAAGTCCATCTGCGCCGACGCCCTGCTTTGCGACTCGGTGGACGAAGCCAGGAGGCTGGCCTACGACGGCACGGTCCGCCAGCGCGTCGTCGCCCAGGACGGCACGGCCTTCTTGAAAAACGGCCTCATCACGGGAGGTATGACGTCTGCCATGGAGAACCGCGCCAAGAAGTGGGACCAGGCGAGGGTCGGCAAGCTCAAAGAGACCCGCAATGGGCTCGCCAAGGAGCTTCTGGCTTTGCCCCAGGTGCGAGACGTCACGCAGAAGCTCCAGAGCGCGGAGGCCAGGGCTGTCCGGCTCGATAACGAGAGGAACTACGCCACGGCCGAGCTCAAGTCCCTCAACGACAAACTCAAGGAGTCCAACGCCAACATCGCGGCGCTCTCCAAGGAGAAAGCATCCAAGGAGCCGGCTGCGAACGCGCTCAAGAAGCAGATGGCCAAGCGCAACAAGAAGATCGACGAGGTCAAGGCCAGGATGGACGCCATCGCCGACACCTGCTTCAGGGACTTTGTCAAGAAGATCGGGGTCAGTTCCATCAAAGAGTACGAGGAGAAGTATCTTAAGGCGGTCGAGCGCCTGACCGAGCGAAGGGCGGCCATCATCTCGCAGTACTCGAGGGTGGAGAACCAGCTCGAGTACGAGTCCTCGTCCAACCAGGACCAGAGCACGGCCAAGGTGGCCAAGGAGCTCAAGTCCCTCGAGAAGGCCCGGTCCGACCTCGAGAAGGAGGCTGCGAGCTTCGATGCGGCCAGCAAGAAGTCAAAGGAGGAGCTGGTGCAGCTCGGCAAGGAGTGCGACAAGCTGAAGGAGTCCCTGTCGGTCCTCGACGGCGAGATGAAGGTGATGAAGGAGCACGTGAGGAAGGCCACGGACGCGTTGGCGGCCAGGCGAAGGGAGATTTCCACGCTCGAGATGCGCGTCGACCAGATCAAGATGCAGCAGAACGATCAGCTCGAGGCGGCCGACCTCGAGAACGTCATCCTGCCCATCAAGACGACGTCGACCAAGGCATCGGGCAAGCGCAGGCGCGGCCAAGACGCCGCAGAAGCCTCGACATCCGCGGCGTCCGCCGCATCCGCCGGCGCGAGCGGCTCTGGCAACCGCAAGACGGACGACCTGGACTTTTCGTCCCTCGGCAGCGACGACCTGCTCCGCGACTCTGCCTCGCAGTACGGCCGCGAGACTGAGATGTCAGCCGCCATCGACGAGCTCAATGCCCAGCTCACATCAATGGCGCCGAACCTCAAGGCCGTGGAGCAGTTCGAGGAGATCAAGCGCCGCGAGCGGGAGCAGATGGAGGAGGTCGAGCGCACCAAGCGCGACGCCAAGGAGATCGAGGACGAGTACAACCGCCTCAGGCAGCTCAGGTTTGACCTGTTCAACGCCGCGCTGACCCATATCAGCGAGTGCATCGATCCGATCTACAAGGAGCTGACCAGGAGCAACCTCCACCCGTCTGGTGGCCAGGCGTACCTGTCTCCGGAGAACACCGAGGAGCCCTTCAGCGGCGGCATCAAGTTCAGCGCGATGCCGCCTACCAAGCGATTCAGGGACATGGAACAACTCTCTGGGGGCGAGAAAACGGTGGCCGCCTTGGCGCTGCTCTTCGCCGTCCACTCCTTCCACCCGTCGCCCTTCTTCGTCCTGGACGAGATTGACGCGGCGCTCGACTCTTCCAACGTGGCGAGGGTCGCCCTCTACCTGCGGAACAAGACTCGTGCCGGCACACGTGGCGCCTTCCAGGGTATCGTCATCTCCTTGAAGGACGTCTTTTACGAGAAGGCGGACGCTCTGGTTGGGGTTTGTCGGGAGCGCTCGACCGGGGCCTCGGCAACGCTGACGTTTGACCTTGGGAGGTTCGAGGCTCCCATCGGCGCTTGAGTGGTGGTGGTCGTGGTGGTCGGAGAAGCAGTAGCGACAGTAGCATCATCAGGACGTGTGTGTAACAAGGGGCTACGACTCGCGAGAGAGCCTCTCTGAGCTCACCGAGTCTGCAGGAGAGAATCAAAAATCAATCATGCGTCGTCCAATGATCGGGCGCGTGTTGCTGAGATCGTACGGGACGCTGCGTGGTCTTCCGGGGGCCGAACTCCAGGCGGTCGAGTCGACGGGGCGGATACCGGACGACGGTTTGTCTCTGAACGACTTCTTCGCCAACCCGAGAGCTGCGGCAGCACCACGGCAAGAGCCAGACTCCCCGGCCTCCTCCTCGTCGTCGTCGTCGTCGTCGTCGTCGTCGTCGACGGGCCTGTCGTACTTCGTCGAGACGTATGGATGCCAGATGAACGTCAACGACTCGGACATCGTACGGACCGTGTTGGATCGGGCCGGCTATCGCCGTGCCCCGTCGGCCGACGCGTCAGACGTACTCCTCCTGAACACGTGCGCCATACGAGAGAACGCAGAGTCGAAAATATGGCAACGACTGGGGTACCTTCGGAACATGCGGCGGGAGCAGCCGAGAGGCAGGCGGCGCGGTCCCGTCGTCGGGGTTCTCGGGTGCATGGCCGAGCGTCTCAAGGGAAAACTGCTGGAAGGCAAGATGGCGAGTCTAGTGGTCGGGCCTGACGCGTACAGAGACTTGCCGCGACTCCTGGAGGTGGTCCTTCCCGGTCCCGGTCACAGGCAAGACGCTGAGCAAGCGATCAACGTGCAACTCTCCTCGGAGGAGACGTACGCGGACATCACGCCCGTCCGACAGGCGAGCGACACGTCCGTCTTCGTCTCCATCATGCGCGGGTGCAACCAAAATTGCAGTTATTGCATCGTGCCGAGGACTCGAGGTCGCGAGCGGTCCCGGCCGGTGTCGTCGATCATCGACGAGGTCCGGTACCTCGCCGACGTCGGCACGAAAGAAGTCTGGCTGCTCGGCCAGAACGTCAACTCGTACGCGTACTTCGAAGACCGCCTCAGCCGACAGACGAAAGCGGACGCCTCGCGCGACTACTTTGGCGAATATTACGCCAAGGGGTTCAGCTCGGTGTACAAGCCGCTGCGGGACGGATCAACCACGTTCGTGAGTACCGACCTCGACCGCCGTGCGCTCGCTCTTCGCGCGCCCTGACTCTCTCACTCGCTCGTTTGCCAGGCCGAACTCCTCCACCGGGTCGCCGAGGCGGCCGGGCCCGAGGTGCGCGTGCGCTACACGAGCCCGCATCCGAAGGACTTCAGCGACGACGTGCTGCAGGCCATCCGGGAACACGACAACGTCTGCAAGCAGATCCACATGCCTGCCCAGCACGGCGATTCTGGGGTCCTCGCGAGGATGAATCGGGGATATGATCGAGAGGCGTACGACGACCTCGTCTCGCACATTCGTGAGAGCATCCCCGGCATCGCCATCTCGACCGACATGATTGCCGGATTTTGCGGCGAGACAGAGGCCGAGCACCAGGCGAGCCTCGATCTCCTCCGATCGACGCAGTTCACGCAGGCGTTCCTCTTCGCCTACTCGCTTCGCGACAAGACGCCGGCCTCGAGGCACCTGTCGGACGACGTCCCGGAGGAGACGAAATCGCGGCGCCTCCAGGAGCTCATCGACGTCTATCGCGAGAGTCTGAAACGCGTTTCCGCCAAGGAAATCGGGACGACGCACCTTGTTTTGGTGGAAGGGCCCTCGCGCAAGAGCTCGCACGACCGTCCCGAACTCACCGGGAGGACAGACACGTTCGCGCGCGTCGTCTTCCCCGACGTCGTCGTGCCGGACGCGTCGTTTCCTTCCATGTCTGTCCATCTGCGACCGGGAGACTACGTTGCCGTGACGATCGAGGGGGGTGGGGCCACGCTCGTCGGCAAGCCCATCGCTCGTACCACCGTGCGTGCGTACTTTGCAGAGAGAGGGAGAGAGGGAGAGAGGAAGAGAGAGCTCGGGCAATAGGGCGGCGGAGGTGATCGTTTGATACATGTAGTACACGTAGTACATCTACGACTAGCTAGTACAGGGACGCCCGGATCAAGTCCTTGTCCTCCTCCGCGAGACCAGCCGCGAACGGATTATTCCGCAGCGGGCTCTTGGCTGTCGGGCTCCCGTTCAACATGTCCACCTTCCCCTTCTCCACCCGGTCGCCCCCCTTCGTCATGCCTTGTGTCGCCGCCTCGATGTCCTCATCGACCCCCGTTCCCGCGAAGCTCGTCCGGGCCATCCTCTCAAACGGCGGGTCGAAGCTGGCCCGCTTGTCTTCTCGACCATCTGGGTTCGAGAGAATATCCGTCGCACTTGCGTCGAGCCCACGCGGACCGACACGCGCGCCGATCGTCGTCCTTCGCTTCTGCCTGGGCACGGACGCCGATGCCCGCGTCGCCACGGCATCCCCGGCCCCTTCGTCGGCCTCGCCCCACTCCCCGCGGTTTGTGCGGGTATCTCTCGTCGTCGCCTCCGCGAACGACGAGCTCGTGTTCACGATCCAAGGCGTATCTGGGTCGTCATCATCGACACCATCGTCGTCCACGTCGTTCCCCTCCTCCCCGTCGCCGTTGCCCTCCCCGTCGCCGTTGCCCTCCCCGTCGCCCTCCCCGTCGCCGTCGCCGTCCCGATCTCCGTCCCCGTCCCGATCCCCCACCTCTACGTCCCGGTCAACATCGATCTCGCACCCCGCGTCCGCCTCATCTCCCTCGCCACCTTCGTCTCCCACCCGCTCGTCTTCCGGCATCGCAGACGCGTACACCGGAAGAACCTCCTCCGCTTGGCTCAGACTAAACTGCCTCGACCGCAACAGCGCACTGTACCCGTCGATCGAAATCGACACGCAGCTCTTCGACCCCGTATGCAGCGGACCCGGAACCGAAGACGCCGCCGGACGCGCCTTCTCCTCGTCCGTGTCGCCAAAGCGAGCCGACTTGATCGAGGCGAACGAGCAAAGCGCGTAGCACGAGTGAGCGTGAGTGAGAGGGAACGAGCGAACGAGCGAACGAACGAACGAGCGAACGAGCGAGCGAACGAGCGAACGAACGAGTAGACCCACCTTGATCAAGTCCTCCACGTCCGGCATCTCGCCCACAGCCTTCGTGGCGTTGCGTTCTCTGAACGATATGTCCAGGCGCCGCTGCCTCCGTTGCTTGGCGACCATCACAGCCACCGTGCCGCCAACTCCAACGGCGAAACCAGCCACCAGCAGGACGAACACCAGCCAACCCGGCATTCTCGCCCGAACGAACCAATAACGGCGATCGAGCGCGACCACCGAAAGGAAGAAGAAGAACGCTGACGAGAACTGGAGCACGCTCGAGTCGATTCGAATCACTCTACGAGTACGTACGTATGTATGTACGCGCGGACGTGTGAAACGGACCCGTTTTTGTCTCTGCCTCGTTGTTCTCGTTCGCCTCGCTGTTCTCGAGGTCTCGAGGCACCACCGAGACCACCGCTGCCGTCGAGCGCGCACCAAACCACACCGTCCAGTCGCCTTGTCCATTGAATAACAACAACAATCATCTTGTCGAGTTGTCTGAAGTTCACGGAGATCATGGCGCCACGACCTGTCGCACCCAAGGGGCTCACCGCCGACGCCGACACCGACATTGACGACTTGGTCCGTCGGGTCACCGAGTGCCTCTCCATTAACGAACAGTACCCCGACGTCCACGCCCCAACCAAGGATCTGTGTATCCGGAACGAGATCCTCGGGCTGGTGCGGGACGGCCTCGACGACCTGGCTGTTCTCGCCCGTCGCATCGAGGCGTCCCTCTCCCCGGCGGCGCTGTCCGGCGAGGCCGCGGGGAAGAGAGCGCTCGTGAAGCTGTCGAAGGAGGACGAATGGTACCTCGTCCAGGAGCATCTCGTGTCCGAGGAGCGCGAGTTGGAGAAGCGGCGCCTGGCGCAGAAGAAGGAGGACCAGGCGGCCAAGCAGCGCGAGCACAAGGAGTTTCTCAGGCAGTCCAAGCTCAACAAGGAGCAAGAGAAGCGGGAGAAGGCGCTCGAACTGGAGCGTATCAAGCAGACGCGGATCGAGGCGGAGGCAGCGGCGAGGCGGGAGCGTGCCGCCCGGCGGCAGGCCGGGGAGGCCGTCCGGGCCGACCGGGAGGCGCAGGTCAAGCGGGCAAAGGAGAAACAGGTGCTGGTTGGCAAGCTGAAGAAGGTCGTCGACGAGCAGGAGAAGCAGAGCGCGGCGCAGTCCATGCGGGACGAGCGTGCTCGCCTGGCCCGAGAGCGTCAGCAGGCCCAGGAGGAGATGACGCGCGTGCTGCTCGAGAACCAGAAGTCGCTCGAGCAGAAGCGGATTGAGTCCGAGAAGGAGAAGGAGGAGACCATGCGCTGCATGGAGGAGTACTCGAAGATGCTGCTCAACCAGGAGCAGGAGCGCCAGCGGCAGCTGGAGCGCATCCACGAGATCCAGCGCGCCCAGGAGCAGTCTTCCGACCGGGATATTGTGGCTGCGGGCACCAAGGTCTGGATGGACGACGCGATCGTCGCCAAACACGCGGAGGCGCGCGATCTCGAGGCCGCGAGGCGCGAGGCTGCGACCCGCGCTGCCGCAAAGCAGCGGAAGAACGACGTGCTCAAGGCGCTGGACGAGCAGGTCAAGGCCAAGTTGGAGGTGAAGCGCGCCGAGCTGGTGGCCAAGGCCAAGGAAAAGGAGCGCCTGGAGCAGGTTGACGCGCAGTCGAAGGAGAACCACCGCAAGGCGATGCAGCGTGCGGCCGACAAGTGCGTTGCGCTGAAGCGCGGTCTGGACGTGCAGATCATCCAGCAGCGCAAGGCGGTCCGGGCTACTGTGGGGATGAACCGGACGGAGCGGGCGCTGAATGCGCGCGTGCTCGCCAAGGCGGTCGGGGGGAGGGCTTGAGAGATATAGTCACGTCGGGGTAACCTATTCAAAGTCGACCTCAATGCCGCAATCCGACTTGACAGACGTCCGTCGTGATGGTGACGGCACCGGCACCGTCACCGGCACCGTCACCGACGGATCCTTTCGCTCCCTCTCCTCCCTCTCCTCCCTCTCCTCCCTCGGTTGCTTCCGGTTCGGACGCGGCGCGCCGCTCGTACCTTCCCGCTGTCGCTTCGCCCCACTCTCCTTCTTCTGCGGGACCCGCGGGTCCCGCGGAACCCCGCCCTTCGTCTGCGTCTTTCGTTCATCGCCACCCTCGGGCATGTCCCATTCGTGCAATCGCCGCCTCCAGACCCTCACCAACCCGTCAAACGCCCGCTTGCTGCATTTTTTGTGGACGTCCGGAGTCCTCGGCACCTCCTTGGGCCGTCTATGCTTCACGGGGTATGCCTCCACAAACCTCTGATACCCGATGGTGTTCTTGCCAAAGTCAATCTGCCGCTGCCGCTGACTGAGCCGGTGCGGGTCCGTCTCCCGAAAGGCCTCGGCATCCTGCTTGACCTTGGCCTCGTCCCGTTCTACCGTAAAGTCGTCCGTGAAATCCAACGCAGTCATCGTCGTCGTCTCCTGTCGTCGTCGAACGAAGCGCGCAGCGCGAGTGAGTGCGTGGGACCCCGAGTCGGACGTGCAGCAACGACGCGCCTGCGTGGGCTGGGTCGACGAATCGATCGCGTTTCTCTCCGTCGTAGGCTGCGTCGTCTGCGTCTCTCCCTCCCGCAATCCCCGAGATTCTTCTTCGACGACAAAATCGCCCGTCCAGTCCTGGACGAGGTCGGTAGCCTGCGTCGTTGCGTCCAACGCCATTTTCAATTTGAATCGGAGCTGAACGAATCTGAACGTTGTTCCACGCGGCATGGACAGGGACCACGACGGACCGGCCGACACTGCGGGTGCTGCCTCTACAAAGCCCGCCTCACTCTACCTGATCATCTACGGCGTCGCCAAGAAGGTTCGTGACGACCGACATCTCCGACACCTGGCCGCACCCACGACACCTCGTCCTCCTCCTCGTCTCTGTCTCTGTCTCTGTCTCTGTCTCTGTCTCCTCTCACAATCTGACTGCGCTCAACGTTCCATCATCACGAAAACACAGCACAACATCGGCAACATCCTGCGTTGCGCTGCGGCGTTCGGCGTCACGGCCGTCTGCCTCGTCGGCAGCCGCAAGTTTCAGTCGTTCGGAGCGCACGGATCGGAGGTGTACGTACCCATGCTGCATTTTCACGACCTGCAGTCTTGCTGTGCGGCCCTCAAGGAAGAGCACGGCGTGGTCGACATTCTGGGCATTGAGATCGACGACAGTGCGATGCCAGTGCATCGGCACCCGTTCAGAGGAAACACCGCTTTTATGATGGGCGAGGAGGGGCACGGGATGAACGAGAAGCAGCTGGCGCTGTGCGATGGCCTCGTCTACATAAGCCAGCATGGGGACGGGACGGCGAGTTTGAACGTGTGCGTGGCGACGAGCATCGTGCTGCATCAGTTTGCGGTGTGGGCTGGGTTCCAAGAGCGGGAGCGGGTGGGTCAGAAGTACGTCGTCGGCGAGCGGCCCAACCGGAACGCGCCCAGGGGGGTCGTGCCGTACACGGAGGCCGAGCTCGAGGCGCTCCGGGCGGCGCGGGCGGAGAAGAAGCGGGCCGCGGAAGCGAACTCAAATACGAAATCAAATACGTAATCCTCCTCCTCCTTCACT
>Ga0181573_10003046_pt1 | contig 15114 bp, 11 predicted proteins | sample 101ome_25_FD_148643 | JGI IMG/M metagenome (GOLD analysis project Ga0181573, IMG submission 148643) | Coastal salt marsh microbial communities from the Groves Creek Marsh, Skidaway Island, Georgia - 101409BT metaG (spades assembly) | ecosystem: Environmental > Aquatic > Marine > Intertidal zone...
GTTCGCCTTTCTGGGGAATATCTGAGGCATCCCTTGAAAGGTCTGTCGGGTTGTGGGTATTCACAGAGCGGGGAACTTAACGATTCCCGCTCCGCGAGAGAAGTTTTGTGCTGTTGAATTTAGCAGGAATAGACCTCAAAGAGTACCCCTCTGCCCTGCCTCTTGTCGCGAAGTCGCCACTACCTGTCGGGGTAACCAGATCTTTTCCATACATGGTAGCCCTGCTCAAACGTGCGCTTCCTGACTCAAACGCAGGAATCGCCGTGTCAGCAGAATGGCCGCAGAGGTCAAACCCAGTACCAGACCGATCCACAGCCCCTGTTCCTTCAATCCCATGGGGAAAGCCAGGACATATCCTGAAACGAGCCCGACGCCCCAGTAGGACAGGACCGACAGGATCATGGGCTGATAGGTGTCCTTCATCCCGCGCAAAGCGCCCATGACGGCCACCTGAACGCCATCAACAACCTGAAAAGCCGCAGCGAAGAAAAGCAGATGGACCGCCGTGGCCACAACAGCACGATTGGCTGGTTCCGAGACCTCCAGATACAGTGAAACAACTTCGTGGGGAAAGGCCAGGAAGAGCAGGGCCGTACCCATCATGAAGGCAACCGAAAGCGCCACACCCATGAGGCCGGCCCGACGTGCCTCGACCGGCTTGCGCTGCCCGATGGCCTGACCGACACGGACCGAGGAGGCCATACCGATCCCGAGCGGCACCATGAAGGTGAAGGCAGCGCACTGCACAGCCACCTGATGGGCGGCCAATTCCGTTGTTCCGATCCATCCCATCATGATGACCGTGAGCATGAAAAGGGATGTCTCGATACCCATGGAGGCTCCGATCGGCCAACCAATGCGGAAAAGCTCCTTGAAGGTGATAGGGTCGGGGCGGGAGAGGCGAGAAAAGATGTGGTAGCGCCGGAAGTCAGCTTCTCTGGCCACCCAGGCAACCAACAGGATGAAATTCACGGTGTAGACGCCGGCAGAAGCCCATCCCGTACCTACCAAGCCCATGGCAGGAAACCCGAACTTGCCGAACATGAGCACCCAGTTCAAGAAGATGTTCACACCTACCCCACTCAGCACGACCATCGTGACGACCCGGGGACGGGAAACAGCCTCGGCAAACGATCGCAGAGCCACCATGCCCAGGAATGGAAAGATGCCCCAGGAAATGGCTTTCAAGTACCCACCCGCGCTGTTCACGTTGGCCTCGGACTGACCCAGCCACCGCAACAGGGTGCCACCGTTCTGGATAACGGTGAAGGCCACCAAGCCAAGGGAGGCTGCCAACCACAGCCCTTGTCGGACACTGCGGCCAATGGCATCATCGTTTTCTTCGCCAAAGGCCTGCGATACGAGCGGACCGACCGCCATCAGGATGCCCATGCAGAAGATGAGCGTATTGAAGAAGATGGTGTTCCCGAGGGCCACCCCGGCCAACGCTTCTGGCCCGAGCCGTCCCACCATGACCGTATCCACGAATCCCAAGGAAATGTGGGCCAGCTGTGTCACCACGATGGGAAGCGCCAGCGCGAGCGTGGCGCGGGCTTCGATGCGGTAAGGGCGGATTCGTGGCACGAGGTACCGGGTGTGGCAGGGGCGGGTGCTTGTCGGCGCCATGATAGGGGCTTGCCGGACAAGTCGCCAAGCAGATTTCGTGTATCTTTTGCTCCCGTGTCCCACCGCGTCATCGCGCCCTGAACCGAAACCCATGCCCCCATCCGACGAGCATCTGAAGAGGCCCTCTGCCCCACCTGCCGGGAGGGACGGGGACGTCGATGTCAGCGTGGTCATCGTCAATTACAACGTCCGCGATTTCCTGGTGCAGGCCATTCGCTCCATCGAGCAGGCCTCCAGCCGTCTTTCGTCGGAAATCTGGGTAGTCGACAATAACTCGGTCGATGACTCGGTGGAAACGGTCAGGCAGGAATTCCCGGATGTACATCTGATTGCGAACACAGACAACGCAGGGTTTGGCGTGGCCAACAATCAGGCTATCCGGCAGTGCCGTGGGGACTATGTCCTGATCCTCAATCCTGATACGATCGTCCAGGAAGACACGCTGGAGACCATGGTTGCCTTCATGGAGGAGCGCCCGGACTGCGGCGCGCTCGGATGCCGCATCCTGAACCCGGATGGCTCCTTTGCTCCCGAAAGCCGGCGTGCCTTCCCGACACCGGACATTGCCTTCTGGCGCATGACCGGCTTGGGGAAACTGTTTCCCCGCAGCAGGCGCTTCGGCGGATACAACATGACGTATTTGCCCATTGACGAAGCGGCGGAGGTCGATGCGCTCAGTGGCTCATGCATGCTGGTGCGCCGCGAGGCCCTGATCGGGCCTCGCGGCGCGGGCCTCTTCGACGAGGACTTCTTCATGTACGGGGAAGACCTCGACCTGTGCTTCCGGATCCAGCAGGCGGGATGGTCCATCTGGTACATTCCCGATACCTGCATCATCCACTACAAGGGAGAGAGTACCAAGAAAGGCGAGATCCGCTACGTCCGCCTCTTCTACGGTGCCATGCTCCTGTTCATCGAAAAGCATCTCGACCAGCAGCACTCACCCACACTGGTATCCCTGCTGCGGTTCGGGATCATGCTGCGCGCCTTCGTGACGCTACTCGGAAACGGGTTCAAGCGACTCGTGCCCCTCATGCTGGATTTTGCCGGCGTGTTTGCCGCGACAACTGCCATGGGATATCTGCGCTTTGAACACACCGGAACGACCTTTACCTCCGTCTTCCTTGGTACGGTAGCGCTGACCCTTTCACTGATTTCCGTGGCCTCCATTGCCCTGGGCGGTGGGTATCGTCGCGCACGACACTATCCGTTGCTACCGGTTTTCATTGGATTGCTGCTGGCCTTCCTGGTGGTTTCAACCCTCTCGCTGTTCGTACAGCAGATGGCCTTTTCCCGGTTTGCGCTTCTGACAAGCCTGCCGCTCTCGGCGCTCCTGCTGGCATCCTGGCGCCTCGTGCGCTCCCGCACCTTGCATTCTGGACGGTCTGCCATTCTGGTGGGTAGTGCCGCAGAGGCCACCCGGCTGAACCGCCTCATGGCCGCTCATCCCCGACCCGACTTTACGCTGGTGGGCTATGTGTCGGACGTTGAGGATGCCACCGATGCACGTATCCCGCGCGTGGGGCGCCCCTCAGGTCTGAGGGACCTGGTCCGCATCCGTGGCTACCATGATATCGTCTTCGCCGCGGGCGACGTATCCAACCAGTCCATCATCCGCCACATGCAAGCCCTGCGCGACCTGGACGTACAATTCCGCATCCTGAGCGTTGGCGGCGATCACATCATCGGGAAGTCCTCTATCAACCACCTGGCCGCCGGGTCCCTGGCGGGTGCTCCCCCGCAGGTCGTTGCCTTGCGCAGTCGATCCGCTCGACGATTTTTCGACCTCATGGCAGGAGGGCTCCTGGCCCTCCTCTACCCCGGCCTTTGGGTTGCCAGCCGCCTCACACGCCGGCCTTCGGGCCTGCGCAGCGGTGTTGAACGGCTGCAGGGACTTCCGTCCGTCTTCAGGGGCACAAAATCCCTCGTGGGCACATCGGATCGTTCGAAAGACGTTATTCCGCGTATTTGGGGCATGCAACCAGGGCTTTTTCCACTATCGAACTCCCTATCCCCTGATGAGTTGGAGGACGACGATATCCTGAGGACGGCGTGGCATTATCTTACCCACCAGAGCCCGGCGCTCGATATAGCCATCATTCTGGCTGGATTCAGCTCCAGAATCCACCGATAGCGCTAACCCGAGGTGCACTGACACGCCAGGTCCCTTCACCAACCCATCACCTGCATGGCGGCCCCGACGAATTCCCATCTGCTGGATTTTGAGCAGCCCCTTTTCGATCTCGAGCGCAAGCTGGAGGAGATGCGATCCATTCGCAATGAAGAGACGGGCAAGGACCTGGAGAAAACGATCCGTGACCTGGAGAAGCGGGTCGATGAACTGCGCGTTTCCATCTACCAGAACCTGACACGGTGGCAGCGGGTTCAGATTGCGCGTCACCCCGGCAGGCCCTACTCACTGGACCATATTGAAAACATTACCGAGGGCTTCGTCGAACTTCACGGCGACCGGCTCTTTGGTGACGACCCGGCCATCGTGGGTGGATTCGCCACGTTCAAGGGCTCGCGATACGGAGGAAACGACGCCTCGGTCATGATCCTCGGCCACCAGAAAGGTCGGGACACCAAAAGCCGGAAATACCGCCGGTTCGGCATGCCCAACCCAGAGGGCTATCGTAAAGCGTTGCGCCTCATGGAGATGGCTGCCCGATTCGGCAAACCCATCATCACCCTCCTGGATACACCGGGTGCCTTCCCCGGTCAGGAGGCCGAGGAACGGGGTCAAGCAGAGGCCATTGCGCGCAACCTCCTCGAAATGGCTCGCATGCCGGTACCCATCATTGTCGTGGTCATCGGCGAAGGCGCATCCGGTGGCGCCCTGGGCATCGGGGTGGGCGACCGCCTCCTGATGCTTGAGAATGCATGGTACTCGGTCATTTCGCCTGAGAACTGCTCAGCCATTCTTTGGCGCTCCTGGGACTACAAGGAAGATGCGGCGCGTGCCCTTAAACTGACCGCCCCCGACCTGGTGGAGCAGGGTATCGTGGACGATGTGATCGCCGAACCCCTCGGGGGTGCCCACCGTGATCCGAAAGCCACATCGGATGCCATGGGCGTGGCCATTGCGACCCACCTGAACCAACTGACGAAGCTGTCTGCGGAGGAGCTCATCGAGCAGCGTATTGCCAAGTACGATGCCATGGGGCCCTTCGAGACGGTCTGAAACCGGACGTGTCGACCGCGTGATCATCGCATGCAGCTTCCGCTCCACATCCACCGCCACCGCGTACGCTTTCGGGAGTGCGATCCCATGGGAATCGTCTACCACGTCCACTATCTGGACTGGTTTGAGTATGCCCGAACCGAAGCACTGCGAGATGCCGGTGTCCCCTACAAGGAGATAGAAGGCGATGGGCTCGCGCTGCCGGTTACGCACCTGGAAATCGACTACAAGGAATCGGCTCGGTATGATGAGGAGGTACTAATCGAGACTCGGTCCGTTCTTTCCGCCTCCACCGTCCGGATCAGCTGCCACTACCGTGTCCTGCGCGCCACCGATGAGAGGCTCCTGGTCACAGGGAGAGTGGATCTGTGTTTCTTCGATCCCGAGCGCGGCAGGCCCGTCCGGGCTCCCGAGCATGTGATCAATCGCGTCATGGAATCTGCGTGATCAGGAACCTTACGCTCCTTTACCCTTCCCACTCCCGAAACCCACCAACCGACTGCCCCTGAAACCACGGTTACTGCGTCCACCCATTTCTTATTCCGCCAAGTCGTAACCCGCCATGCTGCAGGAGCAGAGCCGTCTTTTTCAGCGACTCCTCTTTTTTGCTGATGCCCTCATCGTGATCGCCAGTTGGATCCTGGCCTATTACACACGATTCGAGCTGTTTCCCTGGCTCGGCATCTTCCCCCTCCCCGAATGGCTGCCGCTGTCCATGTACACGCGGTTCATCCCTTGGGTGCTCATCCTGTCCATGCTGGTCTTCTGGGCGTCCGGGCTCTACGTACCCGATCGGGCGCAGCGCGTCACCACGCTGATCTACACGGTCGGCAAGGCCATTGCCATCGGTATCCTGTTTGCCGCCGCGGCCACCTCCTTCTACCGGGCGTTCTATTTCTCACGGCTGCATATGCTGCTCTTCGGCATGTATCTGCCGTTGTTGCTCGTGCTCTTGAGACTGGGCATCTTCTATTACCTGAAGCGTGGACGTCGACAAGGGCGTTTCCTGCGGAGGGTGTTGATCATCGGCGCCGGCCGGATCGGCCGGCGCCTGGAAGACTCGTTCCGACAATACCCCTGGATGGGATTCGAAACCGTTGGTTTCCTGGATGATGCCAAGTCCGACGCCGACGACGTGATCGGGACCACCGACGAGCTGGGAGCCATACTCGACCGGATGGAAGCGGACGGCAAACCCATCCAGTACGTCTACATTGCCCTGCCCATTTCGGCCACTGGAAAGATCACGGCGCTGGCCAACGAAATGTCCTCGCGCCTGGCGCATGTCTGCCTCGTACCCGACCTCTTCCAGCTCAACATCCTGAACAGCCGCATCACGGATATCGGGGGGCTGCCTGTCATCCACATGATCGACGAGGCGCCGCTTGACTTCCGGCGGGCCATCAAGCGCCTGATCGACATCGCCTTTTCCTTCGTTTTCCTGGTCCTTACCTCGCCCATCCTGCTCTTTATTGCTTCGGCCGTCAAACTCTCTTCGCCGGGGCCGGTGTTCTACCGGCAGGAACGCATGGGATTGAACGGACTCACATTCGACATGTTGAAATTCCGCTCCATGCCCGTCGACGCGGAGAAAAAGACCGGCGCGGTGTGGGCCAAACCGGGCGAACAGCGCGCCACGCGCGTGGGTGCTTTCCTGAGGAAGACCTCGCTGGACGAACTTCCGCAGTTCATCAATGTCCTGAAGGGCGACATGTCGGTCGTCGGGCCCCGCCCGGAGCGACCGGTCTTCATCGACCAATTCCGGGACCAGATCCCCAGGTACATGCTCCGGCACAAGATGAAAGCCGGCATCACGGGATGGGCCCAGGTCAACGGCTGGCGCGGCAACACATCCATCGAAAAGCGGATCGAATTCGACCTGTACTACATCCAGAACTGGTCCCTCCGCCTGGACCTGAAGATCATGCTGATGACACTCTGGAAAGGGTTTGTCAACGAAAACGCGTATTGACGGCAAGAGGCTGCGGCTATTATCCAGATCCAGAACATATCGCTGGCCTTCGGTTCGCAGGTCATCCTGGACCGCACCTCGTGGGCGCTCCGGGTCGGCAAGCGCTACGGCCTTGTGGGACCCAACGGGGCGGGTAAGACCACCCTCCTGAAACTCCTCTCGGGCGAACTTACGGCCGATGATGGTGACATCGTGTTTGCCGGACAGACAGTCGGGTACCTGAAACAGGAGACCGAGGAGGTCAGTGTCGGGGCCACCGTGCTCGGGGAGGCCATTACCGCCTTCCAGGAAACGCTGGACCTTGAAAAAGAGGAGCAGCGGCTGATTGCGGCCATGGACGCCCATGAGGACCATACGTCGGAAGAGTACCATCGCCTGATGCGCTCCTTCGACGCGGTCCATCAACAGCTGCTCGCAAAAGAAGTCCATCTCATCAAGCCCCGCACCCAGTCGGTGCTGGGCGGCCTCGGCTTCGAAACCGAGGATTTCGAGCGGGAGCTGGCCACCTTTTCAGGAGGATGGCGCATGCGTGTGGCTTTGGCCAAACTGCTTTTGCGTCAACCCGATGTGCTGCTCCTGGATGAGCCGACGAACCACCTGGATATCGACTCCATCGATTGGCTCGAGGATTACCTCAAGTCCTACCCCGGAACCGTCGTCCTCGTATCCCATGACCGCTACTTTCTGGACCGCATGGTGGATACGACCGTCGAACTCATCCAGGGCAAGTTGACCGAGTATGCCGGCAACTACAGTTTCTACCTGCAGGACCGCGTCGAACGACGGGAATTGCAGCGCGCCGCGTGGATCAATCAGCAGAAGATGATTGCCGACAACGAGCGGTTCATCGAGCGCTTCCGCTACAAGAACACCAAGGCCACGCAAGTCCAGTCCCGGGTCAAGATGCTCGAGAAGCTGGAGCGCGTGCCAGAGCCCCCCTCGGACGAGGCCACCATCTCCTTCCGGTTTCCGGAGCCGCCCCGCTCGGGCAAGGTGGTCATGGAATTGGGACGCTTCTCCAAGACCTACCCCTCCGATCACGGTCCGGATATTCCCGTGTTCAAGGATGCCGGCCCGAACATGATCGAACGAGGGGATAAGCTTGCCCTGATCGGTCGCAACGGGGCCGGGAAATCCACGCTGGCCCGCATGCTGCTCGGCACAGAGAACTTTGATGGGGAGCGCAAGGAAGGCTACAATGTGGAGATGACGTTCTTTGCGCAGCACCAGGCGGAATCGCTGGACCGGAACCAGACCGCCCTCGAAGCCCTGCGCAGCGCCGCGCCCGATCGCTCTGAAACCGAGTTGCGCACCCTCCTGGGCGCCTTCCTCTTCCGGGGTGATGATGTGTTCAAGCCCATCAAGGTGCTCTCGGGAGGGGAACGCAGCCGCGTGGCCTTGGCCCGGACCCTGGCCTCCCCGGCCAACCTGCTCATCCTGGACGAGCCCACCAATCACCTCGACATCCAGTCCATCGCCGTGCTGGCCGAAGCGCTGCGGCAGTATACCGGGACCTTTGTGGTCGTATCGCACAACCGTCACTTCCTGGACGAGATTGTCGGTAAGGTGTGGCGCGTCGGCGCGGGCGGCATCCAGGAATTCGTAGGCAACTACTCGGACTACCTGTGGCAGGCCGAGCACGGCACCGCCCGCGCCGACGCGCCCCCCGCACCGACGAAAGAAGCCCCCCGCCCGGAAATTGCCCAGACGGATGCCAGGAAGAGCACCGAATCGCGCTCCGACGGTGGCTCAAGCGGTCCGAAATCCAAGGACCAGAAGCGACGGGAGGCCGAAGAGCGCGCCCGCCTGCGCAAGCAAAAAATCCGACAGAGTGGATCGAAGACCGCTGCCCTCAATGATTACCAGTTGAAACGCGAGTTTGAAAACGTCTCGGGCCAGGTCGAAACCTCGGAAGCCCTGGTGGCTGACCTGGAAAAGCAATTGGCCGATCCAGAGCTCTTTTCGGATCCGGTCAAGGGCAAGGCACTCATGTCACGCTATGAGGCAGCCAAGACCGAGCTCGAGAAGCAGACGGCCTGGTGGGAAGAGTTGGCCGAATCGATGACCGAGCGGGACCTGGCAATGTGAGAGGAGGCCTCCCCGGTGCACAGAACAGGTTTCATAGCGCTCTTCCTGGTCCTCTTCGCTCCCGCAGTCGGCACCGCCCAACTGTCCAAACTTCCGCGCCCGGACTCTTTGGAAGCCTCCTTTTTTGGTGGCGCGGTGGCCATCGACGGCCAATGGGCCGTGGTCGGAGCCAGCGATGACGACCGGTGCGGTCCCCACTCGGGCTCAGCCTGGGTATTCCGTCGCCAGGGAGACACGTGGATTCAAGCGGGTGCATTGATGCCATCCGAATGCGAAGAGGGGGCTTTCTTCGGCAGTGCCGTTGCCCTGGACCGGGGGCGGATTGCCATCTCGGCCTACAGGACCTTCATCGGCCGCGCCGTCTCCAATCATGTCTACATCTTTGAGCAGCGGGATGGCATGTGGCAGCAGACAGCGCGTATCGCCAGCCCCGACCGCGACGCCTCAGGACCCTTTGCCGCCGCCCTCGATCTGGATGGAAACCGGTTGCTGGTCACGTCCGCCGGTGACGCCTCGGGCACCGGAGCGAACGGTAAAGGGTTCGTCTTCAAGCGCTCTTCTGGTCGCTGGGGTCTGGAGGATACCCTGGAGAGTCCCCTCCCGTTGGAGGCGGGAACGCTGGGCATGTCGGCCGTGATGGACGGGGATTGGATTGCTATTTCCGGATCCACCTATACCAGGAACAAGGCGGGCTTCGTGGCCCTGTACCGTCGCAACGGGGACGAGTGGAATCACTTCTCCTCCGTCAGGGGCATCAAGGGGTTCTTCATCGACGTCGACCTGCGCGGAGATCGCCTCCTCGTTGGCGAGCCACGAGGGGGCATACAAGGTTCGGGCAGTGCCCGGCTTCTTCGCTTTGCAGACAACGCATGGACCGATGAAACCGTACTTCGACCCCGTCTTCCTTACGCTGCGGGTGCTTTCGGAATGCGGGTGGCCCTTGGCCACGATGTCGCACTGATTTCCGGATTCGATGAACAGCTCGAGCTGGACATAAACGTCGATCAGGTGGTCTACGTCTTCGAGCGATCGCCTGAGGGCTGGCGTCAACGTCGGGTGCTGGATGTGGGTGCGTCAGCGTTCGGCGCTGCCCTCTCCATCGATGGTACCCAAGCGCTCATCGGTCAGGCCGCCGAAGGGATACCGGGACAAGCCTACTTCGCACCCATCGAGCACCCCTGACAGGATCACTCGTCCGGAAAGCGCTTGATGTAGGTGTGGCAATACGGCGACCCCCCGGTCTTGGCATAGTAGTCTTGATGGTACTCCTCGGCCGGGTACACCGGACCTGCCGGCGTAACCTCTGTAGCTACATCAAGGCCCTGCCTTTCCAAAAGACTGATCAAACGCTCGGACACCTCCTTCTGATGGTCATCAAGGTAGAAAATGGCCGACCGATACTGCGTACCCACATCCGGTCCTTGCCGATTGACCTGCGTCGGGTCGTGGGTCTCGAAAAAGAGACGGGCCAGCGTTTCGAAATCCGTAACCGACGGATCCCATGTAAGCTCGACAACCTCCGCATGACCGGTCCTTCCGGTACAGACTTCGCGATAGGCTGGATTCTTGACATGTCCGCCTGAGTAGCCCACCCGAATGGTCTGCACGCCGGGGGCTCGCTTCATGAAGTGCTCTGTGCCCCAGAAACAGCCGGAGGCGAAAATGGCTCTGTTCGTTGTCTGCGTCATGATCGAGTGACTCACGTATCGGCTTTGAAAGTCAGAGAGATCGAGTTCACACAGTGCCGGGTGTTTTTCCGGGTGAACCGCTCTCCAGTGAAAACATGTCCCAGGTGCCCCTCGCAGGCAGTGCAAACGATTTCAGTCCGCCGTCCGTCTGCATCTGGAACGCGGCGCACCGCCCCTTCAATCTCATCGTCGAAGCTCGGCCATCCGCACCCCGAGGAGAATTTGTCAGCGCTTCGATACAGGGCAGCGTCGCATTGCCGGCAATGGTACGTGCCCGTCTCGTAGAAATCGTTGTATTCGCCTGTGTACGGTGCCTCGGTTCCCTTGTGCAAAATGACACGGGCTTCTTCAGGAGACAGGGACTTCATGTCGCGATTGGGACTGTGGATGATGACCGTGGGTTGTCCGAACCCTTTGTTTGTTTCGCAGTTTCCATCTTCCACGTTCTGACATGTTACAGGCACCCGCGGCAGCACCTCGTCACGTGTCACCCAACCCATAAGGCTGCTCAAAGCGCATGAATCGACTGGCGAAAACCCCTGTATTGATCCTCTTATGGCTCATTGTACCGTTCCTGCCGATTCAGGTGGCCAAAGCCCAGGAGGTGCACCATGCATTGCAGCCTGTTCGGGTTGAAGTCGCAGATGGGCATACCGACCGTGATCAGGTTGTTCATCGTACGCCCGAGCTCATGCGTTCACCTGAGGGGCGTTCAGCCCTCGCCGAACTGCATCGCCTGAGGAAACAGGGGGTCTTGGGAAAGAGCCGTACGGGGACGTTGACTGCCCCTTCGCCGGGCACTGAGCGCGTTTTCCGGGTCCTGGATCTGACAACATGCTCCGGGCCAGCCGGATGCCAATATATGAGTGAGACGTTCACGTTGGTGGTCAGCGAATCGCGCTTCAATATCTGGGTGGCAAATACGGATCTGGCAACCAACGGCGGAAAGCTGGTGGCTTCAGACTGGGACGAGTTCTCGCAAGCACTCGGCAGTTCCACACCCGCTGCGTCGTGGAACCCGTCCATGGGTATCATCGACATAAACGAAACCGTCTTCGGTCCCCCATCCGACATAGATGGAAATGGGCGCCTCGACGTGCTGGTTCATGATATCAAGGACCAATACGACCCACAGAATGGAGTTGGCCTCTTTACGGCCGGGTACTTTTCGCCGGCTGATCTGACCAACGGAAACAACGCCGATATCATTCATCTCGATACCTACCCGTCCATCTACGATGCCAACGGCAATCGCCGATCGTCTGACTTCATCCTGCAGACACTGGCCCATGAATACCAGCACCTGATTTTTGCCGTCCAGCATGGCAGTTTCGACCTGACGTTCATCGATGAAGGGCTTGCCGAGTGGGCGGAAGTCGTAAACGGGTACACGCCCCGCACCATTTCATATCTGAGCAGTGCGGAGGAGATGGCCCGCCCGTTGTTGGACTGGCGTGAAGACCCCAATGCACCCTACGGTGGTCCCATGAGCGAGGACTATCAGCGGGGAGGCCTTTTCCATCATTACCTGGCCGAGCGTGTCGGTACGGAGGCCGTCGGTGCCATTTCAAGAGGGCGAGGCAATGGCGTAGGGAATTATGTGGTCATGCTGAATGATCTCGGGGCGAGCCCAGACCAGCTGCGCCTTCTGGTCACAGGATTTCACGCGGCTAATCTTGTCAACGACCAAACGCTCAATCCGGCCTACGGATACGCCAGCCCATTTCGATCCGGGATTCGTGCTTCGGGGTTTGAGAGCGTCGATGGAAGCGCTGCGTCCTCTTCCAGAACCACTGGAAATCTCAGCCCGGGGTCTGTTCGCTACGTGCGTTGGAGCCGGGTAGGATCATTCACTATCGACATTACTTCGACTTCGGGCGCCCAACACATAACGCCTCTACTCCTGCTGAAATCGTCACAGGGAACCCTGCAGGAAGCATTCCCGGACGTCGGAGGGGAGCCGCTTTCGGTTGCGGGAGACTTTGAAGAGGTCTATCTCGTGTTGCCCCACTCCGACCTGAGCTCATCGGCCGTGGCTTCCTTCATGGTCAATGCTGCCTGGGGTGGGTACAGCGGCAATACGCAGGTGGAGCAGGTCGTATACGATACAGGCGAGGCAGCGCAGCAGGATGGCAGCCTGCTGGGATACGGTCTTGGTGGGGGACTCAGTGTTTCCCTTCCGTCCGAAACGCAGTTCGCCAATGTGTTTGACATTCCCGTGGGCGCTGCGCTGGCCTCAGTTGACGTAGCCATGCTGTTCTATCAGTACCTCGGGGGCATCACCACGACATCTACTGTTCGGGACTTTACCCTCACCATCTACGGTGATCAGGAGGGGGAACCGGGAGAGGTCATCCTGTCCAGGGACGTCCAGTGGACTGCCGGTATTACGAGTCCGGAATTGACCTATCAAACAGTCGACCTGGATGCTGATGCAGCGGTGCTCAGTAATCATCAGGGGCGGATCTATGTGAGTATTTCGGATGCCGGATCGGACGACAACCACATTTTCCTGCCGCTGGCTGTAGCGGACCACGACGGCCCGCAGTCGCCCAGCTTCATGTACTACAACTTTTCCAATACCGGGCTCGGGTGGGCTTCATTCGATAATGTTCAAGACGGTAGCGGTGGGTCCATATTCGAAGGGTATGTCGTTCCCATCCGCGCCACGATCCATCTGGTTGGCGGCGCAACAGACACCGAATCGGATGATGCACTACCACAAACATTGACCCTGGCGCAGAATTACCCGAACCCGTTCAATCCAAATACGACTATCAGCTTCCATCTGTCGGGCACCACGGATGTTCAATTGAAGGTCTTCGACCTGCTTGGACGCCGCGTGGCCACACTGGTCGATGGCATGCTTCCCCCGGGAGCGCATGAAGTGGATTTCAACGCCTCAAACCTGACCTCCGGCATTTACCTGTACACGATTACTGCCGGTTCCCAGCGCATGGCGCGAACGATGACCCTGCTCAAGTAATTACTCCAGGATGGGCACCAGTTCATCCACCTTCAGTCGGGTGAAAGGTCGACCATTCCATTCGCCCAGCCGGAGGATCCCGGTAACACGAGCCCGAGCAGGGGTCATGAGGGCCGCGCGCTGGTCACGGGTCAGGTCCAGCACATACCAGTTGTTTTCCTGGGTAATAAGTACGACTTCCGTGAATGGCTCGTTGCCCCGGACCGTGATGTCTCCGGTCACCGTAATGACCTCAGCTACCGGTAGCGCAGCACCGACAGTGCAGCCTCCCAGCATCGTGAGCAGCGCAAAGAGGCACAGGAAACGGGGGCCGTGAGGATGGAGAGGTCGGCGGAAGAAACCCGTCATGGCATCTGAAGGTTAGGAATAACCGTTATCCTGAAACTGAGGACCCGCAGGCCACGAGGCAGTACCAATCCATGAAAACCCGCGAAAAGACCGTTTTTGCAGCCGCGTTGAGCGCTTTCACGCTGTGTCTCTCGGCCTTGGCTGGTCCTGCTGTTGCCCATCGGAATGTAGACCCGGCCGGGCAGGATGTCCACACGCCACCGCCGGGATTCGACCTGCCCGTTTCCGGACACGTACATGGGCCTGATACGCCGTGGTGTGGAACGGACATGTCCAGCCCGCAGACCATGAAGATCATCGAGCAGGTACGTCAGGATCGCAAGGCAGGGCGCTATCCAATCTCCCGCAAGGGTCGCCTTGACCCTGAGATTGGCGACAGGCAGACGTTCAACGTCAGCGAGACCGGCGTGGCTTCCTACGAATTCGAGCTGATAGACAAGACCTCCCTGTATCATCTGTGGGTTGAAGTCGGCGAACTGGCCAATGGGAATGTAGATCAGGGCAAGGCGAACCAACTCCGATCATCTGTCCTTGAGAGCACCCCGACCCGCTCCATCAATCCAAGCAAGGGGACCTTTGCCAACAATCATGATATTTTCGGCCTACCGCCGGACGTCGATGGCGATGGCATCGTGGATATCCTCATGTATGACATCGGCCAAGGCAGTGGATCCACGCTGGGATATTTTTGGCCCGCTGACCAACTGGTTGATTCCAGTTCAGGCAACGGTCGGGATATCCTCTATCTGGATTCGAACGAGGGGACGCGGAATTTCTCCACGCTGGCCGTGATTGCCGCGCACGAATATGCCCACCTGATCCACTTTGCCTACGGCTCGGATCAGACCTTCATCTCGGAGGGTCTTGCCGAATACGCCATGGTCATGAATGGCTTCTACTGGCGCGGTGTCAGCTTCGCATCGAGTGTGACGGAGGTGTCCCTCCCCCTGTTCACCTGGCGAAGCGATCAGGGCTCGGTTGGCGCTCGAGGATATGAGCGCGGGGGCTTGTTTTTCACCTATATCGGCGAGCAAATGGGTCCCGAGACGGTCGGGAAAATGATGCGCATGGAGAAGAAGGGGGCTACAGGAATCGACTCCATTCTGACGATCGAAGGGTCCTCCCTGCTGGAGGTGATTCTTGATTATCACACGGCAAATCGTGTCAATGATCGAAGTATCGACCCCCGATTCGGGTACCGTGAACCCGAGCGTTCCTTCCA
>Ga0181573_10003052_pt1 | contig 15095 bp, 11 predicted proteins | sample 101ome_25_FD_148643 | JGI IMG/M metagenome (GOLD analysis project Ga0181573, IMG submission 148643) | Coastal salt marsh microbial communities from the Groves Creek Marsh, Skidaway Island, Georgia - 101409BT metaG (spades assembly) | ecosystem: Environmental > Aquatic > Marine > Intertidal zone...
CCCGGTACCCCCAACCCCCCCTCCCCCCCCCCCCGCCGCCTTCGGGCCCCCGGGTGCCGCCCGGCCTCGGTGGTCGCGTGACGGCAGTCTACGTGATTGCACTCCTCCTTGTCGCGTCTGAGTCCCTGACGGCCCCCCTTCAGATCGACGATGGCGACATAGGTGATGTCAAGTACGCGATGGCAGCCGTGGGCCCCGGCCTCAAGCTTATCCTGACGGTGGCCCTGTGCGCGACAGTCTTGTCGGCGTTTCGCGACACGGCCCCCCTCCGCCTCGGCCACTGGAGCGCAGCGCGCGCGCAGCTCCGGCCCCTCGTTGTCCTCGCACCCGTGTCGCTCCTCCTCGGCCTCGCCTGGTGTGCCGTGCGGATGCTCTGGGCCGCAGACGTCCTCAATCAGCCCGCATGGCCCGACGAGATCGGATCCGTGTGGGGCGTCCTGTTTGCCGCGTCACGCCTCTCGACCCTCGCCCTCGCCCTTGCTGCCTCGGACGCCGTTCGCAAGGCCACGTCGCCTACCCTCTACACGGCCGCGTGCATCTCGTCGACCTTTGGGGGGTTGGGGGGCTACGAGATAGCGGACGGAGAGGCGGACGTGAGCTTTTAGCGACAAATCGACGCGTGAGCGTACGAGACGGGAACCGCAGCGCCTTCGTGACGTGCCGAAATCGTTATCACACCCCACCCGCCATCACCCATTTTGTCACACTGCAACCGTTGCCGACGCCCCCCCTGCTCCCCCCTCCCTGAGCATCGCCTCCACGTAGAACTCTCCCGCCTTGTAAGACGACCGAACGAGGGGCCCAGACGCGACGTAGCGAAAACCCATCTCCTCGCCCACAAAGCGCCAGTGGTCGAACTTCTCTGGATGAACCATGTCAACGACGTCGAGATGCCGCTCGGTGGGCTTCAGGTACTGGCCAAAGGTGAGAATGTCGACTCCCACGTCGCGCAGGTCGCGCATTGTCTCGAGGACCTCGTCGTCCTTCTCACCGAGCCCCAGCATGATGGACGTCTTGGTAAGGACACCCGTGGCCTTAGCTGCACGAAGGACCGAAAGGGACTGGTCGTAGCCCGCGCGGGGGTCACGGACGCGACCCTGGAGCCGCCGGACGGTTTCGACGTTGTGGGCGTAGACGTCGAGGCCCGATGTCGCAAGAGGCGTCACGAGAGAGAGGTCGCCCGAAAAGTCCGGGGTGAGGCACTCCACGAGGACGTGGGGTGCACGCTTCTTGATCTCGCGCACCGTCTCTGCAAAGTGTGACGAGCCTCCATCAGCCACGTCATCCCGGTCGACACTCGTCAGCACGACATAGCCGACGCCCCAGCTCGCGACGGCCTCGGCCGTATTCCGCGGTTCGTCAGGGTCCAGGGGGTCGGGGCGCTGGTCCGTCTTGACTGCGCAAAATCGGCAGCCCCGCGTGCATGTGTCACCCATGATCATGATGGTCGCCGTGCCCGTGGCGCCATTCCAGCACTCACCAATGTTGGGGCATTTCGCCTCCTCACACACGGTCGCGAGCTTCAGGCCGCGAAGCTGGCCCACCAGCGACTCGTACTTTTCGCCCTGGGGGGCGCGCTGCCGCAGCCAGGGAGGCTTGGTGGCCTTCGATGTCCTAGTCAAACCTACCCCACCGGCCCCGCCGCGGGGTGGCATGTGGACGGCCAGGGCCGCACGCGCCTTCTCCTCGAGAGAGGGGTCCGCCTTGACGGCCAGATTGACCAGGTCGGCGAAGGCGTCACGCTGCCAGGCATCATCGGACGTCTGCTCGTCGTTGGTCGCCTGCGGGGGAAAGGGGGACTGGGGGAGAGGAAGGGGACGAGGGGACCTGCCGTCCAGGGGCCGTGGGGCCCGCCGATCGAGCGGCGCCTGGAGGACGAGGCCGACGAGTCCGCGCGCGGTGAGCCGGACTCCGCGGCACGCCCGGCTTGGGGCGCGGGTGGCGCCACCATCGGCGTCGGTGTCGGCTGGGACAGGTTCGAGGCTGTGGGCGGGTGGCAGCGGGCGTAGAGGCACACGTGCACTGAGGTCGCTAAGCGATTTTTCTTGATCCCAGGACATCCACCTAGCTCCATGACTCGCCTTCGACATGCGAAGAGGACGACGGCGCCGCAGACGGGCGGGAGGGGGCAGGGCACCCATCCGTCCAGCCCTCGTCGCCGCCGTCATCGCCGTCATCACCGCCGGCGCGGGAAGAGAGCGAGCGGGTCGGATGGATTTTGACATCCAAATGTCTTTCTGAATCGTTCAATGAGCCCGCGAGCTCGAGGAGCCTGCGAGACAGTGCTCTTTCTCACCTGCCCAACTTTCTGTCGGCAGCTGCGGTTCGATCGAAGCCCCCTGCCTTACTCAGTCAACACCAGCGCGTTTTCTCGACCTCTTGCCCCGTATTCCATCATGTTCGAAGCTCGCATGGCTCAGGGCGCGCTGCTCAAGGCGAGTTGGGGACACGTTCTCCTTGGCCGCCCACTTGACGCCTTCGTGGGCCCTCTCCCGGAAGTTACGTCGCTTCTCGTGGAAATTGGTTTCGATTGTCTCCGCCCATACGAAATATGGCCCCACTGAGTCGCGGAGTCACTCGGTGGGGCCCAGCGTCACCACGACCCGAAAACATGCCTGTCCCCCGTTTTTCGGACCGTCCGTGACTCTGTGAGAAGTTCCCGACGGTTCATGCCGCGACAACGACGTCGATTCGCTGGCTGGGATCCGTTCCGCGGCGCCCCGCCGCCGGGCGTCGACGGAGTTGCCCCGCCGCTTGCCAACCCCGTAGCGCCGCCCGCCGCACCGCCCCCGCCACGCACGCGCCGCGACGCCCCCCGTCGAACCCCCCCCGTCCGCCCGCCAGCCCGCTCGCCCCGCCCCGCCGAACCCCTACCTCCGCGAGCGCCGCCTGACCGGGCCACCCTGCGAGTGCCGGGGGGCGGCCGCGAGCCCGCCTCGCCCGCCTCGCCCGCCCCCCCCACTCCGGCCACGCTCTCGGGGAAGCCGGTCCGGTGCCGAGGCCCGCCTCTCGATGAGAACTCGCCCTTGTTTGAGCCGCCACCACCGCTGGACCCCCGCCCTTGCCCTGTCCCACCTCCCCCACCCCCAACCCCCCCAACCCCCAACCTGCGCTCCGCAGAAGGTCATTGAGTCGATCAAGGACCTCGTGCAGGATGCCAACTTCGACTGCACGCCTGAGGGCTTCCAGCTCCAGGCGATGGACATTTCACACGTGTCACTCGTGTCGATGTTCCTCCGTAGCGAGGGCTTCCAGCACTACCGGTGCGACCGGAACCTGTCAATGGGAATGAACCTCAACGCCGTCTCTAAGCTGCTCAAGTGTGCGGACAACAACGACGTTGTCACCATCAAGGCCGACGACGCCGGCGACAGCGCGACGTTCCTGTTTGAGGCCCCCGATCAGACCAAGCTCAGCGACTTCCAGCTCAAGCTTATGGACATCGACGCCGAGCACCTTGGGATCCCCGAGACAGAGTATAGCGCCGTGGTCAAGATGCCCGCGAGCGAGTTCCAGCGCGTGTGCCGCGACCTCGCCACCCTCGGTGAGTCGGTTGTCGTGTCAGCGTCCAAGGACTCGATCAAGTTTTCCACTACGGGGGACATCGGATCGGCCAACGTCGTGCTCAAGCAGACGTCCAATGCCGACAAGCCCGACGCCGACGTATCGGTGGAGATCCGCGAGCCCGTCTCGCTCACGTTCGCCCTGCGGTACCTCAACTCCTTCACCAAGGCCACCCCACTGTCCGACTTTGTCACCCTCTCGCTGTCTCGCGAGCTCCCGGTCATGGTCGAGTACCGGATCCCCGACGCGGGGCACATTCGCTACTACCTCGCCCCCAAGATCGATGATGAGGGCGAGGAGGCCGACAACAACTAGCCGAGCGCCCCTTTGCGCGGGAGTAGATGGGGGGGTGGGTAGTAGGGCAGGGCAAATAGGGAAGAAGGAAGTCTGAAACAAATCTCGTTCAACTCAGCCGAACATCAAAGCAGATCCTGGACATTCATGGGCATTTCGTCGATCTGCGTGGCGTAGTACTGCTCAATGTCCCTCAGCGCCGCGACGTCCTCGGTGCGCACAAAGGAGATAGCGACGCCACGCTTGCCAAAGCGCCCCGAACGGCCGATGCGGTGGAGGTAGGCCTCGCGGTTGCCTGGGAGGTCATAGTTGATGACGAGCGACACGTGAGCCACGTCAATGCCGCGGGCCCAAACGTCCGTGGTGACGAGAACGCGGCTCTTGCCCGACCTGAAGTCGCCAGTGATGGCCTCGCGCTCCGCCTGGGGCATCTCACCGTGGACGGCAGATACAGTAAAGTTGGACGCCCGCAGCTTCTCCGCGAGCCAGTCGACCTTCTTGCGGGCATTGCAGAAAACGACGGCCTGCGTGATAGTCAGCGTGTCGTAGAGGTCGCAGAGCGTGTCGAACTTCCACTCCTCCTTCTCAACTGCGACGAAGAACTGGCGAATGCCTTCGAGCGTCAGCTCATCGCGTTTGACGAGAACACGGACAGGGTCCGTCATGAACTGGTCAGTAAGGTCTAGCACCTCGCGTGGCAACGTGGCCGAGACAAGCACGACCTGAGCCTCCGCGGGGAGGTGCCGGTACACGTCATAGATTTGCTCCTTGAATCCCTCACGGAGCATCTCATCAGCCTCGTCAAGCACAAGGAGCCGCACTGCCGACGTGCGGAGTGCGCGACGCTGGATGAGGTCGTAGACACGCCCGGGCGTGCCCGACACAGCCTGAACTCCGGCCTCGAGGCGCCGCAAGTCCTCTCCCAGGTTCCGTCCACCGACGGCGGCGTGAGATGAGAGGCTGAGGTGCTCACCCAGCTGGGACACCTGCCCTGCTGTCTGGAGCGCAAGCTCGCGGGTCGGCGACAAGCAGATGCACTGAGGGTCCCTTGACACCGCTGGATCCGACAGCTGACACAGGGCAATGGCGATCAGCGTCGACTTGCCCGTTCCCGACTGGGCCTGGGCGATGACGTCGCGGCCGGCGCGAATAGGCACCAGGGCTCGCTGCTGGACTGCCGACGGCTTCTGGTAACCCGCCATATAGATGCCCCGCACGAGTCCCTCCTTCAGTCCCATCTCCTCGAAGGACGCGGTAACGGCCACCTCTTTGGATGTTTCTGGCGCGGGGTCGTCGGCCCGTCCACGGGGGCCGCCAGGCCTGGGTTTTGAGCAGAGTGGTAGCGGGAGGTCGGGGGGAGGGGAGAGGCAAGGCTGGTCGGACAGGTATGGGCGGCGACAGCGACGGTTCCGGCGCGGGCGCGGGCGCGAGCGGCGGTATGAGACGAAATTCACCCCCGCGCGTGGTCGACGGGGGCGGAGGGACTGACGGCGGCAGCGGCGCCGTCCCCGACGGGATCGACGAGGAAGGCGACGCCAGACGGCAGCGGCGGCGGTGGGGGCTTAGCTCGGAGCTCTTTCGGGGCTCTTAGAGCATGCTGCGAGCCAGTCATCGAAGCCTCATAGATCGCCAACATGTGGATGGGCTCTTTCGAACCACGCGGGGCGGAAGACGCGACGGAAGGCGCTGGCGCAGCCGGCCACGCGGCCGGCCCGCGGCCACGCTCTCAGGCCGCCAACCCGCCGGTTGCTCATGTTTAACCCGCTACTGGCCCGTCCGTGGGGAATATGACACGGAGGGTTTCGCGCGGAGGCCGCTGCTTTGGGGGCTGGGCCTCCAGGGGTCAGGGGTCACACCATGGGGCGGACGAACGTCGGGCGCGCGATGACATGAGGGGGGCAGCGGGCGAGAACTGTCTGAGGTGTGTGCGCGTATTTCAATTTCGCTCACGCAACCATCGGTCGGTGCCGCGTTGTGTCGGCGCGTCCGCTCCCTTCGGGTTGGGCGGACGTCGCGTCGCGTGAGGCGGGGCCAGCGACTGGCAGGACCTGCGCACTCGTGGTGGAGAGCGCAGTCCGTCGGCCCCTGTCCCCCCCACGTGGCACCTGTGTCATCCCGGGTCTATTTTTCTACCGTCCTCCCTCGCCGAGCGCGACGTCGATGCCGCGGAAGACCTCGTCGATCGAGGGAACGCGACCAGTGTGGAGCTTGGAGAAGACCAGGGACGTCTTGGCGTCCGCTCCACCGCCCCGCACGAGAACTTCGAACGCCGACGTCTTCAGCAGGGTCGAGCTCATCGTATTGCCGACAAAGTGAACGACCAAGAAGGCCTGGAGCCGTGCGCGCGACACGGCAACCATCTGCGGTGGCAGGGGAACGCCGAGGTAGTCGAGTACGCGGTCGCCGACCAGGACGGCGGCGTAGGCGATGAGACGGAGGACCCCGACGGCGTTGGCCATCAGCTGCGCCGATCCCGTCAGGGGATAAGCCACCGTATGCGCCTGGAGCAGGGGGTACCGTGCTTTGGCGCGGGACTTGATCTGCTCGGCGAAGCCGGCGTAGCCTCAAGACGTGCAGACAGCAAATACCAACGAGCCGGGCGGTGTCGCGGCGGCGACCGCCTGTGGATGAAGGTGGAGGAGATGGGGTGGGAGATGGCATAGATGGCGCGGGGATAGGGACGAGGCGGCGACGGCTTCGACAGAGGCTGCCACAGCGGCGGCAGCGGCGTGTCCTCAGTGCATCATTTCTTAGACGAGTGTCGTGAGGTTTTGGGGCCTCGCAAGAGACGCATCTCGTTCTGAGCGCAGGGTGGTAGAGCTCTCACGGCATTTGCTCCTCCACAGACGGCGCGCAGCTCGCCCGGTGGCCCTCGAGAAGAGTGAGAGCTGCTCCCCCGGCAAGCCCGCCCGTTGCAAAGGCGGCTGCGAACACGACGAGAGCCGCCAGCGCCAGCGCAAGCTCTCGTCGCGCGGTTCGGCCCATTGTGTCCGGAGCCGCGCTTGCCCTTGGCCCAGGGGGGGATGACAACGCCAGAAATTGCCCCACATCGCCTCGACCGCCCTCGTCTCTGCTGTCCTGCGACGGCCGGGGTCCGCGTCGTCCTCGGTTAGCCCCGGCCCGACAGAATCCGGCCAGATCAGTGGCAGAGCTCGACGCTCGTTAGCCTGGCAGATACCTGAGCGCTCCTCCGTCCCCTCGATCCGGGCTGGCCCCGCATTCTGTAGCCAAGGCCAGCGGCTCGTCTGCCCCCGTCCCAAGCCGCCGCCACCGCCGCCTCCGGCCCGTTCGACCGCGGAGAATGCAGGCTGCGCCGCCCTCCGAGGTGCCACCCGCGTCGGCTTCCCCCCCCTCCCGCGCCGGTGGCGCTGGCCTTCGTCCCTGGACGTCGCGCTTCACCCTGCAGCTCCGAGCGCTGACGGCGAAGAACTGGACGCTGGCGCTGCGCAGCCCTGTCCTGCTGCTGACCAAGCTCGTGTTGTCGAACGCGTGCTTTCTTCTCCTCCTTCTTATCGTCGAGCAAAGCCTGCTGCTGGCAGACAGCCGCAACAGCCGGTTCCAGGACGTGCCCAACCCGGAGGCCAGATACGTCGGGGCCATCCCGGGTTGTGACGAGGACCTCTACGTCTCTCGGACGGACAGCTGCTACGAGCGAGTATCGGGTCGGGTGCAGAGGCTGGAGCACGGGACGCCCGCGCGCGAGCTGCCGCCTGGGCCACCTTCAGGGCTGCTGTAGGGGCTACTGCGCAGCGCCAGTGCTGCCGCCTCCCCCATCGCACGTGCCGGCAACGTCCCCAACCACCAGCTGATGTGGCCGCCCCGACCGCCCCCGCAGCTTCCGCTGCACCCCCCCCCCGCCCCCGCCGCCCCCGACCCCCACCCTCGCTCGCGTTTCGCAGCCTCATCTATGCGCCCAATGATGACCCCCTCATCGAGCGTGTCGTTGCTGGCGTCATGGCCAACAACCCCGGTCGTGCCATCCCCAGCGACCGGGTCCGTGGCTTCCCCTCGGCCGATGCCCTCGACGCTTTCGTTCTCGCGTCGACCTACGGGGGCAACGGCGACCCCGACCCCGATGGTAAGGACAACGGGTCCCCCGTCAAGATCGCCCCTGTCCTCGCAGCTGTCGTCTTCCGTCGCCGGCCAGGCCAGGTGGCCGCGCTCGACTTCGACGTCCTAGGCGGCGAGGATATTCGCTACTTCCGGGGAGTCTTCCAGGACCCCAACCTGTTTTCCCGGCTCCCCGTCCAGGTCAACGTGCACCGTGAGACTGTCCGCGAACTCGTGCGCGACACAATTGGCAACGCCGCCGCCGAGGCCTTTCGTCACGACGTCGTGGTGTCCGAGTTTCCCCACGCCATCGTTGCCCGTCGATCGGTCGAGGGTAGCGTCGCCCCATTCTTCCTCTACGCCGCCGTCCTCGTCACTTTTCTGTTGCAGGTAACAGAGGCCGTTCGCGAGCGCGAAGACGGGCTCCGGCAGGCTCTGCGCACGATGGGGCTACTCGACTCGTCCTACTGGGCCTCCTGGGCCATCTGGCACACGGGCTTCAACGCTGCCTCGTCCCTGTCGCTGTGTGCCCTCGGAAATGCATTTGGATTCTCCCTTTTTCGGGGCAACGGCTTCGGCGAGTGAGATCGGCGTGGGGGCGGTTGGGGCGGGCAACGCCAGGTGTTCTTTCCCCGCCACCTCCCCGACTTCTCAATCCTATCCACCGCCGCTCCGAACCACCCCCCTCCGCGTTTCCTCCCAGGACTGCTTTGGGCTTTTCTCTTTTGCTTCCTGCAGGCCATGTCGGGCCTCGGCTATGTCCTGCTGCCACTCGTCAGGCGAGTGCGCAACGCAGGCCCCGCTGGCTTCGTCCTCGTCCTCGTCGGCTGGATGATGCTCATCGTAGTATCGGTCGGCATCCCCTTTCGCGAGCCCGACTACGCCGCTTACTGGTTCGCCATCTTCGGGGCCTTTCCCTGGTGCCTCCTCGGCAAGGGCATCTTCGATCTTGGTCGGGCGTCCCAGGCGGGCCGCTCAGGCCTCGACTTTTCCAACGCCAACTCCTACTGCCGCAACTTCGCCGGCACTTCATTTTTCTTGCGGCCGCAGGCGTGCTTTGGTGACTTCAGTGAAGGCTACGTCGACTGCGACTGCATTGTCCTGCCCGTCGGGACGTGCTGCTGGGCCCTTCTTATTGAGTGGGTCCTATTTTTGGCCCTGGCCATCTGGTTGGACAACGTCGTCCCCAACGAGTCGGGCGCCCGGCGCTCCATCCTCTACTTTTTGCAGCCCTCCTTCTGGGTCGGCGATCGCGACCGTGGCGGCCTGCCCAAGTCCCTGGCCACCCTCGTCGACGACACCCCAACCGCCGGTGCCGACGAGGACGTACTAGCGGAGCGTGCCATGTTGCAGTCCCGCCTCTCAGACCTCCGCGCCGGCGCCTCGCTCCGCTCGGAACGCAACGCCATCGAGTGCTTCGGCCTGCGCCGCGTCTTTGGAAGCGGCGCCAAGCGCTTCCAAGCTGTCAGCGGCAGCTGGTTTGGCGTGCGCCGCGGAGAGCTCTTTTGCCTCCTGGGGCCCAACGGGGCGGGCAAGTCGACCACCATCAACCTCCTCACAGGCCTCCTCGAGGCGACGTCGGGCGACGCCGTCGTCCGCGGCGAGCCCCTGGGCCTTTCCGGCGGCCTCGACCGTGTTCGCGCCATGATGGGCGTCTGCCCCCAGTTCGACCACCTCTGGGGTCGTCTCACCGCCCGCGAGCACCTCCTTCTCTATGCCACGGTCAAGGGTCTCGGGCGCGCCGAGGCCGAGGCTGACGCCGCCGACCTCCTCTGCCGTGTCGGCCTCACTGACGCCGCCGACCGGCCTGTTGAGGGCTTCTCAGGCGGCATGAAGCGGCGGCTCTCGCTCTCAGCCGCCCTCATTGGAGACCCCAAGATCGTCTACCTGGACGAGCCAACGACGGGCATGGACCCCATCTCTCGGCGTCAGGTGTGGGACGTGATCGAATCGGTCAAGCCCGGGAGAGCCATCATCCTGACCACGCACTCAATGGAGGAAGCAGACGTCCTTGCCGACCGCGTCGCCATCATGGCCCGTGGCGCCCTCCGGTGCCTCGGCACGTCCCTCCGGCTCAAGACAGCCTACGGAGCGGGCTACGTCGTCTCCTTGTCCATCACCGAGGGGGGTCGCCCGCTCGTTGAATCGATCTTTCGCGACGCCCTCGACGTGGCGCCCTCAGTCGCACGGGGGTCGAGCCTCGTCACATTTGCTGTGCCGCGTGCGAAGACCGAGGCCCTCGCAGACACCATTGACCAGCTTGAGTCCCGCGGAAAGGAGCTCGGCTTGTCCGACCTGCGCCTCTCGATGACGTCGCTGGAGGAGGTCTTTTTGGCCGTCGCAACAGCCGCGGAGATCCAGACGGCCGCGGAGGCCTCTGCCCGGTCCGCGACCAGGGGGGGTAAGGCCATGGCTGCGCTACCGTCGGCGGCGGCGATAGAGAAGGCCCGCAAGCTGGGCAAGACCATCGACACGCCGGGGCATGCGCTATTTCGTCGTGACAACGGAACTAACGTCCTTGTGCCGCTCGGCGCGCCATCCGTCGAGATTGACGGCGTTGTCTTGCGCGTCGAGTGGGGGTTGGATGAAGACGGCTCGGTGGTCGTGCTCGAGTTGGCTGAGTAAGGCCGTAGAGGTGGTGGGGAGGGGGAGGTGAGGCGAATGCCGTCGATTTAAAATGAGACGCTGTCGGCGATGATTCGTTTTCGGTCACCGAGGCGGGCTGTGGATAGGGCGGGTGGGACAGCGGCGGGGCAGCAGCGGTCGGCAGAGCGGGCGGCGGCGGGCTGTCGGAGGTGGGCAGTCGGGTCGGCTTGAGAGCGGTTCACGGGACTCATGGCGTTCCTTCAACGCCTCCCTTCCCCCTGTAACGGTAGATATGCAAGATGACTACGACAGCGGCTGACCCCGAGGCACCGGTAGGTGGCTCAGCGGCCGCGAAGGCGGCCGGATCCGCGGCCGCGTCCGAAACGGACGCGAACGCTGCCAGGGCTGCTGGTAAAAGCGACCTGGTCGCAGCGGTGGGCCTCGTAAAAAAAATCGCCGCTGGGAACGCGTCCACTTCCGATGCGACGCGCGTGAGCCACGTGCTCGCCCGCTACCAGGAGCAGCCCCAGCTCCTCGACCCACACCTCCAGTCCCTCGTCGTTCCGCTCATGGCCACCATCTGCGCCCTGGCGCGCGATCCAACCGCCGACCTCCATCGTGTAGCCGGCGTGTGCCGCATCCTCCAAATAGTCACGACGGTCCGCGGGCACAAGACGGTCGGGAACTTCGTGCCGCACGCGCCGGCCGACCTCGTGCCAGCCGTTGGCCTTCTCCTTCGGCTCGAGCGGTCAGCGGGCCCCGGCGGCACCCTCCCCCAACATGACATCGGCGCTGCCCCTGGCGCCCCCCCAGGCGCCGGTGGGATCGAGGAGGTCGTCACCGTGTGGGAATCCCTCCGTGTCGTCATGATGTGGCTCGGCGTGCTCGTCCTTATCCCGTTTGACCTGTCAACAGTTGACGAGGGCGACAAGGCTGACGGCACCGCCTCTGCCTCTGCCGCCGGCCTTGACGGCGACGCTAACGCGACCAATGACGGATGCGCTTTTTCCGGTCCGTACCCCGGAGTTGTGCGCAGCATTCTGGTGGCCGGAACGCGGTACCTTGCCGACCCCGGTGGCATTCGTGACACGGCTGCTGTCATGCTGGGCCGTCTCCTCGTTCGCCCCGACATGGCGCGTGCCCTCGACGACTTCCTCTCTTGGGCTGAGGCCGAGCTCATGGTCGATCCAAACGACGACCCGACAGGAGACGCGCGTCGCCGCCAGCTCTTTCTCGTCCCCGGCGTGGCAGCTGCCCTTGCGTCCCTCTTCAAGGCTGGAGTCCGGTCCACGCTCCTGCCACTCGCTGCCCGACTCTGGCCCCTCGCCCTTCTTCTTGCCGAGCGCGCCAACGAGTCGAACAACGTTCTGGCGCGCAAGCTTTCTCTCAAGTTCACCCAGCGCGTGTCCCTCACCCTACTCGGCGCCGACGGCGCCAGACTCCTGGCTGGGGACAAGGAGGTTGTTATCGCGGCCGAGGTCGAAGAATCCATCCAGCTCCTCCTCGGCTCCCTTCGCGATCACGACACCGTCTGTCGTTGGAGCGCCGCCAAGGGCGTGGGCCGCATCTGCGCCCGTCTCCCGGCCGAGCTCACCGCCGATGTGGCTGCCGAATGCCTCGCCGGCCTCGACGACGCCGAGGATGACGCCACATGGCACGGCAGCTGCCTTGCCCTCGCCGAGCTCGCCCGCCGGCGTCTCCTAGACGCCGACCTCCTAGAGTCAGCGGCCCCGGTAGTCGCTCGGGCGTTCGCGTACGACGTCCGCCGCGGTCCCCACTCAGTCGGCGTCCACGTCCGCGACGCTGCGGCCTATGTCGTGTGGGCCCTCGCCCGGGACAACGACGGCCCTGAGATCCTGCGGGCCATCAAGGTCATCGCACCGGCCATGATCGTCACGGCCTGCTACGATCGCGAGGTCATGTGCCGCCGCGCCGCGTCGGCGGCCTTCCAAGAGTGCGTCGGTCGCCTCGGGGGCACGCTGCCCCACGGCATTGAAATCCTCACTGCCGCTGACTTCTTTACCCTCTCGGTGCGGTCCCACGCCTACATTGAGGTGGCCCCCTTTGTCGCGCAGTTTCCTTCGTATGGGAAACCCCTGGCCCTACATCTCGTGAACGTCAAGCTCCAGCACTGGGACCGTGGCCTCCGGACGCTCGCCGCAGTAGGGCTCGCTTCCCTCGCCTCTCGGCTCGGTGATTTGCTCGCCACCGTGGCTGTCGACGCTCTTGTGCCTCGTGCCACAGACCCCGTCCTCGAGGTCCGCCACGGCGCCGCCCTTGGACTCGCCGAGCTGCTCCCTGCCCTAGCGGCCTCGGGAGTGGTCCTCTCGCCCGAGCGACAGGCGGCTGTCGCCGAGCTCATCCCAGCGATCGAAAAAGCTCGCCTTTACCGCGGTAAGGGCGGTGAAATAATGAGGTCGGCTGTCTGCCGGCTCGCGGAAGGCATGGCGCGTGTGGGGCACCCGCTCGACCAGCCAACGCGCAAGCGGACACTGGCCTCGCTGGACGAAAGGTGAGAGAAGGGATGACGCGGCGGAGTGTGGGCGGGGCAGTCAGGTGGCGTGCGCCACAAGTCGTCTCGGCTTGGTCCGCTCTCTTACTGCGTCGCCAACTTTGATCCTGCGCCATCCCCCGTCCGATGATTATCTAATTTCCACCCCCCTCCCTTTCATGTTCTAGTCTCGTGCACCCCACAGCCGAGATCCGCGACGCAGCGGCGTCTGCCCTTGGGGTCTTCACTGGCCGCTACATGGCTGAGGTGAAGGAGGCCTACGTCACCCGCGTGACGGACCGTCTCGTCGAACTGCTCGGTGGCGCCAACCCCGCAGCCCGGCGGGGCGCGGCGGCGGGGCTCGCGGCGCTCCCCACGGTCCTCCTGCGTCCGCGGGCACCGGCCGTGATCGAGGCGCTGGCGCGGTTGGCGTCCGAGCTTGAGGACGACCCCGAGGAGCGTGACGCCGAGTCGCGCAAGTCGGCTGTCCGCGCCCTGACGGCAATATGCTCCAAGGAGAGTGGTGCGAGCCTGCCCGAGGACCCCGAGGCTAGTATTTCGCTTGTGCTGGGCACGGCCCTCCCTGCCCTGGTGGCCGCTGCGGGCGACTATAGCACGGACAAGCGCGGTGACGTCGGATCGTGGGTCCGTGAGTCGGCCATCGAGGGGTTTGCGCCCGTCCTTGATCGTGCCGCTGCTCTCCTCGCGACTGGCGGGCCAGCCGGAGCCGTAGCCGCGCAGGCCGCGCTGGCGTGGACTGGGGACGACGATGCCTGGGGGGCGCTGGACACCGCCGCCTCAACGACGGGCTCGACAGCCGCCCCCCTCGGCAGGGCCGTGGGCCGTGCCGCCGCTTGCTTACTTCGCCAGGCCGCCGACCGGATCGGCAAGCTCCGCGCGATCGCCCGCCGGCACCTTGTCGCGATGACGACGGACGGAGGGGCTCAGCGGTGGGGTGCCCCAGAGCCGGCCGTCCACGCCCTCACCTGTGTGCTTGCCGCGCCCACCCATCCTGACGAGACCACTCCCGTCCACGCCCTCGCCGAGCTGCTACCCAACCCCGCGCTGGGGGACGCCTGTTGTCTCGCCATCCTTGAGGGTCTCGTTGCGACGGCCGGCGGCCTCGACAATGCGCTCGCGGACGAGGCACTCAACGCCCTCGTGGCCTCTTCCAAGCGGACGCCTGGGGCCCGCAACACCCTCGCCACCCTACTCGTGCGGTGCTGGAAGACCCACGCGCGGTCCCCCCGGCTGGCTACACCCCTGCTCCGCGCCACCAACGCTCTCCTCGAGCGGGCCGAGCTCGCCGACGCTGCAGCGCTGCCGGACGGCGACGGACAGCCCGTTGGCCTCGCAATCCTCGGCCTCATCCGTGGCGAGGTTCACGCCTGCCGTGACGTCGGACGTCTCGTGGTTAGCGTCGGTTGCTTCGCCCACCTCGCTGCCGCCCCGGGCGCGTCTGCCACCTCGGAGAAAACTCGCGGCGAGGTGCGCCGGGGCGCGCTGTCGGCTCTCCTCCTCCTGCTGGGCAGCCCCTTTCCTGTGGTGCGCTCTGCCGTGGCCGAACGGCTCTATGTCGCCACGCTCGGCTGGGATGCCGACGAGCTCGCAAGCGAGGGCTTTCCCGCAACCCTAGACGACGACGCCGTGGAGGAGCTCCAGGAGACGCTTGTCAGTACTCCTTGGGGGGTCGATCTAATGTCAGCACGGGCAGCACGTTCACCGCTCTACCCGGCACTTGGTATCGCCCCCCCCGCAACCAAAGCGAAAGCTGTCGTCAAGGGCCCGGCTGCGGATGAAAACAGCAGCTACGCGGCGCTCGTGGAAGATGCGGCTCGAGGGCTGGGCGGGTAGAAGGCCAGGGGGGTAGAAGACGTTGATGCCATCTGACGTAATCAACATGCTGACCTGACGTCACTACGCGCCCGGCGGTGGCCGGGGAGTGGGCGTCGGGCGGGGGCTGAGGGCGGGAGCGGCGGTGACGGTGCCCGTCGTGGGCTGCGGGCTGCGGCCCGGGCACGTGAGCGGGGGCGTCCTGGTCACGCTGGCGCTGCGACGGGGGGTCGAGTCACAGGGGATGCGCGGGCGGGAGGTGCCGGGTGAGGGGCGG
>Ga0181573_10003056_pt1 | contig 15091 bp, 8 predicted proteins | sample 101ome_25_FD_148643 | JGI IMG/M metagenome (GOLD analysis project Ga0181573, IMG submission 148643) | Coastal salt marsh microbial communities from the Groves Creek Marsh, Skidaway Island, Georgia - 101409BT metaG (spades assembly) | ecosystem: Environmental > Aquatic > Marine > Intertidal zone...
GGGGGGGGGGGGCGCCCGGGCCCCCGGGGCCGGGGGGGGGGGGGGGGGGGGCGGGGGGGGCGCCCCGCGCACCCCCCCGGCCCCCCCCCCCCCCCCCCCCCCGCCCCCACGACCCGCACTCGCCGAGCGGGTGCTCCCCCCGCCGGGGCCGTCGCGTCGCGGTCGCCGCCCCCGACCCCTTCGACCGCGCGCCCGCTCCCTCGGCCGTCGCGGCCGCTGCGTCGCCGAGGCGGCGATGTCGAGCGCCGCTGCGACGGGACGGAAGGAGGCCGCAAAGGCCTCCCCTCAGTTCGCTACGCTGGTCAAGCGCATTGGTGACTGCCGCTCCAGGGCAAGTGGGCGTCGAGCCAGCGCCCTGACGGCTGAGCAAGCGCATGCCGCGCCTACCACCGCCGCCAAAGCGAAACCTGGCCTCGCTCCTCCTCCGCCGCCGACTCCGCGAGCCGCGGAAAGCGACCAAGCGCGTTTCTTGCTTCGCCAGCCCGCCTCTTCCCCTCCGCGTTCGCAGACGCCGCTCCCCCCCCACCAGCAGCCCCCCTGCCACGCCGCAGGCCGAGGAGAACCGCATCGTCGAGGCCGAGTCGGTCGCGCTCAGGGCCGCCCTCGCCCGACCTCCCCTCGAGGACCCCCGGGCCCTTGGCGAAACGTGCGTGCGTCTCGTCTATATGGCCATGCTGGGCCGCGACGTGGGATTCGGCCACGTCCACGCGGCGCGGTGCGCGGCCTCCCCCCTCGCGGCCGTCAAGCGGGCGGGCTACCTGGCGTGCTGCGCCCTGCTGGCCTCCGACGACCCGATGGCACTGATGCTGACGAACACGCTGCAGCGGGACCTGGCGTCGTCGAGCTGGCTGGTGGCGGCGACGGCGCTCGACGCGGCGGGCCGGCTGGCGGGGCACGACACGGCGGCGGCCCTGCTGCCCTCGGCTCGTCCCCTCCTCGGCCACACCGAGCCCACGGTGCGGCGCAAGGCCTGTCTCCTCGTCGGACGCCTCGCCCGCCTCCGCCCCATCGCGGCCGCGGACCTCGCCGAGCCCCTCCGGGCGCGGCTCTCGGACGGCGACCCCGCCGTCGCCGCCGCTGCCGCCGTCGCCCTCACCGACGTCGTCGCCGCTCTCCCCGACCCGGCCGACGCGTCCGGCGACCGACTCCGCGCCGCCCTCGCCGAGCCCCTTGCCGCCGTCCTCGCCCAGACCTCGGCGGGGCGTCTGCCCCGCTCTTTCTCCTACCACCGGACCCCCGCCCCGTTCCTCCAGTCGACCCTGCTCCGGCTCCTGGGGAGGCTGGGGGAGGCGTCGTCCGGCGCGTCCCTCGCGGCGGCGCCCGCCGTGCTGGGTGCGCTGCGGGAGGCGACTCGGGCGCAGTCGGCGGGGTCGGCGGGTGGGTCGTCGGGGGGGCGGGACGGGGTGGGACCGCCGCCGGCGGCCGCGGCCCTCGTCTTTGAGGCGGCGCGCGCGGCGGCGCGGCTCCGGGATCCGCCCGCGGCCCTGGTGGCTGAGACGCACGGGGCTGTGGCCGTCCTGCTGTCCGCGACGGGGCCGCGGGGTCCCGACGTTCGTCTGGCGGGGGTGCGGGCACTTACGGCCCTGGTCGCAGGGTGGGGACCGGGGGCGGCAGACCCGCACCGGCTGGCCGTCGTGGCCTGCCTGGAGGCCGACGCGGGGGGGGCGTCGGACGCCGACGCCGACTCCGACGCCGATGGGGGCCGCGCCGGTCCGGCCCCCGACCCCACCCTGACGAGTCGCGTGCTCGATCTGCTCGCCGACGTCGCGACCCCCGCGACGGCGGGGGCCGTGGTCGATCGCTTCCTCCGCTTCCTGCGGCACCCGGCGGCCGACGCCGACCGCCGAGGCCGGGCCGCCCTGGCTGCGGCAGACGTCGCCGCCCGCCTCGCCCCGTCCCCCTCCTTCCTCGTCTCCACGGGACTCGACCTCCTCGAGGCCTGCGGCGACGCCGCTCCGCCTCGCTTGGCCTCGACCATCCAGAGTGCCTGGGCCGCGCGCCTCCTGGGAGAGTCCCCCCCCGATCCGTTCCTCCCCTCGGCGGGGCGGTCGGCCGGGGGGGGACGCCCCGTCCTCTCCTCCCCCCTCCGCCCCCGTCACCCCCCGCCTCCGCGCCACCCCCCGCCGACCCCCGCCGACCGCGAGGCCGCCCTCGCCCTCTGCGTCGCCGCCCTCGGGCTCCCCGCCGCCCCCTTCGCCCTTCTCGACGTCGCCGTCTGGGCCGTCGGACGCCTGCCGGGGGGCGGCTGCGGGGAGCGGGGGGGTGACGCGAAGGGAGGGGGGCGCGCCGGCGCCCCGGGCCCCGTCCTTGACGCCCTCGACGCCGTTGTCGGCCTCGTTGAGAGCCGCGCCCTGCCCGCTGCGACAGCGTCGACGGCGGCGACGGCCTTGGGGCGCCTGCTGGGGGCCCTTGGGGGCTCGGTCGGGGGGGGAGGGGACCGGGCGAGGGCGGAGGCGGACGCCCTCGCGGCCTTGGACGCCCTGGCGGGATCGCGGTGCCCGACCACGAGCCGGGCAGCGCGGGCGGCGCGGGCGGCGGGGACGGCGATTGGGCGTTCGGCGGCGGCGGCGGCGGCGGCGGCGGAGGAGGACGAGGGGCTCGCCGAGGCGGCATCGCTGTCGTTTCTCGATGCCTTCTGCGCACGGGCGGCGGCGGCGGGTCGGGTCGGGACGAGGCCGGTGGCGGGACGGCGGCGGAGGCGGCCGGCGGCGGCTGGTTCCGTTGCCTCTGGCGCCGCGAGCGCCGAGGGGGCGGGGGTGTGGAGCGTCCTGGACGGCCTCGACCCGTCGGCCCCCAAGTCCACGTCCGTGGCGAACCCGGGGGGGCTCCTCCTCGCTCACGCGGCCTTGGCGCCGCCGGCCCCGACTCCGCCGGCCGAGGCCGTGGCGGTGTCGACGGCCAGGGCTCCCGCTCCGGCCCCGGCGGCCGAGGTCCCCCCCGCAGCCGTCGGCGGCGGCTCAGGCGTCCTTCTCCGCGGGTCCCGCGGCGGGTGGGGCCGCAAGGAAAGCGTGGGATCGGCGGCCGTCCCCGCCGAGGCGTCCCTGTCCCAGCCGCCACCCCGCGCGGCGGGGGCGACGACGACGACGACGAGCCCCGACCCGGGTCGGGGCTCTTCCCGCGCCCCGCGCCCGATGCTCGCCGCATCCGTGCCGCCCGCCCCATCGGCCGCACAGAGCGCCCTCGCCGACGCGCTCTTTGGGGGCAGGGGGGATGTCGCCCCACCGGCCCTGCCGGCCCCCAGCCCTCCCCCCGTCGACCACTCCATCGACCTCCTGGGAGGACTGGGCCTCGACGCGGCCGCGTCCCCCGACCCCCCCGGCCCCGCTCGCCCCGTCGAGAAGGTGGGGGATCTCCTGGAGGACCTCTTGGGGGGGGGCGCCTCCGGGGGGGAAGCGACACCGGCTCAGGCTCCGGTCGACCCCCTCGCCGCCCTCTCCCTCGGCGACCCGTCCCCGGCCACGATGGCCCCGCCGACCTCGGACGGCGGGGCCGCGCCGGCCCGGGCCCCCTCATCTCCCGCCCCCGTCGCCCCCGCCGCTGCGCCCCGTCCCCGCCCCAAGATGGCCCCGACGCGAGACCCCTTTGCGGACCTGTTGGGATGAGGACGAAAGAGAGGACACAAGGGAGAGAGAGAGGACGCGGGGGAGAGAGAGAGGGAGAGAGTCCGTTGAGAGAAGACCGTTCTCCACCCTCCCGTCCCCCTCATCGAGCGTCAGACCCGCCCCCGGCCCCGGCGGCCGCCGCAGCCGCTGCCATCGCCTCGACAGCCCGCGCCGCGTCCCGACGGAAGCCTTCGCGGGCCCGTTCGCGCGCGGCTGCTGCGGCGCGATCAAGCGCCGCCAACTCGTCTGCGAGACCCCGCGCCCACCGTTCCCGCGCCTCGTTGACCGCGGCGTCGACGGCGGCAGAAGCGGCGGCGGCAGCGGCCGCGTTAGCCGAGGCGGCGGTCGCGTTCAGGTCGGCCGCCGCCACCGCCGTTGCGGTCGACGGCACAGCCGCATCGAGAGACGGCGGCGCGATCCCCCCCCTCCCCCCCCCGGCCATCTGTGACGACTCGAACAGAGGGTTGTCCGACATCGGCGTCCCCCCCCCCGCCCCGTCGCCGTCCGAGCCCGGTCCCGACCGCGGCGTTGACGGGGCCGACGCGCCGCCATCGCCGTCGCCGTCTTCGCCGAGGCCGAGCCTCGTCCCGACGTCGGACGAGTCCACCGCCCAGCTCCGCTGCCGCGGAGGGGCCGGGTCGGCGGCGGCGGGGAGATCCAGCTCGGGATCCCATCCCCTAAGGTCGATCGAGACGGTCGCTCCCCCAGCCCCCACTGGCCCCCAGCCGCGAGAGACGGCCACTGCTCCGCCTCCCGGCCCCGGCCACGGGCGGGGCGCGGGCCGCCCGGGCGACGATGCGGCCGAGGCGTAGCCGCCGCCTTCCCCCCCCGCCGGGGCCACGGGCGACGGCGGCGCCTTGGCCTCGCCCGCGGCGTTCCCGCGCTCTGCCCCCGCGCCCGCTCGCAACCGACCCAGGCCCGCCGCCTCGGCCACCGCGAGCAGCTCCCGAATGGAATCCTCCAGGGTCGCCTCGGCCGCCGTCGGCCCCGCCGGCGGTGCCGCCGCCCGCGGCGAGGGGGCCGGGGGTGGAGCCGGAGGAGGAGCCGCGCTCGAGCCCCCCCCCGCGGCCGCGTCGAGCTCGGCAAGGACGGCCGGCGCCGCCCGACGCAGAAACTCGACGGCCCCCGCGTCGAGGCCCTCGGTCGCGCCGGGCTCTGACATCGGCGGCACCCGCCAATCGCGCCCACCCCCGCCCCCGACTCCCACAGCTGCCCCGAACCCGGCGGCGGTGAAGGAGAGGGGGTCGCCAGGAGCCGGGCCGTCGCCCCGAACCGCGTCGGGGGCGGGTGACGGCTCCCGGCCGTCGGGCGGGGCCGGCGGGGTCGGCCCCTGGGCGGGCACCGTCCACCCCACAGCCCGCGCCGCCTGACGACGGACCTCGTCGCGCCTCGCCTCAGCCGCCGCCGCCGCCGCCGCCGCTGCCGCGTCGTCCAGGGAGGCGTCAAGGCCGGGGGGGCGCCCGGCCCCCGCCGTCTGCGTCTCGGCCGAGGCACGGGCCGCGCCCCACCCCGCCACCCGCCGCAGAAGGGTGGCCTCGGCCTCTGCCTCTACCGACCCCGGCGCAGCCGCCGCGCCCGCCGCCCCACGCGCAGCGCCCACCGTCGCCGCCGAGCCGTGCCCCTCGGGAAGCCCTGCCGACGCCCCGTCGTCGGCCGTCTGCGACGCGGCGTCGACCGCCGGGGCCCCGCACGGCCCCCGCCCCGGGTGCCCGGGGGGAAGCGCCGACGCGGGACGGTCGCCTGCCGCCTCGAGCGCAGCCGAGGTGAGGACAAATCCAGGGTGGGCCGGGGGGGCGGGCACACGAGGAGACGGCCCCACGAGGGCGCCGTGCCGGCCGGCCGGGACCCCGCGGGGCCGGGTCGGGAGACCGTCGGCAGCGGCAGCGGTGGCGGCCGCGTCGGCCGAGGCGGGGTCAACAAGGTGGGCGGGGGGCGGCCCCGACGGGACGAGGATGACGACGCGGGGAGGGCCCCGGCGCTTGCGGCGGGTGCGGCGCGAGGGCACCACGGGGCCGACGTCGTCGAGGTCGGGGCGTAGGTTGGGCCGGGTCCGGCGCGGCGGGGGGGGAGGGGGGGCGTCGTTGTCGTCGCCATCGCCGGCAGGGGCAGGAGTGGAAAAGGGCTGGGGGGCGCCGACGCCGGCGGTGCGGCCGCGTTGGGGCCGGCGGGGCCTGGGAGAGGCGACGGCCGTAGCGACGGCAGCCGCGACGCCGTCGTCCTCGTGGCCTCCGGCGGACGACACGGACCACCCGGCAACGCCGCCGCCGCCACCATCTTCGTCCTCCGCGGTGCCCAGATCGATCCAATCGGGACGGAGGGGCGGGGCGGGCATCCCCGGGGCGCAGCGCCGAGGCCGGGGCCGCGGCGGCGTCCCCCGGCTCGGCGACCCATGGTCGCGGTTCAGGTCCTCGACCCGCGTCGTCGACGCGTCCCACCTCTCCCGCCCCACCCAGGCGGCCCCGTGACCGCCTCCCCCACGCGCCGCCTCGCGCAGGAGGGCCCGCGCGGCCGCCCGGCCCGGCGCTCCCCGGCTCGCCGCCGCCTCGGCATCCGCCTCGGCCGCCGCCGCGCCCCGACCCCTTCCGCCCCCCCCCGCCCCCAACCGCATCAGCTCTGCCGTCGACCCGCCCCCAAGCAGCGGAACCCGAGTCAGGGCCGTCGCCGACGCCACTGCCGCCGCCCGCACCGCCGCCACCCGGTCGTAGCGGAGCCGCTCGAGCGCCCTCGCCAAGGCCCCCCGCGCCCCGGCAACGTCGGCGGCAAAGGACGCCGCAGCGAAGGCGGCCTCGGCCGCCCCACCGGGCCCTCCTCCCCCTCGCGACCCCGCCCCCGCCGCCGTCCCGTCGTCGTCACCCTCCGACCCGGCCAACCCCCAGTCCCCGCCGCCCCCGCCCCCACCCGCCGCTGCGCCCGCCAGGCGCCCCACGGCAGTCGCCGCTGCCGCCCGGGTCCGCCAGTCGTGCAGCGACGGACACAGGCCGGCGTGCACCACCCGGAGCAGCTTGGTCGATAGGTCGGGCCGTCCCCCCATCCGCGCGGGGCCAGCCAGGGACGCGGCATCGACCAGGGCCGCCATGGCGTCGGCCGACGCGACGGGGGAGGTGGGGTCCACCGTCACCCCCCCCCCGCCCCCGCTTCCCCCCCCCCCGGCGCCCCCCGGGGGGCGGGGCGTGCCTGGGAGGGGCGCGCGGGCGCCTCGGAGGAGGGCGTCGAGGGAGGAGAGGGCGAGGCCGCCCGCGGCGCGGGGTCGGCCGGCGGCCACGGCCACCAGCATGGCTTGCACAGCGCGGGCGGCGGCGGCCGAAGCCGCCGCGTCGGCGGCGGCCGCGGTGGCGCAGATAGGTCGGGCGAGGCGGGCGAGGGCGGGGCCCGCGGGGGCGCCAGCGGCCGCGAGAGCGCGGGCAGCGGCGGCGGCGAGGGTCGCCGCGGCCACCCCGGCGTCTCCGCCCCCCGACGCACCAGCGGCGACGTCGGCCGCTGCCCGCCCCAGCAGGCCCGCGACCCGCCGCGCTGCCTCAGACGACGCCCCCCCGCGGTCGAGCAGCGCCGCTCCGGCGTTGGCTCGGGCCCGCCGCGCGTGGGGGGACGCCCGGTCGAGCCGCCGCAACAGCGCCCGCCACGCCTCCACCTCATCGTCGACGGCGTCACATCCAGCGTACGCGGCGGCCCACACGAGCGCGCCGTTGTCGCACGTCTCCCGCTCGGCGAAGAGGCGCATGGCCGCACCAAGGCGGGCGAGCAGGGGGGCGGGGGCGGAGCTGGACGACGTGACGCCCTCCCCGCGGGCGCCGAGGGACGACAGGGCACCGCGGGTCGATGCGCTCAGCGGACGGTGGTCCGACATGTTCCTTCCGGCCCTGGGGCTTTGGGGGGGGTGAAAAGGAGGTGGAGAGCAGAAGAACATGGCATCTATCCTGTTTTCTGAGAGAGGGGCGGGACCGCACCGCGCGGAGGCGCGGCGATGGGGCGGCGTTGTCCGCGACACTCAGCTCGAACCCAGCCAGGCCAAGGCGGACGACACTCGCCTCTTCCGCGTCGATCGAGGGTTATCCGCGGTTTCTTGAAGACGCTCACTTCCCGGGACGCTCCCGGCTGACCGTCAAAGCTCCGGGGGGGGCGATGAAGGCGCGGCTGCTCTGTGAGTTGGAGTCGACCGTCACGGCTGCCTCCTCCCGCGCGTCCGCGACCCCGCCGCGCGGCCAGCGGGTTTCGTCGGGCGAGATGAGGGCTTTATCTTTCTCATTTTCGTTTCTCTGTGCCACCGTGGACCCCGGACGGCGCCGTGCGCCCCGAACCCACGCCGTCCCAGCCCCCACGACGACCCAGCACGTCGTGGCCGGCCCCGACGGCGCCCCCCTCGAGCTCGTGTGCCAAGCCGCCGACCCCGACGTCGCGTCCACATCCCCCCCCCTCGTTCTCGTCCACGGGTCGGGCCACGCCGCCTGGTGCTGGGGGCAGCACTTCGCGCCGTGGCTGGCGGCGCGCGGCGTCGCGTCGACGTCGGTGAGCCTCCGGGGCCAGGGGGCAAGCCCAGCTACGTGGCGGGGCGGTGCCGTCGCCCCCCGTGGCACGCCCGTCTCGCGGCACGCGGCCGACGTCGCCGACGTGTGCCGCGCCGTCGCCGCTGACGCCGGGGGGCGGGCGCCCGCCCTCGCCGGCCACTCGCTCGGCGGCCTGGTGTGTGCCGCTGTTGCCGCCGGCGCCACGGCCTCGGGGCCCCTGCCGGGTGGCGCGGGAGCCCCGCCCCTCGCGGGCCTAGCGCTCCTCGCGTCCACGCCGCCCGAGGGCAACGCCGACATGGTCAAGCGGTTTCTTCGCACCCAGCCTGTCTGGCGAGACCAGGGGCGGGGCAGCGCCGGCAGCGGACGAGACGGCGGGGGTCGAGTGGGGGGCATGAGTAGGAACAGAGGGCGGAGGGACGGCAGATGCCTCTGCTTGTGCCGGTCTCGCAGCCACTGCCGTTGCCAGTGCTGCTGCAGCCACTGCCAGTGCTTGACTCACGCAAAAGGCGCCTCGTCCCCCACCCACCCCAGGGCGCTCCAACTGACGTGGGCCTTCATCCGGCGCACCTACGCCCGGGACGAGGCCGCGGCCCGCGAGGCGTTCTTCAGCCCAGACTGTCCCGACGACACTGTCCACGCCGCGTTCGAGCGGCTCTCAGCCGGCCTCGACGCGCCGCCGGCGGTGGACGTGTCAACGCTCGACAAAGAGCTGGGACCGGGAAGGCCCGTGCCCCGACCGGCCGCCGCTGACCTGCCAGTGCTCGTCATCGGCGCCGCGGACGATCGGGTCGTTGACGCCGAAGGCGTCGCGGCTACGGCGGCGCACTTCGGCGTCTCTGCCGTGACCCTGCCGCAGACGGCTCACGACATCATGCTCGACACGCGATGGGAGGCAAGTAGCACGGTGCTGCTCGACTGGCTGACTGAGCTCCCATGAGGCGAAATGGGGAGACGGGAGGGTGGCAAAGGTTGGCAAGGGTGGGCAAGGGGGATTACCCCATCGCTTTCTAGGTCTACCCCGCAGTCCCCCCCCCCCCCCCCCCCACACTCCCTGAGCAGACGACTGAGCGCACGGCCAGTCCCCGTCGGCCCACGCCACAAGGCCTCATCCCGTCGGCGTCAGCCCCACAAAGCTGTCCTGGTCAGAGAGGCCCCCGGGCTGGACGCCCGGGACGCCTCCGCCCGGGAGAAGTGGAAGAGGAGAATCGCTGCGACCTTCAGATGTCGCCGAGATTTCTCCGCGTCAAGGTTCCGCCGCCGGACAGCCCCGCGGCCCCACAGACGGCCGTGGACGTCCGTCGGCCGCGTTGCCTACTCCCTCGGACCCGCTGACTCTCCTAATTTGCGGCCAATGCGGGTGCATGCTCCGCCACGTACGAGGTGCCACGCTCGTTCAGTGCGGACGATGCCAGACTGCGAGTCGCCGACGGGCGGAGGGCGGCCGGAACGGGCCCCTTGGCGTCACCGCGACTCGACGCCGCGCGACGCCCTGGCGCAGTTGCTGCTACCTAAACCCCCCCGCTAACCTCTCCCTCCGTGACTCTCAGGTGAACCAGCGGGCGCCTGAACCTCCCCCGCCGCAGCGGTCAGTGTGCGGTGGGTGCCTGCGCGTCCTGGAGTCGCCCGCTGGCTCCCCGCTGGTGCAGTGTTCTGCCTGTGGGACCGTCAGCCCCGCCGGCACATGGACGGGCCCCGCCCCAGCCCCCGGCCCGCCGTCCGGCGCCCCCCCGCCCCACATGTTTCATCCGCGCGACCAAAGCGGGAGTGGGGGCGGAGGAGGAGGAGGGGACAGAGGCGAGCGGCGGGCGCTGACGACATGCGGCGGGTGCGGCACGACGCTGGCCTTTCGGACGGGCCCCGGCCCATCGTCAGGCCCCGCCGTGGTCCAGTGCGGTCGATGCGGCATGTTGACGTCGTCGGGCCTCGGTGGTGGCGGGGGGGGCGGGATCGGGGGAAGGGGGGTCGGCGGCGGACGCCCGGCTGTGGAGGCTGCAACCCCAGCGGAGGCCGATGGCTGGTCGTCGGACGAGTCGGGGGGGCTGCGGTCGCCAGCTCGGGGCGACGGCTCCTCCAAGCCACTTCTGGCGCAGCCCTTTGCGGTTTCGCGGCCGGGAGAGAAGCGTCCGGGATCGCTGGTGCAACGGCGGGCCGCCTGAGGGGCCCATAACGAGAGAAGAATGGAACCGTTCGATGACGCGTCAACCGCCGCCGCTTCCCCCGCGGTCCCGTCTCCAAGGGTCGGGCCGCGCCACCGCCTCCCGGTAGACGGCGGCGAGGGCCGCGCGCTCCGCCGCGTCGTCATCGTTCTCGACCCCCCCCGCTCCCGCGTCCTCGTCGGGCCGCAACCCCTCCACGAGACCCACGCCGAAGGCACGTTCGAATCCCTCCCGCATCGCCCACCGGTACTCATCCAGCAGGGCGTCCTCTCGTCCTCTCCCCACCCCTCGGTCCCCTTCCCGCGGCCAGGCGGCGGCGGCGAGCCCCCCCAGGTCGATCCTCCCTGTCGTTCCCGACGGCGACAAGAGAGAACCCACACCGCCGGCCAGGGCTGTGCAAACGGTGCCGACCGGGGCGTCGCCGATGCCGCAGGGCACGATGCCGCTGAAGGGTTCCAGCGGGCAGCACACGTTGAGGCTTAGACCGTGGTAGGTCGTCCACCGGCGGGCCGCGACCCCCACGGCCGCGAGCTTGGCTTGGTTGGGGGGGTCGCCGACCCACGCCCCCGTGCGGCCCTTGACCCGCACCCCCGTCAGGCCCGATGCCTCGGCCATGGCGACAAGCGCCGTCTCCTCCAGTCCCCGCAGCCACCACCGCAGATCCCGGCGCCACGGCGGACCAGACGCGAGGTCGACGACGGGGTACAGCACGAGCTGGAGGGGCGGAGAGGGGCGGGCGGAGGCGTCGGTCGGGGGGGCGGCGGGCCACGGAGGTCCACCGGCGGGCCTCGGCGAGGCGGCCCCGCACATGTCCAGAACCCTCGCGCCCCTCCCCCGCCTGGCCAGGTCCGTGGTACGTGGCCTCGCCACCACGGCGAACGCGCGCGAGTGGCAGTGGTGGGAAGTCGGGGTCGAATTTGAGGTGGGCGGGGGACGAGCCGGCGCCAAGGGTATAGACGGGGGGGTGCTGGAGGAGGAGGACAGCGGGACCGGGCGGCGGCGAGGCTGAGGTTCTCGTTCGGCGCTCGACGGCAGCTTCCATCCACGACAATGCAGTCTGATACTCGACCAGACTGCGAGATAGGTCGTGAATGACCACCGACGGAGGAGCATTGTGGCTGCTGGCCGGGAGAGCCCTTTTTCGTCGCCACGCCGGCCGCGTGAATGTCGGCGCAGCCTTTGAGGGGCTCGGGGAGGCGACCGAGCCCCGCGTGGACCCCAGGGGCAGCGGCATAGCTACGATGATTTTGCTGATACGGCGCGGAAGGCCTCGACTCTGAGCTGCACTGCGATTCAAGTGCTCGACACGAGCCCACCCTGCGACCCACCCAGCGAACTCACCAAGTGTTCTTGGCGCGCAGCAGAGCCTGCTCGTACTGCTCAGCCGCCACCCCCCATGACAGGTCCTGCTCCATCCCGCGCTGCACGATCCGGTCGAACGTCTCCCGGTGCTCGCGGTAGGTGTAGAGGGCATTGCCGAGGGCGTGGAGGAAGTCGCCGCCGCTGCACGAGGGGAACGTCCACCCCGTGCCCGTGTCGCTCTCGGGGTTGAAGTCGTGCACCGTGTCGCGAAGGCCGCCCACGGCGTGCACGATGGGCACGGTCCCGTAGCGCATGGCATAAAGCTGGTTGAGCCCACAGGGCTCAAACCGCGACGGCATGAGCAGGAAGTCGCACCCCGCCGTGATGCGATGGGCCAGCTTGACCGAAAAGCCCACGTAACTCCGACACTGGTCGGGCTTCCACCCCTCCATGCTCCGCAGGTCGTTCTCAAGGTCGGCATTGCCCGAACCCAGCAAAACGAGCTGCGCCCCCGTGTCCATGATGCCCCCGTAGTTGTCCCGCAAGAGGTCGACGCCCTTTTGGTAGTCAAGGCGCCCGATGAAGCCCAGCAGGGGAATGTTGGGGTCCTCCGGGAGGCCGAACTCGCGCTGGAGGGCCGCCTTGCAAGCCGCTTTCCCCTCGCGGACGTCCGTGCGCCCGTAGATGCGGTATCCGTCCCCGCCCAGGTGCTCAGCGTCGATCTCGGGTGACCACTCGCGCAGGTCAATGCCGTTGACGATGCCCTCTGTCTTGCCCTCGAGCCGCTGCATCACCTCGTGCAGCCCCCACCCACCCTCCGGCGTCCGCACCTCCCACGCGTACCCCGCCGACACGGCCATCACCCGGTGCGCGTACGTCAGCCCCGCCATTAGCACGTTGGCGTGCTCGCCGCCGACTGGGTCATCGAGGAGGAACTTCTCCCTGAGGTGGTCTGGCACCTCAAGATGGTCGAGGTCGGACATGGGTCCCCGTCCCTGGAAGGACATGTTGTGGAGAACGAGGGTGCTCCGAGCGAACTCGTACTGTCCGTGATCGCGGTAGTGGGCCTGGAGGTAAAAGGGCAGGAGGGCGGCGTGCCAGTCGTTGGCGACGAAAACGAGGGAGTCCTCGCCGAGGGGCGCATGCCCGTCAGGGCTGCTCAGGAGCGGGGCCCGCTTCGGGATCTCGAGCGCCGCCTTGGCCAGCAGAGCGAAGCGGAACTGCTGCGACTCGCGATCCCCGGCGTAGATGTCGTGCTCGAGCCCTTGGAAGCACCAATGGTCGACAAAGAGCCAGTCCACGCCGTCCCGGAGGCACCGGTGGAGGCCGACAGTCTGGGTGCCGTGCCGGCCCGTGTTGAACTCGAGCCGGGCCCCCGAGTCCTCGACCCCTGGCCAGTCGCGGCGGTAGAGGGGCATAACGGCGACGACACGGTGGCCTCGAGCGGCCATGGCCTTGGGGAGACTCTGCATGACGTCCCCGAGGCCGCCGGTCTTGGCAAAGGGGGCTGCCTCAGACGCGACAAAGACGAGGGACATGACGTCATCCGGGGAGGCACGGCGGAGGTGAGAGTCCCACCCGGGGACATCGTAGCCGTTGGTTTCGGAGAGGGCGGCGGCGGCGCGGGCGGCGAGCTCGGCCCTCTCGCGGTCAGCAGCGAGGCGGGCCGCCTCGGCTTTGGCGGCGGCAGCAGCGGCGGCGGCACGGGCGGAGGCCTGGGCGGCCGCGAGGGGGTCGGCAGCGGCAGGAACGGGGTCGGCAGGGGTCGCCGGTGCGGCCGACACGGTCGATCGGACCGTGGGGGGGGCCCCGGCCTGGATGACGCTGGCGCGGGGTAGGTTGCCGAGGAGGCCCGACGAACCAAGGCCAGGGGCGCCAGACTTAGGCTTTGTGAAGGCAGGGGGGGAGGGGGACTCCGAGGGGGCCTCCGGGACACGCTCGGCGGCCGCGAGCCTGTCTGCCAGAGCCGCTTGTATCGCACGCCGCTCCTCGATCTGCGGGGGGAGGGAAACCGGGGGAAGTCGGGGGGGGGGGACCAAAGAGCGGGACCGGGTCGACCCGCCGACCCCGACACGATGGGAGGAGATCCGCGGTCGAGGCGCGGTGAGCGACATCTAGATTCAATCTTTTGTCATATTTGCGCGAGGAGCTCTGGGAGGGGAAGGAGGAAGCGCGCCGGGAGGCCCGTGCGGCTGACTTGGCCGTCACCGCCGGCGTTTGCGCCCCTCCCCGAAGCCCAAACTTAGTCGACGCGCTCGACGATCCTCCTCCTCGCCTCATCCCTAAGAGTTCTCACGGAATCGGCGGGTTCGGGCTGCGCCCTATTCGCCACGCCACGCCGAGGGCGCGCCGAAGGAGAGACGCAGTGGGCGGCCACGCCCTGTGCGCGCCCTGATAAGCCTAGATGCATGATCGACCTCTCTGCCTACGGCGTAGATCGCCTCGCTGACACAGAGGGCAAGACGTTGTAGCAGTGGCCGCAAAAAATGCTGTCGACGACTCGACGCGCCACGCCGCTGGGAGCGCAGGAGGACTCGCCCGGCTGCGGCCTCCAGCCAGTCTTGCAGAGGGAAGCGGAACGCCAGAATCGCACTTTTCCGATGCGAGGGCCCGCAACGCCGCCGCCATCCGCCTCTCTCGGCTCGTTCACCGCCATCGGCTCGTTCTCCCAGCCGCCCGCCCTTGACGCTCTCTCCGCCTCGCCGCGCGTCTGAGCGCCGCGCCTTCCTGCGGGCGCGACCAGTCTTATCTCTTGTGATCGCGTGAGCCCCACGTGAGGCCATCCTTTCGTGCACGCGCGGCCCCTTCTTCGCCAGTAAGCCAGGGCGCACAACGCGGCCCGCCCTCCGGCCCTGCGCCGACCTCTCTCCTCCGACCCCCCCCCCCCCCCCCCCCCCCCCCCACCGTTCCAGCGGACTCCCGCGGCACGACGATGACGTGGGCAGACTATCGCCGCGAGACGACCCGCCTGGCCTCGCGAATTGCTGCGTCGACGGTCGAGCGGCTGTGGATGGTATCCGTCACGTTCGTATTTCTGGGCCTGCCCCTCATGGTCGAGTGGGACAGGGAGTCGGCTTTGGTAGGACGGGAGGAAGCCGACAGCCTCCTGCTGGGCGGGGGCGGGGGCGGAGGGGGGGGGGCGGGGGACTCGTCCTAGCGGGGGGCGGTCGAAATCTCTCCGACTTCGACAGGACCTCCAGCCCTCGGTCCCGGCCGCCAGGGCCGCCTAAGCCCGCTGAGCCTCGACGGCCGTCGCCCAATCCTCCGGACTGCCGCCCCCGGCCTCAGTACTCGACAAACAGGACGCGACTCCGGTCAACCCCCCGCCGCCGCAGCGTCCGCAGCAGCAACGACGCGTCCGCCCCTCCCAGCCCCGCCACGAGGACGGCAGCGTCGGCGGGGGCCCGGAGCTCCTCGTCAGCCGCCGCGCACAAGAGACGGCCCGCGAGGGTCCCCCTGGGCGCGTCCCCCCCCGTCCCCGCCGCCGGCGGCGCCGCCCCCTCCCCCCTCCCCTCCCCCCTCCCCTCCC
>Ga0181573_10003058_pt1 | contig 15083 bp, 10 predicted proteins | sample 101ome_25_FD_148643 | JGI IMG/M metagenome (GOLD analysis project Ga0181573, IMG submission 148643) | Coastal salt marsh microbial communities from the Groves Creek Marsh, Skidaway Island, Georgia - 101409BT metaG (spades assembly) | ecosystem: Environmental > Aquatic > Marine > Intertidal zone...
CGCCACCACCACCACCCGCCCCCGCGAGAGCCTTCTGCTTCTTCCCGCCGCCCCCCTCCTTCGCAGCCGCGCCCTTCCTCTTCGCGGGCGTCGCTTTCTGCTGCTGCATCTGCTGCTGGATGCGCAACTGCTCCTGCTGCTGCTGTTGTCGTTGCTGGAGCATCATGCTGTGGCGCATCATGGCCTGCTGATACTGCTCGGCGCTGACGCCCGGCGGCGGCCCTGACCCCAGCTGGATCGACCCGCCAGACCCAGGCGGCATACCCCCTCCAACCCCACCCCTCTGCTGCTGCTGCTGCTGCTGCTGCATGATCTGCTGCTGATACCGCTGCCGCTGCTGCGGGGTCATGGTTTGTTGTTGTTGTTGTTGTTGTTGCTGTTGTTGTTGTTGTTGTTGTTGCTGCTGCTGCTGCGCTTGCATCTGCCGTTGCTGCTGCAAGCGCATCGGCTGCTGCTGCCGTTGCTGCATCATCAGCTGTTGCTGCTGTTGCTGCGACATGGGCTGACCGGGGGCTCCCTGGCCCGATCCCCCCATGCCCTGCTGCTGGGAGCCCGGCCCGGGTCCTCCGGGTCCCATAGCTCCCCCGGACGCGACCCGCGCCAGCGGAACCCCCTGCTGCTGCTGCTGCTGGTGGTGGTGCTGCTGGTTCTTGCTCGTGGCGGTGCTGTAGATTCCTCGCAGGAAGAGGTTGTGCAGCGGGAGGTTCTGCGCGCCGAGCAGCCTGGGCACCTTCTCGTTCAGCTCGGCTTTCGACGCATTCTTCTGCAGGAACGCGGAGAGAAGATTCCAATACTCGTCCTGGTTCGGTCCCGCGAGCTGCGACGGGATCGAGACGGGGGACGGGTCAGCGCATCATCGCCGCGATGGGGCGCCCTAAGCGAGGGACGAGGACCGGGAAAACAACGAGACGGATCGATGGGGCCCGCGACGATGGGCGCGGGACGATGGGTTCGAGGCGCTTACCTGGAGCAGCCGGCGCTTCATCTCGACCAGCTCCTCCCTTCCCTTGCTCGGACCGCTCCGCGCGGGGTCGCCGCCCGGCCCGCCGGACGCACCCTCCATAGCGCCCAAACAGTTTGATGGGCCAGGCAGCAGCACTATAAAGCCGCTCTCTCATTGGTGCCGGGTAAATATTCTGCTGCTCGGCGTGGACATTCGGCGCGGGCCGGGGCACTGCGGCCGGGGGACGCGATGGGCGAACGCGATACTCCGCCTCGGACGATGCCAGACGACCACTCGCAGTCGGATCCCACCGGGGAGCGGACGTGGAGGGAGGTCATGGGCGATGGGCGGGAAGCTGCGCGCGGAGCCTCCTGGGCCGCAAAAAAGCCGGATGATGATGGACAAGATGTCGGCCGCCATGCGAGCGGGGAGGCGTCCGCCGCGCGATGTCCCATAGCGTTCTCCAAGCGCCACTCGCGGACGTTCACCACACTCAAGGCGATGGATCGAATCGCGCGGCATCGCGCGTCCAGGGCTTCCAAATCGTCCGAACGAACCCCCTCACCAGCGGCGCGCGACGACGGCACCCTCCGATTGCTCCTGGTCGGCGCGGACAGGACGGAGGGAACGTGCCCGCGCGATACCGCCGCGGTCTTCGACGGGCTCCTCGCCGACGCGGGAAAAACGAACGCCGGTAGCCACTCGTCGTCGTCGTCGTCGTCGTCGTCGTCGTCGTCGTCGTCGCTCTTCCGGCGCGCGATGGAGGGGGTGAGGCGGGTCGACGTCGTGCTCGTCGGCCCGAACGTGCGCCTGGACGACGGCGTCGAGCGGGACGTCTTCCACGCCGTGAGCAGCTCAAAGAGGGACGACGCCGACGACGACGCGAAGGAGACGGAGACGGAGACAGACGACACGATCGAGATCCGGGTCGCCTACCGCGTCGGGCTGTACCACAACCTCCGGGAACAAGACAGGAAGCGCAGACGCGACGGCGACCGAGCCGACAAAGCCGACACAGCTGGCGACGACGAACGCGCGGATGAGACGAGTGGCGCGGACGAAGAGGGCCAAGGTGGCGCGGACGAAGAGGGGGACGGGGACCGCGTGTCGGCGGCGACGGCGGTGACGGCTTCGGCTTCGCCAGCCGTGACGGACTTTTCGCCCGACCTCGCCCTCGCGTTCAACGCGGGTGTCTGGGGATACGAGCCGGACGAGTGGCGACCGACGATGAGGGAGATCCTGTTCGAGGACGAGTGCCCGTTGCTCGTGACTGGGTACACCCTGGCGGAGACCGAGTGCGACGAGGACGCCCTCGGCGAGATGTTTCCCGCGAGCGGCGGCGAGGGCGGGGGGGGTTTCGGCGGGGGCGACGCGGCCGACGGCGGCACGGGCCCGCGCGAGGAGGTGGAGTGGCTCTGGGAATCGGAGATGAACCCGTTCAGGTCGCTGGACGAGCGAGAACTGGCGTTCGATCGGGGGGACTACCTGCTCGGGGGCGAGGGCGAGGGGGGAGGGACGGGCGCGCACGTCATGGGGGAGAACTGCGCGTGGCAGTGCCTCGCTGCGAAAACCCGGCAGAGACGGCGAGCAACGCCGACGCCGAAATAGACATTCGCCTCGATCACAAACCGGGTACGATATTCACAGCTACTCCGAATCGGAAAGGGTGCCAAGGGGCGTCGCATCGCGTTCGCGCGAGGGTACCTCACGTGAAGTCAAGTCGCGAAGGAGCGGGGTCGTCACTGCGCGTCGGCATCGGGCGCGGGCGCGGGCGCATCGTCGTCGTCCTCGTCGCCCGGCATCACCGTCGGCGGCTCAACCTCGGGTGGAAATCCCGCCGCCTGCTCCTCCTGCAGCGCCCTGACCGCCAGCTCGAGCTGCTTGATCTCCTCGAGGTACTTCTTCTTGCCCCTCAGCACGTTGAGCTGCTCCACGAGCTCCTTGGGGACCGGGAGGTCATCGGACGCGGTCTCGTCCGCCGCAGTCGCCGCCTCAACCTCCGGTTCGGGCGGAGCGGCGGGCGCGTCATCCCCGGCGCCGCCGTCGGCAGCCGCCGCCGCCGGGTCACCGCCGCCCTCCTTCGCCGCTACCTCCGCGTTGACCCTGTCCGCGATCGCCTGCGCCTCCTCCTCGTCCGTCATCTTCCCCTCCAACCTGTTCATGTAGTTTGTGAGGTTGCCGAGTTGCGCGGTGAGCGACTGCATGTTGTCCCACTCAGCCTTGGGCTTCATCCCCTCCATGATGGCCACGGCGTCCTCGAGCTGCTCGTCGGTGGGGCTGGACAGCATCAGCTTCATGAGCTTATCCTGCATGCCGCTCGGCCCGTCCTCGGAGTTGACGTCGTCGTTGCCGTCGCCCGTCGGCCCGTCGCGGCCCGTCATCTGCTCCTTGGTGTCCTCCTCGATGTGGTCCACGAGCTTGAGCACCACCGAGTCGAGCGCGTCGCCGCTCTTCTTGACCATCTCGAGCGACGCCGCGATGAGGTTGGCGAGCTGCGAGACTCGCGAGGTCCTCGCCTCGCGGACGGCCTCGGCGGCCACCTTGCGCGCGAGCTGCTCGCGCTTGTGCTGCGCGATGGCCGCCTCGGCCATCTGCTTGTCCAGCTCCCCGAGCTTGTCCTCGTAATCCTTGCGAAGGGAATCCTTGTGCTTGTGCATCGCGGCAACCTTGGCGGCGAGGTCGCCGTTGCGGCCGACGTCGAAGCCGGAGAGCTCACCGTCCGCGGGGTCGTCGTTGCCGGGCTCAGCGGCTGCTGCGGCGGCGTCGTCGTCGTCTGCAGCTGTCGCCGCGACTGCGGGCGGGTCGTCGGGTGATTCCTGGCGATCCCCCACGTTGGCTCCGATCTCGCCGGAGACCTTCATCGAGGCCATCTTCGCCTGAACTCTGCCGGGGGGTATGGCAACCATCATGGAGTCGGATACCTGCAGGTCAGGGACGCCCTTGGGTGGGGGCGGGGGCGGGGGCGGGGGATTGAGGAGCGCCCTCTGCTTCGCCTCTCTCTCGGCGAGCTCGAGTTCGCGCTCCTTGATCTTCAGCGCGCGCTCGGCCTGCTGGTTGGCGATGCGCTCCCTGCGCTCGGCGAGATCGAGCTCGAGCATCGCGAGCTTGAGCTGCTCCTGCTTGATCTGCAGGTCCCGCGACGCCTGGCTCGCGAGCCCCCCGAGCGCGTCGGGATTCATCTCCGAGACATTGTTCCGCGCGGGCGGCGGGGGCGAGGGCGGGGGCATGAGGACCGCGCTGTCGATGCCGCCGCCGGGAAGGACCTCGGGGCCGGACATGCGGCGGGTGTCTTGTTCCGTGAGACTCTTACTTCAGGAAACGCGGAGTGCGATGACGCCGTACGGCTGTGGTACGGGCCCTCGCGCGCGCCTCGCGATTGGCACCGACGCGTTTCACGACACGAAAACGGCAAATCCAAATCGGGAAAGAACGGGGGGTACGAGCAAATTCCGTAAGAGTTAAGAGTTTTAACTGAATTTCATGCGTACGTTTCCGCTCAAATAGGCAATTGGCGTGATTTCAAAGGTAAATTGGAAGGTTTCGATTTTTTTTACACAGCGGAGCAGTCACAAAAGCAAGGAGGATTTTTCCCGGAGGAAATCCGAGGCGATACCGCGACGGAGGAGGCCTCTTCGTCGTCTCACGCGGCGCAGGACCTGGGCGCCCCGGTTATCGCGTTCATCGCCGCCGCGTGCTCCACGATCAGCTTGAACGTGGAGTCGTTGGACCGCACGCCGTACTTTCCCGGTCCCACGCCCCTGTCGTACCAGTGCCAGAACAGCGTCCCGGAGAGCCTCCCGGCTTTTGCGGCTTCGAGCGACGCGTCAAACGCCGACGAGAAGTACGCGTCACGAACGGGCGCGTTCCTTCCCCCTTCCTCGTTGACGTACACCTGCGACGTATCGTCCGGGTCCTTGACGCTGTATCCGAACTCTTCCAACACGAACGGTTTGTTCCCGACGTCGGTTGCGGCGTCTCGAACTCGGCTCTCGACGTACTCTCTCTGGTTATCGACGCCGTCGTAATTCCAGTTGTCGGGCCACACGTGCACGCCGACGTAGTCGACGCACTCCGCCCGTGCGTTGCGAACGAAGTCTTGGCCCTCTCGCGCCGCCCATCGCGAGCCGCCCTTGCCCGGGTTCGTGCGGAACTTGCGCCTGCCGGAGGACTCGTGGTAGAAGCCCTCGTATCCGATGCCGACGAGGTGGTTGGGATCCGCGGATTTGAACTTTGCACACACGCGCTCGATCCAGCTTTGCATGACCTCGGCGTCGCAACCCTGACATCGCGCCTCGTTGGCGAGGTTCCACGCGAATATCGTCGCGTCGTCTTTGTAGGCGACGCCGTTGAAGGTGTTGACGCGGTTGGCGAGGGTCTCAAACGTGGCCTCGAAGATCCGTATGGCGGACTCGTCGGTGAAGAAGTCCTGGTGCCTGCTCGCGGTTGCCGACCACTCCACGTACTGCATCACGCCCCCGACCGGGTACCAGTTATCGGCGAGCGCCCATATGATCTTCAAGCCGCGTCGGCGCGCCTGGTCGAGGACGAAATCCATCCCCTCAAGGACCTCCTCGTTCCACACCCCCGGCGAGACCTGAGCGGCGTATCCCGGGGTGATCGTGTGCGCCCACATGCGAACCACCTTGAGCCCGGCGTCGACCGCCTCGTTCATCACGCGGACGACGTGCTCGCGGCCGGGTAAGGGGAGGTGACGGAACGGGGGCGGCGCGTCGGAGGCGGCCTCGAGGACCTCCCACTGGTTCCAGCCCGCGAACACGAACCTTTCGCCGCCCAGCGTGAACTGGCCGCCGCTCGTCCGGACGAAGTCGTCGCGAGGGTTGCACGTCGTGGCGGTCGCCTGGTCCTCCAAGGGCTTATCGTAGTTCAGGGCGTTGTGCGCGCCGCCGTCGTCGAGAACGCGGAACCGGTCGGCGTCGTGGTCGAGCAGCACGCGGCCGATAGTATCCTCGCGTCCTCGGGGCGAGAGCGCTCGGTCCTCGCCGGCGGCGAGCGCGCGGCCGGACGCGAGCGACGCGATGAGCGCCGCCGACGCGAGCGCGAGCGTCCTTCGGGCGCGGCTCGTGGGCATGACGGGCGGCGAGCGCGTGCGTTGTGCGAGAGGAAAGGCGCGGGGTGGGCGGTGAGAGTCCGGGCGGGGCCGGAGCGTCCGAGGTTTGCCGAGGAAACACCCTCGGAAACTGAAGTAAATTCAAAGATCCGCTATGTCTATCCTATACGCGTCACCGCGACCTCCCTCGGCGTACGCCTCGTCCCACGCGTCGCCCCGATCCTCCCTCACGGCCGTCTCCTCCCCCTTCGCCATCTCCTCGAACGGCTGGAAACCCGAATCCCCGCCGTACACGTACATCGCGTCGCCGTTCGCGTTGAAAGCCAGGCGAAGCTCCTCGGCTCGCTGCGCGACGAAGCTCGAGGGTTCCTCGGGGACGGCCGGGCTGCCCGCGAGCTGCCCGGGCAAAACACCCCGGGGGGTTCCTCCGCCTCCACCTCCGCCGCCCCCGAACTGCGTCGAGTACACGTCCAGGCCGTACTCCAGACCCAGCACCCCGCCGCGCCCCCGCCGTTCCTCCCACATCGCCCGCTGAGCCTTGGCGTTGACTTTTTGGTCGTGGGCGGCGAGTTCTCGGCGCGGGGTCACGCCCTCGCCGGTGACCGCCTCGCCGCGGTCGATGAGCAGCTGGGTCACCATCTCCCCGACGCGGGGATCCACGGCGTCGATGACCTCTGCCCTTCGCTTGGGTTCCATCGCGTGCACGATCCGGGCACACGGCTCGAGCGGGAGCATGTTCAGCGCGAGGATCCTCGCGCGCGTCGTCAGGTACGCCAAGTCTCCCGCGGCTTCCGACGGGGGCGCGTCGATCAGCGCGTTCACCCGCATCTCCGCGGTCCTCACCAGGGCGTGGCCTCGGCCTTGGACCCGTAAGCTCGGGGGCCCGCGGTCCTTGCGGATCCCCCCGTCGCGCGTCGTGGAAACAGCGGCTGATCGATCGTCGATTGACTCGGCGGCTGCTTCGTCGTGTTCGCCGATTCGAGTCGCCCCGTCGCTCCGTCGCGCGCGTTCCGTCAGCGCCCTGCGCGCGGTCATCGTCGCGATCTCCTCCAGAAGTTTCGGATCCCGGTCCTCGCGTTGACGCGCGGGCCTGTGCCTGTGCTCCTCGTCCTCGTCCCAGAACCACGTCACCTTCTGGCCCGCTCGCCACACCTGCGCCGCCTCGTGAGCCTTCATCTCGTCCAGGCGGAGGTTCGGGACCCGCTCCACGCACCGCGCGCACGCCTTGGCGTAGGGCCTCAGCTTCTTGTATATCTCCATCGCGGGCTTGAAGGTATCGGGGAAATCGTCGAGAAACTTCTGGAAGTCCCTTGGCGTGATTTCTTTGGGGTACTCGACGCGAAGCGCGGCGGTGGCCTCTCGCATTTTTTTGCGAACGTTTGCCATGCGGCTCCGCCTGGCGAGCTCCTCCCTCGTCTCCTTGACCTTCCGCGGGTCCCGGACCTCCGCCTCCCTCGCGGCGTCCTCCGCCCACTGTTGCACCTCCTCTGCGCCGTCGCTGCGGTTAAACTTGCCCAGCTTGTCCCAGTTCTGGTCCCTGCCGAGGTACATCTTGGCGCGGTAGTCGCGCACGACTCGCCTGTGATTGTTTAGCGCCGCCTCGATATCCGGCGATATGTACCTATCCTTGTAGTCGGTCTTGGCCTTGATCTCCGCCGCCTTGTCGTTCGCGCGGCACTCTCTGTACCGGACGTAGCGCCACACCGTCGCGAGCAGCTCCTCCCTCGGGAGCTTGCCCCGGTTGTCCAGGTCCAGGAGCTTGAAGCAGAAGGAGCCAAAGTCGGTGGCGCCGCTGTTTTTCTCCTTTGTGCTCAGCGTTCCCACGCCGACGACAAACTCCTGAAACTCCATCGTCCCGTTGCCGTCCGCGTCTAGCAGCGCGATGAACCTCTGCGCCCACTCGCTCCGCACGTCGATCTGGAAGATGTGAATGAACTCCGTGATGCTGACCGATGTTTCAGACACTGGCGCGCCGAAAGTGGCGGTGAACAGAAACTTTTTCACCGCTCTGTACACCTTGCCAATGGCGGCTCCCACGTCCTCCCAAGACCAGTCCAGCTTGATTCGCTTCCACCACGGCTTCTTCTTCTTCTTTTTAACCCGCCCCCACTCGTCCAGCTCCTCCTCTTCCACCTCCTCCTCCTCTATGTCCACCTCCTCAAACATCGACTTGATGTGTCGGAGGTTTGCCGATCGCTTGATCTCGTCGTCGAGCGTGGGGACCCGCTCCGCGCGCTTCGCCTCCTCCCTCAGCTGCCAGCGCCTGAGGTAGTAGAACAGCACGGAACACACGGTGAAGACGAACGCGAAGATTGTCAGCGGGTCGTACAGGTCGATGAAACCCAGCAGTAACGGGTCCGGACCGGGGGGAGCCGGCGCCGTGTGATTGCACGGGACCAGGATCTGCCACTGGCGCATCGCGGGCGCGGGCGGGTAGGAGAGGTTCAACGTGAGATCGGGCGGGAGCGGCGGCGGCGGCGGCGGGCTCGGGGCGGAGTACGGCGGCGGCGGCGGCGAGGGCATCGCGGGCGGCGGGGATGGCTTTGGGGAGCGCCAACCACCGGGGGGAGCCGGGGGCGGGGGCTCGGTCCAGTTCACCGGGGGCGTCGTAGTGTTCTTCCAGCACCACTGCGCAGTCGAGAGGGGACGGGGGTCAGTGTCCGAGTCCGCAGAGACATGTATAAATATAAGACTTAGAGGGGAATGCACTCACGACGTAGCCGTCAGCGAAGTCCGTCGTGTTGGTGTTGTTCGCCACCGTCGGGGGGGGCGGATACAACCCATTGGGAGGAGTGCCGGTGGAGTTCGTCTTGGTGACGTTCGTGGCGTTGGCCATCCTTGGCGGGATCCCTCTCGAGTATCGAGATCGGCGGCGCGTGCACTTTATTCACGTCTCAATGATCACGAAGCTCCGTGCGTCATGTCCCCAAGTTTCTCTTCACCGGGCCTCCAGCGCCGGGAGGGTCTGCCTCTTCGCTGGACTCCGGAAATTGCATGGGAAGAAAACGGCTCTCAACACCATCGCGATCGGCCTCAAAAAACGATTCGGACTGTGGCTGATTTCCAACAAGAACCAAACAGTGAAGCCCCGAAACGTTAATTGGGTGGTATTTGATGTATTTCTCGCGCACGGACACGAAATAATAAGAAAGAGCGAGATTTGATGAAAAAGACGGCTATCACTTTTTCGTCCTATACCCCGACCCAACCCAAGCCGGCGTCCTCGGCCAAGACACTCCAACACCTCCGAAACGAGCAAACGCTTACTCGTCAGAGATGACACCCTTCTCCGACACGTAGAACCCGTCGAGGAACTTACGGATATCCTTCTTCTTGACGAGGCAGCTCATGTGGATGAGCGCGGCGGACTTGGAGACGTTGTCGATGTCGTTGCCCTCGAGGACGAGGCCATCCTTGACAGCTTCGTCCCTCTTGATCTTGACACCCTCAGCCATGACGCAGGTGCGGGTGCGCTTCTCGCCAAGGAAGTTGCGGATCTCGATTTTCTCGCCCTTGCTGCCGATGTTGAGGTTCACGGGGAAGTGCGCATACACCGCGCGCATCTTGTACCTGAAACCCTTGGTGACACCGTCGAAGCAGTTGGACATGTGGGAGCACAGGGTGCGGAGGGAGGAGAGGCGCTTCCTGGTGGAGAAGAACATGGTGCACACGATCTGGTTGTTCTCCTTGTCGTAGACCATGTCGACGTGGGGAACGTGGGTGAAGTCCCTAGTCAGGGTGCCGCGGGGGCCCTTCACCGTGATCTTGCGAGCCTTGAGGCTCACCTCGACGCCCTCAGGGACGGCGAGGACGCGCTGCGACTTAAGAAGCTTCATTCTCGCTAAAGGTAGCTGTAGCCTGGAGATTGATAAAGAAAGAGGGAGGGGGTGAACGGTGAGCGACTGTGCGTCGGGCGTGCGGGCGAGTGCGGGGCGCGCGCGCCCCCGAGATTTTTTCCCAGTTGAAAAACAGGCCAAAGCCCTAAAATGACAGCCGAGACGCGGAGTTGATGGCGCCGAAGCGGGCGACGAGGGGGTCGAAGGAGGGCGATGACGCGCGATTACTCGACGCATGACACACGTGAGTCACCTCGGGTCGCCCCGCGCGCGCTCCGTTCACGTCGCATCGCTCACGTCGCGCCCCACTCCGACCGCTCGCCGTCCCATCGGGAATCTCCCAACCCTAAGAGAAAAACCGGCGGGGTCCCGGGACCGGCAAGTCGCCGTCCGCAGCGCGCGGCGGCGCTCGCGCGACGTCGCGCTCGGACTCGGTTCATCTCCGGCACGTCCGGGAGGAAGCGGATGGGATCACACACCTGAGGCTGCAACACCGCGCAACTGAAAGAGACCTCGATTGCCGCGGTCTCGCCGGCTAAAAGAGAAGAGCTGCGAGGAGAGGGCTCGTGTTCTGTCCGTCCTCTTCTTTGACGATTAACCGACCGTAACGTAACTGTTCTCGCGTGCGTTTTGAAATGTCAATTGTAACGACAAACCCGATCGCGACTTCGAACCGATAAGCCGTCGGGTGGACCTCGCATGGTTTCTCGGATTTCAAGCTCGTTCCGACGCGCCTGACCGGTCTTACCGGAGCCCCGCCGGGAGAGGCCAAAAACAGAATCCATCGCGCGTGGCCCAGCGACTGCCGAGATGGCCGACGAGGAAGGCCCCTGCGAGTGGGAAGGCGAGCTCGACGATGGTTTCCCCACCGGACAGGTGAGTTTCTTTCGACGATCCACCGTCCACGCCGATCACGCGCGCGAACTGCGGCGCGCCCCTTCGTCGTGCACGAACGAAGCTTGAGGAACGAATGATCCCAATTCTGACGCGAACCATGTCCCCCCCCCGCCCTTCGCCGCAGGGAACGATGAAGTATCCCAACGGAGACACGTACGAGGGCCAGTACGCGAAGCTCGAGGTGGACGACCCCGCCGCGGTCGCCGCGTACGAGGCCGAGAAGGCCGAGAAAGAGGCCGCCGCCGCCGAGGCGGAGCCCCCGGCGGAGGGCGACGACCCTGCTCCCGCGCCCGAACCGGAGGCGCCCCCCGAGTTTCCCAAGATCACAACCTCCCTCAGACACGGGACCGGGAAGTACACCTTCGCATCCGGTGTCGTCTACGAGGGCGATTACGTCGAGGGAAAGAAGCAGGGCGCCGGCGTCATGACGTTCCCCGACGGCGGCAAGTACGAGGGCGCGTTTGACAAGGATTGCATGGCCGGCGAGGGAGTCTTCAACTACCCTTCGGGCGACGTGTACAGCGGCGCCTTCGCCGGGAACAAGAAGAGCGGCGTGGGCAGCTACATGTTCAAGGCGTCGCAGTCGCAGTTCATCGGCGAGTGGGAGGATGGCGAGTTTAAGCGCGGCGAGTGGGTCCTGAGCGACGGCACAAGCTGGAAGGGCGAGTTCGAAGGGGGCAAGCCCGTCGGCGAGGGTGTCCAGACTTTCGGCAGGACGGGGAACCAGCAGCCGGCGACGTACGAGTACGCCGACGACGGCACGATGACCGCGCTCAAGTTCTCCGGCACTATCAGGGCCGGCGCGTGACAAGTCTGGCGAGCTAGCTAGCGAAGACGTTCACCGCCGTGCATGCATTGAGCGACGTTAATTACCACCTACTAACACGAGCCCTATACACGAAACGGTCGACCTAAACCGAGCCGCTCTCGAGGATGTCGGACAGCCTCTCGAGGGAGTAATCCTTCGCCCTCAGCGCCGAGTCCAGCGCCGGCAGTAAGTGCTTCACGTTCACCCCCTTGAACCTGTGCCAGTCCACGAAAAAGTCCTTTGCGACTCCTATGAGGTAGTCGAGCTCCCTCGGCTGCTCCTTCAGCCGCGACTTGATCGCCGCCTCGTCCCGCAGCATCTCCTTCTGATCGTCGTCGAAGAACTCGTCCGTCTCCTCCTGCTGCTTGATCTCCTTGAGGGCCTCCACGATCCGCGCCCGGGTGGTGAGCTCCCGGTTGTCGTGAAGCTTCGGGTGGAGCAGCTGGGCAAAGTGCGCTGGGGTCCCGTCGGCGAGGTCAAAGTTGAACCGAACCCGCAGCTTCAGGTTCGTCGCCTCCCTGCCGATGAACTCCTTCAACAGCGCCAGCGGGGTGACGCTGTCGGACCAGAACGTCGCGTCCCCTTCCTGCGCGCTGACGCGGAGCAGGGTGCCCATCAGCGCCGACTCGAAGTCGTACACGATCTCGCCCCCCGGGGGCGGAGCGTCGACCCGGTTCGGAATCTCGGGTAGGCACCGACCGATCCACGCGTGCACGTCGTCGAACGCGAAGTTCCCGCTGATCCTCATGGCGTTCATGGGCCTCGCCGCGAGCGCCTCGTCGCTGTGCCTGTTCACCGAACGCCTGTGCAGACAGAGCGACTTGATCTCGTGCGTCTTCTCCGCGCACGTCTTGGGCTGCGTCGAAGGGACGATGAACGCCCTCACCGTCCCGGCGCGTCCCTCTATGACCCTCAGCCTGATCTCCGCCCTGGTCTTGCCCTCCTGCATGCGGTACGTCGCCAGCGCCGCCGTCCCGGACGAAACGTCCGGCTCGCTCCTCGCGCACATCGCCTCGTCGTTCTCCACGTCCAGCAGGTCCAGCGGAACCGTGCTCGCGACGGAGACGCTAAACATCGGGTAAGGGGCCTCGAGGGTCAGGCGGTAGCACGCGGTGGTCGGGTCGAGCTGGAACTTGTCCAGCACACGCTGCGCGCCACCGGCGGCCACGAGGTTCTCCGCCTTGTTGCCGTAGAGCGCCCTCGCCTGCTTGACGTCCGCCTTGAGCGACTCGATCTCGGAGCGAAGTTGGTCGGCTCGCCTATTCGCGAGATCGTCCGCCATTTTCATCTGGTGCTCGGTGGGTTGCTCACCCATCGCGAAGCCGTCGATGGTCCTGTCGTCCGCGCCGGGCCTGAACGCGATCACCTTGCCGCTGAACGTGTGGACCAAGATCTCGTGGAACCCCGTGGTCACCTTCCCGCTGGCGAGCGTCTGTATCGATTCCCCGAGGTTCTTCTCGAACACGCGCCTCGGTTCGCCGTTTTCGTCTAGGGTGTACACCTCCAACGAGCCGTCGTCGCGCCCCACCACCACGTCGTTGACGCCGTCGCCGGTCAGGTCGCAATCCCCGTGCAACGCGCTCACCCCGGCGCGCGAAAAACCCCCCGTCGAGGAAGACGACGGGTCGATGACCCACCCCCGCCGCGCCTTCTCGCCGTCGAGGAAGAGCTGCCCGACGACGCCCTGCTCCGTGCCGTACAGCACCTCCCGCGCCTTGGCCCGCTTATCCGCCGGCTGCCCCGGGTTAGCCTCCGCCTCTTTCGCTCGCCGCGCGTCGTTCGCGGCGCAGTGCTCCACGACGGTGCACGCGCCGGGGGTCGCCACCTCGTAGTAGAGCTCGCCGCCCTGGAGGACCCGAACGAATCGATCCGCGCACGCCAAGATTGGGTTCTTCTCGTCGGGGATGATGACGGGCGCGACGGCCATGTCGTTGACCTTGTCGTTGGCGGCGTAGTAGTAGGCATCCTCGCAGTTGACGTACTGGTTGATGACGTACTCGCCCGCGGCCCATATGGTGACGTTGTCGACGTGCAGTTTGGCGATGGGTTCGGTGAGATTGGTGGTAAACTTGAAGAACTCCTTTCCCTTCTTGTTCACCCCCTTGACGACGTTGCCGCAGCTGGCGAAGAGCTTGTCCGTCTGCGTCCGCGCCTGCCCGAGCACTAACGATGATACCGGCGTTGGACCCGGGTTGGTCTTGAAGACGGAGACGCGCTCGTCGTTCTTCATGCCGATCGTCTGGATCACGCCGTCGCCGTCGCCCAGCGCGAGCTTCTGCTGGCGCTTACCCTTGGTGAGGGGAAAGACGGTCATGGTGCCGCGCTCCGCCTGGGAGGTCTGCGTGATGTCCGTGCGCGAGAAGGAGAGACTCATGGCGGCGACGAAAAGATCTCACCCCGCCAACCCCACGGCCTGCGCCCCTTCGTCCTGCACCATGAAGAAACCGGCGTTTGAACTCTTTCTCGACAGCAAGCGAAGTGGTCCAAAAGTCAACGGAAGGAAGGAAGGGCGGGCAGACGGCCTGCTGCGCGAGGTGAGGCGAGCGTGCACCCGGTGAGCTCCGTGAGGATGAGCGGCCGCGTGAGGAGGTCATGGGGCGCGCCTCCAGACCTCCGCGCCAGGCTGGGCTTGCGCGTGCCAAGACTCAGCGACGACGCGTCCACAGCGAATCGCGGCAAAATCACCACGCAGGCTGAGTACGAGGCCATGGAGCGGGGGTTCTGCACCAGCTGGAACGGCGCTAACGCCGGGATCAAGTCCGTTCGGGCGCCTACGAGGGGTAAGGGAGATACCAAGGACCGGTGCGCGTGGACCACGCCGCACGTGCTGGACGAGCGGGGCCAGGCCGTGCGCATGAGCCTGGAAGACCCTTGGGACGTCGAGGAGAAGCGCGAGGAGGATGGCTCGGCGGAGCGGGAGGCGGAGGTGCGGGAGGAGAGGGTGGTGGTGAGCGACGACGACATGGACGACGCGTCCGTGGAGTACAGCGAGGACGAGCGCGAGGACGAGCGAGACGTCAGCTTCTCCAGGGACCACGACGGGGCCCCGAGGTACTCGCGGATGGTGACGTTTGCGTAGTGGTTAAAAATAGACGATAACATCGGCGGCGGCAGAAAGAATCGGATAGTCGTACACGGCTCGCGCTCGCCCCTCGAGCGCATCACCCGGGATTCCTCCGGGCGAAGATTCACTTCCGGGCGAAGATTCCCTGGTACAGATACACGCCGAAGATGCTGAAGCTCACGGCGAGCGCGCCGACGTAGTTGTATATCCCGCCGGAGGCATCCGCGAGCACGGCGGCATCCGGGCTGAGCGCTTGCGCCGCGCCGAACGTGTAAACGGTCATCGCGTCGATCCCCGCGACGGCCGCCGCGACGGCGAGGTTCAGCTTCTTGAACGTGCCCCCGCCCAGACGACCCCGGCGGCACGCGTCCAGCAGCACGAACTGCGCGGGCGCGAGCATGAACACCGCCCCGAGTCCAAACGCCCTCTGGACAATCTGCCCGCTCGGCGTGAACTCGTTGACGATG